>Ga0257106_1001881_pt1 | contig 10077 bp, 11 predicted proteins | sample LP_taG_3_FD_190177 | JGI IMG/M metagenome (GOLD analysis project Ga0257106, IMG submission 190177) | Marine microbial communities from Northeast Subartic Pacific Ocean, Canada - LP_J_2011_P26_10m | ecosystem: Environmental > Aquatic > Marine > Oceanic | place: Canada: Northeast Subartic Pacific... | reverse complement strand
CTATTAATGGAGCAATTTTAAAAAATATATCTTTAAATTTTTTCTTATTATTAACAGAGTTCTTCAAGCTACAATTATAAATGTTAATTAAACAATCTTCGGAAATAATATCAGAATCATTTTCAGAACCAGCATCAGAACCAGCATCAGAACCAGAATCAGAATCAGAATCAGAATCATTTTCAATAATTTCGTGTAAATGCCATTTATGATTGAGATTTATTGTATTAAAATTAGTATTGTTTAAAGAAAAAAATCTTGTATAAAGTGGGTTATAATTACAAGTATTTATTAAATTTAACTTTTGGATTTCATTAAAATTACTAAATAATTTTGTATTTTTCCTTTTGATATAATCAATCTTTAACATTATTAGGAAATTGATATATATTTTTATTACATTTTTAACTTAAATATTAAATTGTAAAAAGTATTTATTTGTATAATGCGGTAATAAATTTTTAATTAAATATAGTATTATATAAAAATTATTATGGCCAGTCTAGAATTAAAAAAATTTGATATGAAAAGTATCAGTTTTAAAGCAAATGAAGCAAAAGGACCTGTTATTGTTTTAATTGGAAAGCGTGATACAGGGAAATCTTTTTTAGTTAGAGATTTACTATACTACCATCAAGAAATTCCTATTGGTACTGTTATATCTGGAACAGAAGAAGGTAATGGATTTTATGGAAGTATGATTCCTAAATTATTCATTCATAATGAATATAATACAGCAATTATTGAAAACATTTTAAAGCGTCAAAGAACAGTATTAAAACAAGTAAAAAGGGAAATAGACACTTATAAAAAAAGTTCTATTGATCCAAGAGCATTTGTCATATTGGATGATTGTTTATTTGATAGTTCTTGGTCTCGTGATAAAATGATGCGTTTATTATTCATGAATGGTCGTCATTGGAAAGTAATGTTAGTCATTACAATGCAATATCCTTTAGGTGTTCCACCTATTTTGCGAACAAATATTGATTATGTATTTATATTGCGTGAAAATTATATTGCAAATAGAAAGCGAATATATGAAAATTACGCTGGTATGTTTCCGACATTTGAATCATTTTGTCAAGTTATGGATCAATGTACTGAAAATTATGAATGTTTAGTAATTAACAATAATTCAAAATCAAATAAATTACAGGATCAAGTATATTGGTATAAAGCTGATTCACATAATAGTTTTAAATTGGGTTCTAAGGAATTCTGGGATTTGTCAAAAGATTTAAAAGATAATGACGATGAAGATGAAGCATATGACCCAAATAAGATGAAAAAGAAAAATAGTGGACCTCGTATTAGTGTAAAGAAATCTAAATGGTAAATATATAATTTCTTTATGTTGATCATTAAACCAATTTTAAAATATATCATTATCTGACATTATATTAGTAAATAATAGTATAAAATTAGTTATCAAAATAAAAAAGTGTATCATAATAAAAATTTGTATATAGTAATATAATAAAAATATTTATATTTTTTTTATTATATATTTTGTATAATTGTATCCAGAAATATTATATTCCCAATACACTAAATCCATATAAAATCACAGTAAATAAGAAAATAGTATGAAACATTTATTTCTTCTTATTTTTCTTTTTCTTCTTTTTTTTATTAGATGATTTTGAATTATTAACATCAGATTGTGATTCAACATTGGATTCTTCTTGTGATTCAACATTGGGTTCTTCTTGTGATTCAACTATTGTTTCTTCTTGGACTTCATCTTTTGTTTCAGATTCGGGTTCAACTTGTGGTTCAACTATTGTTTCTTCTTGGACTTCAATCTTTAGTTCAACATTGGGTTCTTCTTTTAGTTCAGCAACAGGTTCAACGACGGATTCTTCTTTGACTTTAGATTCAGTTTCAACAATAACAATATCTTCTTCCACAGACTCTTTCTCTTGCATTGACACTTTCATTTTGCTTCTAATTTCACTTAACCCACCATCACTCAAATTCATAACAACATTATCACCTTCAAATAATTCTTTTTGAATATCTGACACACTAACTTCGCCATTTTTAGTCAATTCTGTTTCTTGAGTATTTAAATTATTAACATTAACAAGATTACCTTGTTCGTCAATTGTTTGCGTAATTTTGGTTCCATATTTTTCAGCATTTTTCTTATTTTCTTCAATAGCACTTTGCTTGGTTTCTTTAACATGTTTCTCAAATTCATTCTTTGCTGAATTTTCGTTAACAGTTTTTTCATGCATCAATTGATTTAATTCATCTTCCATATGCTCTACACGACCAGTCTTATAAGCATCAGGGTCCCAAGGCATCCACATACCAATTGGTCCAACGTATACATCATGATTAGGGTCCAATTCTCGCAAAATCTTGCACCTGAGTTCTGCTTCTTCCATAGAAGGGAAACTGCCTCTAATTTTTACACCACGTGTAGAAGGTTGAAACCCGTGTATCTTGTTAAATTTCTCTAACATTTTTTCTTCATTGTTATCAAGATAAGTTTTAAAATCATCATACATACTGCTTTTATAAATAATTTCTTTCTCATCATTAACAAACTCTTTAAAATCACTCATAATATCATCAAAAACCAGATTGTGTTTAAAAGCAACAAAGTTCATAAATTGGATGAATTTATCCATAGATTTGTTGATGTCCCATTGTTTTAAAAACTCATCAAAAAAGAATAATTCCTTTTGTTTAACAATTTTTTCAGGAGAAAGAAAAGATACACAACAAAATTTTTGACCACTAATTGATTTATCTTCATCCAACAAGTCTACATATTTAGGATTTTCTTTACCGTCAACCATTTTTTTCTGGTATTTAGAACTTTTCTTCGCTTTAGGCATTTTATATAAAAATATAAATTATCTTTAAGTATTAAAACGAATATTTTATAAATAAACTACAAATTATAAAAATAATTTAATAAACATTCTAAAATTAAACTGTTAATAAAAACAATTTTGAATATATATAAGTTTTTTTTCTTTTTAAATTATATAGAAATGAACAGTTTGGTTAATTTATCAGAACTCGTCAAGAGATTAGTGAAATATTTAGTTGAAGGTTTGATGGTTGCTATTGCCGCATATGCTATTCCTAAGCGCTCTTTGAATTTAGAGGAAATTATGCTTATTGCTTTGACTGCTGCGGCGACTTTCAGCATTCTTGATACATATGTTCCTAGTATGGGCGCCACTGCTCGCTCTGGTGCTGGTTTCGGTATTGGTGCTAATTTGGTTAAATTCCCAGGTGGATTTTAAGTATTTGAAAGAAAATAAAAGAAACAATATATTTATATAATTTTTTTTAATAAAATATAAAAACTATTCAAAACTATTTTTATATTTTAATTATGTCATTAGTGAAACATTTAATAATATCAGGTGGAGGACCATTAATATTTCAATCAATGGGAATTATCCAAAATTTAGAAAAAAATAAAATATTTAATAGGTCAAATATAACATCTATTTATGGAACATCATCAGGAGCAATTGTAGGATTATTTTTATGTTTAGATTATGAGTGGGAAGTTATAAATAAATTTATGATACAGAGACCTTGGGAAAATTTATATTATATAGGCACAGAACAAATATATAATGGATTTCAACAATGTGGTTTTTATAATCGTGATATTTTTATCAAATCATATAAGTCATTATTTGAGGCAAAAGATATATCAATTGATGTGACAATGAAAGAGTTTTATGAGATTACTAATATTGACTATCATTTAATAGCATATGAAGTAAATAATTTACAAATGGAAGACATATCACACGAAACATATCCAGATATTAAAGTAATTGATGCAATTCATATGACATCTTGTTTGCCTGTATTTTTTACACCTGTTTTTATAGAAAATAAATGTTTTATTGATGGCGGAATTGTATTAAATTACCCATTAAATTTGTGTATAAATAAATATAAAAATAAAGAAGAAATGTTAGGTATAAAACATGAATACACGAATGATGAAAAAAGTAAAAATATAACAAAAGAAACAGGAATATTTGAGTATTTCTTAAATATATTTTATAAATTGGTGAAAAATATATCAAAGCAAAATTATGATATTATTGATGAACAATCTAGTATAAAAAATGAAATTATATGCTATGAAAAATATATGACATTAAATTCAATCATAACTAGTTTGAAAGAATCAGAGAAGAGGAATGAATTATTAGAAAATGGTATCAAAATTGCCAACCAATATTGTGAACAATTACAAGAAAAAGAATCAGAATCAACAAAAGAATTAGAGAACAGTAACTAAAAATTTTTCAATATTTTCAAATTTAGCTTTAGCATCAAATTCTACAACTTGGTCGTCTTTAATCATTTTAATTGTTGGATATCCTTCAATATTATACTTATTTATCATATTTTCAATTTCAACCGTTTCTTTGGTACAATCAACATCAATAAAATTAATAGTGTAACCATTTACACTATTTTCACTATATTTATCAACAATTTTTTCCCATTCAGGAATAGCCGCAAGTGAATAAGGACACCAAGTTGTATAAAAGAAATATACCGTAGCAGATTTAGGACCTACTTGGGACTCAGATGAAGATGATACTATATCATTATTTTCTTTATATTGACTGGACGATGTTTTTTGAGAATTGATATATTTATATAAAAACACACCTGCTACTATTAAAATAACAAAAACAAATGCGAAAATTACTACTTTTTTTTTATCATTTAATAAACCTTGAATAAATTCCATAATTATATTATATACTAAGAATATTAATATAATTAAACCTTTTAACGAATTTATAATTATACAAAACAAAATAATACTAAATCCTATAAATAAAAAATAAATAAATAATTATATATTATATATTAATGCCAAAGAAAACGCGTAAAAATAAGAAAATAAAAAATAAAACTTGTAAAAAAAGAGTTTTCACAAAAAAACATTACAATGCGGGTGATGGTATGTTAACAAGTGTATGGGGTCCGGCAATGTGGCATTATTTACACGCAATGAGTTTTAATTATCCTGTAAAACCTAGTGCTAAAGAGAAAAAAGACTATAAAAATTTTGTTTTGAGTCTTCAAAATGTATTACCTTGTAGTTATTGTAGAATTAACTTAAAAAATAATTTTAAGCAATATCCATTACAAAGTTGTCATATGAAAAATAGAGAATCATTTTCAAAATATGTTTACAATTTGCATGAAATAGTTAATAAAATGTTAGATAAACAATCTAATTTAACATATTCTGATGTAAGAGAAAGATACGAACATTTTAGATCAAGGTGTACGAAAGATGACACACCTAAAGTAATAAATTTAAATATTACTAAAAAACATAGGAAAAATAAAGAAAAAGGATGCACCGAGCCTCTATACGGAAAAAAAGCAAAATGTGTTATAAACATTGTTCCTCAAGATAATAAATCAAATAATATGATAATTAATAAAGATTGTATAAAAAGAATAAATATAAATTAAATTAAACTATTTTTACATTAATTAAACAATTCTACTAAAATTATCTTTGAATTTGTTGCTTTCATTATTCATTTCAATATCAATAATTGATTTTGAATGCTTTATTGTTTTTACAGGTATTTTTCTAGGTATTGTTGCGTTATTATCTTGTTGTACTGATGTATTTGATATTTTTCTATATTGATAATTTTTCAGGAATTTATATGTATGTTCAAAATTATTTCCTTGTAAAATATAAGTTTGTTTATTTTGCAAATGTATCATTTCATTTTCAATGGTTTTGAGTAAATTTTCTGGATATATGGAACCCAAATTGCCAGGCCATAAAACATTATCTAAATCTTCGCCTTGAGGAATAACTTTTCTTAAAATGCGATAAATTGATACGTGCTCATCATACCTCATAATTAATTTAGCTAAATCATTAGAAAAATGCATTTCAATAAAATTATTTTTTATTAATTCTTGATTTTCATTATGTATATTTAAAATTTCATCATCTAACCCCCAAAAAATTTTCATATAAAGGTCTCTTTCTTTACTGGTGTTATTGTTTTGTTTGTCTTTAAAAAATGATAAAACACGTTGAAATATTAAATTTTCCCTCTTCAAATTTGAATAAAATGGATAAAAGAAATTTTTCAATTTGGTTTCGATTGCTTTTAATTTTCTTGTTTTTCTTCCTTCTTTTGCCGTTTCAATACGGTCTACAAAATACTTTCCCAAATATCCAATAGCAGCGCAAATTGGTGGAGCAACGATTATAAATAATTCATTTACCATAGTATGATAATATATAAATAAAGTATTATTTAATTTATTTATTTATATAATTTATTTATTTACATTCCAAAAGTAGAAAAACTATTCAATACAGGGCGAGGCAAATCACCATTGCTGTGACTATATTTACATTGGAAAGCTGAATCAGGACAACGTCCACAAGGAGCACAAGGGGGACTTCTAATATTATCATTTTTTGGTTTATGTTTAGGGATTCCGTGTGTCTTTCTATAAGCTTCTTCATATTTGGTGAGAGGTTTAGATTCAGATTCAGATTTAGATTTAGATTCAGATTTAGATTTAGATTCTAATAAAGCTTTAATTTTATTTAACAATGTTTCTTCTTCTTCTTTTATATCAGTTTCTTTACTAATATCATTATTATTTTCATTAGGTAGAAGATTATTATAAACCGTCCAGTTATCAAGGTCATCCATTAAATAAGGATTTCTGGTTTGAACTTGAGGGACAACTTTTGATTTTAATATGTAATTATTATTTGATGAATAATTAGATGTATTACTATTATCAAAATAAGATAATAATTCATCGTATGAACTTGTCGTAGTTTCAGTCGCACTTGTTTCAGTCGCAGGATCAGTTGATGTGTGGTCGTTATTAGTTATATGTGAATCATCAAAATACTCATATTGGTTTGATGTAAAAAGTCGCTGACCGTCTTTATATAAACGCAGTGCTGTTGCTTCCCCGCCTTGAATAATCAATTGAATTTTAGATGTAGAAGCACCAGTGGAATATTCTTTAGTATTTCCTAATTCATTTTGAGTATTAATTGGATTTCCATATACTTCAGTATCTGAACCTTGAGAATGTTTTATTGTTAATGTTAAAGTTTCTTCACTGGTTGTATCATCAATGGAAGCAACAATATAATCATCATCAGCATTAGATTCGCTATAAAATACACGACCATCTAATAATTTCATATTGTCTGTTGTAGATTCAGATGATGTTTCAGATGATGTTTCAGATGATGTTTCAGATGATGTTTCAGATGATGTTTCAGATGTAGATTCAGATGTAGATTCAGATGATGATGATGTTGGTGTAATAGAGGCGTCACCTGCTATTCCCATATTTGCATTTCCTTCAACAACATCAAATAGACAAATTGATAAAAATATTATAGAAATGATAATAAATATAATTGTCGCACTTTTTAGTTTCATTATTATAAATTATATTGTGAAAAAAATGATATAAAATTGAATATAAAAGTTAATTAAATAATAAAATCAAATAATATGTTAAAAATCAGTAAAAACGAAAATCCTTGTGTTGTGGAAATTGGGACTGATGAAGTCGGAAGAGGTCCATTATTTGGCAGAGTTTATACTGCGAGTGTTATTTTACCTAAAGACATTGAAACATTTGACCACAGTAAAATGAAAGACAGTAAAAAATTTCATTCTAAGAAAAAAATACAAGAAGTTGCTGATTATATAAAAGAAAATGCGATTGCTTGGTCTGTAAATTATGAATCAGAAGATGTAATAGATGATATTAATATTTTACAAGCAACACAAAAATCAATGCATAAATCAATAATGAAAACACGAGAAAACTTTATGAATCTCACAAAAGATGAACAAATAGAAAATTATAAAATTGAGCTCCTTGTAGATGGTAATTATTTTAATCCAGTTACATATTTGAACGAAAAGAAAACAAAATTGGAATGTATTCCACACACTTGTGTCAAAGGAGGTGATAATGTTTATAGTTGTATTGCTGCGGCATCTATTCTTGCTAAAGTAGAAAGAGATAAATATATAGATGATTTATGTGAAAAACATCCAGAACTAATAGAGCATTATAATATTCATTCAAATAAAGGATATGGAGCAAAAGTGCATATAGAAGGCATAAAAAAATATGGGATAACACGGTGGCATAGAAAAAGTTTTGGAATATGCAAGCAATATGTCTAGATTAATAAAAAAATGAAAGAAATAATTTTTAAGCATTTAAGATACAACTATAATAAAGATATAGCAACTAATTTATAAAAGGAAAATGGACCAGTCAATTATTGTGTTTGATACAGAAACCACTGGGTTACCTCAAAGTAAAATCATCAATTCTGAAACATTGCATTTATGGCCTAATGTAGTTCAATTTAGTTATGTGATGTATAATGTAGGAGAAATGAAAATGGAAAAGGTAAAAGATATTGTTGTAAAAATTCCTGAAAATATTGTCATGAGTGAAGAAGTAATTAATTTACACAAAATAACCAATGAACAATCACAACGTTCGCCTTTTACAATTAAAGATGTTTTAAATGAATTTATTGAAGATATTAGTTGTAATAATGTCAGTGCTATTGTCGGACATAATATTTCTTTTGATATGAATATGTTAAAAATAGAATTGTTGCGATTAATACAAAATGATGACATTAAAGATAAATCAATGTATAAAAAAATGTTTTACGAAGTAAATTACACTAATAAAACATATTGCACAATGAAAAAAAGTGTTGATTTATGTCAAATACCTATGAAAAGAAAAGATGGAACAGTGTATTATAAATTTCCCAAATTGATTGAACTTTATAAAAAATTGTTTGATGAAGAACCGAACAATTTACACAATTCTTTAAATGATGTATTGGTTACCTTACGATGTTATTATATGTTGGTTTTTAAGGAAGACTTATTGAAAGTAGATGAAAGCACATTTAAACTTTTGTTTCAAATAAAAGTTAACAATATGGAAGTTGTTTATAAATAATAATTTAATCTATTTGTTTTATTCATATAATAAAAATATTATAAATATGTTAGAATTAACTAAAGAAAATGGAAAAAACTAGTTTTAAATTAATAGAAAAATGGCAAAAATACTATGATGTTTCAGTTTTACAAGATAAAATGGATATTGATAATATTTTATATTGTGAAGGATTACATAAACCGATGTGTCGTGGATATTTACATTGGATTGCTGTGTTTGGATATTTTTTTGTATTTTTTGTATTTTATAAAAAATATTGTGATATACCTATTAAAAAAATTTTATTTACTATTTGGATAATAATTAATATCATAACATTTAAAACAAGTGTTATATTACACACATATGATTTAAATCCAATACAAGAAATAAGAATACAAAAATTAGATCATATAATGATATATTTGAATACATTAAATCATATTATTCAATATATATTTTTATATAAGTTTGAAGACAATTCATTAAATTACACATATTTCATTCTATTTATCTCATTATTAATCACATTTTTAGGAATTTATTTGACTGTAACAAAAAAGAAAAAGGATTATCATTTATTTTTTTCATCAATCCCAATATTTATGTGTATACCTTTAATATTGAAACATTTTAATAGAAATCAATTACTTTATTTTTTTTCATTGTGGTTTTGTATTTTATTTGGTCTAATAGCGTATAACATAAAAGTCCCAATTAGTGACATATTTGGATATCATGAATTATTTCATTTATTTACAATTGTATCTGCTTTTTTTTCTGTGTTATTAGAAAAGTCATTATTAGAAAATGATTATAATAAATAATAAATAATAAATAATAAGTATTTTAATATAATATTATTATGGGTGATTTTGATTTTAATAACGTGATAGATATAATTGAAAATATAGATACACAAATAGTATCAACTATAGATACAAATATAGATACAAATATAGATACAAATTTTAATCAATATTATGTTACTTTACCTAGTCATAATACAATAAGTGATTATAGTAAATCAAATGAAGATACAGAATCAAAAACAAAATT
>Ga0257106_1001879_pt1 | contig 10082 bp, 7 predicted proteins | sample LP_taG_3_FD_190177 | JGI IMG/M metagenome (GOLD analysis project Ga0257106, IMG submission 190177) | Marine microbial communities from Northeast Subartic Pacific Ocean, Canada - LP_J_2011_P26_10m | ecosystem: Environmental > Aquatic > Marine > Oceanic | place: Canada: Northeast Subartic Pacific... | reverse complement strand
CCCGGCCGCCGCCGCTAGGCGCGCGGGCACTCGTCCTCCGTCCTCCCGGAACCGCCCCGCCCCCCCCGCCTCCCATCGATAACTCCTCCACGAAGCTGGCGTCTCAAATCTCGCGCGGGCTCGCTTACTTGTCTCGCGGGGGGGCGGGTCGCGCCCGGGCCGGCGCGCTTCCGCTTCCGCGCTCACGGGACGCACGCGTCCTCGATGGCGTGCTCCGGGATGCCGTTGGCGCGCGCGAGCGCCTTGAGCCGGTCGATGATGCCCAGTTTCTTCAGTAGGAGCTGCGCCGCGAGCTCCTGGGCCTCGGTCTTCTCCTCGACCAACACCTCCTGCGCGGCGATCGACGCGGCGCGCGTCGCTTCCTCGGCCTGCCGCTCGGCCTTCTGCTGCAGCAGCATGCGCGCCATCGCCGCCGCCTTACCGGTGAGGCGAACGGCGCCGAGAGGCGAGCTGGGGCGCGACTCGAGCCCCGTGGACTCGAGCTCTTCGATGGTGGCCACTGTCGCCTCCTCGTCGGAGCTCTCGTCGCCGTCCGCCGTGTCGAGGATCTGGGGGCGGACTGCGTAGCGGCGGACCGCGGCGCGGTCTGCGACCTGCCGGAACCGAGGGCTATGCATGTCCGCGAAGCGAGTCATGGTGCGGCGCGCGACAGCTTTTGCAATCACGACGGTTCGCCGGTCGCCGATTCTTTGCCGCAGTGGCGCCGACTACACGAGGACCCAAATCCACCACCAAACGTGAGCTTAGTCACCAGACGTGAGCTTAACGCGGCGGCCGCGGCCGCTTCGGGGAAGCGGGGGGCGCCCTCGGGGGCCGGCGGCCCGCCTATCCGGCGAGCGCGGACTGCTGGTCGCAGTTGTCGTTCGTGTAGCCCGTGAAGCACTCGCAGAGGCCCGACTCGGACGCGCAGAGGCCGCGGCCGGAGCACTGCTGGACGTATTCGTACGTCCCGGTGCTTGCAGGCGCGAACTTGACGATGGATTGGAGGCCGATCATCTGCTCGGACGGCGTCTCGCGGAGGTCGTCGTCCGTGTAGTCGGCGTCGATGACGGACGACACGGCGGCCGTGCCCGCCGCGGCGGTCGCGACGAGGGCGCGCGCGGCGACCTCGGAGCCGTCGTAGTTGATGACCTTGTCGACGACGAAGTAGAAGCGGTCCTCGACGGCGTAGGTCGACGACGACGTCGGGTTGACGCCGATCTTGACGATCTCGTACATGTTGCCCACGGACATCTTGGAGTCGGAGAGGCCCTGGGCGTCGCCCTGGCCCATGGTCGTGATCTTGTTGGAGAAGAGGAAGACGAAGTCGCCCTTCTCGAGGCACGTGTTGAGCGTGTCGTACTTGGCGGACGTCTGCGAGTACGCCGCGTTCTCGTTGGACGCGCCGCCGGCCCAGGGGTAGGACTGGACGCCGTGCATCGTGCCCGAGTAGCAGGACACGTCCTGGGACGTGTAGACGACGGACGTGCCCTTCTCGAAGTAGGCCGTCACGGGGTTGTGGTCGTAGTCCGTCGAGCCGCCCGTGCCCGTGCCGAAGTGGCCGTCGGTGCCGTTGGCGATGATCGTCGCGACGCCGTCGGTCGTGAAGATGATGTAGTCGCGGTCCGCGACGTCGTCGGCGCTCTTGTAGCCCGACGTGAAGAAGGTGCCGCCGTCGTTAGCGTCCTCGAAGTACATGAGCATGAACTTGCCCCCGTCGTAGACGTCCTCCTTGGGCGCGAGGCCCGACGTGGGGTGGGGCGCGACCTTGACGATGTGGGGGTGGTACGTCGTGTTCCAGGCGCCGTAGTCCCAGTCGTAGACCTCCTTGTTGTTGTCGCTGTCGCCGTCGGCGTCGCCGAGGCACTTCTTCAACAGCTTCTTCTCCGCGACGGTCATGTCCGTGAGCTCCCCGAAGTAGGCCTTGTCGGACTTCGTCGGGAAGGTGGCGCCGCCCGTGAACTCGGAGATCGTCGCCGTGACGCCGTGGCAGTACTCGGAGAAGTAGTCGACGAACTCGCCGGAGATGCCGTGGTAGTTGGGGTAGACGGCGATGTCGACGTCGAAGTCCATGGCCGTCTCGTTGGCCTTGCCGTCGACGACGTAGACCGTCGGGCGGCCGCCGTCGAGGTAGGCGTTGACCTCGACGGGCTTGAGGTCGCCGGGGTTCTCCTCGAAGAGCAGGTCGTAGGTCACGTACGACGCGGCGTCGGGGCTCGCGGTGTCCGGGTAGTCGCCGAGGTCCGTGCAGCGCACGGAGTTGGCCGGGACGACGGTGTTGGGCAGGGACTCGAGGGACGATACGATGTCGTCGCAGCCCGCGGAGACGAGGATGGGCGCCGTCTCGTAGTCCTCGCCGAAGACGTCGTAGAACTTGATCGCGTACGTGCCCTCGATCTTCGCGGTGGACGCGCGGTCGGGGTTGTAGTCCAGCGTCGCGGCGTCCTCGGGCTCCGTCGTCGCGCTCGAGTTGTCGAAGGTCATGACGATGCGCGCGGTGGGCACGCGGATCGACATCATCTCGTCGTCGTCGTAGAGCGGGTCGACGCCGTACTTGCACATCTTGTCCGCGCAGGACGGGCCGCTGTAGCCCGGCTCGCACTTGCAGCCCATGGACACGTCCTTGTCCCAGAGGCGGTAGACGTTGTCGAAGTCGGCCGTCGCCAAATCCTTGGCGGACATGCACGTGCCGTGGCCGCTGCACGACGGGTCGGGGCACGACGCGCGCTGGCAGCCCGCGCCCTCGTAGCCGGGGAAGCACTCGCACTCGCCGCTCTTGCGGTCGCAGATGCCCTTGTTGCCGCACTCCGCGTAGGCGTGGGCCGTGTTCTTGAGCTCGCGGCCGAACGTGTCGACCATGAGCGGGTACTGCTCCGTCGTGCCGTACGGGTAGACCGTGGACTCGGTGATGACGACGGACGACGTGCCGGAGAGGGCGTCGGCGGAGCCGTCGAGGTCGCCCTTGGGCGAGTCGACGTGGGCCAGGGCGAAGGGGCACGTGCGCCCGCTGCAGTCGGCCTCCTGCCAGTTCGGGTAGCAGTGGCACTCGTCGAAGGCGCCGCAGCTGCCGTGGCCGCTGCAGGCGTTGGGGCACTCGGCCGCGGCCGGGGCCGCGAGGGCGAGGGCGAGGAGGACGCGGGAGGCCATGGTCGGCGCGGGGGGGCAAGAGCCGGCGAGATCAACGCCTGTGCTTGCTGAGAGCCAGTGGAGCGGCGCTGCCCAAGCGGCCCTCGCGGTTCCGGTGGATATCGTTGGATACGATGCTCTGCGCACGAAACCTCAATAAAAACTGAGCCCTGGCTGAAGCGCCCCCCCGGGCGCCCGCCCCGATTCGCACATCTGGCCGAGGCGACGCGCGCCGCCTTCGACTCCCGATCGACGTCGCGCGGACTCGCAGGTTTCGATGTCCGGCGGCGCGGCGCGAGTTCCCCCGCGTCCCCGCCCGTCGGCGGACGGACGCTCCCCCGCACCAGCACGCCGCGCCGCCGCTCAATATGCCCGCGACTGTGGATACTAAAACGCGACGTTACGCCTCCGCGGGGCCGGCGACGTCGCCCTCGATGTCGAGGACGCGGAGGAGCGTGACGAGGCGGCGGTGGCCCGTGCGGCGGCGGCTCGCCTTGCGCCGCCGCTTCTTGAAGACGACGACCTTGGCGTCCTTGGTCTGCTCCTCGACGGCGCAGACGACGCGCGCGTCGGGCACGAGCGGCCGGCCGACGACCGTCGTCGCCTCGGTCCCGACCAGGAGCACCTCGTCGAGGACGAGGTCCTCGCCGACGACGGCGTGCTTGAGGTGCTCGGCGACGATGACGTCGTCGCGCGCGACCTTGTACTGCGTGCCGCCGAGGCGCACGACGGCGAACTTGCCGCCGGCGACGCCCCGCTCCAGGGCCTCCTCGGCGGGGCCCAGGGGGTCGTCGTGGTCCACGTACGTCGCCGCCGGCGCCGCGTCGCTGAGCCAGCGCGCGCCGGGCGCCGGCGCGAAGCGGGCGGCGAGCCGCGGCGGCGCGAGGGCCGCGCGCCGGGCGTGGCGCAGGCCTCTCAGCAAGCTCATCGCGCAGGCGAGACGGTAGTCGGTGCACCTCGGGCTTCACCATCTCGTGTCACGGTGCATCGGGATCAGTCGGGGCTGCCGATTCTCTCTTTGGCTCCGCGCTGAAACCATCAGCGCTCTCGCCGCAAGCCTCCGGATCCGCGGCGGCGCGCTCCGCGGGCGGGGTGTAGCATGGCCGACGCCGAGTGCGCGGCGCCCGCGGCCGCGGAGAGCGTCGAGCCCCCGTCGGAGAGCGTGCCGGGCGAGACCGACCTGCTCATCGAGATCATCGCGCAGCTCCGCCAGAAGAAGTACCAGATGGCGCTGAACCTCTGCCGCCAGGTCCTGGGCGTCAACGAGAAGCACGAGCTCATGACCCAGTACGAGGAGGTGCTCGCGAAGATCATCAAGCAGGAGGAGGAGGAGGCGGCCGCCGCCGGCGACGAGCCGCCGCACTCGCCGAAGCTCGACGCGTCCGGCGAGAAGCTGTCGACGAACAACAAGGCGCACGTCGTCGAGGTGCTGACGGAGCTGCTGGGCAGCCTCCAGAACCTCATCCACGACGGCGCGGGCTCGAGCCACCGGCGCGCGTCCGTGCTCCCCTTCGAGGACTTCGTCTACCCGGACTATGACCCCAACGCCCAGGACGACGAGTCCTACGGCAGCGACGAGGTCGAGGAGGAGGACTGAGGTCGACGAGCGGGGGCGCGCTCGAGTATTAGGTGATGTTGCCCTTTTTGTTGCAGGCCTCGTTGAACGCTCGCTGAAGTCGATTTCAGGCGCTGCTTCGGCGTCCCGACCTCGAGCTTTCGCGCCCTGCCGACGCCGTCGCTTGCCCTCCCTCGCCGCCAGCGTTCGGCGCTCCATACGACCGTTCGCCGCGCCGCGCTCCATACGATGCCCGTCTTCGTCGCCTACCTCAAGGCGGAGCTCGACGGCGTGAGCTTCGTGGGCCCCCACACGGGCAAGGACCGGACCTTCGAGATCGACGTGAAGAACGGCATGTCCGACGAGGTGCGCGAGCGCGTGACCATCTGCTCCCTCGACGAGATCGAGCTCGAGGGGTCGCGCGGCATCTCGAACCTCGTCCTGAAGTTCCAGGACTCGGCCGAGAAGGCGAGCTGCTCCATCCTCGGCGACGAGGACTTCAAGTCCCGCTTCAAGAAGAAGAAGGAGGCCCTCAAGCAGGCGCCGCGCGCGCTCACGGCCGAGGACAGCGGCGAGTGGGTGCCCATCGTCGCCTTCGAGGCGCGCGGCATGGACGTCACGAAGTTCCACCTCGGCCGCGGCGACCTCGTCGTCCACTCCGAGGGCGACGCCATCTTCGACGACGTCGACCTGGGCGACGGCGACTGGGCGGACTACGACGCCGACGCGGACTGCTCCGTGTCCATCACCGACGCGACGACGAAGGTCGAGCTCGTCCGATAGAGCGCGCCGCCGGCGTAAAGTGGGTCCTCTTGTACACCCAACCCCCCGGGGAGCTCGCTTCGTCGATGCCCCGGCCCTCGAGGAGGAACGCTCGCTTAGTTGATGCCCCGGCTCTCGAGGAACGCCGCCTGCGACGGCGCGCGGCCGAGGAACGTCGCGAGGTGGTCCGCGATCTTGCCCACGCCGCCGGGCGCGAGCACGAGGTCCCGGTAGCGCCGGCCCGCCGCCGCGTCGAAGGGATTGGCCTCGAAGCGCGTCGCGAACATGTCGGCCGAGAGCACCTCGGCCCAGAGGTAGCCGTAGTACGCCGCGGAGTACTGGTTCATGAGGTGGCCGAAGCTCCGGAGCATGTTCGCGCCCGGCGGGTTGTCCACGAGCGAGATCTCGGGCCGGAGCCGGTCGACGAGCGCCTGGAGCGCCGCGGCGTCCGCCGGCACGTCGGCGCCGTGGATCGCGAGGTCGAGCCGGCCGAGGTAGATCTGCCGCGCCATGGCCGCGCCGACGCCCGCGTTCTTCGCCCGGAGCATGTTCTCCAGCAGGTCGTCGGGCAGCGTCGCGCCCGTGTCGACGTGCTTCGAGAGCCGCGTGAGCCCCTCCTTGGTCCAGCACCAGTTCTCGAGCATCTGGCTCGGCGCCTCGACGAAGTCGCGCGGGCACTTGGCGAGCGTCGTCGCGTTGCCGTCGCCGACGGCGCACAGGCCGTGCATGATGTGGCCGAACTCGTGAAAAAAAGTCACGCAGTTCGAATGCCGCAGCAGCGCGGGCTTGCCGTCCGCGGGCTCCGGGAGGTTGCAGAGCATGCAGTCGACGGGCACCTGGGTCTTCCAGCGCTTCAGCAGGTGGAAGATGGCCGCGTGGCCGTACTTGCCGTCGCGGGGGAACAGGTCCAGGTAGAAGAAGCCCATCTTCTCGCGCGTCGCCGCGTCCTCCACCTTGAAGAGGCGCACGGACGGGTGCCACGTGTCGAACGCGAAGATCTCCGTGAACACGAGACCCAGCAGCTCCTGGTAGATGCGCATCGTCGTCTCGACGACGTGGTCCAGGGGGAAGTACTGCTTCACGGCCTCGTGGTCCACGCCGTAGTCGTTCTTGAGCCGCAGCGCGGAGTAGAAGGACACGTCGCTCGCCTCGAGCTCGCACGTCGCGTCCCCCGTGTCCGACCGCTTCAGGTCGCGGAGCGCGTCGAGGTCCGCCCGCGCCCCCGCGGCGACGCGCGCCGCGAGCGGGCCCACGAAGGCGTCGATGTTCGCCGGCGACCCGGACATGCGCGTCTCCGTCGCGAGCGCGGCCCAGCTCTCGTAGCCGAGCAGCGCCCCAATCCTCTTCCGGAGCTGGATGCCCTCGGCGACGAGGTCGAGGTTGTCCCCGTAGGCCTCGACCTCGCGCGCGGCCGAGACGCGGCGCCGCGTCGCGGCCACGGCGCACGACTGGAGCACGGGGATCAGGTCCGGGTACTTGAGGGTCACCAAGACGTTGCCGTCGGCCTGCGTCCGCGCCTTGAGCCAGCCCTCGTCCAAACCCGCGAGCTCCTCGGCCGCGAAGAAGAGCTTCGTGTCGTCCTCGGCGAGGTTCTTCTTGTACCGCGCGCAGACCGCGGCGTCGGCCTCGCGGCACGCCGCGAGCTCGGCCTGCCGCGCCGCGTCCAGACCGAGGCCGCTCCGCTCGAACTGGCCCAGGATGCTGTCGACGAAGTGCGCCTCGTAGGCGCCGAGGGCCGCGCACTCCGCCGTGGCCTTGAACGCGCGGACCTTGGCGTGGACGTCCTTCAGCGTGCGGCCCCGGGCCTTGAGCTTCGCGAAGCGCGTGCCCGCGCCGTCGGCGGCCTCGCGCAGGATGCCGTTCGTCGAGCAGTGCTGGAGGAACTTGGCCTCGCATACGGCCTTGTTGGTCTTGAAGTGCGGCGCGTTCATGAGGGGCTCGATGACCGTCGCGAACGTCGGCGCGTCGACGGCCGCGACGGCGGCCATCGTCGCCTCGAATTCGGCCTCGACGCCCGACGCGAGCGCGTCGATGGCGGCCGTCGTCCGCGGCCAGACGAAGGGCGGCAGGTCATCGGTCAGCGGCGGCGCCGGCGGCAGCACGCAGGCCTCGCAGGCCCCGGGCGGCGCGAGGCCCGCGGGCAGGAACTGCCAGGCGCCGGCCCGCAGCTGGCGCTCCTCGCAGCAGGGGCACGGGTCCGCCTTGCTCGAGCTCATGTTGACCGACGCGAGCTTTTCCGACGAGCTTCTCCGACGACTTTCGAATATTATCTAGGCGTCGGCGTCGCGAAGCAGGGCGCGCGACACGCACACAGGGCGCGGCGGCGACGTGCCAGACGCTGTACTCGCAAGACGCGAGAGAGGTCTGCGGCAATTGCCTCAGGCTCAACAGCGACCTCAGCATCTCCGAGCAGTGCAGCGTCTCCGAGCTCGACGGCGCCGTCGCAGCCATGGCCGCCAACGTCGACGCGGCGCCTCCGCCCCCGGCGGAGCCGCCGACGCCGCCGCGCGCCGCGAGCTCCGAGCAGGTCATGTTCGGCGCCCCGGTGACCATCAGCGAGCGCACCTGCGCCGCGTTCTGCGTCATCGGCAAGCAGAACGAGCCCCTCTACTTCGCCACCTACGACGAGTACGGCGACAAGGGCCTCTACTTCCAGAGCCTCGTCTTCTGCTCGCTGGACATCGTCGACGAGTGCGTCTCCATGAAGAAGCGGCAGCAGGACATGTACCTCGGCTTCCTCTGTCCCGTCGACGAGTTCCAGATCTACGGCTACACGACGAACACGAACGTCAAGTTCATCGCCGTCATCGACGACCGCAAGCGGCCCGTGGAGGAGGAGTGGCGCGCCTTCTTCGCCAAGTGCCACGGTGCCTACGCGGAGTACCTGCGGAACCCGTTCCACGCGATCCCGCCGGACGTCGCGCACAAGATCGACGCGCCGTCCTTCAAGAAGAAGATCGACGCCGCCGTCGACGCGCACCTCGAGACGGCCATCGCGCGACCACCGACGCCCATCGTCGAACCGTAATGAGAAACCACGCTCCTGAAGGCTAGCTCGGGTGGTGGCCCGGCGGCGGCCGGGGCCGCGGCGGCGGCGCGCGGACGACGGCCCGGAGGGGCGACGGCGGCGCCTCGTCGCCGGACCCCGCCGGCGACGCGGGGTCGTCACCGAACGCGGGCGCGGGCGCCTGCGCGACGCCGCGGCCGCTGGGCGCGGGCGTGCCGAGGCCCGGGCGCACGCCGGCGAGGGGCGCGCCCCGGGCGACGTGGTGGGACCGCGCGACCTCGTGCTTGGCGACGAGGCGCGCCAGGTCCTGCTGCGTGACCGCGCCCTGCGACGACCGGCGGTGGTGGAGCGACGCCGGCCTCTCGACGGTGGACGCGCCGCCGCGGCCCTGCTGCTGCTTCACGGAGGACCGCCGCCGGCGCACGGCGACGGTCTTGTGCCGCACCTTCCGCAGGGATTCCCGCCGCGCCTCCTCGATGAGGCGGCCGTAGGCGACGCGCCGCACGAAGCGCTGGATCGCGCGGCACGCCAGCGCCCACCGGCCGTACAGGGACGTCGCCAGCGTCATGTCCTCCAGCGTGAACGAGTCCTTGCCCGGGAACCAGAGCGCCGCGAAGGGTAAAAAGGCCTTGTGCGCGCTCCCGCCGAGCGCCGCGCGGAGCGTCTTGCCCGCGATGAGGCCGTACGCGTTCCGCGGCATCGCCGCCACCTTCTCCAGGATCTGCGCCGCGGCGTCGCGGTAGCGGTGCTTGACGACCTCCGTGACCAACGCGTCGAGCCGGTGGCGCGCGGGCTTCTCCAGCGCCTCGACGAGCTGGCCGACGCGCTCCGCCGTGTAGGGCGCGCGCGAGTTGAACCACCGGTTCTCCTGGGCCGGCGTGAGGTCCTTCTTGAAGGAGACGTGGCGCCCGTGGGTCGCGAGCCTGCCCCGGTGCGTCACCGCGAGGCACTGGAACACGTAGGGCACCATGCGCGGCACCTTGTCCGCGAGGCGCGCGTCGAGGTCGGGCGCGAGTAGGTCGAAGACGCGCTGGTCGCCCATCGCGCCCGCGTCGACGAGCTTCGCGATGCCCACGAAGAACTCCGTGATCTGGCGGCTCCGCATCTCGTCGAGGGCCGCCGCCGACGGCACGGGGAACAGCAGGAAGACGCGGCAGAGCGCCTCCAGGAAGTCGACGAACGTCAGCGCGCGGTGCTTCTCCGCGAGGTCGTCGATGGAGCGCATCTTCGACCGCAGGAAGACCTCGTGGACATCTAGACGGCTCACCTCGGCGCACCGCAGGCCCGCGTCCTCGACGAACTCCTCCCAGGTCTCGACGCCGAAGTGGAGGCCGCCCGCGACGCCGCGCCGCGCCGCGTAGGCCTCGAAGAGCTCCGCGAGCCGCTTCTTGTGCTTGCTCAGCGCGTCGTCCACGTCTGCCTTGTAGAGCGTGGACCGCCGGAACGCGTCGCCGTCGAGGATGGCGCCCCGGGGCAGCTTCACCTTCATGTCGCCGAGGACCTTCGCGAAGGCCTCGGCGACGTACTTGTGCGACGGCAGGCGGCAGTTGCGGATGTGGTCCTCGGCGATGGACCCCAGGCCGAACTTGAAGTCGACCATGCGCACGTAGGCCTCGAGGAACTGGTGCCGCGTCAGCTTGTGCTTGCCGTGGC
>Ga0257106_1001877_pt1 | contig 10086 bp, 6 predicted proteins | sample LP_taG_3_FD_190177 | JGI IMG/M metagenome (GOLD analysis project Ga0257106, IMG submission 190177) | Marine microbial communities from Northeast Subartic Pacific Ocean, Canada - LP_J_2011_P26_10m | ecosystem: Environmental > Aquatic > Marine > Oceanic | place: Canada: Northeast Subartic Pacific... | reverse complement strand
CAGCCGACCGAGGCGAAATGGTCATGAAAGCCATAGAAAAAGCAGGAGGAACAAAAGCTCAGCTCATCATTCTCCCCGAAGAAGGTCATGGCGCAGGAAGAGTCCCTGCTGCCGATCCTAAATTTGCCGATTGGATGTTCTCGCAGCAAAAGAAATAAGTCACTCCGGCTTCTTGATTTTGCTTAAATTAAAAGATGTTTCTAGCCATCAAGCACTGCGGCTTGCAGGGTCGGATCTCATGAACGTTTATCTCTTTCTCGCTCTTTCTCTTTTCGTACTCAACCCGGTCCTCCGGGCCCAGAAAATCGACAGTGAGAAGCTCGATCCAAACATGACTTTGGAAAAGGCCGACTCGAAGGGGATCGCTTGGTTCGACCCACGCGCCGCGCCCTTCCGTCTCGTTGGTTTCCCGTGGATTGACAAAGACAAAGTCTACCGCAGGTTACCCCTGAAACCGAAATGGCCGATCCGCATAGCCGTTAACAGCCTCGCCAATTCAACCGCAGGCGGTCAGATCCAGTTCCAGTCGGACAGCGCAAAAATTCTTCTCCGGGTTAAACTGAGGCAACCTTCCGGGATGTATCACATGCCCGCGACCGGACAGAGTGGATTCGATCTCTACGTTGGGGGGCCGTTCAAACAACGCTACCTCGCCACCTCGAAATTCAGCGCGACGGCCAAGGACTATGAAGTCACTCTTTTTAATGCCTCAAAAGGCAACCGTCACTTCACCTTGAACTTCCCCCTCTACAACGGAGTCGAATCAGTCGAAATCGGAGTAATGGCGGGCGCAACCATTGCCCATCCCCTTCCCTATGCCAACGATGGACGAGTCGTCGTTTACGGAACCTCCATCACCCAGGGTGGATGTGCCTCACGCCCCGGCATGGCATACCCCAATATTCTCAGCCGACGGATCAATCAGGAATTCGTCAATCTCGGTTTCTCCGGAAACGGTAAAGGCGAGCCGGCCCTCGCAAAACTCATCAATCAAATTGATCATAAAAAGCTCATCATTCTCGACTACGAGGCGAACGCCAGAGAGACGATCCGAAAAACGCTCGCCCCTTTTGTTGATCTTCTTCGCGCGCACGACAAAGACGTCCCCATTCTGATCATCTCCAAAATCCGTTACGCAGGCGAATTAAACAGCCGCTCCCAACTTGAAACGGTCCGGGCCAGAGCAAAATTCCAGGCCGATTTTGTGAGAGCCCGGCAAGCCGCCGGTGACAAGAACATCCATTTCCTCAACGGTGGCTCCCTCCTCGGTAAACATGCCCACGAGTGTACCGTCGACGGCGTCCACCCGACCGATCTCGGCTTCATGAAAATGGCCGAGGCGATCCAGCCTATGATTAAAACGATCCTTGAATAGAATCATGGGACTACCGACGGAATCAAAAAGGAAAAGAATGAAATTTCTTTCTCCATATTCCATTAGACTCCGTCTTCTGGTCACCGGTCCGCTCTCACCCTGGAGCCCATCCAATGCAGGATCGACCTTTGCGAAAAAATATCTATGATCTCGAAAATACGAATGAAAAATCGAACGACCCTCTTAGGTGAAGTGAAGCCACAACATGAAACGACAATGAGGTTCGCAGGCAATATCGATCTTGAACAGGGCCTGTATAAAGAAGGTAGTATTGAAATTGAAATCAGAGACAAGACTGACTCACTCGGATCCACAAGGAAGCCCTTGGACTTAATATCTACCATGCGCCCCTCCTCCTCTGCGAGATAGACCGTCAGGCGGAGAAATTCTCATCTATCGATTATTGAATCACACTAAGAACACCACCCACCCATATGAAGCTCATCCAAACCCTCATCATCACATTTTTAGCCCTCGGGTCCTGGCTCATGGCAGGAGACGAAACGAACAATGGTTTCACTTCAATTTTCGACGGGAAATCGCTAGAGGGCTGGCGAGAAGCTCCAAAGGGCAAAGCGCTCGCCTGGTCGGTCAAGGACGGTGTGATTCGGGGAGAGGGTAAGGAGAATCGTCAGGTCTACCTGATCTACTCAGTTGATGAATCCCTGAGGGACTTCGAGTTGAAATTCCACTACCGGCTTCCAACTAAGGGAAATACAGGCGTGGAAACACGGGCGCGCGTGGACAAGACCAGAAAACGTGACTTTGAAGGATACCACGCCGACCTCGGTCATGTTGGGATTGGTGATGGGATTCTGGGTGCATGGGATTTCCACTTTGGAAAAGGAACAAGGAAAGAGTTTCCCTGCCCAAGGGGGGCGAGCCTCACCATCGATGAGAATGGCAAAGGGCATCATGAAAAAATTAAAAATGCGGTGGCCGTGGCTGAGATCAAAAAAGGCGACTGGAACTCCTGCCGAATCGTCGCAAAGGGGAATCACTTTCAATTCTTCATCAACGGAAAACTATCTTCAGAATTCACCGACAAGCTGGAAGGTCAGCAACTCAAGGAAGGGTTCATCGGCCTCCAACTCCACGACAAGGGAATGATGGTAGAGTTTAAAGATCTCTTCCTGAAGAAAAGATAATACCTACTTTCTTTTGTCTTCCTTGAACTTAAAAGCTTCTCCGCCCACCAGATCCCCACTTGTCAATGAGGGGCACCAATGTTGCTCGATGTGTTGGACGACGAGGTCCGTTCCGGTAAAGTGATCAACGCCCGGTGGACGCTCTGGGTTGTACATTGTATCTGTCATATCACGCATCAGGGCAACATTTTTCCCGAGCTTCACCATTTGCCGAATCCCGAAAGGACGCCCCAGAACACACATGTTAAGGTGCACCCCACAAAGGATGACATTCTCAATTTTCCGTTCGGTCAAAAGGTTCCAGGTCTCCTGACCATTGTCGGTGATGGCGTCACCCTTCATGATCTCAATAATCTTGATCTGTCGGGTCCAGGCCTCCTGGATTTCACATTTCTCCCCGTGGCAACTGCAACCCATATCCGAGTCATCAATTGGAAGCACGCCCTCGAATTTTGGATCGGGCCAACACCAGTTGGTGCCCCATCTCTCTTTCGCGCTAAGCGAGAAGGGTGTTTTTGCAAAGGGGGCCGCTTTAGCCAGCTTCCGCTGAGGAGTCTCATCGTAAAACGAAACTACACTGCTAGGAGCATGAATGATGAAGACTCCTTTCTCCCGCGCCGCCTTCACCATCTTATTCATGGGTCCTGCTAACTCCCCCACCCGCCTCGCCGCAGATTCACACCAATGGTCATCCCACATGTCACAGATGATCAAGGCAGTCTTTCCTAACTCCCATTCGATTTTGGCTTCCACCACTTTTTGGGGTGCCTCCTTCGATCGTGACCGAAGAGTCAGGTCCAGTTTCTTTTCTTCTGCCATGAGGTTTGTCACTAATACCATCCCGGTTAATAAAACCCGAAGTATCCGTTTCGAAAATTGATCCATCCAGGCACCCTAAAGAGCACCGGATCACCTCACAAGGTCAAACGACGCCCACGATCGATCAGCGAGAAAACTCCTAACAGATCAGCTCACTTCAAGCTCATGATCCAGGTCGAGATGTCCGCAACGTCCTGTGCGCTCAGCGTGTGTGCGAAGCTGGCAGGCATGATAGATTTTTTGGCATCACTTCGTTTCTTCACCTCGTCAGGCTTTACCACGATCTGCTCTCCGGTCAGAAGCACTAGCTTCATACTCAGCGCGGTCTCCTCACCAATCATGCCAAACAAGACACGACCGTCCTTCATTTCCAGACTCGTTTGCTGGAAGCCTTCCACGATGTAGGCGTCGGGCTCAAGCGTTGATTGGATGACATAATTCATGTCACGGCGTTTCCCGATTCCCACCAGGTCCGGGCCGATAGCGACACCCCGATTTTCCACCTTGTGGCAGGCAAAGCAGGTTCCTCTTCCAAAAAATATCTCCTTCCCATGCTTCAGGTCGGCCTTGGGAAGCGCTTCCTTCGCCTCAGCGATAGTCGTTTTCTTGGCCCCTACTTTTGAGAGAAATACCTGATACATCGATTCGCCCCCGGAACCTCCGACCTTATTCCCACCAAGTATTACCTCTCCAGCCTTAACTGATCGCCGATAAACCAAAAAGGATTCACCATTACTCATGCCCACCACGAAGTCAGTCTTCTCCATCCCCTCAACTAGGGCCTTTGGTGGGCTTGTTCGTCCATCATACGCAAGATAAAGCGTTGCCGGCAGGTTAATGTAAAAGCGCAAAAACTCCGCACTACGATTACTCTTGTCGTCGTTGTGGGTGCGGAGCTGAGTGGCACCCGCAAGAGTTTCCGGGATCTCCTTGAAAGTAAAATTACGATCAGCATACACTGAAACACCTCGCTGCAATCCATTAAGTTTGGGGCGATAAAGTTTTGCAAAACCCTCGCCGCGAATACCTTGCACGAACAAACGATCGCTCCACTCAGACTCGGAGACCTTGTGAACTAGAAGAGATTCAACATCTGACACTCTCTTCTTCCCGTCAAAGAGAGCCGCCTTGATCATCGCATCTTCTGATACTATAATCTCCTTACCAGCCTTCTGGGATTCGTGTGTAGGTTTAGAACCATCTATGGTGAAACGAATTTGGAACGAAGCCTTAGTTTCAAAAGTTACTTTCGTTGACTCCCTAAAATTAGGCTGAGTCGATGAAATCGTCAGACCAATTCCGAAGCCTTCCCCAACACCCTCTATAAACTCCCCCGCCCGTCGCTGCAGATCCCGGTCGCCTTCCTCCATGAATCCCAATGCAGCCATGCTTCGAATACCGGCCCGTTCATCAGAAAGCAGCTCACGGCGTTGTTTCTCCGACAACTGACGTCGCATCACCTGCCAATCAGTATAAAATTCAATACGCCCAGTCTCGGACGCGATCGCATCAAGAATGGCCTTGCTATGCTCACCCCAACCAATGCGATCAAGCGACTGCATCGCGGCGGCGCGAATCCGGGGAGATCTATCCTGCAAAAGTTTAACCAACAATGGCGTGGCATCTTTAATTTTATTCTCACCAAGAATCCGGGTCGCCTGAATACGGAGATTAGTGTCGGGATCATCTGTGGCAATTGCTCGCAGCTCGGCATGATCACTTTCTGCAGCCTTTGCAATGTGACCCAAGGCCCAAATCGCCCAAGTCTCTTGTGTCTCAGTCAGAGCGTTGGATCCAATCGTCTTAATTAGTTCCAAGCGCACCGAATCACCGCGCCGAACTAACTCGTCCTGCGCGTTAACCCGCCAGACGTGTACTTGGTGGCCAATGTCCTCCATGAGCTCTTCGAATTTCCACGTCTTAATGTCCTTTTTACGTTTTGCCGTATTCCATTTGGACTGAGCAATCAAGGGGCTTTCATGGCGCAAGCGGAACACCCGCCCCTGATACTTTGCGTTCTCTTCAGCAGTCCACTTTTCTTTGGAAACATACTCGGTGCCGTAAACCGAACCCCAACCAGCGATATAAAGCGCTCCATCAGGACCGACTTCAATATCAGTCGGACGGAACAAACTCCGACCTTTCGCCCCCTTGTAGCCCAAATCCCCAGCTTGGGTCACCCCACCATCGATGATTTTCCTTTTTTTCTCGGCAGGAACTTGCAAAGCCCCCTTCCATTTCGGTTTGTAGAGAAAGATACAGTTATTCGTCCAATCAGCGATCAGATGGCGGTTACGATATTCCTCTGGGAAGTGCTCTGAAGTGTAAAACACAACACCAGTTCCCGAACCACTGACACTGGGAAAAAGATCAGATGATGGAGCAACAGCTGGATGCTTGCCCATCCAGTCAAACTTCCATGGATGACGCATTGAGTAATGACCATGACGAATCGGCATAAAAATACGGTCGGCCGGCGGCCCCGGATCGTTGTCGGTGGCGAGCCAGTTGAAACCACTGTCCATGCACATGTCCCACGGATTACGCATACCCCGCGCATAGAGTTCGAGGTCGTGGCCGCCAGTCCGGCACCGGAAAATCCCACCCTCTTTTTCATCCTTATTGATGGGATGGTAGCTCTTCTTGTATGTGTCCTTGGTGTAAACCTTGCGAAGCGGATACGCCGTCTTATCGTCGGACTTGATTCCCATCAGATCTCGGATTGGTTGAGGCGCGTTCGGCTTCACCCAGGTGTTACCCATCGTAAAATAAAGCCAACCATCGGGCCCCCAGTTCAACCCATGCACGCTATGGCGGAGGTTATTGAGCCCCGTATAAATAATTGTATACTCATCGGCGACATCATCGCCATCGGTATCACGCAACACCGTAATCTCAGGCGCATTAGCAACCCACAGTTCGTCACCTTTCCAAGCCATCGACTGGACACAATTCAGTCCCTCGGCAAAGGTCTTTATTTTCTCTGCGACACCATCGCCATCCTCATCAATGAGAATTTTGATATAGTCGGTTGGCGAATCTTCCTTCGGCTGCCGATATTGTGGTCCAGCACCAACATAGAGTCGTCCATGTTTGTCAAAACACAAAGAAGACGGATTGATGATGTGAGGTTCTCGGACGAAAAAATCGACTTCAAAGCCATCTTCCACATCGGGAAGCGCGTCTTTATCGACCTCAGCGAAGAGGGCTGTCGCCGAAAAAATAGGGAGAATAAAAAAGAACGATTTCATTAGGATAAAAGAACTACGATTGGAAACAGGCATTTCACTCATCAACATAAAAAACATCGGAATCATCAATATCCGGGATCCCCACCACAAGCACTCGCATTTTCCCTACAGCACCATGTACCACGCCCGGGGGGATATGGACCATCGTTCCTGGCCTTACTTCTTGTTCCTCCCCATCAAGCAAGACTTTCCCCTCGCCCTCAAGAACGTAGTAGAGTTCGGTTGAGATTTTGTGATAGTGAGTTCTGGCACCGTCGATATCAACCGCGTGGGCCCAAGCTGCCACGTCATTATCGCCCTGACTGAGGAGGCGATAGCGATGTCCACAGGCACTCCGTTCCTTGGCCACCTCGTCTTGGTGACGGATAATGAGATTGTTAGGGTTCTTTGCCATTTCGAATACTATACTCAGCGAGCCGAGTATAATCTTCAAGCTAGGCGATTTTTTCTCGGGCGATTGAAGACCGAACGTCTAATAAGCTCCCTCAAGGTTACTAATCCTACGGTCCAACTCTACCATAACGGACACGAAAACTTTGCTTTCTCGGCGAGCTTCCTAACGGGCGATAAAACAGATTTAGTTTAGGCCGGTTCTCAATATTTGGGTTTTCGGCCGCCGTGATTGCATAGCGCTGATCATTCACACCAATATCGGCTGTAGAATTTACCCGCAGAAAAAGATATTTCCCACCCGCATAGCTTGAATTCTCTTCATAAAAATTTTGAAGATATTGGGTGATTCCACTCAGCGGATTTGAGGTCACGGCCTCACCGCTATTACTTGTCGAGTAGTCGAAGATTGCATCTTCCAATTTCAAAACAGCTGGATTGCCCGTCGGAGTCTCGCTGTATTCAAGAATGGGAGTTGTATCATCCTTAATCCCAAGCACCCACAAATCAGCATCCCACTGGGCGAAAGTGCGGACGACATGTAATTCTAATTCGGCCAGTGCAATCTCCATTCCATTTCCAAGAACCGGCAATTCAAAAATCAGCACTGCATCTCTTCCACCAGCGGAGGGAATTGAACCCACTCTTAAAGTTTCAAAGCCACGAATCGCTGTAACCGGAGAGCCTTCGGCGAGCACATAATCACTGGCATTGCCTTCAATCACCTCACTACTGGAAAACCCGGGAACGGGAAGACTCAACCTCGTCGGCGTCCCTCCTCCTTCAAAGGTTCCTAACACCTTCCAATCGATAAGATCCGAAGAAGTCTCGATCTTAAAAAGCGAAGCGTCAGCACCTTGGACACTCCAAGATGCACCCTGCGGTTTTATCGAAAATCCAGATGCTTTCATAAAGCCCAAGCGCTCCGTCGTTTGCACCAGCTCTTTCTTCATAGCTGCCAAATCATCTGCTCGCTCCGGCAAAGAATAGAGATTATTGATCTCATAAGGGTCTCCATCACGACTCGCATCATAAAGCTCATTCCAACTGCTATCGTCGGAATAGTTGACCAGCTTAAGCCCATCGGCCCGCCGCAATCCAAGATGGGGAACAACCGCCGCAGCCGGAAACTCCGGATCGATATTGTATGAAAAGATAAAAGAATCCCGCCAATCATTCGGTGTGGATCCAGTCATTAAGGGGACGAGGCTACGACCCTGCATACTCTCCGGAACCGGCACTCCAGCCAGCTCAAGGATTGTCGGTGCAATATCAACATTTAGGGCAATTGGATCCACGGCAAGTGGTTTCGATTGACCGGCGGGATAGCGAATCATCAAAGGAATTCTCAAACTTTCTTCATAGGCCGAACGTTTGTCACCTAACCGATGCTCTCCTCTAAAAAATCCATTATCGCTGATAAAGATCACGGCCGTATTATCCGCGATTTGTAAATCATCGAGGTGCGCCAGAATATCACCTACATTTTGATCAATCCCCACTACTGTTCGCATGTAGTCACGGAGTTGACTCTGACTGGACCCACCATTCGCTCTTGGGGCAAATGGCGGAGGAACCGAGAGATTCGGAACCGCTACCGCAGTATCAGAAGAAAACAATCCACGATTACGGGCCGGCGGGGTCCAAGGTTGATGGGGCGTTTTAAAGCCAAGGACCGTCAACGACGGACGCCCAGCCGCATGTTGGGCCGTAATAAATTTTTTGGCCTGCTCTGTTGAAACATCATCGACCCAATCACTTTCCGATGAAGTGAAAAGCGAGCGCCCCGACTCATCGAAGAACTCTGTATTAAAGTAAGTTCCTTGACCTTCGAATGACACGGCGGTGTCGAACCCCGGACGATTTTTTTGAGTGCCCATATGCCATTTACCAAAATATCCCGTGGCATAACCAGTCTCCTGCAACAAAGTAGCATAGGTGGTCGCAGTTGCCGGGAAATGAGTGTGATTATCGGTGACGCGATGAAGATGGGGGTATTGCCCTGTAAACATTGTTGCTCGCGATGGTGAGCAGATCGAATAGACCACAAATGCGTTATTAAAGTGGATCCCTTCGCTAGAAAGCCGATCCATGTTCGGTGTTTGTTTTACCGGGTTGGACAACCAAGGAAAACGAGCAACTCTTCCTCTCGACTCGATGGAATTTTGCATGAAACTTGTCGCGTCCCAGCGCTGGTCGTCAGGAATCATCACGATGATATTTGGCCCCTTTGGGATAGGCCGCGGATCAGCTGTCGGGTCTATGGAGACAAAACCGTTATTCTGATCTTTGAAAACACCCGAGAAAGCAACGTTGTCGATCTGAACATTTCCTCCCCCTGTGTTTCCCGACCAGACGAAGCGAAATGAAGCCTTTTCACCCGGAGGAATTCGACTCACCGAACCAATTACCGGCTCCAGGACCAAGGAAATATTTTCAACTCCTCGAGCATTCCAAGTGTTGGTGTAAAGCAAGGTTAGATCAGCTACCTCAGAGTCGCTTGTCGCTTTGATCAACTCACCAGGCGCTGCCAAATAACGGAGCTCTAATGTATCCGGAGAAGTCGCAGGATTAGCAAGTCCCCGTGCATCGAAATGAATCGCGCCTAACTCAAAATGATAATCACTATGATTTGTGATCGAGAAATCTCCCTGTAATTGATTCACATTACCGGAATTCGCAAATTTCCAAGAACTCGTACCCCTATTGATTTCGCCATTGGGCGGCGGATTCCCAAAAGGACCAATCCGAACTCCTGGAGACCCATCCGCCAGAGTGGCGCTAGTGATGGCCAGAGACGCTCCAAATGTCCCTCCATTCAAAAAGTCTTTATTTGTGGCCTGCCCTAGTCCTCCCCATCCCTCCCCTGAGGCATTTACTCCGATACTCCCAGTTAAATAGAGATTCCCAAAACTCGACCCCATCGGAGTTAGATCATATGTGGAGTTCGAATCAGGGGTATTGTCCTGAATTCCGGAATTATTATTTCCTGGCCTGCTATTTTCAAAAGTCTGCCACCCGATGATATGCTGCTGCGCGACCGAATCTTGGACACTCAATAAACCGATGAGGCCAAGGATATAAATTTTAAAGATGTGCCTCT
>Ga0257106_1001876_pt1 | contig 10087 bp, 15 predicted proteins | sample LP_taG_3_FD_190177 | JGI IMG/M metagenome (GOLD analysis project Ga0257106, IMG submission 190177) | Marine microbial communities from Northeast Subartic Pacific Ocean, Canada - LP_J_2011_P26_10m | ecosystem: Environmental > Aquatic > Marine > Oceanic | place: Canada: Northeast Subartic Pacific... | reverse complement strand
GAGTTTACAAAACCTTAACATATACGGGTCGTTCAGTTTTCATAAAAAATAATCCAAGTTGTATAATTTTTTTTGTAAATTTAGATTTCACTAAAATAATACTGTGATCTATATGTTTATTTGACATATCTCTATGTTTATTCAACACTGATCGTGATCGCATGACACGTTTTAGAGATACACGGTTACATTCTGTGGCATCCAATATCATTTGAAGCTTATTTTCACGTGCCGTGAGAACCCATGCATGCATGAAATGTCTATCAAGATCCATTTCATTCGTGTCGTCTGTAAGTTTTATATGAAACGGAAATACCATTTATTTACTTAAACATAATATTCTTTCTCTAAATAATGTTCCCACTCGGAGATGCAAAATACATAATCGCGGTGTGCATGGTAGGAATTGTTCGCACATTAATGGATGTTCGCGAAGATGTAAATAGGTATAAAAAGAAAGATGACTATTAGAGTATATGCACGCGCGTGCTATATTTAACACCCTTCGCGACACGGGTCCACAATATTTGGTGAATACGTACAAATGGATTAAGATGGCGGTGTGGGACGCTCCTTATACTATTTTCCTAGATGTTGATCTGGAATACACGAGACTTCGATTCGTGGAAATGAAGGAGATGTCAGAATTGGAAACTCAAGAAGATGGAGAAGTTGAAGACGAATCTGAACCGGATCAGGTTAGATGGTACAAAAAAACCCTAAGTGAACTTCGGAAACGTGGAAATGCAACCACACCCATTGATGCCTGATTTCTACGTGAGTGTGTATTCGCACGAATTCGCTCTTGCATTTTGTGAAGCGACCGCATCCCTCTGCCCGGACGTTCAACGTAAAATTTGGAGAGAGGTTCTTCATTGCCCACACGCTATAGATCCTCCACCCGCACCGAGAAAATGTCCCAACTACTACGCAGCGTCGTCGACTTCATTACCCCGAAACCTTTTCGATCAAACCTAGATTTTCTTACAATTATGAAGAACTACACCGTAGTGGAAGCTACGAACGAGTGTGGTGAAAAAAGATATTTACAAATTCCAAAGCACGATCCGATGGATATCGTGGAAAGGCGGGAAAACTTAAATTTTCTCTATAGAAAATGTAAAGAAATTCTTTCTTTTCTATCGAGAAAAAGAAAATACTCGTATGAATACGAAAAATTTGATAATCTCTATTTTAAGGTCGTTGATTTAAAACAAAAGATAAAAGACGCCTTAAAACAAGAAGACATAGAGGATTCTGTTGTATACTTTTATGATTCTTTTATTAAGCTTCGTAAGGAGGCTCGAGGTTCATTCTCCTCAAGTAAAGATTTAAGTATTTTATAAACCTAAGTCGGATAAACTTGTGTGAAATTTCATGCCTTTAAAATGGATAAATTTCATGAACTTTTGGAACTCGTCGATAAGAACTCGGATAACATTCCGGAAGGAGATTACGTGAACATATGCAAACTCATCAAAGAGATACACGACAGGGTGAAACCACCTTCATTTTTAATGGACCAAAACGGACCAATGACAATGCCCCATTACGAACCTACACGTATGAATGAAGAGGAATTGGGGTCTCTTCGCCAATTTATTGAAGAGTTGGATGCAGAATGGGCCGCCACGGATAATGAACCAGGTACAAGTAATACACATGCAGAAACGGTTCATACAGAAATACCAAATGGGACGATGACTGTTGAAACGCAATTCAATTTTATACCGATTATCCCACAATCGGACGAATACCATCCATATTATTCAAATATGTAATTTATTCACATAATAGATCTATTTCCTTTTCAAATGTATGTGACAATAGTATAGTTTTCAAGTCTCTTGAAAATGTAATAAATAATTTTGGAATGTCACCCCATAAACGCTCGTTACTCACAAAATCGTCTACACACCCTTCTTTTAATAACGGTTCCAAAAGTGTCCAGTTTGGTTCGTTATACCTAATCTTAGTGCAACCCCTAGCAAATTTACGTGCGTATATATACCAGGCAGCTATACTCTTGTATATACGTATAGGCTTTTTACCTTGTTTTAAACAAGATTTTAACGATGGAACAACAAATGTGTGAAATTTCATGAATCCATCCATACATATTCTTTCAAGATCATCTGTATTTGAATCACATGAGAAACGTTCTTCGATTTCATCTACATACTCATTTAAATCAAACGGAAACTTTCCATCTATAGACGGAACTATTTCCTCTTCTTGTAATTTTTTGAAATGTTCTCTATGTGTATCATTCTTCATGACTTGATCGAATGTAGTATACCCAGATAATACACCCAAATAAGCTAAAGATGTATGTCCTCCGTTCAAAATTCTAATTTTTGTTTCCTCGTACGGTTCTATATCATCGGTAATCATCACACCCACTTCCCCTAAATCTGGAAATTCTGATGCAAAGTTGCGTTCAATGACCCACTTAGAATATTCTTCTGTCTGAACAGGGTTTATTCCATATCCCGGATACATACTACCCACTTCATCGCATAGTTTTATGGTAGTTCTAGGTGTAATTCTATCGACCATACAACTCGGAAACTTAACGTTTTCACGAACCCAATCTACCATTTCGTATTGATTTGTCTGATAGAGATACGCTAAAAATTGTGTCTCTAACGCAACGCCATTCTGTCTCATATTATCACATGACAGAATTGTGATTGGATTTTTTCTGTTTCGTAAACCACACGCCAAATATTCATATAGAGGTGAACCGGGAGAATAGCCACTCTCTGTAACTGTTATAGTTATCAAATGTACACTGGGTAAAGTGAGTAAATGCTTTGCTATAGTTCTGTTTTTTGTCCAATCTATAAAATCCAAATGTGAACGTACTAATCTATATCTCGAAGGTGTCTTGACGATGTAATCATCTATTTCCCGAAAACCCTCGTTTCGCAAATTGACCGCTACTATACCCCACCTAAGATCTCCAGTCTTCTGCATGTAATCGTCTATATACATGGCCTGATGCGCCCTGTGGAAAGCCCCGTATCCAATATGCACTATCCCCGTTTGACATTCGGATTTGTCATATGTGGTTCGTAACATATATTGATTACTGGAGTATAATAATATTTAATTACGTTAAATTGTCTTAAAAAAAACGATCGTTATAAATAAAATGAGTCTTCACATCATCATGGGTAACATGTTTTCGGGTAAAACGTCAGAACTTATCCGGCGCCTGAAACGATTGAAAGTCATAGGTAATGAGATACTCGTGGTAAACTCCGCTAAGGATACGAGATCAGAAGAACAGGTATTGAAGACCCACGATAACATAAAGTTTAATTGTCACAAGGTATACGACTTGTTTGATCTTTTGTACGATAACGACGAATTTGATAAGGCTGATATAATAGCCATAGATGAGGCACAATTCTTTCCCCGTCTTCATAAGTTTGTACAGATGTGTTTACATGTAAACAAAAACCTGATTCTAACGGGGTTAGATGGTGATTGTTTTCAACGAAAATTTGGTGAACTGATCGATTGTATTCCTCTCGCGTCGGAGGTCACAAAACTTTCGGCCTTATGTATGCGGTGTAAAGATGGTACGCCCGGTCCATTTACTAAACGAATTGTGGATAGTAGAGTACTGGAACTCATAGGTGGAAGTGAAATGTACATGGCTGTGTGTAGAAAGCATCTTTAAAAAAAAGGATCTACTACCAGGAATGCACGTTGTTTTACAGCCCAGCCCCTCTGTAGCCCATAAACTACGTGTTATATTGCCCGACAAACGCGCTATTGACTTTGGTAAAAATTGTGAACAACACTACATAAATCATGGGAACCCAAAATTAATGCGAGCACATCTCATTAGGAAAGGAGCTATCATTCCTAAGGAGCTGCGAATTGAAACGGACCCGTTAGAAATACATCGTGGGATGCTCAGAATAAAAAAGAGTGAAAAAGAAGATTGGGAAAATTACCTCAAAGAGGAATACTGGGAACGTTGGCTTTTATGGTCTTATCCCACATTATCAAAATCTAAAATAGCTATGACAATGACACAAGGTATTCTCTTCATGCCTACGGCAGAAAGTTTATGGTTTTGTGAGGATAATATTACTGACCTGTAGACCCAAATCCACCCGATCCACGTTCTGTATCTTCAATAATGTTAATTTCTTCGATAGGGGGAGTTTCACAACGCTCTAGTACAAGTTGTGCAATACGATCACCCTTCTTGATTTCAAAGTCCTTCAAACCATGATTAAATAGAATGACCTTGACTTCACCGGTATAATCAGGATCAATAACTCCTGCGCCCACATTAATACAGTGCTTCGCGGCTAGACCCGAACGGGGAGCTACGCGACCGTACACACCCGGTGGAATAACTACGGTGATACCTGTACTCACTAAAGCTCTCCCCGCCTGACACGGTACAACCGCAGCTTCGGAGCTATATAAATCATATCCCACAGCACCATCAGAACCACGAGTAGGAATAATAGCATCAAAACAAAGTTTCTTGACCCCAAGGGACATCTGATTATTTATACTCTCAAATCCTTAAGTTTAATTATTCTAAACCACCACGTAATCTGAGAACGAGATGAAGCGTTGATTCCTTTTGAATGTTATAATCGGCGAGTGTACGACCATCTTCAAGTTGCTTTCCCGCGAAAATGAGACGTTGTTGATCGGGTGGAATACCCTCCTTATCTTGAATTTTAGCTTTAATATTATCGATCGTATCCGATTGTTCAACTTCTAAAGTAATAGTCTTCCCGGTAAGTGTCTTCACGAATATTTGCATACTACTATATAATAGGATTATATCTTAAAGTAACTCATCTTAGTGTATTTGAAGTACATTAACATGAGAAGAAATGTCTGGAGTGGGGTTCGAACCCACGCGTGCATAGCACAGACGATCTTAAGTCGTCCTCCTTAGACCACTCGGACATCCAGACTTTTATGTCCAGTACGGGGATCGAACCCGTGGCCACCAGGTTAAAAGCCTGGCGCTCTACCACTGAGCTAACTGGACATATTCGTTTCTTATTTATTAGAGGATTAAAATCTTTAAGTATAATAACAATGAACAAACTTTTAATTCAAAAGGGGCCATTCATGGGGAAGGTATTTTTGAATCTTATCTTTCAATCCATGGTAGCATACACGGCTGCAAAATCGGTGAATAAACAGCACGCGATAGATTATCACGTGGCGTATATTTTAGGACCAATCGCTCTTTTCTTATTTCTCGCGTTTGTGCGTGTAAGCTTTGAAGTAAAGTTTGCTATACTCACATTGATTTCTGCACTGATGGGAATTATGATGAAGAAGCGAGATTACGGCGAAGACATCATAAAAGATGTCATAAAAATGTTCTCGGTATTTTTTGTACTCGGTTTCATAAGTGTTCAAATGGGTATCGATCTTCGGGTATTTGGATTTATATTAACAGTATTGTTACTCGGGTTAATCGCATTACTCATATTTTCGGGAATTGAAAAGAAACGTATATCGAGATTTGGTGTACTATTATTTGCACTGTTTATCGTGTACGATACAAATAATATACTGCAAAAGAATTATGGTGGCGATTTCTTAAACGCCTCGACGGATTACTTTACGGATATTGCAACTTTATTACGATTTTATGATAATTCTGATTAAAATATCAATTTAAATATCATCGGACCGAATATGAGTAAAGCGAAAAATACACCGACCCAAATAAGTAACGTTTTTATGTCACCGAACATACTAAACGGAAAATCATCCCACGGAATCATATTTCCAAAATCAAAAGGTCCTCCTTCCTTGAATGGATTATCTCCAATCTTCCATTTATGAAGAGCCTCGCATTCACTCTGACACATATCTCCACACGCGTTAGCTTCCTCCTCGGGGATACCTTCACTACAATACGGTTGATCCTCTTCTTCCTCTTCACCTTCCGCGGGTCGATACTCAAGTTCCGCGTATGGAACCGCGTCACCCTCTTCGTACCCAACGAATTGATCCCAATTTAAAGGTAAACATTTACCGACACACTCTTTAACCTTTTTACCGGCCTTTTTTTCAGCGTCTAATAAATATAAAGTACCCGCTAGACCAGCACCCACGGCGGCCGCGGCTGCGGCCTTCTGCTTTGCGGTCATCTTCTTTTTGGGTTTAGGAGGATCTGCTTTGGTCTTTTTGACCTTGGGAGTATCCACTTTTGGTTTTTTAGCGTCCACTTTTGGAGCATCCGGTCCTTTAGGGGGTTTACCTGGAACACCCGGTCCTTTAGGTGGCTTGGGTGCACTTGGTGGTTTCATCTTGGGTGGTTTAAAACCAGGCAATTTAGCCTTGGGCAACTTCGCCATTTATAATTAATAAATATTTTATTCTACTGATATGAGTTGTTGTTTTGTATCCCCCTGAACCGCTTCACAACTCGCTCCACCATATTTCAGCTGAGAAAGTATGTTAAATTCATACGTTTCCATTCCCGTGACATACTCGTTATCGATACTATCTTTCAAATTCCATTCACCCACACAATCTTCTCTGGGACATTTACTCTCGGGACACGCAATTTCCTTCGTATCACCATCATCAAATTCACATGCAGCGCCACCCTGTAAAGGATCGCCTAATTTTTTGTACGTACCCGTTAATGTCATACCATCTGTACACGTAGACCCACCTTCACAAGTTTCATTCCATACCCATTCATGTTTACAATCTTCTGGGGGACACTTATCCTCGGGACAAGGTTGTGTTTTAATTTCGCCATCTTCAAATGGACAATACGCACCACTACCCGAATGTTCCTTAGTTACGACATATGTCGCCGATTGTATAGCGGAATTGTCACTACACATACCCGCACAGGATTCATCCCACACCCAATCACCTTCGCAATCTTCATCAATTTCTGTGGGGCGTAAAGATCGTGGACAAAGTTCTTCCATTATCTGCCCTTCAGTATAATCACACTCACCACCGAATTTACCTTCTCGCACTATTTTAACGGCGCCGGTCCTTTTACTATTAACATCGTACCCTTCACAATCTTCCCATTCAACCGTGTGAACGCATTTTTCGGGAGGACACATGTTATACGGACATTCAATTTCCTTAACTTTACCGGCTTCTATGTCACATTTTTCACCATCGTATCTCGCAGGCTCTTCGATGACATACTGTGAAAATCTCGTGGCGTTTCTCTTTGAGCAGCTTCCGATACATATCTCATCATCTACCCAATCTCCTACACAATCTTCCGGTGGACACATATCAACTGGACACGGTTTTTCCTTTGTTTCGCCATCCTTAAAATCACATTTACCAAAACCTGTAGCTGCTTTAGTTACTTTATACGTACCTACTAATTTACTTTTTCCTGAACTACAATCTTCTGTACATTCCTCGGCCCAGGTCCATTCCCCCTCACAATCGTTAGCGGGATTTTGCATCTGCTGATGTACATAAAATACGGCAGCTAGGACCAGGATTAAAAGAATATACTGTAACATCTATAATAGAAAAATATTTTTATATTTGAAAGTATGGTAATACTTTGAGATATAATTTTTTATAGGATAAGTTTCTTCTCATGCCCAACAACGATATTCGTATTAACCGTAATATCATATCCAGCTTCCTTTATGTTACGACAAAACGCGACATCCTCCGAAACCATCTCTGCGATGGAATTACCATCTTCAAGATCCAATTCAATCGGTGGATGATGGAAATATGGATACTTCAAAGATTCGAGAACTTCCTTCGTACACGCGAAAAGTCCCATACCGTTGTATGCGACCGATATATATTTCTTATTAGGATCTATACTATCTTTCGTCATAAATTCAAAATGACCATTTTTCTTAAAATATTCAGTGTTCCATTCCTGTACTGGCGAATATTGGGTTGTACCCAAGCGATACATCCCCGAAACGACCGGATATTTATCCGTGTCTTCTATAATCTCCATAATCTGTTTTGGTGTAAAAATAACATCTGAATCGATTGTTAGCCATACATCGTAATCCAGTTTACCATCGAATGGTTTTTGATCTTTTCCACGTAAAACATCGAGACCGAGCGTTTTCATTCTCGCGAACGGTACGAACGATGAATATTGGTTCACTAAAGCAATCTGATACCCTTCTTTAGTGAGAGCCAGAAGAGTTTCTGACCATACCATCAAAAAATCACCGGAATATTCTCTACCCGGGAACGCCACGATGACCTTCTTCATTGTACAATATTCTCCCTTTTTCGCTTTAAATAAATTTAATAATCAATATAGTCAATAAATCAACAATAGTAAAAGCACCAGCCATCTGGACGAGTCTGGGTCTCCACTCTGAATATATTGATATTCTACTCCACAAACCATACAAGGAAACAACTACGATAACCCATAACATAACAAGTATCCACAGGTTGCGTTTCCAAAACCCTAACGTACCAGGGTTAGGAGTTTTTTGCTTTTCAGGTTCTGGTGAAGGTCCTACATCCTCACTCGGTGAAAGAGCTGTGGCTGTGGGAGCTGGGACATCATCAAAACATTCCTTCTCTTCCTCACTCGCGACATACCGCTTTTTCTCAGCTTCCGTGCACATAGCCTCGTTTTTACAATATCCACAAGTTTCACCACCCGGTCTACATTGACAGCATTGATCCATAGGAGCCTTTTCTCCTCCTGGAAGAGTTACATCTTCTTTAGCTGCCATGTAACCCGATTCACATTTATCAAAACTGACAGGTTTGCAACCTAATGGAGTTATGTCTATGGGGTCAGACATATTACGATCAACTGCGCACTTCATCTTATTACATGTAAATATTATTTAGACAGCTGGCTATGAAAGTGTTCACAGAAATTCTTAAGCTTAGGAAGAATTTCCTTTTGCCACCCGTCCTTATCACGCTTGAGTAAATGTGTACACGTGTCACTGTTGTACTGCTCAACCAATCGGCATGATTCGATGTTCAGCATCTCCATGTACGTCTGACACTGAATCTCTTCGTACTCTCGTACGTTCTTGAAAAGACATTTTGCCCGGTTCTTAATCTCAACTAACGTGAGATCACCCGTTTCGTTCTTGATGAGACGATCAATCCTACCGACAATTTCATACTCCGTCCCCTCAATAACACACACAGTGTATGTGTAATACGTATCGTCTGTGATATAATCTGGGTTCAATTTTGCCGTCGTATCCTCATGACGTGTACCGTGGTTCGTATACAAGGTCTTGCGAATGTAATCATTCGCGGCAGTCTTTTCCTTATCCGTGAGACTCGTCTTGGATATCAACTGATTGCTGACTGCTCGATACTTTTGTTCGACCGCCCCACTATCCTTTGAAACAAACTTTTGGGCATCGGCCAAAAGCTCAGAGGCTGTATTCGAAGAGTTAATCGCTTCTATAGCGATCTGTTCCTTCGTCTGACCGTCGAATGTATCGGGTGAGTACTTACACCAGAGGTTCATGACAATCTCGTCAGGTTTACAAAACCTATTTTTATCAATCATACTCGCCACATCAGATGCCTTCAGTTTAATTTTCTTAATACCGAGAGGTTTCAAGACGCGTTTGTAATTGTGAAGGATATGATAAACTTCACCACACGCACGTGAATCGGCGAGTGCGTTATGCGCATTTTCAAACTCTTTACCAGTCAAATCTGCGTATATGTAAATCAGTTTCCGTGGTTTGAGAAACGTCTTAAGAGTCATTCGAAGTGTGCACACGAAATTAACCTTCTTAAACGGTTCAACACTGAACCCCCGGCGGTAACACTCTGACATGAGAATACTCTCATCGAACTTCGAGTTATGCGCGACCAAAGTATCGTAACCCTTGATTGACTCAACAAATCGGTTATACACCTCTTCAAAAGGTAAACCGTGTTCCTTCGCGTGTTCCGGAGTGATTCCATGAATGTGTACCGCGTCAACGATAAAATTATCAGGGTACACGATCATATGGTCGGATTCGACTTCGTTTCCTTCAGCATCGTATTTGACATATGCGATCGATAGCATGCGGCTCATGTCAAATGAATGGACATTCTTTGGGGATGCCAC
>Ga0257106_1001871_pt1 | contig 10099 bp, 2 predicted proteins | sample LP_taG_3_FD_190177 | JGI IMG/M metagenome (GOLD analysis project Ga0257106, IMG submission 190177) | Marine microbial communities from Northeast Subartic Pacific Ocean, Canada - LP_J_2011_P26_10m | ecosystem: Environmental > Aquatic > Marine > Oceanic | place: Canada: Northeast Subartic Pacific... | reverse complement strand
GAAGAGGAACGGCGCCAAGGCGTGCTTCGCCGTGTCCGCGACGTGCGGGTCCACGGAGTCGAGGTAGTCCACGACGGCCTGCGCGGACCGGTCGAGGCAGAAGAGGTCGAGCCCGACGAAGCCGCAGAGCGGCGCGCCCGTCGCCGCCGCCGCCTCGTTGTGGGCCCTCATCCACTCCACGAAGGCCAGCACCTCCTTGTTCCGCCAGAGCCACGGCGTCGTGCCCTCGGAGCCGTCGCCCGCGACGAAGCCGCGGAGCGCGAGCTCCGCGGAGGCGTCGCCGCCCTTGCCGCGCACGTAGTCGTCGACGCGCCGGCACGAACTGAAGTCGCCCTCGACGGCGACGACCGTGTAGCCGTAGAGCTCCACGAGGCTCTTGGCCAGCGCGATGCGAATCGCGTAGTAGTCCGCGGTGCCGTGCGTCGACTCGCCCAGGAGGCAGATCTCCGTCTCCGGCCCGACGGCGTCGAGCGCGGCGTCGATCCACGACGCGCGCCGCCCGCCGCGCTCCGCGTGGTCCAGGTCGCCGTCCTCGAAGGACGCCACGGGCGACCCGTCGTCGAGCGCGACGCCCCAGCGCCGCTCGCCGGCGTTCCACAGCACCACGACGCCCTCGGCGCCGTCGAGGCCGCCGCGGCTCGCGCCCGCGACGACGACGCGCGCGCCGACGAAGAGCTTTTTCGCGTTCTCCGGCTCCGCGTCGCGCGCGGCCGCGGCCGCCGCGGGCGCGCCCGGCCGCGTCGGCGCGCGCTGGCTGAAGAGGCCCGGCGGCGGCGCGTCGCTCGAGGAGCCCGACAACGGCCGCGGCCGGCCCGGCGCGACGCGCTCCGCCGGGTGCTCGCGCGGCGCCTCGCTGGACTCGCCGAGGCTCAGCGCGAGCGCGCGCGCGACGTCCTCGTCCTCGGCGCCCTCGCTGAGCGCGAGGAGGCGCAGGCTGCACCAGCCGGCCACGGGCGCGCTCAGCCGCGCGCGCTCGACGACGCGGCCGCTCCGCAGGACCTCGCGCGTCTCGACGACGAGCACGGACGCGCCGAACTTGACCTCCCCGACGGCGCTCGAGTCGAGCGACGCGTCGCCGCGCACGACGACGCCGCTCTTGCCCGTGACGACGAAGGGCCGCCCCAGCGCCAAATCGTCGAGCGGCGGCGCGAAGCCCGGGGGCAGCCCCATGGCCGTGCCCCGCCGGAGCTCCTCCTGGAAGCCGCCGGCGGGCGGCGCGGCGGAGCGATTGCCGCCGAAGAGGCCCGGCGGCGCGCCGATGGTACCCGGGGGCCGGTCCGGCTCGAGGTCGTCGATGGACAGCTTGATCGTCATCGTCGCGGTCTCACGCCGCCACCAGGTGTCGGAGAGGGAGTAATGGTGGGTGCACTCAAATTACGCAAATCCTTCGGAGCCGAAGCTGAGCTCGCGTTGAAGGCTGAAACGTCGGGCAGCCCCATCCGGAACGTCGCAGAGCGTCGTCGGGATCGCACCAGCCATGGCGGGTCCCCAGCCGCCCGGCGGCGCCAAGCCGTCAAAGGTCGATTCCCCCCGCGCCGCCGTGCCGACCAAGCCCAAGATGAATTCGGCGCAAAAGAAGAAGAAGGAGGTGAACGACAATGGCGCTGCGACGATGCTCCAATCCCAGGTCCGGCGGCAGCAAGGGCGGAAGACCGTCGCCGAGCGTCGCGCCGAGAAGGCCGCGCGGGAGGCGGAGATCAAGCGGCAGAACGCGGAGCAGAAGAAGGCGCGCGCGTCCGTGAGCGCGAAGTCCGACATGGGTTTGTCGGAGGAGACGCTCGCGGCCCGGGAGAAGGTCGCCGCCGAGAAGGAGGCGGAGAAGAAGCGCAAGCAGGCCGAGCTCGACGCGTTGAACGCGACGCACAAGGACAACCTCGCGGCGACGGGAGCCAAGAGCGACATGGGTTTGTCGGAGGAGATGCTCGCGGCTCGGGAGAAGGTCGCCGCGGAGAAGGAGGCCGAGAAGAAGCGCAAGCAGGCCGAGCTCGACGCGTTGAACGCGACACACAAGGACAACCTCGCGGCGACGGGGGCCAAGAGCGACATGGGTTTGTCGGAGGAGATGCTCGCCGCCCGCGATAAGAAGGCCGCCGAGAGCGCGGCCGACAAGCGGGCCGCCAAGGCGGAGCTCGACGCGTTGAACGCGAAGCACAAGGACAGCCTGGCCAGCACGGGCGCCAAGAGTGAGATGGGCCTCTCGGCCGAGACGCTCGCCGCGCGGGAGGCCGCCGCGGCCGAGAAGAAGCGCCTCGCGGCCGAGAAGCAGTCGTCGCTCGCTTCCGCCAACGCGCAGCACTCGACGCGCCTGTCCATGACGGGGGCCAAATCCGACATGGGCCTCTCCCCCGAGATGCAGGCCGCCCGCGAGAAGAAGGCCGCCGAGAGCGCGGCCGACAAGCAGGCCGCCAAGGCCGAGCTCGACGCGTACAACGCGAAGCACAAGAGCGCGCTCTCGACGACGGGCTCGAAGACGGACCACACGCTCGTGCGGTCCGCCGAGTAAGTCCATCCCCTGTGTTCCGAGCGACCCGCGTCCCGGGGAGCGCCGTTCTTAGTTTCGGCGCTCAGAGGTAGTTCGCGGGCCCGCCCTCGGGGAGGAAGAAGGCCGTGATCTCCGCGAGCATGAGCATGTCGTAGTGGCCCGCGCACGAATTCACGACGCGGAAGTAGTCGTTGAGCTTGTCCGTGTCGATGTCCGTGACGTACTCGCCCGCGCACTCGCAGGTCTTGCGCATCGTCGTCCGCGCGACGCGCTTGCACTTGCAGCAGCGCATGTCCTGGACGGCGTAGCGCACGGAGACGGCGTTGACGAGCTCGATGAGCTTGAGCTCGAGCTGCGCCGTGGACAACGCGCCGCCGCACTTGGCGCAGGGCACGCGCCGCGGCAGCGGGTCGCCCTTGTCGTCGAGCTCGCGCGCGTCGCCGTTCCGCAGGTCGCGGCCCTTGCACGCGTGCAGGTCGACGTCGAGCGTCGCGTCGCAGTGCGGGCAGATGACGTTGGCCACGTTGACGGCGATGGGCCGCGGCTTGATGGCCGCCGCGGGCGCGAACTCGCGGACGCCGAGGTGCGCGAGGAGCAGCCGCCGCGCGCGCTGCACGGCGTCGTCGCAGCGGTCGTCGAGCGCGAGCGCGCGGCAGCAGAGCACGACGAAGTCGAGGGGCACGGACGTGTGGAGGAAGTCCTTGTGGAGCTCGGCGACGACGCTCAACAACTTGGACGTCGTGAACGACTGCACGAAGTCGCGCGCGTAGTCGGCGTCGCGCTCCTCGTCGCCCGTCGCCGCGACGAGCGGCTTGTGGAGGAAGGCGCCGACGAGCACGGCGAACCAGTCGCGCGCCGCGTCGGGCAGGCCGTCGCTCAGGGCCCACTCGGACACGAAGCGGTCCTGCACGGGCGCGGGCGCCTTGAGCAGCTTCGCGACCTGGCCCTGCGAGTCCGCCGCGTCCGGCGCGTCGAGCGCCTCCCGCGCGTCGGGCTCTTCGGGCGCCTCCGCCGCCCCCGCGGCCTCCTGCGACTCGTCCTCGTCCGTCGCCTTCTCCTGCGTCAACGATTCCTCCTCGTCGTCGCCGAGGATCTCGATGGCGCCGAAGTTGTGGCCGTCGAGCCAGAGCAGCGACTTGAAGTACGCGACGGGCCGCAGATGCAGGAAGCGGAAGACGGGCCGCGCCGCGACGGTGGAGATCACGAAGTCCATGTGCGACGCCGCGTGCGCCGCGTCCGTCTCCCGCGTGTTGACGACGATGGAGCCCTCGGACGCGTGGACGACCTTCACCCCCAACCGCCGCAACTCCGCGACGAGCAGCGCGTGGACGCGGCGCGTCGCCGAGCCCACGAGGCGCCGCAGCGCCGGGTAGTGGAGCACGCTGCGCTTGTCGTGGAGCCAGCGGTCCACGTGGACGAGGAGCGCGTCCGCGACGGGGTCGCGCTTCGCGGCGACGTCGTCGATCCACGCCGCCAGCGCCGCCCGCAGCACGCGGAAGGCGTGGGCGCACTCGCCGTGCGTCGCGTGCCAGCCGCCGCCGTCGTCGAGGTCGCCCGCGTCGTCGAGCGCGTCGCTGACCATGACCGCGTTGACGCACGACCCGAAGACGTCGAGCTTCACGGACACGGTGCGGTACGCGCCCGGGTGCTCGACGACGCCGCGCTTCGACGTCGACGGCGCGTCGGCCCTCTGGGCCTTGGACCGCGAGGAGATGACGGAGCCGACCCGGTGGAAGTCGCGGAAGACGATGGGCAGCTCGTCGTCGTCGTCGCCGATGGACGAGTTGCCGTAGCGGGGCCCGCCCAAATCCGGCGCGTCGGCCTCGGAGGCCCAGAGCACGTGGCGGTGCTTCCGGAGCTCGCGGCCGAAGACGGCGTCGGCGACGGTGACGAGGGGCGCCGCGCCGAGGTTGCCGAGCGGCACGTTGCCGAAGGCTCCCAGCGTCCGCCGCTCCGCGAGCCAGCCGGGCACGCGCGCGATGCCCTCGAGCAAAGCCTTGCAGGCGTGGGACTGCCAGCCGAGGAGCGGGTAGTCGCAGTCCGCCTCGCGGAAGGGCACCTCGACGTTCGCGAAGTCGCCGAGCGACGGCAGCGACCGCCGCAAACTCGCCGCGGAGCTCGACGACTCGACGATGACGACGGTCGGGCCCCGGCGGTCCGCCGCGTAGGACGCCAGGGCCGTCGACGCCGCGGCGAGCGCCGAGCTCTCGTGCTTGGCGACCTCCGCGCGGTCGACGCTCAGCGGGCCGAACTCGCGCGAAGTCTCGCCGTCGTCCGCGTCGTCGCGGCCCGAGATCACGTCCCAGGTGCGCTTCAGCGCCGGCGGCCGGTCGCCCTTCTTCGCCTTGGGGTCGCCCAAAACCAACGACGCGAGCGCGGGCTTCAGGGACCCGTCGTCCTTGGACCGCTCGAGCATCGCGAGCCCGACGAGGCACCGGCCCGTCCGCGCGCAGACGCTGTGGTAGAGGTAGCAGACCTTGACGGGCACGCCCGGGCCGTCGTCGAGCAAGCCGTAGCCCTCGGAAACCGGAAGGTCGGCGAGCTCGAGGTCCTCCGCGGCGACGGACTGCGCGCCTTTCGCGAGGCGCGCCTCCGTCGCCTTGGCCGCGGACGGCGCGAGGCGGCACGTGCCGCCGACGCTCAGCAGGCTCCGGTACCAGTCCGGCGCCAGGCGCTCGTAGACGCCGTCGAGGCCCGGGTGGTGGAGGAAGCGCGCGAGCTCGCCGTCGTGCGCGTCGACGTCGCGCGCGTCCGCGCGGAGCTCGAGGAGCTGCGCGCCGCGCCGGAGCTCGTCGCCGGGGACCGTGAGGTTGGGCGCCTTGCGGCCGCCGAAGGCGTCGCGGGCGATCTTGAGGCACGCCTCGTTGGACGACGACACGTAGAGCGTCTTCGCGACGGAGACGGCGACGCGCTGGAGGTGGCCCACGTCCGTGACGACGAACGCGTTCAACAAGCCCGGCGTCTCCGTGTCGCGCAGCTCGAGGACGCGCCAGGTGCCGCGCGTGAGGGACCGCGTCGACTGCTTGACGAGGTCGCTGACGTTGAGGCGCTTGCCCGGGCCCTTCTTGGGCGCCGCGAGCGCGCCGGGCCGCGACCGGAAGGCCTTCGTCGCCGTCGACGCCGTCGCCTTGGCGCGGCGGCGGCGCCAGCGCTGCTTGCGGTCCGCGAGCCAGGCGCGGAAGTCGGCCTCGGGCACCTTCTTGGCCGCGAGGCCGAGCTGCGGCGCGTCCTTGCCCGCGCAGAGCTCGGCCTCGGGCGCCGGCGCCGCGGGCGCGTTCGCGCCGAGGGGCCGCTTGCGCTGCTTGCCGGCGCCGGGCGTGCCGATCCTGCGCGCGACCCTGGCGCCGCCCGCCGGCGCCCCGCCGGCGATGTCCTCGAGGTCCAGGAGCTTCTTCCGGCGCTTCGTGCCGTCGTTCTCCTTCGCCGCGGCCTTGGAGAACAAATCGTCGATCTTCGTCTGCTTGCGGCCGTCGTCGCGCTCCGCGACCTTCTTGCGGAGCCACTCCGGGTGGGGCACGCGGGGCACGGGGTTCTCGACGCCCTGGAGCGCGGCCGGGATCGTGATGATCTTCCGGATCACGGCGTCCAGACGCTCGCGGTAGTACTTCCAGTCGATGACGTCCTTGATGCCCAGGTTCTGGGCCGCCGGGTCCTTGAGCCACTTGCGCAGGTAGTGCTTGCGCACCGCGGGCTCCGCGGAGAAGATGATCGTCGGCACCGCGCGCTCGGTGACGGGCGTGCCGCGGGGCCGCTCGGAGATGACGAGCTTGCACTGGAGCCCCGAGCCCTGGATCATGTCGTCGCCGAGGAAGTCGGCGATGCGCTGCGCCGTCGTCAGCGACGTCATCTTCCGGCCCTGGTAGTCCTTGACCTCGCGCGACAGCGACCGGTTCTCCGAGATCAGCTCCAGCAGCTCCTCGTCGTCCATGTCGCCGCCCTTGGCGTCCATGACGTCGAGCCAGGCGTTGGCGACGCCGGCGACGGCCGCGTAGCACGACTCGAGCGTGTCGCCCGCCAAGAACGTGTCGAAGAGCTCGCCCTGGAACGCCTTGATGAGCTCGAGCTCGCCGCGGCGCTTGAGCTCGAAGCCCTTGAGCTCCGCGAGCGTGCCGTCGGGGTTGAAGACGGCGTAGCGCTTCTTGAGGAGCTTGCCCTCCTCCGTCGACGACGGGATGACCATGCACTTGTAGGGCCCGTCGACCTCGAAGAAGATCGAGCACTCGCTGCTCGTGTCGAAGCCGCCGGCGCCGTTGAGCGTCTGCATCTGGTGGTTCGTGTAGTTGGCGTGGACGTCGGCGTTGAGCATGCCGCAGGGGTAGGAGAAGGGCAGCTTCGACGTGGACCCGTCGGCGCCGACGATCTCCAGCGTGTAGTCCTCGGGGAACGACGACGGCAGCATGCACCAGATGCCGTCCGTGTCGAGCTCGAGGGGCCGGCCGACCTTCTCGACGAGCTCGCGCGCCTGGGTGATGAGGTTCGCGCCCGTGAGCGTGACGATGCCGGCCATGGGCATGGACCGCCACCGCGCGCCCTTGCGCATGACGTAGCCGTAGAAGCTGTTGAGGATGCACTTGTGCGCGAGCTGGAGCGAGTCGAAGAGGAGCTCCTTGTCCTCCGCGGTCTTGCGGGCCCGGGAGTCCTTGGCCGCCTCGGCCTTGACGCGCTTCTTCTTCCAGGCCTTCGTGAGGCCCTTGTACTCGTAGCGGCGGTCGCGGAACGCGCGGACCGTGTCGACGTAGAACGAGTTCTCGCGCATGCAGACGACGTCCGTGCGCGGCTCCTCCTTGACCTCGCGCGTCTTCTTGTAGACCTTCTGCGAGTAGTCCTTGAGGCGCGCCTTGAGGCGCTGGGCCTGGTCCTTCTTCGAGAGTAAGGTGTGCTGCGTGCCGTCGACGACCTCGTACTGGAGCTGGCGGTTGAGCTGGGCGACCTCGGACGGCGCGGCCGGGTTGAGCTCGCCGCGCCAGATCCAGTCCATGGGCCGCTTGCAGCCGTTGCGGTCCTGATTGTAGTCGCAGCCCGCGCACGCGGCGCGGTCGACGATCGCCGTCGGCTGGAGCCGGTTCGTGAGGATGATGTTCGGGTACATGGCGGAGACGTCGAGGTGGTAGATCTTCGGGCACTCCGTCGTCTCCGGCGCGTCGCGCAGCGCCTGGAGCGACGCGACGATCTGGGCCCGGACGTCGGCGAAGTTCGCGACCTGGTCCTTCGTCGCGCCGCCGCCCTCCGTCTTCGCGTGGAACTCGAGGTCGCGGTCGACGTTGGCGATCAGGGTCTCGAGGGCCGCGGGGTCCACGGAGAAGTGCGTCGCGATGTCGGACCGGAAGACGCCCGACTCGAGCGACTCGACGTGGCCGCCGACGTACGTCTCCGACTCGACGACGCGGCCCTCCTTGCGCAGCAGGTGGGGCTCGTTCTGCTTGTTCGGGCAGACGACGGACGCGCGGTAGGCCTCGACCATCAAGAGCGCCTCGCAGAGCGTGCCCGAGCCCTTGCGGAGCACGTCCTCGGCGCCGTTGGGAATCACGGTGCAGAGCGAGAAGATGAACAGGTTCACGTAGACCTCGTACAAATAGTAGGTCGCCACGGCGTCGGAGACGGAGTAGGCCGCCATGACGTTGGGCTGCGTGTGGGCGAACTTGACCATGTCCTCCGGGTCGACCTCGACGGGGTCGTAGCCGAGCTTGTACTTGGTCACGGCCTTGAGGCCCTGGCTGCCCTGCGGCAGGTAGGAGTCGCGCTTGACCCAGGCGAAGCAGTCGAGGTGGACGCAGCCGGCGCGGCCGCGCCACTCGCCCTGCTCGGGGTGGTTCTTGTTCTCGATGCCCAGCTCGTTCTGCAGGGAGATGCCGTGCTTCTCGCAGCGGTTCGCGAGGAACGGCCAATCGAAGAAGTCGCCGTTGTAGGTCACGAAGACGTGGGGCTTGATGTCCTTGCAGTGGTTGATGAACTTCTTCAGCAGCGCGAGCTCGTCGGGCTCGTTGAAGACGGAGAAGGGGCCCGGGAACGCGGGCTTGGGCGTGTACTCGAAGTCGTCGATGTCCTCGGAGACGACCTCGCGCGAGATGATGAGGTAGCCGACGCCGTCGACCATGTAGGAGATCATGAAGACCTCGTCGACGTCGGCGTTGGGGAACTTGAGGGGCGCCTTGGTGCACTCGATGTCGAAGGCCAAGACCCGGGGCGCGGGCTTCTCGATGACGTCCTGCTGCCAGACGGCCTGGAACGCGCCCGCGACGTCCGCGCCGTCCGCGGCGTCCTCGTCGCCGCCGCCCTTGGCCGCGTCGGGGCTCACGGTGTGCCAGGCGCCGACGCGAATGTTTAAATCGATGGCCGCGCGCATGTAGTAGGGCACGTCGTACTCGCGGATCTCGTCGAGCATGTCGAGCACGTCCTCGGGCGCGGACCGCGCCTCGCCCGTGGCGCCGCCGCCGGAGGACCGCGCCTCGGCCTCGAAGCGGTCCCGGTTCGCCCAGACGACGGGCGCGAGCTCCCACTTCACGTTCATGAGCTCGCGGACGTTGTCGAAGCTCAGCTTCAAATAGGTCCGCTTCGCGCCCGCGACGTGGTTCGGCGCGTCGAGGTCCTCCAGCGTCACGGCCTCGACGACGCAGCCCTCGACCTCGAAGCGCCGCGCCAGCGACGACCGCACCTGCTCGCCGAAGGACGCGAACTTGAGCGCGACGGCGACGTAGAAGTACGGCGCGTGCGCGATCGTGACCCGGAAGTTCGACTTCGCGTCCTTGCTCAGCAGGAAGAGCTCGAGCCCGGCGAGCTCGCTGTCGCCGCGCTGGAACGTCGTCGGCACCATGTTCAGCAGCCAGCCGAGCCGCGGCGTCGGACCTAAAACGCGAGGGTGGGTTCGATTGAGTGCGCGCGCGCGCGTCCGGCGCCGGCGGTGCACCGCTGTAGTCCTCGTAGTCATTCCAGCCCTCCTCCTCCATCTGCGCCATGCTGCGAGGCGCAGCGCGGCGTGAACCGCTGCGCGCGTCGAGGTAGCGGCTCGAGCGCAAGAGGGCTCCAGGTCGCGTTCAAACGCTCTCCGATTGGGGCCGGGGGCAATTGGCCGGGGGTCGATGCGATCGACGTCGGACGCCCACATGTGGCAGCCGTGGAGGCAACAGATGCCGTTCACACACCGTAATATAGTCTTGATGGCCATGTCGCCGGAGGGCAGCGCCGCCGAGATGACGAAGACGAGGTGCTCCGTGGTGTTGGGCTGGAAGTCGAAGGCCGCGGCGACGCGCGTCACGCGGTCGTGCGCGTCCATGAGCGACTCCGCGAACTCGAGCGAGTAGTTGCCGTCGGGTCGCATCATCCACTTCGGGTCGATGCCGCCGGCCTGCTTGATGATGCGGTCGATGTGCAGCGACGTCTTGGACTCGAAGCCGTCGGTCATGCGCGCGACCTCCGAGTCCGGCGGCGCGTCCGGATACGCACAGTCCGATGGCTCTTTATTCGCAGACACTTGGTCTCACACTCTTAGCCGACACGTTCAAAGGGTATAGGCCGAGAGCCCAATTCGCCGCCATCATGCTGACCGTTTATGAGGGTGCAAAGGCAGGTTACAATGTATGAGAAGCGCGAGCGCCGCGACGCGACGGCCCGCTGGGCCCG
>Ga0257106_1001870_pt1 | contig 10101 bp, 14 predicted proteins | sample LP_taG_3_FD_190177 | JGI IMG/M metagenome (GOLD analysis project Ga0257106, IMG submission 190177) | Marine microbial communities from Northeast Subartic Pacific Ocean, Canada - LP_J_2011_P26_10m | ecosystem: Environmental > Aquatic > Marine > Oceanic | place: Canada: Northeast Subartic Pacific... | reverse complement strand
CCACCGCACTCCTTGCATCGAGAGCGCTGACGACCGTGCGGACAAGCGCTGCACACCTTGCACGCCGAGCGGTACTTCACCCCGTGCGGACATGGCACCTTTGTGTAAGGGCCTCTCTTCCGCTTCACGCCCTGCTCTGCCGCATCCACATCACCCAGCAACTCGGCCTCGGCCTCAGCCTTCACAGCACCACACTCTTTGCATGAATAGCGTATACGACCGTGCTCGCAGATTGATCCCCCACCGCACTCCTTACACCGAGAGCGCACACGATCATGCTCGCAGATTGCACCCCCACCGCACTCCTTGCATATTGAGCGCAGACGACCGTGCTCACAGATTTGTGACCCACCGCACTCCTTGCAATGACGGCGCCAACGACCGTGCGGACAAGCGCTGCACACCTTGCAGTTCGAGCGGTACTTCACCCCGTGCTCGCATGGCCCCTTCGTGTAAGGAGCTCTCTTCCGCTTCGTGCCCTGCTCTGCCGCATCCACAACACCCAGCAGCTCGGCCTCGGCCTCAGCCTCGGCGCGCAGTTTTTTTAGGTCGGGTCGCCAATGCGTCGTCATCCCCCCCGCGCCCTCCCACTGGTGAACGGAACGAGGGAGGGATTCGTGCGCCAAGAAAAGTGATATCGAAGAGTTACCCGTTGGTGCCTTTTTCGCCTCCGAGCCCATCACTGTTGACCGGCGGGGGCACGGGCCCCAGGGGAAGACCCGTCTTCACCACCCACCGTCGTCGTATCGCCCCGACGGCCGTGACCGGGCACATCCACCCGCGCCGGTGACCATCCGCGAGCATGGCGGTCTACTTCGCCAACAAGATCCCACGCCAGCCCGGCGCGTGCGTCGACGTCTCGTGGTCACGACATGTCCCGACGACGACGCGCGTCCCGGCCATGTGCGCGGTGTCGTACTCGACCGGCGCGGTGGGCATGTACACCGAGGAGGGCGACGACGTCAGCGCGGCGCGGCCGGTGCGATCCGACGCCCCGGGCGTCTACCCGTGCGTCCTGGCGTGGCACCCATCGGCACCCACGCTCGCCATCGGATGGACCGACGGTACCGTATCGGTGTGGTCCGGAGATGAACGCCGCATCGCGGGAGAGGAACGCGCGACGCACGCGGGGCGATCGGTCACGGCGCTCGCGTGGTCACCCACCGGACACAGGCTCGTCACGGGCGACGACCAAGGCACCGTCTCGGTGTGGACGCTCGATGCGAAACTCCGACCGAAACCGAGCCCGGGGTTCCGGTGCGCCAAGCCCAACCCCGGCGCGCGGGTATCGCACGTCGTCGTGCCGGACGACCTCGAGGACCTCACGGAAGGCGCCGAGCCCGATACGTTCGTCTTCTACTACGCCGTCAACGAGGGCCTGTCCGACTCTGGACACGTGTGCATGGGCGTAGACACAGCTGGCGATGAGAAAGATGAAAAACCGACGAGCCGAAAGATCTTTGACGCGCCGTGCGAGATCCACGCCGTGCTTCACCACGACGGCGTCGGTAACGTCATAACGCTCGGAACCGACTCCACGCTCTCCATCTTCGCACCCCCCGCCGATGCCAACGCGCCGAGCCAGAAGACGGCGCCGTGGCGAAGCATCAGCTCGACAAAGTTACCCACGGAGGGCGACGCCGAGGTACGTTCACATTTTATTTAATTCCCGTATGCGCAATGTGACTGATAGGAACTGACGTTACCGGTTTTATTTATTTATTTATTTACAGGTTGCGTGGACGCAGCCTGGGGTACTGGCCGTGGTCAACGACAGGGACCCTTCGTGCGCCGTGCGCGTGTTCGACCTCAACACCGGGGATAACTACGCGTTGGTGCCACCAGCCAGGCGCAAGACCGCCGGGCTGCCTTCTGCCTCGGCGCCCGCGCGAGACGCGGATCCCAGCGGACGAAGGTTGACGTGCGTGTGCTACGACTCGGCGTCGAGGGTGTTGGCGTGTGGGCAACGCGACGGCCGCGTCACCATGTTCCGCCACACCGGTCCGCGTGCGTTACATCGCGGTGATGGTACCACCGCGGCGGACACGAAGGAGAATAATGACGAGGGGAACGAAGGAAATGAAGGAAACGGCGACGCGAAGAGTGAGGCTTCAAATGATTCGGATGATTCAGACTCGAGCCCGGAGGACGCATGGCGTGTGATCGCCACGTTGGACTGCGGCGACGTCTCAGGGCGACTGACGCGCGTGTGCTTCGGCCCGCAGATTCGCCTCCTCGCCGCGGTGGCCACCGACGGCGCGAGGCTGTGCGTCCGGGTGAAGCTCAACGATAAAGTTCGGGAAGGCGTCTCCGTGGTGAGTTTCTTTTTATTCTTTTCTTATTGTTTCTTTTTATTTCCGTACGTGTGGGCAATTAGTATTGACGCCGTGTGTGTTTTGTGTATAGGTGCAAGTCGCCGCGGATTCCGTGGTGGTGGAAGCCACCGACGGTTCACGCGCCCCCGCGCGTCTCAACACCACGGAGCGAGGCATGCAAATCACCGGAGCCGACGCCACGTCGTCTCACTTACTGGTGTGGAACTCGTCGCAGGCGGAGGTACACGCGGCGAACGGAGCCGGAGGGTTTAACCGAGCCTCGTCGTTTGATTGGTGCGTTGATTTTCTAATTGTCTAATTGTCATATAGGAAATGTGACTGACGCCGTGTTTTATTTTACAGGACTGGGGCTAAAAGTTCACGAGGCCACGCCAACACGTTCGCGTCGTCGTCGTCCAGCGGCGCGCAGGCTATGGCGATCCACGGCACGCGTATCTACAGGTCGGTCCCTGGACGTGCGTTGATCGAGGTGACCGACTTGGACGGCGTCGTGACCGACGCGCTGTCGTACGAGGAAGCGCAGGGCGAAGCCGGTTTTCTCGACTGCAACGGTGATTATTTATGCGTGGCCACAGCCTCGGGGCATCTTCGTTTCTGGCGCCTCGCCTCCGACGGGGAAGGCCGCGCACGGGCGCACGGCCCGACGAGTGGGTCCATGATCCCACCCGACGTGTGCGGGACGGTCGAGGGCGGCGATCGGAGTCGCGCCGATGACGGGGACGAAGCCGATGACGGATTAATTATTAATTCCGGAAGACTACCCTTCGCGGTGGACTCCGTGAAGGTCAACTGCGACGGCACCAAAGCGTCGTTGCTGTTCGCCACGGTCGGTCACACAGCCGTGCGGTCCACGCTGGCGGTGTACGATTTAGACACGGACGGGTATCGAACCTTTGACTTCAAAGTTACCGGCCGGGCGCCCGAGACGCACGCGTGGGTACGTTTATTTTTATATCACCGTATGGGCAACTAGACTGACGTCATGTTTTGTGTACAGGACTCGAGCGCTCCGAATATCCTCGCAGCGCAGACTTCCGTGGATGAGGACGCCACCGAGGTAACCATAAACAAAGCGCACGACGCCACCGTGAGCCCATACGCGGCGTCTGTTGAAGGTGTAAACGGTAATACCGGGCGAAGCAAGGCGCAGCTCAGGCAGCACGCGAAGACCGCGGGCGTCGGTAAGTTTATTTTAATCCTCGTATGGGCAATATGATTGACGTCGTGTTTTGCTTACAGTGGTGTTTACACTTTTCGCCGCGCCGCGCGGGTTGTTGCTCCAGGAGGCTCACCCGATACCCACCGGATTCGAATCCCTCCTGGGTCTCACGGCTCCGTCGTTGTTCGTGTGTAACAAGAGCGCGGCGGCCGAGACCGGCGGCGGCGCGTGCTTCGCGGTGACCATGCGTGATTTCGTCGGCATGGAGCATTTGGACCCGACCGCTAAATCCGCTCTGCTCACGTTCAACTACGATTTGGCGATTGGCGACTCGGATCGCGCGCACGCGCGGGTGAAGGAGGTGACGGAACCGGCGGTGTGGGAGGCTATGGCGCACATGTGCATCAAGAACAAGCGCCTGGACGTAGCGGACGTGTGCCTGGTGAGTTTATTTTAGTTCGCGTATTGGCAATGTGACTGACGTCGTGTTTTGTTCACAGGCCAACCTCGGTCACGTCAGAGGCGGAAGGGCTGTGCGGGACAGCGCCAACGAACCAGAGTTGGACGCGAGGGTACGTGTATTCGTTTATGTCCGTTCTTAATGGCAATTAGAATGACGTCTGCCACGGTATTTGTGACAGGTTGCGTCCGTCGCGGTTCACCTCGGTTTAGTCGACGACGCCGCCGCGCTTTACGAGCAGGTGAGTTTATTGTAATCTTTGTATGGGCAATTGGATTGATGGCGTGTTTTGTTTGCAGTGCGGGCGTCACGACTTGCTGAACAGGCTGTACCAGGCTATGGGCCGCTGGGACGACGCGGTGGGTGTGGCGTCCTCGAAGGACCGCATTAACCTCAAATCCACGCACTATGCTCACGGTCGGCATCTGGAAAGCGTCGGCGACGTCTCCGGAGCCATTCGAGCGTACGAGAAGAGCGGTGAGCTTCTGTTCATTCGAATTTCTTTTCATTTGAGTTTCGTTACTTGGGCGATTGGACTGACTGACGTCACTTGTGTTTTGTGTAACAGGGTCCGCCGCGATCGACGTGCCCAGGATGCTCCACGCGAAGGGCATGGACGACCACCTCGAGCGTTACGTCATAAACGCGTCATCTCCCGAGCTGACCCGCTGGTGGGCCCGGTACTGCGAGAGTTCTGGGGAGTTCGAGAAGGCTTTGCACGGGTACCAAGTACGTTTATTTTTATTTACGTATGGGTAATTGTAATGACTGACGGCGTGTGTTTTGTCACAGGCTGCCGGTGACTTTTTGAGTCTAGTGCGTACGTATTGCGCCCAGGGTGATTACGAAGTGGCGGCGTCGTTGGTGGAGGAGAGTGCGGACCCGGCGGCGGCGTTTCACCTGGCGAGGACGTTCGAAGCGATGGACGAGCACGCGGAGGCGATCAGATTCTTCGGTTTGGCTGGAAGGTCAGTTTCTTTTTATTTCCGTACGGGCAATTAGTTTGAGTACTGTGTTTTGTTTAACTAATTATTTAATTAATTACAGGCACGGGCACGCGGCTAGGCTGGCTCGCCGATGCGGCGCCGACGCCGAGTTGATGCACCTTGCGCTTCGTTCCCCGCCTGAGATGATGCTTGATTCCGCGCGGTACCTCGAGTCACGCGGCGAGCTGGAGAAGGCTGTGACGTTGTACCACAAGGCTGGTAACGCGGGCAAGGCTTTGGAGCTGTGTTTCGGTCACGACTTGTTCGAGCCGCTGGCGGTGAGTTTCTTTTAATTATCTTTGTATAGGCAATTAGATTGACGGCGTGTTTTGTTTGCAGGTGATCGTGGAATCCGTGGCGGATGATCCGGATGCGGATCCAAAGTTGGTGGCGAAGTGTGCGACCTACTTCTTGGATAACGGGCGGTACGACGAAGCCGCGAGGTTACTCGTCAAGGGTGGGGACCACGCGAGGGGGTTGGAGCTCATCGCCGAGCACGACGTGGTCATCGACGAGGTGCGTTTCTTTTTATTTTCATATGCGCAATTAGACTGACGTCGTGTCATGTTTTACACTCACAGGCACTCGCCGAGGCGCTCACCCCAGCCAAGGGCGAAGACCCTACCTCGGAAGAAGCCAGGAAGGCGTTGCTGATGCGAATCGCCACCGTGTGCAAGAACCAAGGCTCGTACCACCTCGCGTGCAAGAAATACACGCAAGCCGGGGATAAGATGCGAGCCATGAAGGCACTGCTCAAGGTGCGTGTTTATTGTAATCTTTGTACGGGCAATTTGATTGATGGCGTGTTTTGTTTACGTTTACAGTCGGGCGACACGGAAAAGATTTGTTTCTTCGCGGGGGTGTCTCGACAACGCGAGATTTACATCATGTCCGCCAACTACCTCCAAACCCTCAAGTGGCACGGCGACGCGGACCTCACCAAACACATCGTACAGTTCTACACCAAGGCGCGGGCGGTGGAGTCGCTGTCGGGGTTCTACGAGTCAGTCGCGCAGGTCAGTTTATTTTAATTCTCGGCAATTAGAGCTTGTTTTATTTCCGTACGTACGGGCAATTGGTCTGATGTCGTGTTTTGATTACAGGTTGAGATTGACGAATACCGCGACTACGATAAAGCCGCCGGCGCTTTAAGAGACGCGGCGAAGCACCTCGCCAAGTCCAAGGCTGACGGCGCCGATGTCCTCATGCGGTCGCTGGAGGCGAGGACCACGCTGGTGGAGCAGTTCGTGTCGGCTCGGACGCGTTTGGCGGAGGGTAAAGTCGCGGACGCGATGGCGCAATGCGAGACGATGATCGGTGAGTGTATTTTAATTTTTGGTTATTTTTGGTTATTTTGGTTATTTTGGTTATCGTATCCGTATTGGCGATTAGACTGACGTCGTGTTTTGTTCACAGCGGATCCTCGGTCTCGGGATGAACGCGAGGTTAGCATCCGGATCGGCGACGTCTACGCCATGATGGTGGAGCACTGGTACCAGTCACGGGATATGAAGCGGTGCCGGCAGTTGGTGAGCGAGATGAGGCGAGACGCGGGGCTACAGGCGGAGCCGTACCTGGAGGCGGCGATGTTGTCCGAGATTGAGGGTACAAGCGCACGGGCGGAGGTAGTATCGCCGACGGAGGACGATGGGTACCTGCACGGGGGTGACGAGGAAGCCGCCGAGTTCTACATGGACGAGGAGGTTGACTCGGACGGCGGGTGATTTGTTAGGCGGGCGTGTGCGCGATGAATGCGTGAATACGAGGACGGACTGTGACGTTGTGATTTGATTGATGATACGTTTGCTACTTCTTGCACTCCTTGCATCTTCTGCGCTCACGACCGTGCTCGCACATTGATGCACCACCGCACTCCTTGCACTGAGAGCGCCGACGACCGTGCTCGCATATTTGTGACCCACCGCACTCCTTGCACTGAGTGCGCTGACGACCGTGCTCGCAGATTGATCCACCACCGCACTCCTTGCATACAGAGCGCACACGACCGTGCTCGCAGATTGATCCCCCACCGCACTCCTTGCAAAGAGTGCGCTCACGACTGTGCTCGCAGATTGATCCCCCACCGCACTCCTTGCACCGAGTGCGCACACGACCATGCTCGCAGATTCCTGCACCACCGCACTCCTTGCACTTATCGCGCTGACGACCGTGCTCGCAGATTCCTGCACCACCGCACTCCTTGCAGTAATAGCGCCGACGACCGTGTGCACAAGCGCCGCACACCTTGCACTTCCAGCGAGGCTTCACCCCGTGCTCGCACGGCCCCTTCGTCGGAGGGGCTCTCTTCCGCTTCGCGCCCTTTCCCTCGAGATCCGTCTTTTTTTCGTCTTCCCCATTTATCCCATCGTCGTCAGCGGGAGGCTCCACCTTGACATCGGGGACATCGTCGTCGGGCACTTCCTCCTCGACGGGGATGACATGCTCGTTCAACGGGTGTGGGCGCCAGATTGTCGTCATGTCATGGAGGCGGCGATACAACTGCGCGGGTGAACAGTGAAGGACAGGGGTCGAAAAATAACGACCTCCTCGGACCTGACGAGATGCGGGAAAATTTCGGGAGCAGCTGAGGCTTCATAGTCTATTGTTATGTCGCGCGTGTGGGTTGGGTGACGCGCTGTGCGATGACACGGGTGAACTCGTTTTCTTTTCGCTTGAAAGCAGCGTCGAATCATTACAATCGATGTGACACGCTTCGTATCGTCTCTGAGACCTCCACGCCTTTTACCCATAGGCGTCCGCCTTTAACCCTCTAATTGAACCCGAATTCGGCGCGACCCAGCCGAGTCGCACCCACTCGCGATTCACTAACACCTATATACGCATAATTCATTTAAACCAAATGAAGAATCGCATAATACGCACTTAGTTGCCGAGGGTCTGGAGCGCCTCGAGAGGGCCGAGGCCGTTCTTGAGCGCCTGGGCGGAGATGCCGAGCATGCCGACCATGGCGAGGCGGCCGTGCTTGAGCTCGGCGGTTTGGAGCTTGAAGACAGCCGCGTCGTCGGCGGAGGTGGCGAAGCCGAGGGGGTCGAAGTAGCCGCCGGGGTAGCAGCGCTTGTTGGAGTCGAGCTCTGTGATCGATGAACGGGGGAGAATTATTCGGTCAGTCGGGCAATCGATCATCATCGTCACATCGTGGAAATATTGTCTTCGACGTCGCGGGTGAATAAAAAAAACGGCGTTGTTAGGGAGGGTGGCTCTCCGGCCGGGAAGCGTGCGTTGGCTCGAGACGCGAGGTGGGTACGCACCGGAGGAGCGCTTGATCTCGGCGAAGCCCATGGAGAGCGTCTCGATCACCACGAGGGTGGTCACGGGGACGTTGATGTCGAAGCCGAGGTACGAGGGCTGCTCGTTGAGCACCTTGCCGGCGTCCACCCACGAGATGCCGGTCTGGCCCTCGGCGACGACGGCGCCGACGAGGCCGAGCATCGCCCAGCGGGAGTGCTGGAGCTCGCACTCGCGGAAGCGGACGATGTCGAAAGCCTCGTTGAAGGGCTGCGATGGTAGGAGAGGAGGGGAGGACGGGTCAGCGGATGCGCGTAGTCGGGAAGCGCGGAGGGGTGAAAGTTCGGTGCGCTGCGGAAAACAACCGCGCAGCAGACGGGGTCCGAGATCTGCCTCTGGTGACAATTGCGATCGAGAATCTCGACGCGGAAACGCGCCCGACGACCGGCCCCGCCGCGCGATCCGCATCGAACTCGCCCGCGTTCTGAATATCAGTCACGCGGAGACATCGCCGGCGGTCGCGTCGCGCGAAACCGACCGCGCGAGGGTCCGCGCCGCGGGGAAGAAAGGGCCGCGCTATCTCGGATTTTATCCCGCTAAAAACACTCACCACGATGGTGCGCTCGGTGGGCTTGTTGTCCACCTTCTTGAGCTTGCCGATGACGCGGCCGTAGGGGTTGATCGCGGCGGAGCCGTCGAGGGAGTCGAGGCCGAACTGGAGGTACTCGGTGGGCTTGGAGAGGCCGAACGGGTCGAAGCCCGCGTCACCGGGGAGGGTACCGTCGAGGTAAGCCGGGGGCTCGGGGTTCGCTTCCCATCCGTTCCACAGGGTGCGGTTGGGACCGACGTTGCCCTCGCGCTTGACGCCGGCGGTGCGGCGCACGGGGGCCTTGCCCTTCAGGCCCTTCTTGGCGGGGGCCTTCTTGGGCGCGGGGGCCTTCTTCTTGAAGAGGGCCACGATGGGGTTGGAAGCGATAGCGAAGGCCATGATTCTCGGTTGTCGACGGGTGGGTCTGTGTGCGGTATATGGCTCGATTGCGCACGCCCGCTGCGCAGATATTGCCACTTTCGCCGTGAAGACGCTGGCGGGTTGGAGACGAAACTTGTTTTGATTGGCCGGAGGATTCGGAATGGATCTTGTGCGCGTTCGATGCGCTCGTCGAGTTATTCTTGAGTTAATCGTTTCCATTTGGTTTTAGCGCGCGGCGCTTGTATGTTTTTGGCAATTTGGTTTTTTTCGCAGAGTGGATAGCACTAACAAAGGTCTCGCGTGTGTGCACAGAGCGGCGCCCCTCCTCGCGACGGTGACGCACCCTTCGTCTCTACACAAGAACCGAAGCTCCCTCACGCAGAGCCATGCAGAGCCTGCGCGCGACCCCTAACATCGCCGGCCGGCGCGCGATCGATGCCGCCGGATCCAGGACATCTCCGTCCACCCGCCGCGCCGCGACCCGATCCCCCGTCAAGTCCACCGCCTACCTCACCGTGGACCCCGACCAGTACGACCCCGACGCCAACTCCGGCCGCGGCTCCGGCTTCGTGCCCAGCGTGTCCGGCGCGGCGGTATCCGGTGTCCGTCCATCGCGGGTGACGCGCGGGGCGGACGGAGTCGTCTACGACCCGGACCAGTACGACGCCGACGCGAACCAGCGATCGGGGGCCGACGTCGCCGCGCCACGACCGTCTGGGGGCTCGGCGCGACAAACCGGGGGCAGCAACACCGTCGATCCGCGGTTCGCGCTCCTCTTCGACTGCGACGGCGTCATCGTGGAGACCGAGGAGCTCCACCGCAAGGCGTACAACGCATCCTTCAAGCACTTCGGACTCACCATCCCAGCCAGTGGGAAAGTCGAGTGGTGAGCTTATATTTTATGTGCAATCGTACGTACGGGCAATTCGACTGACGTCGCCACC
>Ga0257106_1001869_pt1 | contig 10102 bp, 6 predicted proteins | sample LP_taG_3_FD_190177 | JGI IMG/M metagenome (GOLD analysis project Ga0257106, IMG submission 190177) | Marine microbial communities from Northeast Subartic Pacific Ocean, Canada - LP_J_2011_P26_10m | ecosystem: Environmental > Aquatic > Marine > Oceanic | place: Canada: Northeast Subartic Pacific... | reverse complement strand
GTTTCAGATGACGAGAGCACGGCAAGGAGGTTTTATAGTGTACGGAACTAGCTATTCGCCATCGCTTGGCTCCCGCAGGTCGATGTCGCCGGCACCGTGCGGCCGCGGAGCAGCCGAGGCCCATCGGCGTCGGCGAGCTGGGCGCGAGCGTGATCAAACCGCTGGCGTCGCTGAGAGTGCGCGAAGTTCGTGTGCCCCGAGTGCGAGACCGGCGTCGCCTTCCGCTGCGAGCCCGTCGCGCCGCCCGCCGAAGCGCCGCCCGCCGAAGTGCCGCTTCCCGAAGCGCCGCTCCCGAAGCGCCGCCCGCCGAGGCCGCGCCGCCGCCGAGACGCGCGAAGTCAGCTGAGAGACGCGCTTAGTCCAATGGACCGCAACGGAGATCGACCGCGTGAACGCTCCCGGCCGCGCGATGAGCGACCGCGAGACCGGCCGCGCGATGAGCGCGACCGCGACCATCGGCCGCGCGACCGCGACGACAGGCGGCGAGACGACCGGCGAGACGACAGACGCCGCGACGACCGCGGCTACGAGCGCAGCCGCCGCTCTCGTTCCCGGGACCGGTCCCGGCGCGAGGACCGCGGCCGCGACGAGCGGCGCCGCGACGAGCGCAAGCGCTCGCGGTCGCGCGACCGCCACCGCCGGCGCGACCGGGGCGACGACGAGCGGGGCCGGCCCGCGCGCCGCGAGGAGAAGCCGCCGAAGCCGGAGAAGCGCGACGACTCGTCCAAGTCGCGGAGCCTGTCGTGGTCGCCGCCGCCGGCCGTGCGGCGCCAGATGGCCGAGGCCAAGGCGCGGAAGAAGCGCGAGGCGGCGGCCATCGCCGCGGGCGAGATCCAGCCCGCGCAGAAGTCGGGCAAGTTCTGGGACGGCTTCCGCTGGGTCGAGCACACGCCGGCGTCGCAGATGCCGTCGAACCCGGCGACGCGCAAGGAGCGGCGGCTCTACGTCGGCAACCTGCCGCAGACCTTCGACAGCGAGCAGCTCCGCATCTTCCTCAACGAGGCGCTCCGGGCCTGCGGCGCCATCCCCGCGGGCGTCGACGAGGTCGTCGTGAGCTCGTGGGTGAGCCCGGACAAGAAGTTCGCCTTCGTCGAGCTCAGCACCGTCGAGGCGGCGACGACGTCGCTCGGCCTCAGCGGCATCACGTGCATGGGCTGCCAGCTCAAGATCTGCCACCCCAACAACTACGTCGTCGGCGCGCTGCCGGGCACGGGGCCCACGCTGCCCGCGCAGTACGCGGCCGCGGGCATGCTCGGCCAGGTCGGCATGCCGCCGGGCGCGGGCGGCGCCGAGGGCGGCGTCGCGGCGCAGCCGGGCGCGTCCTACGCGCCGGGCTACGGGCCCGACGCCGCCGCGGGCAACGAGGAGTTCATCAACGCGGCGCTCGCGGCCATGGCGAGCGGCAACCCGCCGGGCTGAGCGGCCGGGCGACCGACGCCGCGGCCCCCGCAAACCAAGCAAGGAAGCACCGACCGATGATCTGGGCCCTCCGCCGCCGAGGAGGAAGGAATAACGCCCCTTACTACCGCATGTGTCGCGCGGGAAGAGCGGGTTTCGCGGATCCGCGTCTTACTGCTGGATGCCCTCCGGCAAGTCCGGGTTTCGCGGATCCCGGGCCGCGTCTTACATGCGAGGCTCCGGAAGGCATACCGCGCCTTGCTACCGACTGGAACAATAAGCCCCTTACTACCGAATCTCGCGCGCCGGGAAGGGCGGTCGCGCGTGGCGGTTTCGCGGCCGCGCGGTCGCTACCACGCGCGGTGGTTTCGCCGGGCGTTCGCGCGCGACGCGGCCGCGCGGTTCTCGCGGATGGTCTCGGCGCGCTCCATCTGCTTGACGAGCTTCTCGAGGTCGATGTCCTCGAGCGCGCCGTCGTGGAGCGTCGGCCGCAGCCCCAGCGTCTTGACGTGCTCGCGGAACGCGGCGGCATCCGTGCGGCGGCGCGACGCTCTCAGCGCCTCCTTGGCCTTGCGGCTCGGCTTCAGCGTGACGACGTTGACGATCTTGCCCATGCCGTCGTCGTCGAAGACGAACTCGCCGCTTTCGATGGGCGTCTCGGGCGGGGACGCCATGCTCTCAGAGAGATGGCAGCCCCGCGGTTTCGGCAGCTCTATTTTGTTTGCAGGGAAACACCAGGGACTTGAACTCGGCTTGCCCTCGAGCTGATGTATGTACGATGCGGCCGCCCGACCTTGCTAGCAACGTTGCATAGACCGTGAGCGGCTCTCGACACGTAACGCTAGCATAAACGACGCATCGATGCTCCGCCGTCCCGACGACGCCACGGCCACGCTCGTGCGCCTCGTCGCCGGCGGCGCCGCGGCCTTCGTCGACCTGCACGCGCTCGCGGCGCTCCTCGTCGCGGCGCGCGTCGCCGGCGTCGCGGCCATCCCCTGGCGGCTCGCGCTGGCCCCGCTCTTCGCCGCGTCGGCCGTCGCGGCGCTGACGCAGTGGCGGTTCCTGTCGCGCGTCGCGACGCTGCGGCTCGTGCAGCCCGCGCCGTTCGGCTACGGCGCGCTGCAGCGGGGCGACGCCGCGGCGACGGTCATCCACGAGGACGCGCTGCCGCTCGCGCGGCGCGGCGTCGTCGGCGTCGTCGCGTCCGTGCCCGCGCTCGCGCTCGTCGTCGCGGCGCAGGTCTTCGTCGCGCTCGCGGTCGACCCGCGGTGGCGCGCGCGGCGGCGCATGCTGCGGCGGAGCTGCGTCTGCGCGTGGGTCCTCCAGTCCGGCGCGGTGCTCGCCGCGGGCCTGCTCAAGGGCCGGTCGAGCGACCCGGCGTGGCGCGAGGTCGAGGCCGCGCGCGTGCGCCCGGGCCCCTACAAGTGGAGCGGCCGGCTCGGCGCGACGTTCCAGCTCCTGCACTGGCTCGCGCTCTCCTGCGCCGTGCGCGCGCTCTCCGGGACGGGGTCGCGCGCAAAAATCGGCGCGGTGCTCGCGCCGCTCTGGGCGTCCGAGCTCCTCCTCGTCGCCTCGCTGCTCGTCGTCGCGAGGAGGCACCGCAAGGGCGTCTATCGCCTCGACGGCGCGCAGCTCGCCTCCGCGGCGTCCTACTGCGCCGCCGCGGCGCTCGCGGCCGCGGGCCAGGCGCTCCTCTTCGAGCGGCCCGGCGACGGCCCCGCGCGGCCCGCGGCGCTCCTCGCCGCGGCCGCGGCGGCCTTCGGCGTGCCGCTGCGCTGCGCGCTCGCGCGCCACGCGACCCAGCTCTGCGCGTCCCGCGGCCACTGCGAGCCGCTGCCCCTCGCGCGGACGGCCGAGGGCTTCTGGGCGCCGACGGGCGAAAAGGCGTCGTTCTGGTTCCTGCTGGGCTCGTTCAGGCGCGTCCGCCGCGACCCGCCGCCGGAGCGCTACGGCGAGCGCTGCGCCGCCGCCTGCGCGGCGACCTGCGAGACGCACTGCGCGCCCGCCGTCGAGCTCCGCAGCAGCTGCTGCAGCAGCGCGGGCGACGACGGCGACGGCACGCGCACGCCCATGGTCCCGAAGCGGCCGCCCGCGGAGATCCGCTCGTCGCCGCTCCTCCTGGACGCCGAGGAGAAGTCCGAGGAGGTCCGACCACAGCCGGCGGCCGCGCCCGCCGACGACGAGGAGCGGAGGCCGGACGAGGAGCGGAGTTCGGACGACGAACGGAGGCCGTCCGAGGCGAAATCCGAGGAGCGGAGGCCCTCCGAGGCGAAGTCCGAGAGCGGAACCGTAAGTTGAAATCATGTTTCCGGGAAACTTGACCGCTTGAGAAGCAGCCCCGCGCTCTCCGCCGCCGCAGCCGCCGCGCGCATACATCATGTCGAGCTGGATGAAGGCGATGAACGACGGCGCGAAGAAGGTCGGCGACGAGGCGCACAAGCTCAAGGTCAAGGCCGAGATCGCAATGCTGGAGACGAAGATCTCGAGCTACAAGGAAGAGTGGGGCAAGAAGACGTTTGACAAGTACGCCGTCGGCGACATGAACGGCGTGACCGCCGAGCACCAGCGGCTCCAGAAGCAGATCGCGATCACGATGGAGAAGATCGCCGTCAAGAAGCGCGAGCTCGAGACCGCGCCCGTCGTCGTGAACAGCGTGCCCGTCGCGACGCCCGTCCAGCAGACCATGAACGTGACGGTGCCGCCGAACGCGGCGCCCGGCCAGCAGATCGCCGTCGTTTTGCCCAGCGGCCAGAGCCTCCAGGTCGTCGTGCCGGCGGGCCACGGCCCCGGGAGCGTGTTCCAGATCCAGATCTAGCGAATGATGTTAAAAGGGGTGCGTGTGTGCAGGTGGTTTCAGAGGAGGCCGTTGCCGCGGGCCCACTCGGCCGCGGCGCTCGTCTTCGGCGCCTTCTTCTTCTTCTTCTTCGCCGCGGGCTTCTTCTCGTCCTTGGCCTTGGCCTTGGACCGCGGCGGCGGGTCCGGCACGCGCGGCACGATCGTGTCCGGCGCGACGTCGTCGTCGCCGCCGCCGCGGCGGCCGCGCTTGGGCCCCGCGGCGGCGGGCGTGCCGCGCTCGACGACCTCGACGAAGGGCGCGAGGAGCGGGTAGTGCTCGAGGATCGCGTTCGGCGCGAGGTCGAGCGTGCTGAAGCCGCCGTCGTCGAAGCCGCCGACGACCTTGGCCGGCGGCGGCCGGGCCTTCTGCTTCGGCGGCGGTTTTTTGGCGGCGGGCTTGGCCGCGCGCAGGCCCTCCTTGCGCGGCGGCGCGGGCGGCGCGGGCGGCGGCTTCTCGGCGCGAACGGCGGGCGGCGTGAGCGAGACGAGCCACAAGGAGTTCTGCCGGGGCCAGGTGAAGAAGTGGGCCAGGGCGTGGCGCTTGGCCTTGCCGCCGATGGTGTTGAGGATGTCCTCGGCGCGCGTCGGGAGCGCCTTCGACGGCTTGACGAGCTTCACGACCTGGACGGCGTAGAGCAGCGCGTCGACCTCGTACTGCTTCCAGGCCTCGAAGGTGCGCACGAGGCGCAGGTAGATCGCCGCGGCCTTCTCGCGCTTGACGCCCTTGGACGCGTTCGACTTGACCGTGGGCCCGTTCCAGCGCGCGGCGATGTCCGCCGCGACGTCCGCGGGGCTCCAGGGCCGCGCCGCGTCGCGCGGCGCGTCGTCGACGAAGAGGGCCGCGTGGAGCGCGTCGAGGGCCGTCGCCGCGCCCGTGCGCACGCGCGACGCGCGGAGCACGAAGTGGGGCGACGCGCCGCCGACGGTCCACCGCTTCTTGAGCAGGACGACGTTGAGCCGGTCCTGCGTCTCCGCGTCCAGGCGGTCCCAGTCCTTGCGCTCGTCGAGGCGCATGGCCGGCGGCGGCTCGAGCTTGGGCTTCTTCGCCTCGGGCTCGTCGTGCGCGGGGAGACACCGCTTCGACGTTTTCGCGGCCGCGGTCGTGTCCAGGCCCGCGGCCGCGTGGATGCTGCCCGCGGTGCCGTAGCCCACGGACGCCGGCACCTCGCCGCGCGCCACGGCGAAGTCCAAACAGTCCTTGGAGCACAGGATGAAGCAGGCCTGCTTCGGGTGGTTCTGGCCGAGCTTGATGAAGCGCTGGCACTTGCCGACGATCGTCGCCGTCGGCACGAGGTGGTCCTCGCAGAAGGTCCGCGGGCAGCGCATGCAGCGGAAGAGCAAGCCACCGGCGGCGGCGGCCTTGCGGCCGCAGGTCAGGCACGAGTGGTGCGGGCAGCCCCACTGCATCTTCGTGGGCATCTTCGCGTTCAGCGCGGCTAAACAGGGCACGTGCCACGACGTCGGGCACTGGTCGCACATGACGATGTCGCCGCCGTCGCCGCAGGCCAAACATTCGCACTCGTGGTCGTAGTCGCGGCCCGCGATCTGGCGGCCGCCGATGGCCTCGAGCGCCGCGCGCGACGCCGCCGCCTCCCAGCGGACCGCGCCGACGTCCTTGGCCTTGGGCTCCTCGGCCTTGGCCGCGGAGAAGCCCCCGGCGCCGTCGCCGTACTCGGACGTGAGCACCTCGACGTTGCCGACGCCGACGACGTGCTGCGTCGTCGTCCGCTTCTTCCGCGCGCGCTTCTGGACCTCGGCGAACTCGCGGCCGAGGTCGCCGAGCGTCGCCGTCGCCGCGGCCTTCTCGGAAAAGTCCTCGCCCTCGAGGCTGTGGAGCGACACGGCCTGGGCCTGGGACTCGAAGCCCTCGGCCGAGTGGGCCGCGCCGCCGGAGAGCACGTCGCCGAGCGACGTGTCGGCCGTCCGCGTGCGGTCGATGATCGCGTCGAGCTCCGCGTCGCTCAAAGGCCGGTCCGCGTCCGTGCCGTTGACGATGGCGTGGGCCCCGAACGTCAGGCTCGCCAGGAGCTCCGAGCCCGTCGGCGCGTCGCCGTCCGCCGCGTCGGCCGCCGCGGCGCCGTCCTGCGCGGCCGCGACGCGCGCGCCGTCGCGGTTCACCATGGAGTCGAGATACAGCTTCTTCTCCGCGCGCTGGACGATGCGCTCCTCGACGGTGCCCTTGGTCACCAAACGGTAGACGTGGACGGGCTTCGTCTGGCCGATGCGGTGCACGCGCGCCATCGCTTGGGCGTCCGCCTGGGGATTCCAGTCGCTGTCGAAGAGGATGCACGTGTCCGCGGTCTGCAGGTTGACGCCCAGGCCGCCGGCGCGCGTCGACATGAGGAAGAGGAAGACGCCGCTGCCCGGCGCGTTGAAGGCTTGGATGTCGACCGTGCGCTGCACGCGGTTCGTCGAGCCGTCGAGGCGCGAGAACTCGTAGCCGCGGTAGCGCAGGACGTCGTCGAGGAGGTCCAGCGTCGACGTGAACTGGGAAAACAAGACGCAGCGGTGGCCCTTGGCCTTGAGCTTCGTGAGCAGGCGGTCGAGGACGTGGAGCTTGCCGCTCGCCTCGACGAGCGCGTCGTCCGTGACGCCCGGGTCCGGGTCCGCGCCCTCGAAGAGGTAGGGGTGGTTGCAGCACTTGCGGAGCTGCATCAGCAGGCTCTGGAGCTTCTTCCAGCCGCCCGACGCGGCGCCCGCGCCCGCGTCCTTGGCGTCGCTCTCGAGCTCCGCGAGGAGCTGGCTCTGGCGGAGCAGGAGCCGCTTGTACCACCAGCGCTGGCACGGCGCGAGCGGGCAGAGGATCTTCGTCTCGATCTTCGGCGGCAGGCGCTGCTCGACCTCCTGCTTCACGCGGCGCTTCATGAGCACGGCCATCATCTCGTTCGCGCGCCGGAGCTGCGACCCGTCGCCCGCCGCGCCGCCGCCGCGGTCGAAGGCCGCGTCGAAGGCCGCGCTCTCCGGGAAGACGTCGGGGAAGAGGAAGTTCAGCAGCGCCCAGAGCTCGTGGAGGTCGTTCTGGAGCGGCGTGCCCGTCAGCAGCAGCGCGTGCTCGAAGTGGAAGCGGCGCACGGCCTTGCTGATGTCGCTCGCCTCGTTTTTGATGATGTGGCCCTCGTCCAGGATCACGTAGCGCCACCACATCTGGCCCCCGAGCACGGACTGCATGGACTGGCTCTTGGCCATCTCGAACGTCGTCACGACGAGGTCGTAGCTATCGACGTCCTTGAGCGTCGCCTTGAGCCGGTCGCGCTCCGCGGCGTCGGCGCTGTGGAGCTTCACGGCGCGGAGCTCGGGGCAGAACTTGGACGCCTCGACGAGCCAGGAGCTCAGCACGCTCAGCGGGCAGATGACGAGGAACGGGCCCGAGACCTTGCGCTCGCGGAGCAGGTACGAGATGAAGGACAGCGTCTGGAGCGTCTTGCCGAGGCCCATCTCGTCGGCGAGGATCGCCGACACGCCGTCCTCGTAGGTCTGCGCGAGGAAGCGCAGGCCCTCGAGCTGGTAGGCCCGCATGTCCGCGCGCACGTACGCGGGCGTCCGCTCGAAGGCCGGCACGACGGCGCGCGGGCCGGGCGCCGCGACCGCCGCGCACCAGCCGACGCTCCCGTTGAAGGGCCGGAAGAGGGCCTCGTGCTCCAGGAGGAACCGCGCGCGCCGCCCGACGGCGCCGGCCTTGGCCTCGCGCAGCGACGCCGCGTGCGCCGCGCGCCGCTTCTCCTGCGGCGTCGGCTCGCGCGCGCGCCGCGGCGCGCGCGGCGCGGCCGCCGGCGCCGCCGCGCGGGGGGGCGCCGGGGCCGCCGCCGCGCCCTCCCAGGTCCGCTCGCCGCCGAGCTCCTGGTCCCAGACGGACCGCTCGCCGCCCTCGAGGTCGTACATGTTCGACTTCTTGACGTAGAAGCCGTCGATCCACACGCCCGTGGACTTGACCTCGCGGCCGCTGCGGCGCGGCGCCGGCGGTTGGAGCGGCGTCGGGAGCGGGGGAGCGCGCAGCGGCGGCTGCTGACCCGGGCCCGCGGCGTCCATCTCCATGGCCGAGGAGGCCGCGAGGTCCGCGGCCCACGGCTCGTGGTCCATTATGTGCTGCTTTTGGTGTCGGCTGTCCTCGGCCGCAGAGGCTATGTGTCGCTTTTGGTGTCGGCTGTCCTCGACCGCAGAGGCTAGACCCGAAGCAGCTTCGAGGTCACCGCATCGCCTCGCGAATTTCTTCAGGGTCAGCTTATCAGGTTCACGTTGAAGCTCAACTGCATGCGCTCATCCCACCCCCTGGAGCTGGTCCGTCCGCGCGGCGAGGTAGGCCGTGTGCTCCGCGGCGCGGCGGAGGCAGTCCCGGCGGTCGGCCTTGGTCGCGGCGGGCGCGCACGCCTCCCAGGTGCGGACCGCGCGGACGAGGTGCGTGCAGACGACGGGCGTGGACCCGCGGAAGGCCGGGTCCGGCTCGTCGACGTCGATGTCCCCCAGGAGGATCGGCGATGCGTGGCGCGCGGCGCGGACGTAGGACGCGTTCGCTCGCAAACACCAGCGCTTCGCGAAGAGGTCCCGAAACACGTCGGCCGCGTCGCCGGCGCCCTTGGCGAGGACGGCGCGGTACTCCTGGAAGCGCCGCGCGCCCGCGGGCTGCGACGCGGCCGTCTCCGCGACGAGCGCGACGGCCGCGAGCAGCCGCTCCGCGGCGCGGAGCATGTCCTTGAGCGTCCTCCGCGACCAGACGTGGACGTGGCCCTCGCGGTCCTTGTGGCCGATGAGGTGGAGCCGCATGCTGCGGAGCTCGTCCCAGGTCGTCGCCGCGGGGAGCGCGAGGCGGCCCCGGACCTCCTCGAGCGCGCCCGTGCCCGCGAGCGACGGCTCCTTGAGGATGTGGAGCAGCTCGAGGAGCCGGTAGGTCGACAGCGCCATCTCCATGGCGTGCTCCGGCGGCGGCTTGACGAGCTCCGGCGCGCGGTTCCAGAAGTCGCGGACGTGGTGCGAGCCCGGGTGCGCGAGGCGGTAGCGGTCCATGAGCGTGCGCTCGCCTACCGAGCACGTCGTTTTTCCCGGTCGACGTGGCGGGACGCCGGCGCGCGCAGGGGTCCGGCAGCACGAGGACGAGCAGCCCCCCGTGGCGGAGGACGCGCAGCCAGTTCGCGAGGGCGACGAGGGGCCGCGGCAGGTGCTCGAGCACGTGGCAGGCGAGCAGCACGTCGTAGGACGCGTCGGGCACCTGAGGCGCAAAGCATCGGGACGGCAAGTTTAAAACGCCGGTCGCGCGCCTTGGCCAGCGCCTGCGCGTCGTCGAGGTAGCGCGGCCGGTAGGGGATCTCCGTGTCGTTGGCGTCGAAGCGCGCGCAGTTCGGCGCCTCGTAGTACTCGGGCACGTCCACGAAGTCGACGCGCTGTACGAGGTCCTCGGGCAGCGGCGTCGGGTTGTTGCACGGCCCGATCTCGAGCGCCGCGGCCGGCGACCGCCGCGTCGCGAAGGCGATGCGCAGCACGCGCTCCGCGAAGGCGCCGCGGCTCTCGCCGCGGCGCCAGTGGCCCGGCGGGCACGCGATGGGCTCGCCGCCGTGGGCGCGGCCCGGGTAGTAGCGCCGCTGCGTCCGCTCCCAGAGCTCGATGCCGTCCGCATTCGTCGTGCCGAAGCGCGTCGCGTCGTCGCGGCCGCTGGTTAACGTCGCCAGGCATGCGACGAGGCGAAGCGTCATCGCAAAGGCTGGTGTGGGCATCGAGAAAGCATCGTAACTTGTGGGCGGCCTCCAGTGTCGAGTTGAAGCGATGCTGAAGCTGGTGTTCTCGCCACTGTTGCCGGGCATGGGAGCCACACTAAGAGCCGTGTGAGGGGAACGATGTCGGACACGATGGGCGGTACCTCGTTCGCCGTCAAGGCGCCTCC
>Ga0257106_1001868_pt1 | contig 10104 bp, 9 predicted proteins | sample LP_taG_3_FD_190177 | JGI IMG/M metagenome (GOLD analysis project Ga0257106, IMG submission 190177) | Marine microbial communities from Northeast Subartic Pacific Ocean, Canada - LP_J_2011_P26_10m | ecosystem: Environmental > Aquatic > Marine > Oceanic | place: Canada: Northeast Subartic Pacific... | reverse complement strand
AAAAGGCTAAATATAACTGGAATAAGCCATAATACCATTAACGTAATGTATGACTTAAGACTACTTTTAAAATTCTTAAACGAAAAGTTAAATTCTCCACTTATACGGTTTATTTCCGCCATCCTTGAATTGATGACAGCATGAAACAAAGTCAGATTTCCAACAAGCATCCAAAATGTTCCACCCCTGTGCCCGGTATATTCATACCACTGAACCATAAGAGGTGAACTAGCAAATGCATGACCTAAATCCAACCAAGGAAAACTGAGTGCCCAAGTCTCATGAAAGACCTCTAGAGCCAGCCAGCCAGAGACGAGGGTCCAATAACCCATTCTTTGACTATGAACCCGACTAACCCAACCATAACAGGCGAAAACAAAACTCATCAATCCCCCATTAATGAAAACAGTTGCCAAAACACCCGACCAATGAGCATTCCAAACCCAAAACGTTGTTCCAGCATTAAATATTCCTAATGCAATAAATCCGTATAAAAAGGTTCGAGTGAATTTTCGTTTTTTAAGATCATTTTGAATCTGATACTCAACAAGAAGAAGAGGTAAAAAAGCAAAAAGAAAAGTGAAATTGAAAGTGCTATTTGCAAACCCCCACACTCCAGGCCAAAAAATCATTAGCAAAAAGCCAGTAAAAGCTGAATAATAGATCTTTTTTAGCATTTAATAAAAGTACAGCTTACCCATGATTCGAGCATGCTATATTTGTGGAATGCAATGGCTTCCTAACTTATTAACCATTAGTAATGCATTTTTTGGATGCCTGAGTTTAATTTTCATTTATGATTATAATCTCAACCTTATTACTATCCTAATTATAGCTTCTTTATTATGTGATTTATTTGATGGCTATCTCGCGAGAAAAATAGGATCTGATGGAGAAATTGGTAAACACCTTGATAGTCTTGCTGATATGATTTCTTTCGGAGTTGTGCCGGGAGCCATTATTACAAAAATTGCGTTTTCACTAAATAGCCCTATTTTCTTTTTAGGCTTTTTTATCACTTTAGGTTCACTCTATCGTTTGGCAAAGTTCAATACGGAAAAGTCTAACGTCAACTATTTCACTGGCCTTCCTACTCCAGCAAATTCATTGATGATTCTCGGCATAGCTTGGGGAATTCAAGAATATAATTTATTTCATAACATTTCAAATGATCAGCCCCTAGTTAATTCTATCTTTTCAATCTTTTTTATTGTAACAATAACTTTGTCTGTTTACATCATGAATTCATCATTACAAATTATAAGCTTTAAAGGGATACCAAAGCTTAAAGAACAATTGATTTCGAGAATGATCTATGCGATCCTTAGCGTCATTTTGTTAATAATTTTTAAAGCGACAGCTTTTGCACTAATCATACCTTTATTAATATTATTTTCACTCATCGAAAGAAAGCTTTTTAAATCAAAAAACTATGAAATTCCGAGCAGAAATTGACATCATGCCTTTAAAAGCATTACTTGACCCACAGGGTAAGACTGTCAGCCAAAATATGATCAATGTAGGTTTATCTGATGTTAACAATGTCAGAATCGGAAAGCACGTAACATTAGAAGTTGAAGCCACAAGTAAAGAAGAGGCGACGGAAAAAATAGACCTGGCTTGTAAAAAAATACTTGCTAACCCCATTATGGAAAGCTACTCTTATGAGATATTTAATCAAGCTTGAATTTCCTGGCTCACCTTGTTCTTTCAGAAGGAGGAGATCAAGTCATGGCAGGGAATTTTTTTGCAAATCAAGCAAAAGGAAATAGTTGGAAAAGACTTTCTGAAAAATACGCTGAAGGAGTTATTTTACACAGAGCTATCGACTCCTATGTTGACAATCACCAAATAATATTAGATGCAAAAAAACGACTTTCCCCAAATTTTGGTAAATTCAAAGGTGTCTTGCTTGACATCTATTGGGATCACTTTTTAGCTCAGAATTTCATGAATCACTGCGGAAAAGATCGTAACGAGTTTGTTTCCTATTCTCTAAATGTGCTGAAAAAACATTCTGACATATTTAATACAAAATCAAAACATATGATCGTCCTTATGGAAAAGCAAGATTGGCTAAATGATTATTCGCATCTTGATGGAATAGATAATATTTTGTGTCAAATGTCAAATCGATTTCGTTATGAGAACCCCCTTGATAAAGGAATCAATGGTCTCAAAGAAAACTATTTAGCACTAAGTAATGATTTTAAAACTCTTTGGCCCGACTTAAAATCTAAATTTGGAATGCATCCCTTTTTCAGCGAGAAAATTAATAGTTAAATCTATTAATCTCAATACCAAAATTTAATTAACAGTTAATCATTTCTTTTCTCTAAATTAGAAAATGAAATGTAAAATAAGGGCGTTATTTCGAATTATTTCATTCGCGGTTTTAATGACATTATTGTCGCTGGGTGTTCCTTTAGCGCGACTTTTTTTCAGCTCTAAAATGGCCTTTTCCCTTCATAGACAAGGAATGCTTTTGATACATAAAATTCTGGGGATTCGTTTGAACATCATTGGAAATCTTCCTACTGAGCCTGCAATAATAATGTGTAACCACCCAAGTTATTTTGACATTTTATATAATATTGGCAAACATCCAGCAGTTATGGTTGTTGGTCATCAATTCAAGAAATGGCCTTTTATTGGTTGGCTCGCAATGGCTCTCAATACTATTTGGGTGAATCGAAAAAACTCAAATGCTCGAAAAAAAGTAAGGTCAGATATTATAAAAACAATAAATAATGGTTCGTGCGTTTTTGTTTGTCCTGAAGGGAGAACTTCAGGTTCTCATTGTATTCATGAAGTCAAACCAGCCCTCTTTCATGATGCAAGCATAAATCAAATACCAATTGTATTTTATTCTTTTTGGTATCATTCAACAGATTACCCATATTTCCATGATCTAAATTCCGGGTTTTTGAACCATTTATTTCATCATATATGGCGAGCACTAAAAAACAAAAATGTAACTGTTGACATGAGGATAAGTAGTCCTCGAAAAATTAATTCTGCTGATAGTGGAATGTTAGATTTTTATAGATTTAATGCCTGGCATCTAAGGCGGGCACCCGACGTTGAGAACATAGTAAATCCAAATATTTTAACGTAAAATATTTAACTGAATTAGTCAGTATGTATTAGAGGCATCGAATAGCCAATAAACGCTCCAAAAGAATAACCTACTAAAACATCAGACAAAAAATGTTCACCTGAAATGACCCTGTTATATGCTGTAATCGCTGGAATAACAACAGCAACTGCCCATGCTAGAGCCTTCAATCTTGATTTAGGATAATGGTCTGTAAATACTTTGGCAGCATAAAATGAATTTGCGGCAGACAAACTTGTATGCCCTGAAAAAAAAGATTTCCTGGCATCTATTGATGTCCTTAGTGAAATTGGGGCCAAATCAGAATAAGCATAAGGTCTTGATCGCGAAAAAGAATTCTTGACTATTTCAGTTGACAATAACGTCAATAAATTGACCTCAATTAAAATAGATGCAGTTGGTATTGAAGTATTCCATTTTTTGGAGATTAATGAGGGGATTAGTGCTGCAGAGGCGCCTAATAGTGCTGATGAATAAACAATAAGATCACTTCGGTCAGAGGCAACAGGATTCCACAACCCAATTGCAAAACGATCCCAGTTAGGGATTTTAGCCTGAGATAATGAATTTAATTCATCCTTACTAAAACCGAGTAAATTAGACTTGATTGTTTCATTAAAACCGAATAAAGCTAGTGAGCTATTGGCAATTAATGATTCAGTACTATAATTTAACTCATAAATATTTTGAGCTGAACTTGATATTTGAATTAAAACTAGCGTAGTAATGATTATTGTTAATCTAATCATATTAAAATTATTCAATTATTATACTCCGGTTAAATATTTTACCATCTGAACTAATTTGCATTTGATATACTCCAGGATCAAGTTGAGAAACATCAATTTTTTTTACTCGGTCAAATTCGTAATTATTGATTACACTTTGGATAAGAATTCTACCCAGCATATCGGTAATTTGAAAATTGGCCTCTCCAAAATTATTAAAATGTTGAAAATCAATCATTACAAAATCATTAGCTGGATTTGGATAAATATTTATTCCTTCCAACCTATCTTGATTTTCTATTTCTGAAAGAGTTACACTTGGTTGATTTAGCTTCAAATCCGTATAAATTCTATATTCACCCGGTGCTAAAGTCAATGACATATACTTGTCGTTCACAATTAAAGAATCAGAACTAAAGTAATCATACCAAATCCCCACATGAGCAAAATTAGGAACAACATTTCGATGCCAAATATCAAAATTACCTATAACGTTAGCATTCATGACTGAGTCATTCAGTATTAAACGCTTAGTCTTAGAAGTCAAACTATAATAGAAATCCTTGGTATTAAAGGTGGAAGGGTAATTTTTCCTAAGATTAATAAGAGAAGATGTTATATCATAAAGCCTTTTCCTCTGGGGAACCTGATGATAATTCCACAATGCAGGCTTATTACAAATACGACAAGGGTTATTGATTGATATGTCATAACCTAATTCACTAAACATATACAGCATTTTTGGACCAGGGATAAGAAAGTTAAAAGCGCTGACCAACTCTGCACGTTGCAATCCCACATCGATGTCCTGAACATTGTAGAGATTAGGCTGACTATTATTCCCAAATGTATTTACATCATACATAAGCCTCTCCTCGTCATGGCTCTCCATATATGAAATCAAATGTGGAGCATTCCAACCTCTATTTTTATAAACGGCATTTGAAAAATTCGAACTATTGGTATATCCCATTGCAGCTTGACGGTAATTATAAGTTGTATTTCCCCACAGCATCATTCCATAATCTGAAAGCAGTTTTTCTTCATTATTATCTCCCCAATGCTCGAGGATGACAAATAAATCTGGATTCACAGACCAAATGGTATCCGCCATTCTTTTCAAAAGAATTTGTCTCTGAATATCCCATCCTGAATTCGAGTTATTAGTGAAGCCCTTTGTGAAGTCAAAACGTATTCCATCTATGTTATACTCTTGAATCCAATAAGTATTTACTCTATCCATGAAATCTTGGGTAGAAATAGAGGTGTGATCAAAATCATATCCCCAGCAATACGGTGGGTGTGGACAATTGGAATTAAACCACGGGTTATCCGCTGATGGTTGATTTGCTGCTGCATCCCAGTACATTTTTACCAATGGACTTTGACCAAATGCATGATTAAAAACAAAATCCATAATTACTGCAATACCTTTGCTATGGCATGAGTCTATCAACTCTTTGTATTTCTCCGGAGTCCCATAATATTTATCTAATGCCATATGATATGATGGATTATATCCCCAACTCTCATTGTTTTCAAATTCATTATTTGGCATCAACTCAATAGCATTAATCCCTAAGCGGACGAGATAGTCCAAAGTGTCGATAACCATTTGATAATTTCGATTAGAACCGCTAGCAAAGTCCCTTATTAACAATTCATATATGATCAAATTAGATTTATCTGGAGCTTGGAAATTATTATTCTTCCATGCATATTTTTGCTTTCCAGGGTGAATAAGAGTACAATGACCTGTTGTTAATCCTGTAGGGTATGGATGAGGATTTGGATAACTTGCATTAGGGATATTGGAGTCATTTGCTGGGTCTAGTATTAACTCTGAATACGGATCAGCCAATTTTATTTCACCATCAATCCAATATTGATAGGCATATCTAGTATTTGAAGATAGATTTAGCGTTAACCAAAACTTTTCACCATTTATTGATTTATTCATAAAACAGAGTGAATCGGGCAAAAAGTCATTGAAGTCTCCCAAAACATATACAAAAGATTTATTTGGAGCATTCAAAATCAAAGTAACTGTAGAATCGTTTATATAATTGATACCATCATTTAAACCTGCAGGCGGATCAATATATGACACTGTTGGATTACTAAAATAAAAAGTACTATCTCTAACTGGTGCTTGACTCCCACCATTGTCAATCAGCAACTCTAACATATGATTACCTCCAGAAGAAACAATCAAATCATGATAAAAGTGATCAGAATTCAACATAGAATCTGAGGCTATTAAAACACCATTGTCATAGAGAAAAAACATAGCATTTTCATTAGCTGCGCCATGTATTTCAATTGTATCTCCTGGATCTACAATTAAATATTCATCAGGAGTTATGAACCTTCCTAACAAGCCTGCAGAAGAAGGATAAACGGGATAATAAATATCTGATCCATCTGAAGCTCTTCCCACATTATTTCCCGCTGCATCTCTAAAAACAAATGCGAGCTGCAAAACATTGGTGGTCAATAAAGGGAAACCATAAAAAGAAGGTATGTGATAATCAATCTGATGTCTATTATTTCCAATGTCAGTCATGAGGACTGAGGGAGTTGGTTGGCCCCAAACTCCCTGAACAAATTTCCAGTTAGTAGGAGATGAACTTGTTGAAGTTATAAGTCCTGCATGAGCATAAATCGGAGAAATTCCTGTAAGTGCGCCATTCCCTTTTGTCGCATCATAAACTATACTAATTGTATCCTGACTTGTCGGAAAAGGTGGATCAATTGAAAGTATTTGACCCTTGGACTGAAGAGCCAATAACACTAAGATCGATACGATGAGCTTTTTCATAAATAAATTAATTTGAACCTAGTCTAAAAATTAGAAGACTGGAATACAAAATTTAATAGCGAGGACTAAATCTAGATAAAATTAGAGCAATGCATAAACCATGCACAATAATTTATTTTACCACAATTGAAAATTATCAAATTTTCATCAAAAAATTAAAACTAAAAGAGCTATTCCAATTTTCTAAATCTCTATCATAGTATGCGTCATAACCCAAGGAAAAGCCATTAAGTCCAAAACTCGACCCTGCAAAACTTGATGATATTATGAAAAATCTCGATCTTTCCCTTTTTTCCACAGAAATATCTTCAGGGTTATAAGATTGATAAATACCCTGACCAAAAGGTGCCATCCAATTTTTTCCCACCCATGACTTTACATTAAATTTCCAATCATTCCAATTTTTGGAGACAGAATGTAAATGTCCCGAACCAAAGACAATCTCTGAAAAAACAGATTTGGGATCAAAATACTGCATGTAAGAATAATTATATCTGGGTAATTTTAGTGAAATATGTTGCTCTCCCCTTTTAATTGAAATAATAGGACTGACAGATGCCTGAAATGCGCTATGACCTCTATTACCACTAACTGAGGATTCATCAACATCAATTTGACCACCAACATGTCTATATAAAGCATAAAATTTCGCATCAAAATTATAAGCAATATCAAAATCACCAGTTTCTTTATTTAATTCATACTTTGATAAATCTCGATTTTTTGAAAGTATTAGATTTTGATTAATTCCCAAAACAAAAGTTTCTTTAAACGGACTTGCAAATACTATTGCCTGATCCCAGTTTATCCATAAATCTGTTTTTTGCGAAATGTATTGAATCCCATATTCAAAAGGGTTGATATATGGAATTGCTGGATTGTATATAGGCTCTGGAAGGCTATGACCGGGATTACTTAGAGAACCAAATCTGATTTGACCAAATTTATAGTGATTTCCTAAAAATTGAACCAATGCAATATGAGGATATAATCGCAATCCACCTCCAAATTGCTGATTAAAAGCGGTGCCAATTTCTAAACGCCTATTATCTTTTAAATCGCTTTTCCAAAAAACATTCAATTGCAGTCCAAATTGAGTTCTTCCCTGCTCCATTGGGTGGAAGAATTCTGTATTTCGAAAATATCCCAAAGCACGAATATCAATACTTTTTAAAGTATCAAGATCACGTTGATATCCATATTTCTGCATTTTCACAACCCCTGCTAAAGCAGTCTGCTGGGCCTGGACTGACAGAGTATTTATTAATAAGACAACAAATCCGAGGTGATATTCTTTTAGCCGCATTTAAACTTTATATAATTTGAATTCAAGTGCCTCTTCATGAATATTCTAGCAAGACGAAATTCACTCAACAATTTTTATCCAAAGCTTACCCTTGTATTGTTTTTGTAAACCAGATACTTTTGCCTTTTCTGCTTCCTCAGCAGTCTCAAATTTTAAGATATACATATAGTACATATTATTTTTCTTATCTCTGAACACATCGGTCGTAATGCCTTTTTTTTGCATCGCGTCTTTCATTCTAGATGAAAGGCTTGACGATCGATATATACCTGAAACTATATAATATCCTGGAGATCCTGCTACTATATTTTCAGCGTAATTATCCTCATAATATCCTGAAATAATGCCTTCATTTCTAATTATTTTCTCTTTAACAATAACTGGTTCTGGTAACTCAGTCTTCTCCGGTATTTGAACCTTAGTTGAATCCACCAGATTATCTACATCGATATTATCATCTATTTTCACTAACTCCGGACTCTTTTCATTAACAGAATCCATTATTTTAATATCTGAATCAGGAATAATTATAGCCTTCAATGTATCCTGTGAAGCTTTCGATTCTCCTTTTGTTTTATATGAGGAAACCAGCCTTTTCATTCTAGAAGATGGTCTGTTGGGATCAAGATTTGACTCCCCACTTTTATCGAAGCGATACCCACTTAAGAATTCCGGATAATCTATTTGATCTAACTTCTCAATAGATACAAATTTCCATTTTCTATATAGACCTTTTCTCGAAAGAGACCAGCTATAAATCTGTGACAAAATACCAGTCGGTAGATCAATATATACTACGCCTGCCGCACTAGCGGCAGCAAACAATAAGTTCAAAATTGAAACTCCAAAGTCATTGCTAGCGATGGATATAGGTATCATAGCAACAGTTAAGGCAGCGAAAGATGTTGATACTATTCCAAATGTTGCATATGGCTCGAATTTACTTCCATCATAACGCATTCGATACGTCAATTTATATGCTTTGTAATTTCCATTGTCTTCTGCTAACAAATAATTTATTCTAGGAGTCCATCTGCCTTGATACTTAACTCTAGAGAATTTTGGCACAAGCAAACTCATTCCTCCAGGGGAATTTGAAAGAGTAACTTTTAACGGCGTTGGATAAAAATTTCCAGCCTCGTCATAAAGGGAAAATATGGTCTTATTCTCATCTTTAGATTTTATATCAATCTTTTGATTTTGAGTATAAAAAACAGAGCTGCAAGAAGAAAAAAGAAAAAGAGGGAGAAACAGAAGAAAGTGAAGTCGAATTTTCATATCCCCAAATATAGATTTTTATGCACAAAAAAAGGCTGAAGCAGCCTTCAACCTTTTTTGTGCCCGAGGCGGGAATCGAACCCGCACCTCCATCACTGAAGAAGGGATTTTAAGTCCCTCGTGTCTACCTATTTCACCACTCGGACAATAAGGTTACAAATGTACAACTCATGAATCAATATTTTCGGAATTCACAGCATGTTTTTAGGACAAAAAAATAGCCCCAAAATTGGGGCTATTAATTCAATATTTGGAACTATCACTTAAGCATTGCTCTTCTCTCCTCTAGCATATGCCCATGCTATTGCTGCTCCAGATAAGGCAGTAAAACCTATATAGATTGCAACATTAGTAAATGCTGCATCAGTTGCATTAAATACCGAATATTGAGATGCCTCATTCAAGTTTTGAATACCAGCCAATAAAGCTCCTAACCAAATACCGTTAAGTGCTCCATCCTTAATCGTTCTAAATCCCATTTTATCCCAAATTATTACCTGTAACACAGTTTGCAAAAAGCCACCAGCGAACCCAGCCCATAGAACAGGTTCAGCGTAGTAAGCATCGGGGAAAGCTTCGTGTAAAGCAGCTGTTGTAGGATTGAACCAAAGTGGAACGACAACAACACCTGCCACTGCTGCAACAGATACATATCCAGCTACGAGGGGTAAAATATATTTATTCATATTTAAGTGTTTAGGGTTAAGGTGATAAAAACTAAAAAATAAAATTAGCAAAATATTTTAAATTATTATAACCAATTAAAAACCCCAAGTCTGAGAAATCAGACTTGGGGTTTAAAAAATCATATTAAAAAGAGGATCTTACATCATTCCTCCCATTCCTCCCATTC
>Ga0257106_1001867_pt1 | contig 10106 bp, 8 predicted proteins | sample LP_taG_3_FD_190177 | JGI IMG/M metagenome (GOLD analysis project Ga0257106, IMG submission 190177) | Marine microbial communities from Northeast Subartic Pacific Ocean, Canada - LP_J_2011_P26_10m | ecosystem: Environmental > Aquatic > Marine > Oceanic | place: Canada: Northeast Subartic Pacific... | reverse complement strand
TCGCTCTACATGTTCGTCTGCCTGTCCGTGCTCCTCGGCGGCGCGGCGCTCCTCGCGTTGTCGGGCGCGGTCATGGACGTGCGGTCGGCGAAGCGCCGCGAGGCCGCGGCGCGCAAGGCCACGTACCGCCTGTCGCGGCGGACGCTCGCGCCCACGTTCGACGAAACGAGAATCGAGGCCTTCGCCGAGGAGACCCTGGGATCCTACGACGGGTCCCTGCGGACGATCTGGAAGGCGCTCTGCCACGAGCACGTGCTGCTGTCCATCCCGATGCGCTACGACCCGCTGAAGCCGCGCGTCGTCCGCTGGTTCGTCATCGGCTTCCTGACGCACGTGCTCCTCGCGGAGCTGGCCTTCGCCCTCGTCATCTCCTCGCCGGACCCGGGCTGCGGCAACCAGGAGGCGCGGGAGCCCTGCGAGGCCCTCGAGTACAACCTGGACGCGTCGCGGGCCTGCGGCTGGGACGAGGGCTCGGGCGAGTGCTACGCGCGCGAGCCCGACGGCCAGTTCACGCTGAACCACATCATCGTCGTCACGGCCTGCCTCATGCTCTTCGAGCCCGTGCGCAAGTACGTCGACGACGTGAGCTCCGAGGTGCTCTGCCGCTGGCGCGACCTCGAGCCGTGGGGCGCGAAGCGCGTCCGCGACGCCGGCGGCGGCGCGCCGCCCGTCGCGGACTGGCGCGAGACCGAGGCGGGCCGCCCCGCGGCGGCGGACGGCGACGGCGACCACCTCCTCTTCGACGACGAGCCCTGGGACGTCCACGCGGACGGCGCGAACGTCGTCATCGACTTCGCCGAGGCCGAGGCCCCGGCGCCCGCGCCCGCGGCGGCCCCGCCCGCGGACCCGGCGGCGCCCGTGGCGGACCCGGCGGCGCCCGTGGCGGCCCCGGCGCCCCCGGCGTTCGCCGCGCTCTCGGACGCGCTCGCGGACGCGCCGCCGCCCGCGCCCGCGGACGCGCCGCCGCCCGCGCCCGCGGTCGCGCTCCGCGTCGTGCGGCGGCCCGGCGACTCGCCCGGCGGCGGCTCCGCCGCGATGCTCAAGCTCGACCTCGACGGCGCGCGGTACTCGCCGCCCGCGTCGCCGTCGTCGCCCGCGTCGCCCGCGTCGTCGACGCGAGGCCGCAGGAGCCCGGGCCGCTCCAAGGCGAAGCGCGCGTCCGAGCTCTACCACACGCTGACGCATAAGAGCAGCTCGCGTTCGCGGCGCACGAGCGACGTGTCGCTGCCCGACCCGTCGCTCCTCGACGACGGCGGCGGCGACTCGGACGGCGATAGCTCCGACGACGAGTCGATCCAGCTCCTCGACGCGGCCCAGGCGGCGGCCTGCGTGCTGCGGCGCCGCGACGAGCTGCGCGAGGCGTCGCGCTTCGCCAAGGCCCGGGGCATGGGCCACGCGCGGCGGCGCCTCGCGGACATGGAGGCCAAGCTCCTGGAGAAGTGGGGCTTCAGCGAGGACCGGGACGCCTTCGAGGAGAACGTGGCGGCCGTGCTCAAGCGCCACGAGCGCGTCGCGCGGCGCTGGGTCGCGGCCGTGGACCGCATCGAGGGCGTGAGCCACGCGTACGAGCGCAAGGTCGCGCGCGTCGTCGCCTACGCGCGCACGGAGTGGCTCACGCGCCGCGAGTGGCGCATCTACCTGCGGGGCTACTACCAGGTCGGCGCGGACGTCGGCGGGTCCGCGTCCGAAACCGCCGCGCAGCGGCGCAAGCCCGTGCCGCGGCGCACGTTCTTCCTGTCGTGGCTCGGCGCGCTGGGCGCCTACGCGCTGAGCTTCGCGTATTTGCTGCAGAGAGCGACGGCCTGGGGCCGGCGACTGACGCTCGTGTGGATCGAGGACGCGCTCTTCTGCGTCTGGTTCGAGTACGCGGTGCTGGAGACGCTCCGCGTCTTGCTGACCTTCGTGGTGCTGCCCATGTTCCTGCAGCACCGCATGCGGTCCGCGGAGATGCGGAAGATGCGGCGCTTCCCGTTCTCCGAGCGGTTTCTAGACAGCCCCGTCGCGCGGGTGCTGGCCGCGCGGCCGGACCTCGCGCGGTCGAAGCACCTCGCGACGCGGTTCTACGACCGCGAGACCGTGCTCGACGACCTGGAGGCGCACGGGCCCGTGGTGGAGCGCTTCGTCAAGGCGCGCTACTCCATCTTCGTCGTCACCGCGGGCACGTTCCTGCTGATCCCCGAGTTCATGCAGGACGTCGTCTTCGCGGAGGTCTGCGACCTCCTGCCGTACCTGACGTCGAAGCTGCTGCGCGGCTTCATCGAGTTCGACTCCGTCGGGGGGCGCCGCCAGGGCAGCGGCGCCGCCGTCGTGTCCATCGCGCTCCTGGCCGTGCTGCTCTCCGTCTTCTTCGCGTTCAACCTCATGCGCTGGGTCGACGAGCGGATCCTCTGCACGACGACGCCGACGCCGGACGCCGCGCTTGAAGACGCGCCGCCGGAGGAGGGGTCGCTCTCGCCGCTGCCGCGCCTCGAAATCGGGCCGCCGGAGGAGGCGGGCGCGGACCTCATCGCCGCGCCGCACGAGGTCGCGCCGCGCGACGACGCGGGGGCGCCCGCGCCCAGCGGCGACACCCAGGACGTGCCCGACGACGGCGGCGACGTCGTCGCGGCCGCGGAAATCTAACATTGGTGAGGCAAGTTAACTAGTAGGGGGCGCAAAAAGAAGAAGACGGAGGCGGGTGGGGCTCAGGCGGCGGCGTCGGGCGCGGGCAGCGCGCGCGCGGCGTCGTCCGCGACGTGGAGCTCGACGACGTCGGAGCTGATGGCGTCGCCGATGGCGGCGTAGGTCATGCTCGCGGCGTCGACGCCGCCGCCGACGAGCTCCTTGACGATGCCCGCGGCGAGCGTCACGGAGCCGCAGGCCGCGCCCACGGCGAAGACGGCCGCGACGGTCACGGTCGCCACGGGCACGAGCACGGCGCCCGACGCGATCTTGATGCAGCCCCGGGAGCAGGACGCGCGCGCGTCGCCGCGCGGGCGCCGCGAGAACGCGGGCGTCGGCAGCGGCGGCGCGGCCGGCGGCGGCGCCGCGCGGTCCGCGGCGTCGCCCGCGCGCGGCGGCGGCGGCGGCGGCAGGCCCCGCGGCGGCGGCGGGCCGGCGACGGCCGCCGCCGACGCCGTCGCCGGCGCGAGCGGCGCGGCCGGCGGCGGCGGCGCGACCTGCGGCGCGGAGCAGCCGCCGAGCGCGTCCCACGCGGGCGCCGCGGCGCCGGAGAGGGCGTCGGCGACGCCCGCGGCGACCTCGGCGCCGCCCGTCGCGACCTCGGCCAGCGAGCTCGCCGCGCCCCCCAGGACCGCGCCGACCGCGCCGACGGCGAACGCGCCGAGCATCAGCGCGCCCGCGCCGGCGGGGCCGGACCGGAGCGCGCGCTCCGCGCCGGGGAGCACGTTGCCCTCGATCCAGCGCCGCCGCCGGGCCGCGGCGCCGTAGGCCGCGTCCGTGCGCACCTGGCGCTCGAAGGCCTCGCGGCAGCCGTCGCGGTCGAGGCACCGCTCGTCGCCGCAGTACGCGCACGAGAAGTAGTCGCGGCTCGCGGGGCTCCCGCGCCGCGCCACGGCCCAGTCGTAGATGCGCTCCCGCAGCGCGTCCTGGGGCTCCAGGGCCCCGTCCGCGAGCGCCGCGCCCGTCATCGGCGACGTCAGCCGCTGCGCGAACCAGCGAGTGATCGCGAGGCGCTCGTAGACGTGGCCGTCGCTCGCGCGCACGGGGTCGCGCATCATCGTGTAGGTGATGGGGCAGAAGAGCTCGTCCGGCAGGTCGTCGTCGTCCTCGACGGGCGGCGCGGCCGCGCCGTCCTCGGCGGGCGGCGCGGCGGCGGCCGCGGCGTCCTGGGGCCTGGAGCCGGGCACGGGCTCGGGCCCGGCATCGCACGCGTCGCCGAGGGTGGTGAGGATGGCGGCCCCTTCGAGGGCGCTGCCGTCGGGCGGCGGGGAGCCGGCGCCGCCCGCGCTCCCGCAGGCGCAGCCGCAGCTGGGCGGCTCCATCGTGTGGAGTGCTGGGAGTCGGGCAAGTCGCCTCAACGATGGCTTCAACGACTTCAAGGTGCTCAGCGGTGCGAGTGGCCCGACCGCCCCGCGCCCCGCTATTCGCCCTGCGGTAGACTACGTGCTTACCAGAGAGCAGCACACGCTCTTCTTCGCGCATTTCTTGCGCCGGCTCCCCTTGAGGTGCCTGCAGGGCTTCTTCGACGATGGCTTCCACTCGGTGCCGCGGCACTTGGCCGTCTCGGCGCATCTGCTGTTGCACAGTTCGATGGAGGCGATCGCCGACGCGCGAAACTTCGCGATCCTCTTCTTGTGCCGCTTGCCGTCGTCGGGCTCCTCGAATCGACCGTCGCCGCAGGCGTCGGCGGCGGGCCGCCGCGACGGCGCGCCCGTCGGAGCGGGGTCGGGGGCGTCGTCGACCCAGCCGAAGACTCGCGCGTGGCCCGCGAAGTAGCCCGCGTCGGCCGTGTACCTCGCCCCGCTCGCCACGACGTCGCCGCTCGCGCTCATGGCGAGGGAGTAGCCGCTGTAGTCGTACCGGTTCTCGCCGTCGAGATCGCCGCCGCGCTGGGCCCAGGCCTCGCCGCCCCAGTCGAGGACGCGGACGCGGCCCGCGGCGTCGCTGCCGCCGTCGTTGAGGTACGCGCCGACGGCGACGGTGTCTCCCGTCGCCGAGATGGCGAGCGTGGCGCCGCCGAGGTCGCCGACGTCCTCGCCCTCGATGCGGCCGCCGCGCGGCCGCCAGGCGGCCCCGTCCCAGGCGTAGACCGCCGCGGAGCCCGGCGCCGCGTCGAACGACGCGCTGCTCCGCGGGGACCCGACGGCGACGACGTCCCCCGCGCCGTTCAGCGCCACCGCCGACCCGCTCTTGTCGCCGTCGCGCGCGCCGTCGATGTCGCGCCCGCGCTGCGCCCACGCGCCGGCGCTCCACTCGTAGACCCGCGCGGCGCCCCGGCACGCGACGCACCCGGACGCGCCCGCCTCCGCGTCGCCGTCGTCGAATAAAGCCCCCACCGCCACCGCTGTCCCCGCTCCGTCTACGCTGACGGCGACGCCGAACCAGTCGCCCGGCGCGTGGCCGTCGAGGTCCTCGCCGCGCTGGACCCAGCGGTCGCCGTCGCCGTCGTAGTCGAAGACCCGCACGTGGCCGGCGCCCGAGCCCGCCGGGCCCGCGTGGGCGGCGGCGCCGACGACGAGCGTGTCCCCCGCCGCGTCCAGCGCCAGCCCCCCGTGGCCCGCGGCGCGGTCGTACGCGTCGACGCCGCCGATCGGCTGCCCGCGCCGGGCCCAGGCCCCGTCGCGCCACTCGAAGACGCGCGCCTGCCCGAAGTCCTTGTCGAAGCGGCCCGTGTGGCCGGCCTCGCTGTCCGGCTCGCCGACGGCGACGACGCGGCCGTCGGCGCTCATCGCGACGGACGACCCGCTGCGGTCGCCCGCGCGCTCGCCCTGGACGTCGGCGCCGCGCTGGGACCACGACCCGGCCGCGAGATCGAAGACGCGCACGTGGCCCGCGTTCTCGCCGCCGCCGTCGTGCCCGCTCGCCCCGACGGCGATCGCCGTCCCGTCCGCGCTCATCGCCAGCGCCCCCTGGGTGCCCCCGGCATAATCTCGCGCGCTCTCGCCGTCGATGTCGCCGCCGAGCTGGGTCCACTGGCTGGCGCCGCCGCACCGGACGAGCAGCAGCGACGCGATGGCCGAGCCACGCGTGCCGCGGCGCGCGCCCATTCCGCTGGCCTCGTGCAGGCAGCCCAGTTCTGCCAGTGTTGTGTCAGACGGTGAAGCCAAAATTGAAGCGGCGTTTCCCACATCTAAGATGCCACACCTTATTATTATTATTATTATTATTGTGTATTTAGCGTCGGAGGAGCCGCATGCCCAAGAGCACACACGGCCGATAGGCCTCGGACGGAAGAAGTTGAAGTAGGTGGGGCCGCTGCCCTTAAGCCACATCCGCCGGCCGGGTGGGATGTGCTACCCTCGCTTCCGAGACCTCGCTCGGCGCATGCTTTACGCGGCGCGCTAGTCGTCCCAGCTCGGGACCTGGTCGTAGCGGTAGTCCGGCCATCGGCGGAACGCGCCCCACCTGCGCGCGGGCGCCGCGTCTCTTTCCGCGGCCGCGCGCGCCACGGGCGCCGGCGGCGCGCAGGTTGAAGGCGGCGTAGCTGCCCGGCACGAAGGCTGCGCGGCGCGCGCGGCGGTCGGCGAGCGCGGGCGGACGCGCGCGCGCGCGGAGCGGGCGCGGTCCGCACGCACTCGTCATGCCGACCGCGAAGAGCGTGAACTGGTGGCCGGGCACCTGTGGGGCGCGTCGTAAGTGGGCGCACTTTGCGAGAGCGGCCGCGCCGGCGCGCGCCTTGGGCCCGACGTCGTACCAGCCCTCGACGAGGCCCGTGACGAGGAGCACGGTGCCGATCCTGCGCGCGCCGCGTCGCGCCGTCGCTTCGCGCTTCGCGGACGCGGGAGCGGCGCGTCAGGAGGAACCCGGCAGCGAGCGCCGTCTTGGGCGGCGGCGGCGTCCGGGCGCGCTGCAGCCGCCGCAGCCACTGCGGCAGCCAGTACTTCCACTCCGGCCCGTCCAAGTTCACGCAGCCGTTCCCACCGTCGAGCCAACGACGACCCATCGCAGTCGCAGCGTTTCACGTGTCGCTGTCAAGCGGCGCGCGGCGCGGGCGCGTCGAGCTAGCGGCGGGCGGGCGGCACTTTGACGTCTAGTTGACGTCTCGCTGAATGCCACAAAATCTCGTGCTTTTTAAACCAATGGCTTGGGCTTTCGTGGCCATTCTCAGCGCGCTCGCAACGTGCGCCGCAGGCCTCGTCGCGCCGCGTGCGACGTGTAAAACACTGCTGCGCTCGTCTTCGACGCATAAAACGCTCCTGCGCTCGTCGTCGAACCCCGACTTCCTCGAGGACGGCCTCGGCGAGGCGTCGTCGTCGTATGAAGCGCGCAAGCCCCTGCTGAGCCCGCTGGGAGGCGTCTCCGTGTCCCCTAAGGGCTTCGTGGCGATCCTCGCGTCGCCCAAGGACGACGACCCGCAGCGCGCCCTGGCCGTGCAGATCCACCGCGGCGACGTCGACGCCGTCGTGTCGCCGACGGCGCTGACGATCCTCCAGCTGCTCCAGGGCATCGACGTCGCGACGGCGACGCAGCTGCCGCCGGACGCGCTCGCGCGCGCGCTGGACGCCGAGGACGGCGACGCGCCGCGGCTCGCCAAGGTGCGCGTCGTGCCCGCGGCGTCCGCGGCCGTGGCGCCGCCGCCGCCGCGGTCCGAGGACTTCGAGGCCGCGGTCGGCGACGCGGCCGCGCGGCTCCGGGCGGCGCTCGAGTCCAAGCTCGGCGTCGCGGTCACGGAGGGCGCGGCGGCGGACCTGCTCCGCGCGCACGCGGACGACGCCTGCAAGCTCGACCTCGCGGCCTTTGGCGAGGTCACGGCCGCCGCGCGCAAGCTCGCGCTCCCCGTGGAGCGCGACGAGTCCGTCGCCTTCGTGCTCGTCGCCGAGGACGGCGCGACGGCGCCCGCGAGCCCCTTCCTCGGCCTCGCGCTCGCGCTCCGCCACAACGCGCCGCTCGACGTGCCGGCGGCGCTCTGGGACGAGCCGCGCGCCGTCGACGCGGCCGACCTCCTCGAGGAGCTGCCCGTGAAGCGCGCCGAGGACCTCGTCACGGACGGCGCGCGCCTCTCCGCGCACTTCGCGCAGATGTTCGACACGGCGTCCCGCGCCGCCGCAGGCGCGGAGCCGGGGGACGTGCGGGGGTCAGAGTAACCGCGCGTGAAAGCAAAGTAGCGGTCCAGCGCCTGTTGTTTGTAACCTGGGGCGCAAGAGTCTTAGAGCCGCGCCGGCGGCCGCGCGTCGGCGGCCCCGAGCCGATGGGCTCTCCGGGGCCGCGTCATTGGCGGCGGCGGCGCGGTGGTCGTCTTCGCTCTCGTCGGCGGCGGCGGCGCGGTCTCCCTAGAGCGCGCCCGCGGCCTTGAGCCGCGAATCGAGCTGCCCCTGCTTGTCGAGCGTGATGATGCCCGGGCCGTCGTTGCAGCCGCCGACGAAGTCGGACTGGATCCAGATCGCCGGCACGGACGTGCGGCCGACGAGGCCGCCGAGCTCGGCGCGCAGCGCCGGGCCGTCCGAAACCTCATCAAGCTCGACGACCGTATATTTCGCGCCCTTTGCGTCGAGGAGTTGCTTCGCCTTGACGCAGAACGGTCATCGCACGAAGGACAGCATGAGCACGGGCTCGCCGGCGATGAGGCCGTCGAGCTTCGCGCGCACCGCGACCTCGTCGTAGGGGCCCGCGAGCATCTTGACGACGGCCTTCTTGCCCTCGTTGAGCGGGCTGTTGGTCAGGAGGTTTTGGACTGTGTTCGCGATCTCCGCGTACCACACCTTCGTGGGATCCTCGGCGTACAGCGCGCGCGCGCTGCTGGACGCGCGCGGCGCGACGAAGGCCTCGGCGGCGCCGGCGAGCAGCGCCAGAGCGACGACGACGCGGCGCATATGCATGGCTGCTGACATCGTGCTCTCGTACGGCACTGTCGGCTTGTCGAGTTCAACTCCCCAAGTTGCAGCTAGTGCTCGGCGCTTACCGCCTAGGCTTGAACTTCTCAGCGGCCAGCTCGCTCTCGAGGTGGAAGTCCGCTGTGCGCTTGTCGCGCTCCTTGCGAAGGCGCAGCAGCTCCTCCGCGAGTCTGTCGCGCTCCCGGCGACCGAGCATGATCTCACGGTCGTCGCTCTCCGCGAGCTCCTCGAGAGCGATGCGCATAGCCCTCCCATAGTCTTCGACGCTGGCGTGTCGCCATCCAGTCGATCCGGAGGCGCCCTCATGGCTCGGCGCGGCGGCCTCGCCGGCACCGCGCGCCGCCTCGTCGAGCTTGTCGAGGAGTCCGAGGACATGCCTCGCGCCGCTGGGGTCAGGATTCCCGAGAAAAGGTCCTAGGTCGTCGATGCGGTCCTCGATGATCTTCATCGTCGCCTCTGATGCCGCCGTCGCCGCTTCGTACTTCGCCTTAATCTCGAGCAGCGTCGCCTCGTGCCGCAGCGTCGCCTCGTGCCGCTCCGCGCTGCGATGTAGTTGTGTATCCAAGGCTCCTATCTCCGCACGCATCTGCTTCATTTGCTCCTCGGCGACGGGCGTGTAGCCTTTGGGAAGAAACTTCAAAGCGCGCTCTCCTCCAAAGTTGATGTCGACGACGCCCGTCCGATTGGACATCGCCGGATAGTACGCGCTGTCGACGGAGATGGAGCGGAAGACGAACTCGTCGCATTCGCCGTTGACGGAGAAGCGGATCTCGCGGCCGTCGAGGTCGAGCATAAAGCCGACGGTGTCGCCGACCGACCAACAAAGTGCCTTTGAATCTCCGCCGAATTCCTCGGAATCGTGCAGGTAAAAGCCTCCGTTGCACGCCGCGTAGGAGAAACGGTCCTCGCCGCAGCCGAACGTCCAGGACTGGCAAGGCTGCAGCAGTTCCCAGCCGCGCCGCGCCCAGCCGGGCTGCAAATCGTTGCACGCCTCCATGGTTTCTACTTCGTAGTACCATTTGCCGCTCGTCAGCGCAACTCCCAGGAGCCCGATCGTCGCCACGATTTCGTCATCTTCTAGACAATCGTCGATCAGCTGATCCATGCGCCACTGGCTGTGTACGCCGCGGAGCCGACCGGTGCAAGGGAAGATCCACGACAAAGACGATGAGAGCCCGAGACGCGACGTAGGCTCGTTTAAAAAACCGATCTCAAGAGCGTAGCGATTTTCGTCCATGGCCTCCATCTCCTCGTAGACTCGTTTCTGCTCTGGCGTCATGTTGTTCCACGTCTGGCCGAGGACCCTGCCTGCGGGAAGGCATCATCGCGCGTAAAAACAGCTCCAGGACGCCGCGGCGCGCCGATCTCGCCGGGAGACATGCCCCGCTTCTCCAGATGCGGGCGTTCCGCCACGGCCATGAAGACGCGCGCCTTCCGAGGCCGCTTGAGAGCGCTGAATTCCTTATGCGCCTCGGCCCGGGCTCGGTTGTACACCATCTCCCTGATCGCGTCCCCGAATTCCAACTCTAGCAGCTCGCCTCCGTCCGTGTGCTCGAGCTGGTGAGCCACGGCCTGCATCAATGCCTCCCCCTTGTGACTGCCGTCTCGAAGCGC
>Ga0257106_1001861_pt1 | contig 10117 bp, 4 predicted proteins | sample LP_taG_3_FD_190177 | JGI IMG/M metagenome (GOLD analysis project Ga0257106, IMG submission 190177) | Marine microbial communities from Northeast Subartic Pacific Ocean, Canada - LP_J_2011_P26_10m | ecosystem: Environmental > Aquatic > Marine > Oceanic | place: Canada: Northeast Subartic Pacific... | reverse complement strand
CCGACGGCGACGACACCCTCGGTACGACCCCACCGCGTCCATTCTGACCCCACGTCCCCGCGCCCGTGAACAAGTCGCATCGCGGTAACACCTTTCGCGCGAACTGACGACGACGCCCACCCCTCCCCATCCTCCCTCCCCCGCAGCGAGCCTGACGGACGACCTCCGGCGGCATCTCGACCTCGCGCGCGTCGTCCTTCCGAAGTGCCCGCACGCGGATATCCTCACCGGGCGGCTATCCTCGCTCCTCCGCGCGTGCGAGCGCCCCCCCGTCGTCGCGGTCGTGGACTGGCGAACAAAAGATGCGCAGATCTCGATCGAGGGAGGCGACGACGCGGACGCCTCCGTCGCCGCGGACGTCGCCGACGCGCTGTCACCCGACGGATCCGCGCACGCACCTCGCATGGTACAATGTACGTCAACGCCCGGACACATCGAGCCGTGGTGGTTCGCCGACTCCGTCGTCGTCGTCGCCTCCGCGGCGGAGGAACGCGAGAGACGCGCAGCTGCCCAAGACGCCGAGGCGACTTCATCATCGCCGCCGGACAGCCCGTCGTCACCCGCGAACAAGACGAAACGGGTGACGATCGACGACGTCACGCTGGCGGACACCGCGACGCAACACCCGCCGCCGCGGGACGCCAACGCCCCGCGCGGCGCGAGGCCCTTCTGGGCGTCGCAGGCGTTCAGTCACTCGCCCCTCGCGCCGGATTCACTCGCCGCCGTCGCTCGAGTCGCCAGGCAGCTCGGGCCCTTACCCGGCGGTTCATCCGCGTTCGTCATCGTCGAGGACTGCGAGTCGCGACGTGAAGCGAAGGACGCGCGCGCGTGCCTGGTCACCGCGGGGCTCAAGGAGGACAACGTGCGATGCGTCGAGGGGAAGCTGAGGGACGTCGAGGACCAAAGTAAAATATTCACCGACGCCTTCGGGGGGTGGACTCGTCGGTGGCGCGCGGACCGCGCCGCGCGTGTCGCGCCGGACTACGGCCCGGTTCGCGATTGCGTGCGGTTCTGGGCGAGCTTCGGAGCGCACGCGGGGGGCGAGGAGAAGGCGGACGACGCGGGGGCGAAAGCCCTTCGCCACGTGGCGTCAAGCGCGAACGTTGAATCCGATGCAAAAAACGCGGAAGAGTCCAAAGAGTCCGACGCCTCGAAGATCGGTGCGGCGGCGAGGGTGGCGCAGGAGGCGCTCGCGGACGCGCACGCCAGGGCGGCGCTCGTGTCCCTCGGCTCGTTCCTGCGAACCGCGATCGAGGGTTTACCTCGGCTCGGCGTGGCGGGCGCGTTCGACGTAGCCAAGGCGCATCGGGGCTCGGATCGAACCACGCTGTCTACTTCGCTGTACGGGTCCTCCGCGGTGGAGTACGCCGCGGGTTTCTTCCTGTCGTGGACCGTACCCGGGCCACTCGCGGCGCACGCGGCGCACTTCACGGCGCGGTTCAGGACCGCGTTCGTGTGCGCGTTGTTAGCCGGTGAGTCACCGCTGGATCCGAGGGTGTGCGCTGCGGCGGCGGCGGTGTGCGCGGGCGCGGATGGCGCTCTCGCGCTGGACGCGACCTTCGCAGCCTCCGAGCGCAGGGTGGAGGTTCGACGGCGTGAGGAACGCGCGGCGGCGACGACGCTTAGTGATTCAGAATCCCAGGGAGGGTCAAGCGGCGCCTCACTGTTTGCCCATACGGGATCCGGTCGGTCCGCGTTGGCTGGTGCGCGAATGGATGCGGCGGTTTGCGATGCGTTGGTGGATTCAACCGCGGACCTTCGGAAACGTGCGATGCGCGCGATGCGTTCGGTGACGGACGCGGGTATCGACGCGTTGCGGGCGGCGGAGGGTGCCGCGGTCGACGCGGGGGTGCGGGTTCGCGAGGCGTGCGCGACGAACGCGTCGGATGTCGGACCCGCGACTTCAACGAGTTTTGACAATTTCGCTCCCTCGGCTTTGAAACCGGGCGATGCGGAGACCGTCGCGGAGCGCGCGTTCGCGCGGGCGCTTGCGCACGAGACCTCGCGACGCGTGGCGGTGGTCGTATGCGGGCCGATGTGGCTGGGCGCGACGCAGGCGGACTTCACGAGCATGGCGGCGGGTGTCATGAGCGCGTACACGTGCTCGCAGTCGATGAATCTCTTTTTGCCAGAGACGTCGACGCGATTGGAACGCGAAGAGGATGCCGCCGCGCGCCGCGCGCTGACCGCGGCGAACGGAGCCGTCGAGCTCACCCTCGAGGTCGACCTCGACGACGACGACGAGGAGGTTAGCGACGGTTCATCTTCCGACGAATGCGAACGTATCCCGAACGTATCGTCCGGATCGATCGTCGGTTCTATCCGCCCCACCCACCGGGGTCTCAAGGTGCGGGTCACGCTTCGTCCCGTCCCGGTCGCCGGCGGCGTGATGGGCGAGGTTCACCGACTCCGCGTGGAGACCAAGAAGGGTTTGGACGCCGCGGGCAGGTCGTTGACCACGGTGGCTGGCGCTGTGGGCACCGCGACGATGGACGGCGTTAACGCCGCGGGTCAGGGTTTGGCGGAGGTTGGCAAAGGCATCGCGGGCGCGGGCGAATGGATCGGCGCCTCCGTCACGTCCGTCGCCTCCAACCTCGCTAACACTAACCCTCGACCCGAACGCGACGTCGCCGAGTTGAACGGGTCGATCGAACACGAAACGGCTGTTGAAACGGCTGGATCTGCATCCGCGGCTTCTCCGTCCAACTCCGCGGCTTCGTTCTTCGCGGGCATCGCTTCTCCCTTCGCGTCCTCGTCCTCTCCACCGGCAAATACAACGGCAAATACGTCGCAGCGTTCGCCCACGAGCGCGTACGACGGCCCACCCGTGGTGAAAGACGTGTCGTCGCTGACTCCCGCGCAGGTGGAGGCTGTCATCACGGACCCGGCGGTGAACGCGGCGATCGGTCGGCCTTCGATGGTGATGAAGATCATGTCCGACAGGCGCGTGATGAGCTCCTTGCGGGACCCGCGGGTGACCAAGGCGTACATGGAGTTCACCAGGGAGCCGTGCATGTTCGTCAAGTACAAGGACGACACGCGAGTTCTGGCGTTGGCGCAGCGAGTGCTCGAGCTCATCGCGGAATCTGGAGACCAGTCGCTCATAGACATCATGGACGCTCACGATTTGTTTGCGCCGCCGCCGATTGATGCGATGGCGATGGACCCGCGATTGAAGAGCGCAGAGTACAGTGCGGTACGCGCCAAGTACGGCGGCGGTTCACCTTCCAACGACGACGGTTCGAGTGACGGGGCTGAGGCATCGTCGGGGTGGTTCAAGATGCCGACGGTGTCCATGCCGGTGATCCCGGCGATGGGTTTGCCGTCCGTCGTGGTGAAGCTGCCCGGTTTCGGAGCGAATGGCGCCAAGTCGACGGAAGGTGAACCGTCACCCGCGGTCGCCGTCGGTAAGAAGGGCCTCACGAACGTGGCCGCGGGGGAGGCGTCCGAGGAGGACGACTCCGACTCCGACGAGTTCCTCGACGCCGAGAGCGATTGACGAAAGCGTATTCCCTACGTAGTATTACTCTAGCCTAAACGTTGAATAGCAATTACCCGTTCAACAACAATTACCCGGGCCCGACGCCGTGCCGCTCGGACCATTTGACCAGATAGTCCGCCAGCTCGAACCGTTCGTGCGCGATCGCCGTCTCCACCACGGACACCCCCGCGTCGTTCCTCGCGCCCGCGTCCGCGCCCGCGCGGACCAAAGTCTTGACGCATCGTTTCCGATCGAGCGACGCCGCGAGGTGAAGCAGCGTATCTCCCGCCTCGTCCCGGGCGTCCACCAAGGACGTGAGGTGCGACAGCGCGCGTGCGAAGTCCTCGGCTCGGTTCTCCACGATCGCACGCGCGGCGTCCGCGAGATCATCGCCGGTTTCCTCGGCCGTGGGAGGACGCGCGTGGTGTCCTCGCGCCGGGGCGGCGGCGGCGTGTTTTATCCTGTCGTCTTCTATCCTTCGATCCTTCGCGACAGTGTCCGTCGCCGGTACCGCGTACAGCGGACTCGGCGGCGCGATCGTGGCGTGTCCAGCCGTGTTTCTACCGAGCTCCGCGCGTTCGAGTAAGGCGGCTGCCTCCGCCGCCTCACGCGCCCATCGCTCTTCTTGCCGCCGTTTCCACCGCGGCACGTACTCGTTACCTTCGTCGAATCGCCTCGACTCGGCTTCCTCTTCCATCACCCGGCGTCGTTCGCGGTCGTTCACCGCGAGCGCCAGCTCATCCACGGACTCCTTCTCGGACTCCTTCGTTCGGTCGTACGATGACGCCTCTTGTAGCAGCCGCGCGATGCGCTCGTCCACCCTTCGTCTTCGCTCGCGAAGTTCGATGAGTTGTCGATCCTCATCATCGATGTCTTCGTCGTCCCTTTCGTCCCCGCCGGGTATCGAGCTCGTGACCGTCGGGTTGTCCTGTGAGGCACCGCCGCGCTCGGTGACCGCGCGCGCCTCCTCGAACCGCCTGCGCTGCTCTCGGAGGCTCTCCACCGCGCGCGCGGTCTCCCGTGTCTCCGACGCCAATCTCCGGGCGGCGTCCTCGTTCGCTTCCGCGGCAGCCTTGAGGGATGCGCGCTCCGCGGCTCTGCGCTCGTATCGTTCCACCGCCGCCTCCATGCCGTCCAGGTCCTCGTCACTGCTGTCCACGTCGTACGCGACGTCGTTCTCGGGGAACGCGTGACGCAGGTCCTCGGCGCTGCCCCCCATCGCGGCGAACGAGATTTTACTGATGTCGATGGACGGCAGCGGGACGAGCTCGCTTTCGCCGTCGCCGTCCGCGGACATGTGGACCATCGGGACGTCCGGCGGGCGCCCGTCGTCCCGCCGGTTGCCGGGGCGGATGGGAAACGCGCTCGCCATGGCGCGCGGGCGGCCCGGACTCGTCCGATTCTCCCCGCCGCCCACCGCGCGCGTCTCCCAATGGCTCCTCGGACGTTCCAACGCAACGGCAGGTAACAACGGAGTACAACTCTTAGCCGTCGTCGTCACTCGAGGGGGCGGGACAGACATGGGCGAAGGGGACGCCGTGTTCTCGGCGAGGGTGTTGGAGTGCGCGAAGGGCTGGCTCGAGCACTGGCCGCCCGAGTGCCTTCGCGCGGTGCTCGGCGACGCGGCGCCGCCGTCGCGGTCCCATGATGGTGCCGAGGCGGACGCCGATGTCGATGTCGACGCCGCACTCGCGGACGCGCTCCTCGTCGCGGCTCGACGCGCGGCTCCCGCGATCCTCGCGCTGGAGCGGCTCGTGGCCGAGCGACGTACGCGATGCGACGGCGCGTCGACCACGGTCGTGGAGCTGTGCGGCGCGTCGCGAGGGCACGTGCTCGGGGCATTCATCGCGAGCATGAAGATTGAGGGCGTCGCCGAGGTTGTCATCGTCGACAATCGATGGCCGCGCACGGGCGCCGGCGACGACGCATCACGCGACGCCGCCGCCGCAGCGAAGAGCAACACGCTACCCACGTCCCACATGGACGCCGCGGACGGCTGGTGGACCTCACAGCGCGCCGCTCCGCCGCATCGATGGAAAGCGTCCGTGAAGAACGCCAGCCATCTACGTTCGCTCAACGCGGCGCTCCGTCGAGCCCGAATAGCCATAGGCGAATCGAGCGGAATATCCATCGTGGCGAACGGTGTGGGCGGCACGGGGGAGCTACGGGCTTTACAGCTGTACCACGCGCCGTACGGGATTCGAACCCGCGGCGCGACGACGGACGCCGACGATACTACCGACGAGGACGTCTCGCTTTTGTTGCTCCCCGGCGATCCGCCCGAGCGCGACGAGGCGTGCAGGCGGAACCTACTGTATCGCGCGGGCCCGACGCACGAGTTCGCGGTGAAACGGCTGTGGCCGAGACGGGACCGACGCGACCCCGCCGGTCCGTCGATCGAGACGTACGCAAAGACGGCGTGGACCGCTCACCTGGCCGCCGGCGCCGGCGGCGAAGTACAAACTTCATCATCGGAAGTAAAAACTTCAATGGACGGGTGCCACGACGACGCGCCGCCGCTCGTGCTCGCGTCCCGCGCGAGTGCGTTAGAATTAGGCGATCCATCCGGGAATCGAACCCTGGACGACGCGTTCGGGCCGGTGGCGCTCACCGTCGTCGAGCAACTCGCCGCCGTCAACGCGGAGGTTCTAAGGCGTTTGGGATCCGCCGACATCGGGGTGCTCGGGGACGATTTGGATTTGTCCGACAATAGTTGTCCAATAGCGTTGCGACGCGTGGAACCCGGACGATGGACATCGGGCGGGTACTGCGAGCACCACTACGTCCCGGAACCGCCAGGACCGCACGGCCTGTGCTTCGAAGCATTCACGCGAACGACGGACTCTTCCGAAGAAACTAATAAAAACTATGAACTCTCGGTCCCGGTCGGGTTCATAGCGCTCACCGCGTACGGCGACGACGACCATGACCGCGACGAGCACCCACTCACGGACGACGACGATACTAAAACGGGTAAATACAACGCCAAACCCGGCGGGACGCTGACCGGCGCGCAGGTGGACAGGCTGTGCGTCCTCCCGGGTGCGAGAGGTCGTGGGGTGAAGGAGCGCTTGCTGCGATGCGCGGACGGCTTTCATTCCGTTGGTCTGCCGGTTCGCGTCAAGACGGCGAGTCGAACCGCCGCGGAGTCGTTCGTGAGGTGTCCGCTACTGGCGTACGACGGGTTCAAGGATCCGACGAAGGCTGGGGTGAGCAAACGCCGGGGGACCAAAACAGTCGTCGTCGTCGACGGTGAAGATGGGGGAAAGATAAAAAACGCCGGCGAGGACCGGTACGATCCGAGGCGGTACGAGGACGACTGGCGCGAACGTTCCCCTTCGGTCCCGCGTTCGATCCCTACATCGGACGATAACAACACGCGGCATCCAACGGCTGAACGAGATCCCGCGAGCGCCACGAGAGCCGCGCTGAACCGCGCCGCGCCAGATACCGTCGCCGCGTGCGTCGACAAAATAGCCGCCGCGCTGCGCGTCTCGGGTTCATCACACGCCTCGAGCGCCTCGGGCGAATCATGCGCGATCTCGCCTGAGACACTCGCCGCCGCGGACTTGATCGTCAAACGCGGCGCGAAGGAACCCTCGTTTCGAGCCGTGTACGCCGACATCGCGCGCGGGGTCGCGTCCAAAGTCGGGTGCGAGATTTCAAACTCGTTCGCAGACGCGATTACAAAATCCACGCTCGCGCCGTTTCAAACTCGATGCGCCCCGGGAAAAGGCGGAACGCACCTGGCGGGTCACGCCGTGTTCGCCGCGGAGCTTCACCACCGTGAGTTAATCACCGCCGAGGACGTGCGCGCTGTCGCGAGGCGATTGGCGGAGGGCGCGGACGCGGAGGTTGCCGGAGATTCCGGAGTTGACTCCGCGACTTGCGTCCCGGCGCTGTGCGCACTCGTGGACGCCCTCGACGCCGCCGCGACCGACGCGCTCGGTGACGAGGCCGTGGGACTCGTCCGCGACGTGCTTGGTCGGGTGGAGGGTGGAGTAGGTCACGACATGGGCGGACGCGCGAGGTTCCTCGCGGGCAGGGCGTCGTTAACGCTGTCCTCCGCTCGAGTCGAGTCCCATTTGACTACTCGGACCAACGGCGGCGGCACTAAGGGTTTCGGCGCGGGGCGGGGAAAGGCGAGGCCGATGGACGCGCGCGCGATGACCCGCGCAGAGGTGCACGCGTCCGCGCGAGCCGAGATGCGGATGGAGGTTGTTCAATCCGGGTCGACGCGGGCCGTGGACCGGGGGATGCGCCGAGGGTGGACTTTCGCGTACGTCGGGTCCCCGGTTCTAACCCGGGGCGGATCTATTACTAATAACGCCGATCTAATACGGGTGTTCACGCCGTCGGAGGTGGTGACGGACCCGGCGGCACTGACGGAGGAGGCCGGGTCGCATCGCAAAGGGCGGTACGAGTGGGTGCCCGCGTCGGCGGCGGACGAGCGAGAGTGGCCGACCGTCGGCCTGCCTCGATAAAAGTTCCGTCGGTGAAAGTTTTTAAAGGGTAGACTAGTTATTAACACGCTTAACCTACTAGCTAGTGGGTTCGTGTACGTCCTACATGCGCTGAAGCACCTCGTGTTGGTCCGGGACGTAGGCATCGAACGCGGGGATTCGGTACATCATCACCGTCGCGTCCGACACGTGCGCGTACACGATCTTCTCCCCGGGTACCTTGTAAGTTTCTAAACCGGGTTTGTCTCGCCGTCGCTTGGCGTGATACTCGGCGCCTTCGCGGAACTCGTTCGCCACCCTGTGCGCCGCGCCGTGCGCCTCCTCCGCGTTCGGCGGCCTCGCCCCGTGGAACACGAAGAACGCCACCTCGTCCGGATCGCGTTTGCTGAACTGCCTGTTCGGCGCGTACACTTGAAACACCGGGAGCGCTCCGCTCGCGGCGCAATCCGTCGGCGGAAGCGGTCTCGGCAGTGGCAACTCGCTCCCCGTCCATCCAGCCTCGTCCAGCCACCACCCGCCACCACCGGCGGCGATGGGTACTTCCGCTTCTTCGTCGCCGCCGTCGGTGTTTGGCTTTGGCTTTGGCTTTGGGTTTGGTTTTGGGTTTGGTTTTGCGACGTAATCCCCGGCGAGCGGGCCAGAGCCGGCGAACACCGCGTGGTCCCCCGCGGCCGTGCCCCGCGGTTGGCACCACGGGGAATCGAACCTACGCACCGCGTACCCTTCCCTCGCGAGCTTCGCGAATACGGCGTACCACGCCTCCTTCACGCCGCACCGGCGCGTCACCGCGTCTCGCACGGCTCGCAGCGACATGGCCTCGTTGTGATTAGTGTCATTGTGTTTCGTGTCAGTCGTCGCCGCGTCTTTTCCTTCGTCCCCGCCGCCCTTGCCCTTCTTCCTGGGCGCCACCACCGCGAGCCGCTCGGTCTCCACCAGGAAGAGCACTTCTTCCGGTAGGAGGTACGTACGTGCGCCGCAGACGTGCCCGAACTTTGTGAAGTGCTTCCCGCGGGTTCGCACGAGCTCGGCGACGTACGGGAGTTTGGCGTCGTTCGTCGCGTGCCATCGCGCGATGCTGAGGTTGTTCGGGTGCGCGCCCGCGGGCCTTTCCAGCGCGGAGCAGAGCGCGCGGAGCCTGGCGGCGAGCCTCGGGTGCGACGCGAGGGATCCGTCCCGTGAGGAGTTAGTCATCCCGGTCCGGACGACATCAGATCCCCTGCGCACTTTTCCCTCACCGTCGCGGTCGTCGGCACCCGTCGTCGCGTCGCCCGGTTGATGCACCACGCGCATGGCCTTTGGACCTCGCTTGAACAAAGTCGCCGCATCCGCCGGCGCCGGGCGTTTGGACCCCAACCCATCGCCGTCGCCCGTCATCCTCCTCCTCGCGCGGCGCCGACTGCCGACAAATTTCGTCGGGCCGAGCTGCCGAGGGAAACCGAGCTGACGGAGGCCGGTCAATTTTCTTGAGGCGCGGAAGATAAGAGTCACTCGGGGCTGCGCCGCCCGGGCATCACGGACCGGGGCTGGACACGGATTGGGGGGATATATCGCGTCCATGTGGTCTCGGGACTCCGCGATGGAGCGACGCAGGCCGCTGATGACGTCCTCTGACCGCGGGTCGGACTCCGATCACTCATCGCCGTTGGCCAGAAGCGCCGTTGAGAGGAACGGAAACCACAGGCGGCACCTCAGCTCCGGCGGGTCGTCCGACGACAGCAGCACCGACTACTCCGACCAGCCGAGGAACACGAGCGGGCTGCCGGTGTCCTTCGCGTCGAACCTGGGGGGAGGAGACGGACACATCACCGGCGGCGGGATGATCCGCGTCGACTCCGCCAAGCACATCCACGAGGCGATGGCCACCATCCCTGGGCTGCACAAACGCGGGAAGAGCCTGGAGCTGCCGATGACCAAGCGGCTGGCGTTCCGGAAGTGCCGGAGCCTCACAAAGAGGCTACCCGCGCTCCTGTGCATGGGGCTGGTGGTGTTCCTGCTGTGCTCGGCGATATTCAAGCCGCGCGGGGCTGACCGACGCGGGCGGGGCATCGATCGAACAGGCATGGGCACGGGAGAGATGATGGACGTGGACGGCGCCATACCGCGGGCGGACCCGCGGGACCACGGCGCGGACGGCGACGACGGGCGGAAACACCATTCCCGGTCCTCGATGCCG
>Ga0257106_1001860_pt1 | contig 10117 bp, 7 predicted proteins | sample LP_taG_3_FD_190177 | JGI IMG/M metagenome (GOLD analysis project Ga0257106, IMG submission 190177) | Marine microbial communities from Northeast Subartic Pacific Ocean, Canada - LP_J_2011_P26_10m | ecosystem: Environmental > Aquatic > Marine > Oceanic | place: Canada: Northeast Subartic Pacific... | reverse complement strand
AAGACGAATTTAAGAAAATGACATGTCGTTTCTTATTTTTATGTGGTGGATATTACAGTTATTCAAAACCACATATGCCGCATTTTAAGAATCAAGAAAAATTTGATGGTCAGATTATTCATCCTCAATTTTGGAATGATCAAACCGATTATGAAAATAAGAAAATTATAGTTATAGGAAGCGGTGCGACTGCAATAACCTTAGTTCCATCGATTGCTGAAAAAGCTAAGCATGTTGTTATGTTGCAAAGGTCCCCTAGTTATGTCGTGTCATGGCCTTCTGAAGATGTTATTAATAAATTTATTAGGAGATTTCTTCCAATTAAGATTACTTATTTTTTGATTAGATGGAAGAACATTCTTTATCAAAGCTATACATATTCTATGGCAAAAAAATACCCAGAAAGAATTAAAGATAGCATTCTTGATCTAGTAAAAGAGGAGCTTGGCTCAGATTACGATGTTGAAAAGCACTTTACTCCTTCATACAAACCATGGGATCAAAGGATATGTCTTGTTCCTGACAGTGATTTATTTGTTGCAATAAAAAATAATAAAGCTTCTGTAATTACCGATACTATTAAGGAGTTTGATTCAGATGGGATTGTGCTGGATTCAGGCAATAAAATAACTGCTGATGCCATAGTTACTGCAACAGGTATTGAACTAAATTCTTTAAATGATATTAATGTCACTATTGATAACACTAAAATTAATGCCCATGAAAGATTAACTTACAAGGGAATGATGTTAAGCGGGGTTCCTAATTTTGCTCTTTCATTTGGTTATGTAAATGCTTCTTGGACACTAAGAGCAGATCTATCATCTGAGTATGTTTGCAGATTAATTAACTTAATGGATAAAAAAGAGGTCCTTTGCTGCAAACCCATTGATGATAAAAGTGCATATGGGGATGACGACCTAATTGATTTTACTTCAGGTTATTTTCAAAGAGGCCTTCATCTAATGCCTAAGCAAGGCAATAAGGCTCCATGGAAAAATTATCAAAATTATTTAAAAGATATTTTCTCTGTTCGACTTTTCTCAATTGAGGACTCAAATCTTAGCTTTTATAGTTCTAAAGATAAATAATGATGGAGCTATTGGTTCAAAACTGGAACCAACTACTACCCTACTTTAAGAAAATTAATTATGTCTTTGGAGAAAATTCTAAATTTCTATATCATCCAAAGTAGAATATATTTATACATAAAATCTTCAACTTGTGAATGAACAAACTATTAAAAATACGTAACTTAGCCCTTCTATTTTCTTTAATTTTTATTTCTGGTTGTGGAGGCGGAGGAGGAAGTGTAACTACTCCTGATCAACCTGATCCAATTTCTCCACCAGATTCATCAGTACCATCATGCTCAAATTACTCTTCAATAGAAAATACTCAATACTGTTCATTTACAAAAGATGGATTAACGAGAGAATTTTATATATATGTTCCAAGCGGTTATTCAGAAAATATTTCTCCTGTTTCTGTGTTATTTAGTCTTCATGGTGGCGGTGATTATGCAGAAACCAATATGCAGTATTCTGGTTTTAAAGAGCATGCTGACACTGATACTTTTATTCTTATTTATCCTCAAGGCTCCTATTATGAAGATAAAGGAACAACAGGATGGAATACAGAAGAAGGTGGCGTTAATGATGTAGCTTTCATAGAAAGCATTATTGATTGGACAGGCGATAACTTCAACGTTCAGCTAAATGAGGTATATGCAGCAGGGTTTTCCAATGGTGGTTTTATGGTATATCATTTAGCTTGTTATTTGAGTGCGAAAATCGCAGCTATAGCACCAGTTGCAGGCCTAATGGGTAATTATACCTATAATACATGTAGCCCACTTCACCCAACTCCATTAGCTCATATTCATGGCCTACAAGATGATGTTATTTCTCCCAATGGAGGTGATTATTACCGACCTCTTGAAGACAATGGAGACACAACAGGTGTTATTACATACTGGCAAGATTACAACCAATGCGCAGAATTCTCGCAAGAGGTTCTCTATGATGGCGACGAGAATATAGGTACATTCAATAAGTGGACAAATTGTTCTAATGGAGCAGATATCAACTATTGGATTATTTCCAATCAAGGGCATGAATGGAATGAAGACGATAAGGGCGAGGTAGGCAGCTTTGATACCTCTCAAACTTTATGGAATTTTTTAAAGCAATTTGATATGAATGGGTTCAAAAGTTAGTTCATAACGAAATGGTGGAGCTAGGCGGGATCGAACCGCCGACCTCTTGCGTGCCACGCAAGCGCTCTCCCAGCTGAGCTATAGCCCCAATTTAATAGCCATTATAGAGGTAAAGATTTTAAGAGCACTAACTTTATGTATATTTTTTCTTAAGTTCCCGGAGGTCTGATCAAAGGAGGACCTGAAGGAGCAATAGGTCTTTCAAGAGGCCTAGAAAGCGACCTATCTTGTAACATACTAGGTCTGTTCAATGATGAATTTGCAGGCTTTAATGGCTCGGTTAATGGGACTGTATTTTCCTGGGGATAAAATAATTTATAAATATGTAGGTTTAATTCATTATCAGTTTGAAAATCTTTATAACGAATAGTTTTTACATCATTTTGTAATAAGAATTGGAATTCATCTTTATATATATGTCTATATTTTCGAAATGAGAATCTATGTTCTTGATCTTCTATAGAACATGATGAACCGTCTTCTGTTGTGGGTGGTGTGAATTTAATATATCTTGCCGCTGTATAAGAGTTCTTTTTAAAATATGGACATTTTTTAAAAAGAATACTTCCATCGTTATTTCTAGACATAACACACATAGATTCTTTAGTCTCGACGTTGGTAACTGATCCATCCTTTTTGATATCAAAAGAAACAACAGAGTATCCCTGATAAGGAATTTGAGGTGAGCCTGGATAATCAGGCCTCATAATCTGTAATTTTTTAGCAGAACAACCATCGTCATTGGTAACAATTTCTGCATCAATTAAATTAAAAAATGTAAAACAAGAAATAAAAATAAATAACTTTTTCATAATGTATAACCTTTTAAATAAAACCTCTAAATCCTTTAAGTACCCTTAACTTAAATGCAAAAAAATTATCCTTTCCAGAAGCTTTAATTCGCTGTAGTTCATAAATTGAATCCATTGATGCTACTCCTTCGTTGGTAGTAACAGCTGATTCAAAACTACTTTTTTTGATAATTTTAACATCCTCTTCTGAATAGATGCCAAATGGATATGCAAAGCTTGTTATTTTAGTATTAAATTGATCTTCTAGAATCCTTTTACAAGAAATCATCTCATTTTCTTTTTCATCTTTTGTTAGATTTGGTAAAAAAGGATGGGTAATAGTATGCCCTCCTAATTCGAAAACATTTGAATCAACCATCTCTTGAATTTGCAAGTCTGAAAGCTTCTCCTCTTTGGCAAGAATGCCGGTATTGTGTTTAGAATTCTTTTTTACAGACCAGTCGTTGTTATGCCTATCAATTACAAGATACAAAGTAGCACAAGCGTTATATTTTTTTAATAATGGAAATGCTATTTTGTAGTTATCAAGATAACCATCGTCAAAAGTAATTGCGACAACCTTCTCATCATCTGCATATTCACTGAGATCAGACATCTTTATAAATTTCCAATCATTTTCAACAAAATATTTTAAGTGCTTTTCAAACATCTGCTCCGATACTCTTAATCCAGATTTTTTACTATCAACAATTTGATCAGAAATCATGTGATACATCATAATTCGTGTCTTCCTATTACTGATTGATGGATACCACCAGACGTATTTAAGTGAAATTAAGATCAGGAATATGTCTATAATAATTGCAAGAAGAATCATGAAAGTATCTCCTTATAAAACTTGATAGTTTCATCACACATTTGGGATGTAAGAAATTTAGTGTTTAGATTGGTTTGTGAATTATCTCCATCTAAAATTGATAGCGATTTTTTTAACAATTCATCTTCATCATCTGGCGTAATTGCCCCATAAGGATAGAGTTCATTTAAAATTTCTTCAACGCCTCCCCTGGCGTAACCAATAGATGGTATGCCAATAGATAAAGGCTCAAGGATACTTCTGCCAAAAGACTCAGGTTTGTTTGAGGTGTTGTAAACAATTGAAGAAATAGCATATATATCTTTGATATCTTTTCTAAAATTTAAGAAATAAATATCATCTGACAGTCCAAGTTTATGGATAACGCTTTTTAGTTCTTCTAAATACTTAGTATGTTTATCCTTAGCTTCTCCTGCAATTAAGACTTTAAATTCATGAGAGGATTCGTCTTTTATTGCTTTTGCCAAGTGAATGATTTTTTTAAAATCTTTGAGAGGCGAAATTCTTCCAGCTATAGTTAGTAACTTTTTAGACCTAGTATCAGGATATCTTTCATACCATTTAGACATCCAAGCATCAGATGGCTTATATCCATTGAAATAACCCGCATCAACACCTCTATAAATTAATTTTATATTTTTAGATTCTGATTTTGTATAGTTATTGATGATGTATTCTTTAGAGCTTTTAGAAACTGCAATTATGTTATGAGGTTTTGTCATTACTGCGCTGTAGAAGTTTACAGAATGAAGACCATGAACTGTTGATACAAGTTTAGGTCGTTTAGCCATTGAAATACCATTATATGCCTTCCAGACCACCCATGCAGGCATTCTGGACCTAATATGAACCACATCTGCGTCCATAGATATAATCCACTCTCTGAGAGATTTAACAAGCCTGAAGGTAAAAATGCTTTTTATATGGAGATTCCATTGATGATGGCGGCTTCCTGACTGTATAAGCTCATCAACCAACCTTCCACCAGCAGAGACCACATGAGATTCATGGCCGTCCCTAACCAAAGCATTTGCTATCTCAAGAACGCCTTGTTCAACTCCTCCACTCTCAAGAGTAGGAACAAACTGAATAATTTTCATTTTATGATTTTACCATTGTAATTAATAATCATGAATGGGTCTGGTATAGGTCTTATTAATTGGGCTAAATATACCTTACTTAACTTTATATTTAATGAAGATATTCATTAAACGAATAGATGCTTTAGAAATCATTGTAAATACAATAATAGTTATTTTAATTTTTAATTTCTTAAACCAAATAGGCATAACTCATATTATATTGAGGAAGAATAAATTGATATAAATTATTATATTTTAGACATAAAAAAAGGGTTGCAAATGCAACCCTTTTAATAAATTCACTAAGTCCTTATAAATCCCAAGAGAATCCTACAATCGTTGACATGCCGCCGTTGTCATGCAGTTGTCTGTTGTAGTTTCCAGCAGTATTTAATGGAGGATCTTCTTTAGTAAGGTTTCTTAACATTAGTGAAACCCTTAATCCATCCACACCAGGAACTTCATAAACACTTCTTAAGTTAACAATTCCAAACGAATCAACTGTGCCCTCAGGCTCATAAGTCGCAGAAGTATTGTTAGCTAGCTCATCAATGAATGTGTACTGTAATGTCATACTTAATTCAGGAACAGCTTGAAGTGTGTGTCCAACATCTAAGTTGTATCTCAATTCAGGAACTGAAGTTAGACCAACGTAGTTAACAACTGGACCGTTATAGAATGCTTCAGTTTCTGATTCATCCATAATTACCATACCTAAACTGACATCAAAGTCACCAACGCCTGTTTCAAATAAACCATTATATTTGATATCTGTACCAGATACAGTTGATTGGTTACCGTTAATTGGGTTTCTGTAACAAACTTGTAAGTTTGCATCAGCTTGACCGTTCAGTCTTTCACAATAAGCTCCCTGAGAAGTTAGAGTTGCAGAGAATGAAGCACCAAGAATACTTGCATCAATGATATCCTGAACTGATACACCAGTAATGATTTTATCAATTTCAGTATTAAAGAAGTCAACAGCTAAAGAATGGTTACCCATTGTGTATATAGCACCAATATTCATTGATTCTGACTCTTCAGGTCCTAAATTAGGGTTAGCTGAGATATATGTGTTGACCTGTTCATTAGGACAATCTTCTCTAGCAATTCCTTGAGCATTACATTTTACATAGTCAGTATGACCATCAGCACTAAATGTAGTATTAGCTGCAAGATCACCTAAGCCAGGAGCACGGAAACCAGTTCCTATAGATGCTCTTAGTGTAAGTCCGTCCATTACATCAAATAAACCTTTAACAGTATATGAAGTGTTAGTACCGAAATCACTGTAGTCATCGTTTCTGACTGCTACTGATAATTCGCCTCTACCATCCATTAATGATGTTTTTGTTTCAACAAACATAGCAGTATAACTTCTTGAGTTAGCTGAAGAGTTACCTGATGAACCACCAACGTTACCAACTTCAGACTGCTTGTCATAAATATTTTCATAATTATATTCAGCATCTTGAACACCAGCTACAAAATCAGTATTTGGTACCATTTTTAATGGACCACCGAACGTAGCCTCTAAGCTTCTGAACTGAGAGTGTGATGTCACTGAAGGTGAAGATGTGTAATAAGCTACAACATCTGGGTGAAATAAGTCAGATTGACCTTTAAAGGTTCCAGCTCCACCAGGTGCAAAAGCAGCAGCTGCTTCTGTATATTCTGGTTTCTGTAGGTAACAACAGTCATTTGTTAGGTAATCAGCAATATGCCATTGCATAGAAAGATCCCATGTGTAATCGTCCATGACCATACCGTTTACACCAACTACGACATTACCTGTCCAGTCAGTATCTGCAGAAGCCCTTGGTCCAATTTCGATGAATCTTTTTCTTAACTGAGTTGGTACATTAATTGTAACGACTCTTTCAGGAGTTCCATCAGCTTGAGCTGGGATTCTTGCTCTAGCAAGTCCTGCTGGGTAAGGGTTAATGAAAGCAGCTGGAGGAGCGTATCTTCCAAATGTTTCTTGTCTTGAAGCAACAATTTGTGCATATGCATTCATGTCATTACCAAGCTCTTTATCGTAATTTACAGTAAAGTAATCACTTTTCTTACCAGCATTTTCAGCCATAATTTGAGTGTAATCGAATGAACATAAGTAGTTGTAGTCCAATCCACCTGCTGGTGATGCACCTAACTGATATGTTTTACCATCTTGTAAGAATCTTGAGTCACCTTGACATTCAGCAGCAGGTAACCATTGACCTTTTACTAAACCATTTGCAGGATCATCTTCATTAAGAATGTAGTTCCAAGCATAAGATGAAACAGAAAAACCAGTACTGAAGCTATCGTTTGTAGGAGCTCTACCAGCATTATATTCTCTATCTGATAGATAAATAATATCTCTTTGTGAATGCTCATATGTCCAAGTTATTGAAGAATCATCTCCAGTAACTCCACCAACGATTGAGAAAGACTCTTCTTCACCACCGGCTAGGTCTGGTTCTGATACAGAACCTGAAATTGTCATTCCATCAAAATCTTTTTTAGTAATAACGTTAACAACACCACCAATAGCATCTGAACCGTAAACAGCTGAAGCGCCGTCTGCAAGGATCTCAACTCTTTCGATAGCAGCAGTAGGTAACATATTAATGTTAGCTGAAGCTCCATCTAATTTAGGTGAACCAGGAATTCTTCTTCCATCAATAAGAACAAGAGTTCTTCCTGCTCCAAGTCCTCTTAAGCTTACTTGTGCTTGAGAACCAGCTGATGAACCAGATCGCTCATAGAAAGAACCTGAAACATTAATAGGCATTTTTCTTAATACCTCTGCTACTCCTAGTTCTCCTGATCGAGCAATTGCTTCCTGATCAATGATGATAACTGGTTGAGCACCAGTAAACTCTGATGTCGCAATACGCGAACCAGTCACTGTTACTTCTTCAACATCAGCATCTTCTTCGTTATCTTGAGCTATAACAGCTGTAGACATGAAAGAAAAACTAAGTAAAAAAGCTAGTGCAAACTTTTCTTTATTAAACATACATTTCCCCTGTAGTTAAAATTTATTATATATAAAAGCAAAATCGCCACACAATTTAATGCAAAGAAATCGCTGTAACCGCAATTGTGACATGTAACTTATTAAAAATACAACATTTAAATGGATATATTTGCATATTCTTATATTTCAATATAAATAATCTGTATAAGTGGAAAGGCACGAATTATTAAAAAATACGAATATTAATCATAAAAAATTAAGAATATCTTTTACAATTAAACTATTGGTTAAAAATTAAAAAATAATGTTACTTAAAGATAAAAGAATATTAATCTCAGGTTTGGCTAACAAATATTCTATTGCTGCAGGAATTGCATCTGCAATGCATAGAGAAGGAGCGCAACTAGCTTTTACTTATCAAAATGAAAGATTACTAAAAAACTTGAAGCCACTTGCTGAATCATATGGATCAGATATTTTAATAGAATGTGATGTTGCCTCTGACGAGTCAATAAATTCCTCATTTAAAGAACTAGGTAAGCACTGGGACTGCTTTGATGGTTTTGTTCATTCCATAGGCTTTGCCCCAGCTGATCAACTTGAAGGTAATTTCGTTGATGTAACAACCAGAGAGGGATTCAAAATTGCTCATGATATTAGCTCTTACAGTTTCACTGCTTTAGCCAAAGCAGCCAAGCCAATGCTTAATGATGGTTCTGCCCTTCTTACTCTAACTTATCTAGGATCAATTCAATCATTACCAAATTACAATGTAATGGGCTTAGCAAAGGCTAGCTTAGAAGCTAATACAAGATTTCTTGCAGCATCAATGGGCCCTGATAATATAAGAGTAAATGCTATATCAGCTGGTCCAATTAAAACACTTGCAGCATCTGGAGTTAAAAACTTTAGAAAGATGTTATCTCAGCATTCTGCTAGGGCGCCGTTGGGTAGAACTGTTACCACTGAAGAAGTAGGAAATACTGCTGCTTTTTTATGCTCTGATTATGCTAGCGGAATAACTGGGGAAATTACCTACGTTGATGCTGGTTTTAATACAGCAGCAATGCCATTACATGATCTAGATTAATGATTGGTAATTTGTATGATAAGTACGTATTGCCAAAGTTATGCGATAAATGCTGTGCAACAAAGCCGATAAACTATCAAAGAAAAAAAGTAGTTCCAATGGCCTCAGGCTCTGTGTTGGAGATTGGGATTGGTTCAGGATTAAATATTCCCTTTTACGATGAAGCTAAAATAGATAAGGTTATAGGTCTTGATCCCTCTGAAGAATTAAATGTTATGGCTAAGGAGCTAGCAATACAAAATAATATAGATATTGAGTTTATTGTTGACGGTGCAGAAAATATTTCACTTGAAGATAATTCAATTGATACTATTTTAATTACCTATACCTTATGCACTATCCCTTTAATTGAAGAATCTACTGCTGAAATGAAAAGAGTTCTTAAGTCTTCAGGTAAGTTGATATTTTGCGAACATGGTATAGCTCCTGATCATAATATAGTTAAATGGCAAAATAGAATTAATCCTATTTGGGGTAAATTATTTGGTGGATGCAACATAAATAGAGATATTCCAAAAATAATCTTAGATGCAGGATTTAAAATGGAAACTATTGAACAAATGTATCTACCCAGTACTCCAAAAATTGTTGGTTATAATTATTGGGGAATCGCTTCTGTCTAAAGTTTAGCTATGAAACACAGACCAGTAGTTATAGGAATAGCGTCTATCCAGCAAAAAGGCTCCTTTGATAATCTTGATGAAGCTTTGATATTGATGGAAAAATCTACTCAAGCCGCTATTGAAGATACAACTAATTCTCAAATAAAAAACTATATCGATGAAATACAGGTCCCTAAAGGATTTTGGAAATACAGAGATCCAGGGAGATGGATTGCTGAAAGGAATGGTATAACCTCAGCCAAAACTAGTGTCACAAAAATTGGGGTCCTTCAACAAAATCTTATTACTAGTGCATGCAATAGAATTATTAATGGTGAGATAAAAGCATCATTAATAGTTGGTGGAGAGGCAAGATATAAGAAAATTAGATCTCTTATTGAAAGTAAAGAATATATTGAAACTGAACTTAATGAAAATCCAGATAATTATGTAAAAGCAAAAGATGTCTTGCACATTAAAGAAGAGGAAGAAGAACTTGGATTAATGGCTGTTGGGTATTATGCAATTCTA
>Ga0257106_1001858_pt1 | contig 10122 bp, 6 predicted proteins | sample LP_taG_3_FD_190177 | JGI IMG/M metagenome (GOLD analysis project Ga0257106, IMG submission 190177) | Marine microbial communities from Northeast Subartic Pacific Ocean, Canada - LP_J_2011_P26_10m | ecosystem: Environmental > Aquatic > Marine > Oceanic | place: Canada: Northeast Subartic Pacific... | reverse complement strand
CGCGCCGATGGACGCCACCCCCGCGCCTCCCGCGCCTCCCACGTGGGGCGTCAACGTCAACAACCTCGACTGGTCCTACCCCAACATCGACGGCACCCCGATCGACGGCCAAGGGCCGCTCATCAAGGAGATGGACCTCAAGCTCAAACCCGGATCGTGCTGCCTCCTGCTGGGCGCGAACGGCGCGGGCAAGACGACGCTCCTCAAGATCCTCGGAGGTAAGCACATGGTCCCTAAGAACAAGGTGCTCATCCACGGACGTGAAGCCTTCTACGACACCAACCTCACCTCATCCGGCCAGCTGTCCTACATTGGCGGCAACTGGCAGCGCGACGTCGCCTTCGCCGGCTACGGCGTCACACTCGCGGGCGACTTCCCCGCGAGGCAGATGCTGGACTCCATCCAAGGCGTGGACCCCAAGCGCAAGCAGCGCATCATCGACGTCCTCGACATCGACCCGGAGTGGAGGATGCACCAAGTCTCCGACGGCCAGCGCCGCCGCGTGCAGCTCGCGTACGGCTTGATGATCGAGTACAGCGTCCTCCTCCTCGATGAGATCACCGTCGACCTCGACGTCCTCGGCCGCGCGGACCTGATGAGTTTCCTGCGACAGGAGTGCGAGGAGCGCAACGTCACCATCGTCTACGCCACGCACATCTTCGACGGGCTGGAACAGTTCGCTACGCACATCGCGTTCGTCGCGGGCGGCCGGCTTCGGTTCTGCAAGGAGCTGGACGCCATCGAGGGGCTCGCGAGCCGCGAGCCCGGGAGCCTCCTGGACACCGTGCAGGTGTGGCTGCGCGAGGAGGCGGAGATCAAGCGGAAGGAGCGGGAGTCGAAGGGTTTCGTGAAGAAGAAGGTTTTCGAATACGTTCGCAATTCAGGGTGGGGCGAGGGACGAATGGCGAGCACGGTGTCCTTCGGGCCGGAGCTCGGGATGAAGCACACCGGGATCAAGGGGAGCTCCAACGCCGTCATGCGCAACTGATCGGAGAGCCCCTGCGCCGTCGCCGCCGCCGCCGCCGCCGCCATAAACACGTATTGAACTAGCTAGTGATGATTATATTACCGAAGCGATATGCGAAACGAGCCCCGCGTTAACCCCCCATGGCGCTGTCCCGCGGATGTTTGGACCGCTCGAGAGTCTGCGTCAACGCCGCGATCTGCGCCCCTTTCTCCTCCATCTTCTCCATCAACCACGCCGCGCGCCTCGCTCCCTCCTCCAGCTCCCTCGCGCTCGGCGTCACCGGAGTCGCTATCGGATTCGCGCGCAGCCGCGTATCCGGCACCTTCCCGCTCTCCTCCGCATCCTTGAGGTTACCCAAGAGTGCCGAGTATTCCGCGTCCATGGCGGACATCTCCTGACGTAACCCGTCCAACACCTCGGCCATGGCGTCGTCCGCGGCGGCTCTGTTGGACGCGGCTTCAGCCTCGGCGAACTCCGCCCGCTTTCGAAGCTCAGCCTCGTACTCAGCCTCGACGTCGTTTGAACGCGAGTCTAAATGCGAGTCTAAATGCAAGTCTGAATGCGAGTCTGAATGCCCGTACGTACCGTTAGCGGGTGATGCCCGGTGGGTGGCCACCGGGTGGTACACCGAGGGCATCAGCGGTGATCCTCGTTCACTCGTCGGCGTCGGGAACAGCCGGGAAGGCCGCGGCGGCGGCGGCGGCGGCGTCCCCCCGGGCCCGTTCCAGTTCCACATCTTCTTGGGACCGGTGGAGTCGTTCCTCCGCCGCAGACTGGACGAGGGTTCGAATCCCGTCGTGGTCACTCGTTGGTCCCGCCCTGCGCCGCTCGCGCCGTGTCCGTGCGCGAGCCTGGCGACCCTGGGGAGGTGGGACAGGTGGTGATCCCGCGGCGGCGCAGATCCAGGAAACGATCCGGAAAACTTCTCCGTCGTCTTCAGCCCCGGCGGTTTCGCCGCCACCGCCGCGTTCGCCTTGTCATCCAAAAGCTTCTGGTAAGAATCCAGAAGGTTCTTGTTCAACGACATCAGCCGCACCGTCGTCGCCTCCGCCGCACGCGCACGTGTCTCCGCCTCCGCCCGGGCGTCGCACTCCGACTTCAACTCGCCCCTCAACGACTCGAGTTGCTCGCCCCGTTCGTCGTAGAGCCGGGTCAGACGGTCAATCTCCGCGCGGTTCCTGTGCGATTGTCCAACCAACAACGCGTGGTGCCCGGGGTCGATGCCGGCGTTGGACCGGGTGGAGTGGGTCATGGTGACGGGGACGGGCGCGGACGTCGGAGCGGCGAGCCGGACCGGCGTGCCCGACGCGGAACTTTCCTCGATGACCCGCTGGCTCACCTCCCTCGCCACCTCGTTCGCCATCGTCGTCTGCTTCACTCGCAGCTCCTTCACCTCGTTCACGAGCACCGCGGTGTCCGTGGCGTGACGCGCAGCCTCCGCGGCCATCGCCCTGATCTCCGCGGCGACGGCTCGGTCCTCCGCTTCTTTCCGAGCCGCCTCGCACCTTCGTAAAGTTTCCCTCACCGCGTCGAGCTCCTCCTTGACGTCCTTGTACGCCTCGTCCCAATCCCCAGCGCCCGTCGCGGCGTCGTGCGCGGACTTGCGCGCGCGCCTCGCCGCCTTCGCCGCGTGCTCCGCGTTCGTGGAGAGGGCTAGCTCGAGTGAGTCTTCCGACGCGGCGAGTTTTTCGAGAAAGCCGCGTTCCGTATTTTTAGCCTTGCGTAACCTGTCCTCGCACCGCGCGCGTGTCTCGCGCTCGCGTTCGAGCGCCTCGCCCACCGCGGCGAGGTCCTCGTTGCGCTTGACGAGCTCGCGTAGGTTGGACGCGTGCTCCGTTTTGACCGCCTCGACCTTCGTCTTGACCGCCTCGGTTTCTCGTTGTACCTTGGTGAAGTGCGTCTGCCATCGCTGGCGCTCGGCGTCGTGTGCCTTGGACGCGGCGAGGGCGTCGATTTTGACGGCGCGCGCGCGGTCCTCGGCGGCGTGTTGCGCGCGTTCGGCGGCGGCGAGTCTCGATTGGAGCTGCGGAGGTGGACGATCGGAAGGGGGGAGGTGGTGAGTCACCACCGGTCGGCGAATTTGATTTTGGGGTATTCGCACCTCCGCGACGGCGTCGGCGGCCGCCTGCGATATCACGGACTTGACGGATGTCGGGGAGAGCGATTGAAGCACGGCCTCGACGCTCATGTCATCGCCTCCCGCGACCAGGGCCATCCCGCCGTGCTTCCCGACCGGCGTGGCGGGGTTGGACGCTGCGGAAGCTCCTGGCTCGGGAGTCACGTCCGGGAGACGCATCGGTTCGACCGACTGTTCGTCGATGAAGGGTCGATGAAGGGTTTCAAACCGCGGTTCCGCGCGCGCGGAGGTTTCGGATGTATCCGATGGTCGCCCCCGAGCGCCGAACGGATCCACCGATCGACTCGCCGCACCGCAGGCGCGCCCCGACCTTTGGCGTTGTCAAAAAGCGAATGCCATGTTCAAGACGACGGTTCGATCAGCGCGTGTGGCGCGCTTCAGGGTTTATATGGGGGATTTAACTCAAGGATGACCCGTCCCGCCAACCTAAGATTTTGCCTATCCAAAAGGCACCGGCGGCTGAGAATTCCCAGGCATTAGGAAGGGGGCGAAGCGACGACCGCGGTGGGTGACATGTCGTCGCTGGTTTACGCGATCCCGCGCGCGACGGCGGGTGCGCGCGTCGTCGGCGGCGCGCGACGCAAACAGCCCGAGCGCCGGCCCGCGCGCGTGAGCGCTCTGGGAGACGGAAGGAAAGGAGGGGACTCGGTCGTCACGCTGCCGAATGGACGGCGGAGCGAGCGGACGCCGCTGACGGCGTCGCGCGCCGTGTCGTGTCGCGCGGCGCGCGGGTACGAGTCCGCGTCGACATCCACGTCGACGTCCAAGACGCCGACCGACGACGCCGAACGCGTCAAGCCACCGCCGAAGAAGGACTACAGGCGCAACAGGCGGCCGAAAGCCGGCGCCAAGCCACGGTACAATCGCCCGCCGCTGCACGACCCGTCATCGTCCACGTCCACGTCCACGTCCGGCGACGACTCCAAGCCCGGCGGCGAGCACAGAGAGGGCGGCGGCAGGCCGAAGTGGCTCTCGCACCAGCACACCAGGACACCAGGCCAGCAACCCCAGCAGCGACGCGACGGCCATCACGGAGGGCATCATGCGCCGAAGCACAAGATGAACGCGAACAACAGGCACCACGGGGGCATGCGCCCGGGCGAGCGCATCGTCAAGGCGATGGAAGCCTTGCCGCGCGCGTCCGTCGCGGGCATCGCGTCCCAGGAGGGCGAGGATGTCACGCGCGCGCTGCAATCACCGGAGACGTACGGAGTGACCATGGCGGCCGACGTCGACGCCTACCACGCGCACACAAAGACCGACAAAAACACAGCTGTGCGTAGCCACGATTCCGTGGACCTCGAACCGACGGATGAACTCGAGTTCATCCCCGCCGCGGACGATAGGGACAATAAGCACGCAACCCTGGAGTCAAGCTCGGGGTACAGGAGCGTGGACGAGGCTGTGACGATGCCCGACGGCAAACGCGTTAAATTTTCCGCGCCCACGCTCAACTTCGCGATCAAAGAGCTGGGCGAGCGCGGCAACTTTGAACGCGCGCACGCGCTCTACCTGTGGATGGGGATGCAGAAGGACGACAAGTACGTCCCGAACCGGTACACGCTCGTGGCGCTCTTCGGCGCGGCGTCCGAGCGGGGCCACGCGAAGATCGTGACGAAAGTGTGGCGCCAGCGCCTTTTATTCGACCCGTCCGTCATCAACTCCGAGGTTGCCAGCGCGGCGATCACGGCGCTGGGCCGGTGCGAGAACTGGCCGGCGGCGTACCAAGTATGGAAAGACTGCGCGTCGATCGGCGAACCGCGGAACATGTTTGTGTACACCGCGGCGTTGACGGTGCTGCGGGAATCGCGGCGGTGGGAGGAAGCCGGGGACGTGTTCAGGGCGATGCGCGATGAACCCGGCGTTCGCCCGGATGCCATCACAGCGGGGCTCACGCTCGCGGCGTTCGACGGCGCGCGTCGTTGGCGCGAAGCCAACGCGCTCGCTAAGCGCCTCGTGGACGTGTACAAGATCGAGGTGGACGAGCATTTGAGCCATCAGGTGATCACGATCGCCGGCCGCGCGGAGGACATGTCGCACGCGCGCGCCCAATTCGATCGCATGCGCTCCTCACCCGGCCTCGTCCTCACCACGTACTCGTACAACTGCCTGTTGGGCGGGTACGCGCGCAACGGCGACTGGGACGGCGCGTCCGAGGTTGCCAAAGAGCTGAAACTCGCGCACATGAACGCCGACTCCTACACCTTCACGCACTTAGTATCAGCGGCGGAACGTGCCGGCCGGTACGACGCCGCGGACGAGGTGTGGAGCGAGATGTTATCGTCCCCGAACCCACGTGTACGACGACCGAGCACGGTGATGTGCGGCGCGTACGTGCACTGCCTCGGGTGCCAAGGCCGGTGGATGGAGGCGAGGGAGATTGTTCGCGAGATGAGAGATCGTTGGAACACGCCTCGCAACGCGGCGGTGTACAACGCGTTGTTGGGGGCGTTGGTGCGCGCGGACGAGGTGGAGACGGCGCTGGAGTGCTTCGAGGAGATGCAGACCGAGGATGGGGTTTTGCCCACTGAGATTTCGTTCATGTTGCTGGTCCGGGCGTGCCAGGAGTGCGGCATGGTGAACAAGGCGCGTGAGCTTTCGGGCGTCCGGGATTCGCTCGCGGAGACTGGCGCGCTGGAGAATGACTTCTCCAAGTACGACTCGCACACCAGCAGGGAGCAGGAGGTTGGCCGGCTGGCGGCGGGGTTGCCGCCCGAGGTTCGATGAGGTCGTTTATACTAAATATCGTTTTCCTTTTGGAATGATACGTGTTGCACGTCGTATTTCCTATTTTGATATTTCCTTCTAACTGATCAGCTGTGATCTCACCGTCCTGTCGTGAAATAAAGATTTTTGCGCTTTACACAGTCAGCCTCGCTTTTTCCTCTCGAGTCCCCCCGCGGCCACTTCGACCGACGCGCGTCCTCACCATGAGCGCGCTCACCGCCGCCGTTTCGGCGGCACACCGTGTCGTGCCATCGCGCCGTTCACGCCCCGCGTGTCGCCGCGCGCCGCGCGCCATGAGGGTCACCTCCCACGCGGCGCGGGACGACTCCCCTTCCCAATCCTCCTCCCGCCTCGGAACCCGCGGGGGATCTTTCGGCCCCATCTCGGCGATCTCCCTCGACGCGCCGACGTCCTCGTCATCCAACGACGAGGGCGACGCCGACGCCGCGGACATCCCGACGACGTCTAACGTGGTCCCGTCCGACATCGGCCAGACCGGAAAGTGGCCCCCGCTGCTCATCTTCGTCAACGGCAAGAGCGGAGGGCGACGGGGCGAGGCGCTGCGTGAGTCGTTGAGCGCGCGGTCAGATCTGAACGCGCTGGCGTGCGTTGACCTGACCGCGCCAGGCGCGTCGCCAGCCCCGGCGTTGAAGGAGTACGTGGGTAAGGTGCCGGACCTGCGGGTTCTGGTGTGCGGCGGGGACGGGACGGTGGCGTGGGTGCTTCAGGCGCTCGAGGAACTAACCGAGGTGCGCGTCACACCAAGCCGCCCCGTGGCGCGTTAATTCCTCACCTTTTTTCATCTTCTCAGTCCCCCCCCTCCGCCTCTACTCACACACGCACACGTTCCCGATTCACAGATTGAGCAAAAGCCGCCGGTGGGTATCCTACCCCTGGGTACCGGCAACGACCTCGCGCGAGTCCTCGGCTGGGGCGGCCGCTACGACGACGTCTTACTCACCAATCTGAGCCAGGCGCTGAAAACCGCGGAGCCGTCTCTGCTGGACCGCTGGGAGTGCAACATCGAACGCGCCCCTGGAGCACCACCGGAGGACGATACACTCGGAGAGGAAGGGCCTGTGGTGTTCCAGAACTACCTCGGCGTGGGCGTGGACGCGGCGGCGGCGCTCAAGTTCCACAAGGCGCGGGAGACGAACCCCGCCATGTTCATCAGCGCCGCGACGAACAAGTTGATGTACGGCCTCTTCGGCGCGTACGACTTTATCTTCCACTCGCACAGGGACCTACGTGAGCAGGTCAAGGTGTTCGCGGACGGCGAGGAGATTGACCTGCCGCGCGACGCCGAGGGTGTGATTTTGCTCAACATCAACAGCTACGCGGGTGGTGTTAAGATGTGGGAGAAGGGAAAGCGCGGTCGGTTCCGAAACTGGCTCGGGTCGTGGCTCAGCGGCGGGTACGGGGATTCCACGGAGGAGCGCTGGGACCCACGGGGCCCGGGTTCGATTCCCGAAGGTGCCGAATCGGAGTACAAGGAGAAGCCCAAGAAGCTCAGCGTGCGCGAGAAGGTGAGGGCGGTGTGGCGCCGGCGACGGGCTCGACGCGCCAAGGCTCGGTTACAGCGCAGCTTCGGCAAGTCTCGCAAGTCCGACGGCTTGATCGACGTCGTGGTGGTCTACGGCGCCTTACACCTCGGACAGCTGTCGTGCGGTACCGACAGGCCGGTTCGCATATGCCAGGCGAGGCGGGTGCGGCTGGAGACGCGGCGGACGCTCCCGTTGCAGGCGGATGGGCAGCCGTGGGAGCAACCGGCGTCGGTCTTCGACGTCTCCCTTCGCAACCGCGCGACGATGTTACGCGCGCCCGAGGGGCACCACGCGGCGCCCGTCGCGTGGCAGAGCACGCTGCCGATGCCGCCTGATACGACGCTCGCGCTGAAGAACGTGGCGGAGTGGTTGGACGACAGGCCGCGGTCGGAAGGGGAGGTTGCGTTTGGGTGGGAGAGCTGGGAGGATCCGTTCGACCGGGATTCCGATTCGAGGCTCGACGTGCTATGAGCAATCGGTCAGGACTGGTTTGCACGGTGTTGAAATATCAAAGTTGTACACGTTTACTCGGACACGTTTGGTGGTGTGTTTATGGTTTGCGGGGATATTTCCGAAATACCCAAAATAAAATTTGAATGAATGCTGACGTTGAACTTCGAAGCGGCGTCGCTCGCTTCGGCAAAGCGCGCGCTCTACGCGGCGCGAGAACACCGCCGGACTTCGCGGCGTCTCGCGACGACACGCGCACAGCCTCGATTGAAGGGGGTTGGGACACAGTTCGGTTCATACGCGCGCGAGTGGCGCTGAACGGCGAAGGTTCGACACACCGCCCGGCGCCAAATTGAGTTCGGGTTCCGCTCTGAGAAACCGCCGAGGGTACAGCGCGGGGAGCGTTCCGGGGACGTCGCCGGGGCGACGCGCGCGACGGTGTCCGAACACTCGGGACGTCGCGCGCGTCATCCAAGCGTCGTGTTCGAGGCGATGTTGTCACGCACATCATCTCGGCACGTCCCGCGACCCGCGCCTCGGCTGCGTCTCGGGCGAACCGATGCGCACACGGCACTTCGCTTTTGGTTTTTTTTTCGGTTTGGAAATGGCGCGGTTGACGACGGGGGCGGGGCGCGCCTGGGGCGCCGCCGCGAATGCGTCGCGGGTTTGACCCCACGCACGGCATCTCCGCGTGTGTACCGGACCTTCCATCCGCAGCGATGCGACTGAACATCGTCGGAAGGACCACGGAACCGCGCTCGCCGGGTGGACTTCGTCGACGCGCTTTTCCCTTCTCGCGTTATTTGCCCGTTGGTTATTCCCCACGCGATCCACGTAAGCGCCCTTTTTACTCACAACTAACTGACACCTCGCATACCTTCCACCCGCAACCTCCCGATTAGGTCGATCAAACAGGCGCGGGGCCAGGGACGATGGCCGATAAGGCGGCGCAGGACATGCAGGCGATGAAGCTTCGCGACAGGAGCGAGGAGAGCGCCAGGGAGGAGGTGCGTGTCCTCAAACGAGAACCATCTCAATCTTTTTCATTCATTACCCCGTCTCGCCGAAACAATTCGAACCAACCCTCGACTCACCGCCGTCATCTCCCTTCTTCATCTCCAGGTGTACGAGGCTATCCACATAGACGGTAACCCGAACGAGAGCGGCCACACCGTCACCACCGGCGTCCCGAACAACGCGTCCGCTCCTCGTAAATCTTACGAGACGGTGAAAGTCGTCGGCAACGGTTCCTTTGGAGTGGTTTTCCAGGCGACTTGCGTGGAGTCGGGCGACACCGTCGCGATCAAGAAGGTGCTGCAGGATAAGAGGTTCAAGAACCGCGAGCTGCAGATCATGCGCGTGCTGGACCACCCCAACATCGTGCGACTGAAGCACTGCTTTTACAGCACGAACGAGAAGGAGGAGGTTTACCTGAATTTGGTCCTGGAGTTTGTCCCCGACACGGTGTACAGGCTGTCCAAGATGTACAGCAAGTCCGCGCAACGGATGCCGGACGTGCTGGTGAAGCTGTACACGTACCAGATGGCACGGGCGCTGGCCAACATCCACAGCGGCGGGGTGTGCCATCGCGACATCAAGCCCCAGAACCTCCTCGTGGACACCCGGACGCACCAGCTCAAGCTCTGCGACTTTGGCTCAGCCAAGATCCTCGTGCGGACCGAGCCTAACATCTCATACATCTGCAGCAGATACTACCGCGCCCCAGAGCTCATCTTCGGCGCGACGGAGTACACCACCGCGATCGATATCTGGTCCCTCGGATGCGTCATGGCTGAACTACTACTCGGCCAGCCGCTCTTTCCGGGAGAATCGGGCGTGGACCAGCTCGTGGAGATCATCAAGGTTTTAGGAACGCCGACGCGGGAAGAGATTCACTCCATGAACCCAAACTACACCGAGTTTAAGTTTCCCCAGATCAAAGCCCACCCGTGGAGCAAGGTGTTCCACAAGCGCCTGAAGGATGAAGCGCTGGATATGATCTCGCACTTGCTGGTGTACTCGCCGGATGTTCGGTTCGGGGGGCTAGAGATTTGCGCGCACCGCTACTTCGACGACTTACGGGACCCGGCGGCGAGGACGCCCGACGGCAAGCCGCTGCCGCCGCTGTTCGACTTTTCCGAGGATGAGCTGAGGGGGTGCACGCCGGAGATGCGCGCGAAGCTCGTGCCGGAGTGGTACAGGGGGGAAGGGGCGGGCGCCGCGTGATGACGGGTCGGCCCGGAGGAATCTTTTAGTCGCAAAAAACTCTTAGCGGGAAACTTAGCGGGTCGGGGGTG
>Ga0257106_1001854_pt1 | contig 10131 bp, 7 predicted proteins | sample LP_taG_3_FD_190177 | JGI IMG/M metagenome (GOLD analysis project Ga0257106, IMG submission 190177) | Marine microbial communities from Northeast Subartic Pacific Ocean, Canada - LP_J_2011_P26_10m | ecosystem: Environmental > Aquatic > Marine > Oceanic | place: Canada: Northeast Subartic Pacific... | reverse complement strand
CGAGAGCGCGACGTGCCGCAAGGACCGCGTCAACACGCAGCACCACTACCAGCCGCGCGTCGCGCTCCTGCGGCACCCCTGCGCCGCGCTCCTGAGCGAGTTCCGACGCACGCGGCTCGACCTCCTCAAGCAGAACAAATCCATACCGTTCTCGGACCGCGTGAAGCGGTCGCACGTCGAAGACTACGAGTTCGCCGCCGACGACGCCGCGTGGGTCGATTTCGTTCGACGAAAGCTCTTCAACCTCCGCCTCTTCCTCGACGACCTCTTCAGCGCCAAGTACACGAAGGAGGACCGCTTCAAGGCGACGCCGAAGCTCACGTTTTTCTACGAGGAGCTCGTCGCGGATCCCGCCGCGGCGCTCGCGCGGCTCTTCTCGTTCCTGCTCGAGGTCAAGCCGCTCATCGGCCACAAGGCGCCGGCGGACGTCTACTTTCACGGTTCCTCGCTCGTGGAGTCGCTCCGGAACACGACGCCGTGGCTCGTCGGCAACGCGCTCCGCACGCTCGAGGGCCGGCAGCACCGGGACCACTCGCGCGACGGCGGCGCGGCGCACTGGGGCCCGGCCCTCGCGGCGGAGCTCTGCGCCGCCGTCGCGGACCACTGGCACCGGGGGGCCGCGTGGTGGGGCGCGGACTGCGCGGCGACGTGCGTAAGATTCTAGTTCGCGCAGAGCGCGCGCCCCGTCGCGGACCACCAGCGCATCGCGTCGGCCTCCGTGAACTTGGCGCGGTCGAAGAGGACGCAGATGACGTGCTCGCTCCGCGGGGGCTCGGCGAGGTTGCCCAGGAGCAGGACGATGCCGTCCTCGGCGACCGCGCGCTGCATGGAGCTCGGCTGGAAGAGGCGCGCGTCGCGCACGCGCTTCCGGCCGCGCTCCGCCGACGACAGGGGGTCGAAGAAGCCCAGCTGGCCGTCCTCGAGCTCCGCGGCGTCGTACGCGGGCGACTCGAGCAACGTCGCGTCGAGCTTCCGCGCGGCGGCCTGGGCCTCGGAGATCAGCGTCGACTCGTCCTCGCTCGCGTCGCCGTCGTCGCCTAGGATCGCCAGCACCTCGGAGTTGAACTGGTAGGGCTCGAGGCCCGCGTAGGGGTCGTCCTCGTAGGGGTCCCGCGGCGCCGCGGCGGCCTCGTCGCCGGCCGCGGCCTCCTCGGCCGCGGCCTTGGCGTGCTTCGACGCCGCGCGCAGGGACGCCTTCGTCGGGCGGTCGATGGGCGCGTCGGGCCGCGGCTTCGGCGGCGGCGGCGCGCGCGCGCTGAGCTCGGCCTCGAGCGCCGCGCGCGCCCTCGCGACGTCCGCGGCCTCGGCGTCGCGCCGCGCCTCGACGGCGGCGACGCGCGCGGCGGCCTGCTTCGCGCGCTTCTCAGCCTCGGCCTCGTCGCGGGCCGCGGCCCGCGCGGCCGTCGCTTTCGCCGTCGCCCAGGACATGGCGCCCTTGTCCGAGACCTGGGGCATGGACCGGACCTCGCTCAGCGCGTCGGCCTTGCGCTCCGCGCGCTGCGCGTCGCGCAGGGCCTGCTTCTCCTGGAGCCAGGCGGCGGACCGCGCCGCGACGTCGCTGTCCTGGGACGGCGGCGCGGCGGCGCGGTACATGACGGGCAGCGGCTTCGCGACGAAGGGCGCCTTCGCCGGCGGCGGCGGCACGTGGCGGAGCCGCGCGGGCGGCACGTGGGGCTGGGCGAGGCGCTCGACGTACTCCGGCGTCGGCGACGGCGGCCCGGATTTGCGGCCGTTGGTCCGGTCCGGCGGCTTCGCGAAGGACCGCTTGAGGTCGCGGACCTCGCGCGCGTCGCGCTCCCTGAGGACGACGGACCCGGCGGCCGCGCGGTGCTTGCTCTCGCGCTTGAGGCGCGCGCAGGCCCGCAGGCCCTCCTCGTAGAGGTCCTGGTGGCCGATGACCGTCGACTCCTCCGCGAGGGGCCCCGGCGACGGCGGCGCGTCGTCGTCGCCGGCGCGGGCCGCGTCGTACGTGTAGCGGTCCGGGACGTCGACGCCCGTGAGGAAGCAGGACTCGCCGTCGTCGACGACGCCGCCGAGGCGCTGGCCGCCCGCGGGGTCCAGCGGCGGCAGGCTCACGTTCTGGTGCTTCGCGGGGCTCGCCGCCGGAGGCGCGAAGCCGAACGCGTCGGCCGCCGCGGCCGCGGCCTCGGCGGCGGCGGCCTCGTCGGCCGCGCGCTCCGCCTCGGCCTCGTTCGCCAGGTACCGGCCGAAGATGCGGTTGTCCTTCTCGAGCAGGTCGATGATCTCGTGGGCCGCCGCCATGCCCTCCGTGGCCTTGTCCATGAACTCCCAGATCGTCGCCGCCCGCTTCTTGTTCCGCTGGAGGCCGAAGCCGCTCGACCTCGGCCGCCGTGGCTGTGTCGGCTTGAGGCCGCCGTGGTCGTCGAAGGTCACCATGGTCGGGGTACGAGAGCTTACGGCTGCCCCGGCGCCATACGCTCTACCGGTAACCTCTGCGAGGTCGGCGCTGCCGGCATTGAGGGCTGAAACGGACCTTCACCACGGACCTTCAATGGGCAGCCTTCTACGAGGCACTCATCTCAGAAAGGTTCATACGAGCGTCGTCCGTGCGCGGGCTCGATAAATTTCCCATGGGGAACACGCTCACGGGGGAGGAGGGCGCCTCGGGCGGCGCCGAGGCGCCCGCGCCGGCGGCCGACGCCGCCACCGGGGCGCCTGCAGCCCCCGCGGGGGCTGCCCCGGCGGCTCCGGCTGCCCCAGCGCCCGCAGCGCCGCCGGCGCCGCCCGCCGCAGCGGCGCCCGCGCCGCCGCCCGCGCCGGTGGCGCCGCCGCCGGCGCCGACGCCCGTCGTGCCCGCGGCGCGGCCGAAGCCCGTGGAGAAGCCCGCGGCGGCGCCCGCGGCCGCGGTCACGGCCGCCGCGCGGCCGACGCCCGTGCTCCGCAGCGGCGGCGACGGCGGCGCCGGGTCGACGATCCCGCGCGTCACGCTCGAGCGCCAGCAGCGCGCCGCGCCGCGGAACCGGCCCGTGATCCCCGCGAAGCAGCGCATCGCGCCCATCTCGCTGTCGATCCCGAGCCCGATCCTCGAGGGCGCGCCGCGGAGCCCCGCGTCCGGCGGCTCGACGCCGCGCGGCGGCGGCGGCTCGCCGACGTCGCCGAACCCGGCGACGACGCCGCGGGAGCAGGCCATGCGGAACAACGCGCGCGGGCGGCCCATGCTCTCGGGGAAGATCCTCAAGAACGTGCTCGACAGCAAGCCCGGCCCGGGGTCGCCCCAGACGCCCCAGACGCCCGTGGGCGTCGGGCGCCAGGTTTTGGTCAAGCTCGCGCCCAACGACAAGGAGGTCTACTACTTCATCCTCGTGACGACGCCCCGCGAGCGCGAGCAGGTCTTCGCGTTCCGGCGGAAGATCGGGATGCAGGTCTACAGCACCGCGGAGGAGTCGGGGGACTTCGCGGACGCCTACGACGACGGCGCGGTCCACATCGGCGTCTGGAAGGAGGTCCAGGGCAACCGGGGCATGCTCGAGAAGGAGCCCTGGGCCTACGCGCGCGGCCACATGACCGCGTCGAATAGTCCGCTCAAGCACTACGACTTCCCGCTGCCGCGCGTCGTCGAGCGCATGAGCGACTGCATCTTCATCGACCACATCCTCGTGAGCGTCGACAAGCCGAGGAACGCGGCCCTGAAGATGGAGCACAAGACGGGCGTCTGGGAGTACATGAAGCAGAGCTCCATCTTCCTGGTGCTGGGGCTCCTCCAGGCGATGGCGCGGACGCGCCAGGTCATGAACGGCACGAAGTGGATCTTCCTCTGCGCGTCGCCGAACTCGCCCGTCGCCGCGAAGCTCGCCGACGACGGCGTCAAGCCCGTCAAGTCGCTGTCCGTGAAGCCGTCCGCGCCGGCGTTCTACCAGTACTCGCGGTGCCTCCACCTCGCGTCGACGTCCGTGCAGTACTTCCAGGACTCGCGGCGCCGCCCGTCCGTGAAGCTGCCCATGTCGAGCCGCCTCGACCCCACGGTCGAGCAGCAGATCGGCGCGCTGCCGCTGCCGACGAAGCGCGCGGCGCGCGTCGTCGGCGGCGACGGCGAGTCCTACACGATCTTCAAGTTCGGCCAGTCCATGGAGAGCGTCTACCACATCCGCGTGCTGCGCAAGGAGGTGGACCTCCTGGCCGCGGCGGACCTGCGGGAGCGCATGTCGAAGATGACCGCGGGCGACGGCGGAAACCCCGCGGGCACGTTCGCGGTGCTGGACCAGTACGAGAAGACGGCGATCCACCTGGGCTTCTACAAGGAGGTGCAGCGCAACGTGCTGGGCAAGATGATGGGCACGGCGCGCGTCCACGTCGACCTCCTCGAGTCGCCCGCGCCCTACCAGTACGACCTGGACCTGCCGCCGGAGCTCACGGCGGACACGCCCGCGTTCGTGGACCACGTCTGGTTCGACTACCCGTCCCTGGGCATGAAGGGCTACAAGGCCATCCACGCCCAGTTCACCATGTTCATCCGGGGCCTGACGCAGTGCCTCACGAACATCCCGGACCTCGCGTCGAAGAAGTCGGACTACGTCCTGTTCTGCGCGTCGCCGAACCCCGTGAACATGGAGGAGGAGATCGACATGACGGTCTTCAAGGAGGCGGCCAAGTGCTTCCCGAAGCCCACCTGCGACGCCTACTACAAGATCTTCTCGAAGATCCAGTACGCGAAGCTCAAGGAGATCTCGTTCACGGCCTCGAACCGGCGGCCCTCCATCAACCTCGGCCGCAACCGCCGCCCGTCCTTCAAGGCCGACGAGCGCCTCAAGATCGAGGCCCGCATGTACAAACCCGCCCTCGAGACCGTCGCGGGCTCGCCCCGCGACCCGGACCGCAAGCCCCTCGCCAAGACCGGCCGCACGCCCTCGGAGACGCGGCTCCTCGGCCTCTCGCCCGAGACGCCATGAGCGGCGGCGCGCGACGCCGCCCCCTCGCTCCCGCGCGCCCCGGCATCTGCGCGGCCTCCGTCGACCGCGCGCCGTTATCTTCTCTCGAGGTCCATCGGGGGTGGTGTCGCATTTCAACGTGAAGGCTGGCACTGAAGGGCTCTCCCGTCTGCGGCAGCCCCGAGAGCCCGGGCTAGGCGCCTTAGAGCGGCGACGCGCGGTGCCTCCGGCGCCTCTTCTTGCGCGCGAGGCGCCGACAGGGCGGCGCGTCCGCGTTGGACGCGTGGGAGCAAAAGTACTCGTGGGCCTCGCGGAGCTCGTCGGCGTCGGGGGGGGGCGCGTCGTTGGCGCTCCACTTCACGCAGAACTCGCTGGCGCTGCGGTCGCCGACGCACCACATGGCGCGCATCTCGTCGAGGGACCGCTGCGCGGCGCGTCGGCGGTAATCGATCTCGTCGTCGGCCAAGTCGTTGCGCGCCGTGAACGCGCTGGCGGACGCGATCGCCAGCGCGACGAGACGTCGCATGGCTCGCGGCGGGCGGCGGCAGCGTAGGACGTCAAGCTGCGTCGAGCTGCGGCGGTGATGGCTGCCCCGTTCAAGCTGGGTTCAAGGAAGAGTTCAATCAGCCTTCCCAGCATTGCTGGGCGCAGGCTGGGGCTGCCTCCACGCTAGAGGACGATGGCCGTCTTCATCGAAGGCGGCGATTTATACCTCCAAATCGTCCGCGGCGAACGCCTCGCGGCCAAGGACCAGAATTTGACGACGGCGAACTCGTCGGATCCCTTCGTCATCGTCGAGATCCAGCAGGGCACGGGCTGGCGCGAGGTCGCGCGGACGCCGGTCTTTTGTACGGCGTGGTTGTGCGTCGTCTTCTTCGCGCACCCCCGCACCCCGCGCAGGTCGTCACGCAGAACCTCAACCCCATCTGGAGCTTCTCCACGACTCTCGCGCTCGACGCCGAGGGCGTCGTCCGGCTCCGGCTCCTCGACTGGGACGAGATCAGCGCGAACGACCCCATGGGCGAGGCGCGGTTCCGGGCGTCGGACGTGCCGGCGTCGGCGGTCCACCGGGGCTCGCCGAACACGTGGCTGCCCGTCGCGCCGACGGACGGCTGCCGCTGCTCGGGCCGGCTGCTCGTGCGCTACGAATGGGCGCGGCACCGGCCCGTGGCCGTGCCCGCGTCGATGAAGAAGACGCTGCAGCGCCTCGAGCGCATGCCCAAGCTGTCGCCCGGGCCCGCGCTGCAGACGTCGTGGCTCGCGAAGCCGGAAAAGCAAAGGGAGAAAATCGCGGAGATGGTCCGAACCGCGGTCTGCCCCGTCTTCTTCCACGTCTACGACGTCGGCAAGTCGAAGCACATCCGCCGGTTGAACCGCGTGACCGAGGTCGTCGGCGGCGGCGTGTTCCACGGCGCCATCGAGGTCTGCGGCGCGGAGTTCAGCTTCGGCGGCTGCCGCGCGCAGCGGAGCGGCGTCTTCAAGTGCGAGCCGACGAAGTGCCCCATGCACGGGTACCGGGAGTCGGCCTACCTCGGGGACTGCGGCCTGAAGCCGCCCCAGGTCCAGGCGATCCTCGCGGCGCTGTCGCCGAACTGGTACGGGCCGACCTACGACCTCATCCGCAAGAACTGCTGCTCGTTTTCCAAGGCCTTCGCCGTCGAGCTCGGCGTCGGCCCCGTGCCCGCCTGGTCCCACCGCCTCGCCGACGCGGGCGCCGCGCTCGGGGTCATGAAGAAGACCGTCGAGGACGACGACATCGACGACGTCCTCTTCGAGCACGTCATGGCCGTGCGCCTCCAGCGCGGCTTCCGCGCGCGGAAGGAGGCGCGGGAAAAGGCGCAGCTCGAGGCGAAACGGCACCGCGAGGCCGCGCGCGCGGCGATCTAATCCGGCTTACCCGTCGTCGACGGGCCGCGCGACGGGGTGGATCCGCAGCCCGACGAAGAGGCGGTCCAGCAGCGTCCGCCGCCGGGGCGCGACGACGTCGGCGAGGGGCGGCTCGGCGTCCACCGCCTCGGCGACGGCGACCGTCCGCCGCGCCTTCGGCGGACGCTTCGACGACGACCGGATCGTCACCTTTCGGAGCGTCTGGCGCAGGCGCTGGTGCCACGGGGGGTCGGCCTCCGGGTGTGAGCGCCAGCGACGGAACCCTGGGTTGTGCACCTGGTTGTCCCGGGCTTCTCGGCTGAGCCGCCGCTCGCGCTGGTACGGGTTCTCCTGCCGCTGCATGTATTCCTGCTCGTAGCGGCTCGGCTCGGGCCGCCGCGATCGCCGCGCGCCCATGCCGCGGACGGCGACGCCGGGCATGATGCGCGTGGGCTACGGCCTAGGCGTTTAGGCGCCGACCAGCTTTAGACGCTGCCCAAGCGGGCTAGGCGTTCAAGCGCCGACCAGCTTTAGACGCTGCCCAAGCGTTCCTGAAGGATTCCATCGTGCTCTGGCCGGGCGATGTGTCCGGCATCTTGCCTCCTTCGATGAAGTTGCACCTCGCTCGTGTAAATCGACGGCCTTTCCGAGATCGACGTGCGAGGCCTTGAGCCGCGTTTCGATCACCAATGGCGGCGCCCCTGGCGCCCATGGAGCCCCGGCTCATCGAGGGCACGCTCGCCTCGGTCATGAACCCCGACGGCGTCGTCGCGCGCAGCGGCGTCGGGCGGCGGGGGCCGCGCGCGCCGCTTTCGCAGCCGATTTCCTTTCACCGCCGTTCGCTCGCCGCAGGTCCGGCGCAAGAAGGAGCCGTCGTCCATGCAGCTCCGGAAGAACGGCGTGCTGCCCTTCCAGTCCGCGGTGTGGTGCCACGAGACGGAGGTGCGCCGCCCCCCCGCCCTTTGAAACTTCCGAAACGCTGAAACGCTCTCGCGCAGGTCGTCGACGGCGTCGAGCGCGTGCACATCAAGCACCCCTGCCAGGGCTGGATCAACAAGGACGAGATCATCGTCGGGCAGATCGCCATCATCAACTCGCTCGTCGGCGCGACGGTGCGCGAGGACATCGAGATCGACTCGCCCGTCGTCGGCGAGCTCCCCTACGAGTCGCGCGTCTTCATCACGGAGCAGGACGAGACGAAGGACGGCAAGCCGCGGGCCTGCGTCTTCGCGCCGCTCCAGGGCTGGGTGAGCGTCAAGTGCCTCGCGCCCATCTGCGACCGCATGGGCGACGTCCTCGCCGCGGGCAAGAAGGTCCTCGAGCCGACGGACGTCGAGGGCAAGAACGTCGTCTTCTCCCACTACACGGAGGTGAACCACGAGCTCATGTACAAGGCGCTCTGGGACAGCGGGCTCATGTACGGCCCGGGCTTCCAGCTCTGCAAGAAGGCGTTCCGCACGGACACGGACGCGATCGGCATGGTCGGGCCGCTGCCGGGCGAGGCCGTCGGCTGGCTCGTCCACCCGGCGCTCGCCGACTCCATGCTCCACCTCACGGCCGTCGCGCCCAAGCCCCCGGAGGGCGGCTGGCCCTGGATGTCCGAGGACGAGCGCGAGGGCCGCGTCAAGGGCATCAACGACTAGGCGCCCGAGCCGCGCGCCGCCATCTTTGCCACCCGGCGGCCGCGCCACGGACCCGCGCGCGAGCCTAAATACCCCTCTTCGTCGCACCTTACGACGCGGCCTCCCGCGCGCGGCGCGCGCTCTTGATCGTGGGCACGTGTCGCCGCGGCGCCGCGGCCCCCGAGCACGGCAGGCACTCCATGGTCATCTCGCCGCAGAAGATGGGCGCGCCCTCGGCGCCCGAGCCGCCGCCGCCGAAGGACGCGAGGCCCCCGGATTGGATGAGGGCGAGCACGGCCGCCTTGCTGACATGGCCCTCGCCGTCGGCCATGGACGCGTACTTTTCCTCGTCCCACAGTTCGCCCGCCTTGGCCGCGAAGGCCTCCAACTGTGTACGGTCCAGGGTCTCCGGCAGCTCCTGCGCCCCCATCGATGCCCCGGCCCCCATGGTGCCAAACGCCGGACCAAATCGATGCGCGTCCGAACTAGCTGGATTGCAGCGAGCAAACGGCAGCCTCTGTTCAAGTAAATCTTCAACAAATTAGGGCCTGCCGGGAACGAGCTCGCAGGCGCGCCGGTCCGCGTCGGCCTCGGGCGCCTTGCACCTGCAACGTGCGACGGGTTTCTGGCCGCGCTGCCAGGCGAAGAAAAACGCGCGAAAAAGCGCGGCGCCGCCTCGCGCCGCTCCGTCCAGACGCGCAGCGGCTGATCGAGCATGGTCCGGTCCCGCGGGCACGCGGCCTTGCACCTCGGATCGTGGTTCGCCGGGAAGAGGAGCTTCGCCTCGGGGCAGAGGTCGAGCAGCTTCGAGCGGTTCGCGTGGGGCACCGTGCGCATGAGGTGGTAGACGCCGACCGGCGGCTCGCCGCGCGCGGCGTCGAAGATCTCCTCCGTCGCGAAGCGCTCGGACACGTTCCGCGGCGCCAGGCGCGCCGCGCGGCCGAGCGCCGGGAGGTGGCCCGCCTTGGCGAACTCGGACACGAACCACATGTCCTCGTTGCCCTTGTCCCGCGGCGCCGCGACCTCGAGAAGCGCGACGACCGCGTCGCGGTTCCGCAGCGACAGCGCGCCGTTGCCGCCGCGGGCGTGGGCCGCGCCGGGCTTCGCCCAGAGCCAGGGCGCGCCGACCCAGTCGTAGGCGTCGAACGCGTCGAGGCCGAGCGGCGACCTACCGCGAGCGCGCGCGTGTCCATCTCCCGAAGGTCGTCGCGGGACGCCGGCGGCGACCGCCCGCAGAGCACCGTGGACCCGGGCTCGAACCAGAGCACGCGGCTCGCGCGGAGCGACCGCCAGAACGCGGCGCTGAGGAGGAGCGCGCGCTGCGTCGCCGCCGCGAGCGCGCGCGGCAGCGCCACCGCGCCGACGCGGTCGACGCCGCGGACGCCGCGGAGGACGTCGCGGACGGCCGGCGTCGACGCCTCGCCGCCGCGGTAGTAGACGTCGACGCCGAGCCAGGCGCGCGGCAGCGCCGCGGCGACGAGCCGCGCCTGCGCCAGAATCACCGGCGCCTTGCCCCGCGGGCCGACGACGGTCACGGCGACGCCGCCCGCCCGCCTCGCCGGCGCTGCTTCGGGACAGGCTTTGGGGCAGGGTGCGCAGGCTGCTTTGGGACAGGCGGCTGCTTTGGGACAGGCGGCTGCTTTGGGGCAGGGCGCGCACGCGGCTGCATTAGGCGCGCAGGCCGGACACGGTCGCTGCAGCGAGGCAGCCTCGTGGTGCAGCGTGCGATGCAGCGACGACAGGTTGCCCATTAGGAA
>Ga0257106_1001853_pt1 | contig 10133 bp, 10 predicted proteins | sample LP_taG_3_FD_190177 | JGI IMG/M metagenome (GOLD analysis project Ga0257106, IMG submission 190177) | Marine microbial communities from Northeast Subartic Pacific Ocean, Canada - LP_J_2011_P26_10m | ecosystem: Environmental > Aquatic > Marine > Oceanic | place: Canada: Northeast Subartic Pacific... | reverse complement strand
GTCGGGGTTGTTCGTGTATTGGTATTGGCACGGATTGACATTGAAAAGCGCGTGCTGTCTCGTCTTGCTTTACAATCCAGTGGTTTTGGGTTATTCACAGCGCGCACGGGCCTGGGATATCCGTCTCTCAAAAAGGCGCAGCGTGGGACGTGTGGGGCAGAGCCGCAACAAAAGAGGTGGCGCCTGTGCTCCGCCTGGAACTCTTCGATCTCGGCTCCGCTAAGAAATGTGCCACATTTGGGATGGTGAAACGCGCGTGCTCATGGCACAAGGCGATCCGTATGGTGCCGTCAAAATGGTCACTGTCATTGTGACCAGCAGCTTTTCCAAAGCTGTGCACCCCTCTACTGCTATTCTTTCCGAGCTCATTCTGAGCTTGCGAAGACTAGGCATGCCGCCTGCTACTACAGTTTTGCTCGCGCACGACGGTCCACGACTTCCCACTTCAGAGCCGTCATCATCCGGAGAGGCGGTAGAGCAATTTCCGAGTGCGTACCTTGAGTACCTTGCGCGTATTCGCAATCTGCTCCCGAGGTTGAGAGCGTGCACTGGTCTTGAGCTGCGACTAGTGCTGCGGTTGGAGAATGGCAATCTAGCAGGAAATATGGCCCTAGCTGTGAAGCTAGTTCGAACACCCTTCATTCTGAAGGCCGAGCACGACCACATATTTATTCGCCCAGTGCCCCTGATGTCAATCCTCAACGACATGCTGCATGACTCGCGCATCAAATATGTGCGCTTCAACCGCAGACGGAACATCCAAATCAACTGTGATCGTGGGGACTACGTCAGTTCCGAGCACAAATACGCAGCCCGCGCTGTTTGGGCTCGGCATACGCCTCCTCCAGGAATAGGACTTCATTGCAATTATACACGCACACCGTGCTTCTCTGACATGAACCACGTTGTAAGAACTCAACACTTCCGCGAAATGCTGCTACCCCTGATGATGGCATCACCCGAGACTATGCCAGAGACAGTAATGCAACGCAAAATAATGCAGAATATTGGCGATTTTGGGACATTTATATTCGGCTCACCAGGACAAGCATCGACAATTGTCCATGCAGACGCATCCATTCATGGCAATGGGGAGCTTGTTCCGGAAGTTACTCGGTGGGTAAAAAAGCAGGTGGCGATAAAAAGTGTACCAATGGACGAACAATCGGTGTGTCACTCCAGCTTCCCGATGAAATGGGTGACGAAAGATTCGATAAAACGTGCACGGCGCAACAAAAGAGGTGGCACAAAGCGCCGGGGCGCCAAGCACCTCGCACACTACGCCGCCGAGGCCAGCGCCACTGGCTAGGATGCACTACGCGCGGTCGGGTGTGCTTACACGTACCCACGGTGCCAGCGCTAGTACGCGCACATGTGCGCTCGAGTGCCCTACTTAGAGAGCGGACGCGATGATCGCGTGCGCGCTGCGGTTGCAGCTGCGCCCCTTGGCGCCCGTCTTCGACCGGTGGCCACTGTTGCGCTCCACGCCGGGCCTCGCGCAGCTGCAGTGGGCCCGGAGCGATCACCTCGCAACCATCGAGCCGCTCTCGGTGGCCGCGTTTGCGCACGCGATTTTAAGCACGCCCAATGAGAGCGTCGTGCTCGACATTGGGGCCAACGTGGGCGCGTACACGCTCCTCGCGGGCGCGCTCGGCAGACGCGTGGTTGCCGTCGAGATGCAGCCGGGGTGCCTCGAGTGGCAGCGCTGCCACTCGGTGCAGCTCGACGCGCTCGGCGCGTCGCGTGGCATGTCGCACACCCTACGGTGCGCGCAGCGCGCGCTCGCGCTGCGCTAAGAACTCCTGCACCGTCGTCGGGCGGAGCAGTGCGCTCACGAGGTCGCGCATGGAGCACAAAGCCGGGTCCCTGTCAGCAGTTGATTTCAACTGCGTTCGTGACCAGAGCACTCCACAAATGCGCGCTGACTCAGTTCTAGAAAGTTGCTGCTGTCGAGTGCAATGCGGTGCTGGCATTGGTTGCTCTGCAGGCCAACGTGCCTGCTCCGCTGAGCCCTTGTGCAGATCCGTCAGCGTTTCGGGTCGATGGGCGACTTTGAAGAGTGCAGCATTGTGGTGGCATGGTGCTGCGGGTGTGGAGCGTTGCCTGGAGATCGACGAAGCCTCACGTCGTCGGCCGGCTGCGATGCGACGTGCTTGGAACAAGAACCACTGTGACGACTACACACACGGGCCGCAGCTCCGCGCCAACCGGACGCACAAACTGGTCTTTGACATTGGTATGCATTCGGGAGAAGATACACTACACTTTCTTGAGCAAGGTCACGATGTGCTCGCGGTCGATGCAAACCCTGAGATGGTTTCAGGCAGCCTCGCCCGCCCGGCATTGCATCTTGCACACCAACATCGTCGTTTGAATACGCTAACAAGCGGCATATCCGACCATCGCACAAAAAAGGCGCTCAGCTTCTATGTTCACAAAACCATCTCGGAATGGTCGAGCTTCACGGAGCCAAGAGGTGCGAAACGTTCCCAGTTCAACACAATCAGCATCCCGGTCACGACCTGTGGTGATCTGATAAACGAGTTCGGTGTGCCATTTTACATGAAGGTGGACATTGAAGGCAGCGATGCAGCCTGCTTGCGCACTCTCGAACTGGGTCGCCTTCCTCTGTACGTGAGTACTGAGGACCCGTCGCAGCTTGACCACCTGACGTCGCTTGGTTATTGCGCCTTCAAGATGGTGTCGCAACACATGGCCCGCCGTGGCGCTCGTCAGTTTTCTGGAGGTATGCCCGATGAGGCCCCAGGAGTGTGGGGGGATGCAGAAAGCATACGGAAACATCCGTTCTTCTCACGGCAGCACATGCACGAGAGAATCGACCATAGCGGGAATATGCTCCGCGAGGAACATGACCTGCATGCACGACTGCAGGTATGCCTGTGAGGAGGTTATGATATGCAAGCAGCTTTTTTTGCTGGGCGCCTCTCCAAGGGCGCGCTTCATTGTGGATTTTCTCTCTCTTACAAATATACGCAGCACACAAGACGCAAGACGACTCCAAGGGAGTGTTAAGCAGCCACACACAAACACACACACACACTAGAGATCCAAAATTCGAGGCTTCAATCCGAGTTCTCATCGCTGTCGTCCTCTTCCGCCAAGGCCGCCAAGTCCTTGTGGACGCCGATGAGCATCTGGTTCGCAGTCTTGGGAGCCGCCGACGGGCCCGCGCACACGTGGCCGCGCTTCAGAAGCCCACAGACGCGGCATCGATTCTTGGCGCGCCGAGGGTCGTTGTCACCCGCAAGCGCCGCGCGTCGGCCCACGCGAAGACGATTCCAGCGGCAGCGAACGGATTTAAGCGTGCGCGGGTTGCCCGTCAGATTAGTGAGCTTGCGTGTCACTTCACTCCACGAAGGCCGTTCGACGTTGAATGGCAAAATGCTCAGCAACTCGGCGTCCTCGTCGGACGTCCAAGTCATCGCAGACTTGTGCGCACCGCCCGGCCGGCCGTCTTGGGCAGCGTGGACTGGCAAGGCCCTTGCGGCCTCGATGCGGTGCCGACGCTGCAACTTCATGGACTTGCGCTGGCGATCACGTTCGACCACGTGCTCTGCCCGATTCTTTCCGGTTTTCTTGTGCTGAAGTCGGACATCGACTTCCGGCATCGGCTCGTCGGACTTCCACGGTTCTTTCGGGAGAAAGACCGGATCGGCAAGTCGGTCCCTTTCTTCGTCGCTATCGACTTCGTTGTCCAGTGGCGCCTCCATAGTGTCGTGTGTGTGTCTTTGACTACTCACGCACTTGTAAAAGAGAAGAAGTATACAAGCCGCAAGAATTGTGCGCGCGCTAATAAAATGCCCAAATTTGGAAGGGCGCCTTCTTGCGGCTTGTGTCCTCTTCATTTGTACAAGGAATCCAATGAACAGTGCCGAGGTCAAACCGCAAAGGGGGAAACGCAAGCGCGAAGTTCAAAAGAAGGCCACACCCCGACGGATCTTCTCAGACCGCACGCTCGAATGGTACGAAATGCAACGGTCCTTGCCAAAGGTCGAGGAGCTCCAAAAAAGCATGGAGCGAGCGCCCACCCAGGTTAGGGGACGCTTCGATCTATGCATGTGGTTGGTGGGTGCCGCTGCCAACAACGACCGATTCACAAACTTGCATTGCGCGGATCACCAACCAGCATCTCGGGAGCTCTGGGCAGCAAAAGATGCTGAAACGGAGCGCTTGCGACTCTGTGAACTGTTAGTCCACGCGATAAAGTCCACCGATCCGGTTCTCGTGGCCGTCGTGTTCACAGCCATGCGATCCAAGCAGCTCGAACCCCACCAACAAAAGGACGCACCTATCTCCGATGGCGTCGGAACTGCCCTCTTAAAAACGCCCGATTCTGCTCGCAAGACGCTCATCTTCTTGGCGCTCCACGTGCGTCGACCGCGCTTGGTTCGTTGGTTTTTGACCTCCGCATTGGTGACCCATCACGCGCACACTGATGTCGTATTCTCCCGCACTCTCACGGCGGTTGCCGTGGCCATCAACGACTGCGTCTTTAATCCACAACGGCAGCTCACGTACGAAGAGTCCAAGTCCAAATGGAACGAGCGATACGCGGCGCCCACCGGACTCGAACACAGCTCCGATTCGACGCTCAGCGCCGCGGGATGGCGCTGGGTTGTTTGCTACATTCTCAAACTGGTCGGCGACAAGTTGCCGGATCGCGTCTATGAGGACATCAAGTGCAATGGCAAGCCTGCGAATCGATTCAACCCCGTGTCGCTCCTCGTGATTGGCGTTCGTTCCTTTGAAATTGACGGCACCTTTTTGAAGCGCGCGCTACGCTACAGGAAATGGTCCGAGTCGTACCTTGCCGAGGCCATGATTGCGGCCCTCTCGTCCGAGGAAGGCGTGCGCGGGCCAGCCTTTGTCGACGCCTTGGTCACGCTCTACCGCGAGCTCCTCGAATGCTGGAAGGCTAATGAGCACGCGCTCAAGCGAGGCGTCGTCTGTTTGGAAGATACAATTTGTGGCATTTGGCGCCTGCTCGCCGACAACACTTCGGGATTTCAGCACGTGGAAGTTGGCGGCCAAACGGGCAATGGCGTGGTGCTCGTACCCGTGGCAGGAGAACGCGCACACCTTCGCAAGTCGGCTCCCAGCGACGAAGACGCCCTGATGCGCCACCCCTTCGAATGGGAGGCGCTCTTTGACGCCATGATTCTATGCCACGCTCCCGACCCAGAAGACTCCAATTCGCACCTTTGGGACTCGACGTCGCCCTTTTTCGCCTCGCTCGTGCGCGTGGGCATTTTGCGCATCTTTGACGATGCCAAGCGGACGCGGATGCTTGGGCTTCTCATGAAGGCCACCGATGGGTGCACGCTCGTGGGCAAATTGCCCGAGTGTGGCGTCGCGCACGTTTACGAGAATCGTGCATCGTGGTCGTGGCTGAGCATGACCGGCATGCTCAGCAACGTGTGCATGCACCACATTGGGCTGCTAAAGTACGTTTTGGACAAGATGTGTACCGAGTCGAAGAAGCCACTGGCCGAGTTTGTGGACAATCTTCATCTGGCACTGTGGGTTTCCTCGGTGAACAAGAAGCGCCAAGCATGTCGCATGCTGGTCGAATGCCTCAAAGATGGCAACATGCCTACGACTGCCGATGCCAACATGTGGGGCGGTGAAGTCGATTGCAGCGTCTCGTGGCTTGCGTTTTTTGTCAAGGAGGCTTGCGTGGGTGCCGACCAAACGGAGCGCGACCAGCACGGCGACGACTACGCCGACTTTCTGAACGCGCGTGTCGATGCCGATTTCAGGGCGGTGGTGGCGGCGGCCGACTGGGGCGCTGAAGCACTCGATGAAGCCTTGCGATTCGCCAGCGAGTATAATCGGCCGATTGCAGCGGCGGTCCTGATGTCGTCGCCAAGTCTGTGCATTCCTGACACAAACGACGCGTTTTTGATGGCCATCAATGCGGAAATCTACTCACCGGGAAACGTTGCGACCCACGCGACGGCGTCCAACTTTGCAACCTTTGCAACCACCGCTGAGAAACGGTAGAATGTGTTTGTTCTAAACGAAGTCCTCTTTTGTAAATACAAAGCCTTTGCACGCAATCAACGGACACGACAAGTCCCCATGCACGAGCTCTAAACTCTTCCAAAATCGATTTTCTTCGGAAAGCGCTTGAGCAGTCGCCGTAAGCTCGCACACGCGGGCCTCGAGTTGTGAAATGTACTTGCATTTTGTGGCTCGGCTCTTGGCCGCCGACTGGCGGTTGCGATGCTTGCGCTGCTCCTCGGGTGATCTGCGCACTGGTTGCAACGGCTCCTCCTTGTCCTCCTCCTTGTCCTCCTCCTTGTCCTCCTCCTTGTCCTCCTCCTTGTCCTCCTCCTTGTCCTCCTCTTCGTTCTCCTCCTCCTCAAAGTCTTCGACAAGCAGCGGCGCGTCGGCGAGCTGCACAATACTCGAAGGCACGACCACCTTGCACAGCGTGGGTGTCTCAAACCCCGAATCGTGCGCCTCGTGCGTCTCATGTTGCCGCGCCCGCTTTCGAATGTGGTATAGTCGGTCGTGCTTGATCGGGACGGCCGTTCCCTTGCAGATGCACAAGCAAACCATGCCCTCATCCACCAAGTCGGGATCGACGGGCAAAAACTCGAGTTTGCGTGGCGGCGTCGTTTTAAAGACAATTAGGCGACTTCCAACGCAGCTGTGTGTATTGTTGACGATACGGTACTCGAAGCGTCCCAATTCGGGCGACGACTTCGACCAAACGCCCGATGAACGTCTGTTTCCTAACACAAAGGCCATCTCATCGGTCAAGACGCGCACGCGCGTCGCCGGAACGAACATGGAATGTAGGCATTCGTCACAGAACTTGCCTTTAAAATGTCTGCTGCTCGTCTTCCACACGCGTCCGCACATGGACGAGTCGGTGCCCTGCAACAGTGATCCCCAGCAAGGCGATCGGGAGACGACCATGCCCGTCACCATGCGTGTGCGCGTGCGCGTGCGCGTGCGTGCGTGCGCGGATACGAAGACGACGCCTAGCGGCGCCTCTCTAACCATTCTTGTGGAGGGTGGCGCGTGCTTTCTTGTAAAAAAGGAAATCATGAAGCGCAGCGTTTCACCAACAGTATTGAGCACCGCCACCCACAAGAAGAAGTGGGTTGCATGGGACGAAACCGAGCTGATCACCGGGGTTTGTCGTTCGTCCACGTTCAACCATTACAATGTGTCGCTGGGCAAGGGCGAAACCGTGTGTGTCACGGGATTAGAAAAGGCTCTCACACTGCGGGAGTCGTACACCTGTATTCAGTGTCTGATTGCGCAGCTCGAGTCAGACAAGACACGAGTTCAGCACAACTCGGCGCTGAAGCGCGCGTTTGCCGAGCGGCTACGAATCGCCTTTGAACTCTTTGCATGGGGCGTGTGTGAACCGTCTGAGCTGGCGAGCAGACAGCGCAAGATGCGACTCTTGGCGCGTGCGTGTGTGCTGGTCTGAAGTTGTTTCTTGCGGCTTGTGCACATTACGTTTTCAACAGAAACAAACATTCACCACCACCAATGCCAAAGATTCGCTCAAAGCGGCGTCCCACCGAGGAGGACAAGAGCACCGCCCTCGCCAAAGCCGCTTCGCAGCTCGAAGAACTGGATGACCAGGCGCTGAGGCTCATGTGTGAGCGGCTCGGTGTCGAGGGCTCCGATGAGCTGACGCGTGTCGGATGTGTCGAGGCCATCAAGGGCGTTGACCGGTGGCATCACACGTTCAAGCGTATCGTTGGCACTAAGAAGTTTGCCGATCAGCTTGCGCTCTGGAATGAGATAATCGAACGCGGCATCAATCCGATAAAGATCAACATGAAGATCTGGTGGATGCAGAAGCTGTCGACGGAAGATCTCAGGCTGCTGTGCTCGAGTCTGGGCGTTGCCACTGAAGGCGATTATCTTGCACTCTACAAGCGTCTCGAGGAAATGGTCGATCACGACGACTACCGATCCCACTTGACCTCCAATTGGTGGTGGAAGGAGATTTGCAAAACGCACCGGGACCAACAGTGGATGGGATCCACACCCACCTACTCGGTGAGCGGCCCGTCGCCTTCCCTTTTCAATCCTCCGCCGCTAGGCGACGCACCGCCGCCGCCCGAGGAGACGAGCAAATGACCGTCTATGCCTTGGACGCCTCTGGTTTGCGACCCTTGGTCGCACTCGTCGCGGCACATGGCGCAACGGACTTTGCCACGCTCGTCTGTCCCTTTGCATACGCTGCCTGCTACATGATTCCACCCGTGTTTGTAACCCCCGTATTTGTGTTGGGGTCCTTGATGCACTTTGCAGAAGACATTGGATTCGTGAAGTCGCTCGCGTTGCACGCAGTCGCTGGACTTGTATGGAGCCGAGGCGGTGCGCAGCGCGGGCTGGAGCTCATGCTCGCCTACCTGAGCGCCGTGCACACGCCGGCGCACTACCGACGATGCTGGCGTCGGGGAAGGCGCGTGGCGCTCTTGGCCGCGGGCGCGACAACGGCGTTGATGGCCTGGTGGCTGCTGCACCATGATGTGATTCTTTCAGTCGACCATGAGATCCAGAAAGTTGTAATCGCCCATGTTTTAACCGAGTGGTATGTTGTGAACGGTCAGTGTTTCTCCGCCAAGTGAGCAAACTTTAGAAACCGGTTTTCCAAAATTTCCCAACCCGGCTCGGGTGGGAGCACGGGTCGATTTCCGAGCAATGGCCGTGACGTTTCTGGTTTGAGCTCCATCCTGGCTTGTTGAATCGCCTCGGTGCGCAACCGTTCGAATTGCATGCGTTCACAGAGCGTCTTCTTCCCGTGGCACTGGTTGCAGAGCGCCTCGGCATTAGTTTCGACACAGTCGCTGCCGCCCTTGTGCAATGGCACCACGTGATCGATTTCGAATGTGGCGGGCAAAAGCTTGGCGCAATGCGCACACGTCCACGCTTGCCTGGCTCCGACGGCACGCTTTTCCGAACTCGTCCACCTACGCTTGGGCGGCATGGACGTGAATCTTCTCTCCCAAGTCCAGTTTTTTTTCACACGTGATTTTTAGCGCGTGGTGTACAACTTCTAAAAAATGGTCTAAGCGCCCGGTTCCGAGTCCAATGCGTTTACGATACTTCGCATGCGCTCGGCCGTCATGTCGTCGGCTTTGAAGATACGTCCGCCGTTTGCGACACCGGTGGGCTGCTGCATTGGTTCAGATTGTACCTCTCGAAATCGAAGCGGGCCGAAGCCGTCGGTCACAGCAGCGCTCATTTGCGCGCTCGCGTCGGGTTCTTCGCCTCCTCGCGATTCGGGTCTTGGAGAGTGACGTTCATTTCTCTGTACCACATTGGAAAAGAGCACATCGGCCACGCTGCTGCGCGCGTGCAGTGGATCGGCGAGCAGTCGTCGTTGGTGTTCGACCGGATCGTCCATGTGTCCATTTTCAAGATCGTCGTCTTTCATCGACTCGTCGTCCGACGCGGCAGAAGGCGCCCGTTTGGTGACATCCACTGCTTGGTAGCCAACCTCATTGCCCAGCCGTATCCGCGCAATGATGATCACAGCGCACTGGATAATGGCAACGGGCAGCCAGAGCACATGAGCCCCCATGGTCCACACGGCCGCGGCGGCCGAGCGCGTGATCACAACGAGCGACTCGGCGCGTGTGGGACTATTCGACGAAATCGACGAGTAGACGTGGACGCAGTAGAGCACAGCAAAGACAAAGGCGCGCAGGCAGCGCTCAGCCGCCGCCCACGCCGTCACCGGCTGGCAGAGCGGTCCCATGAGCGCCACGCTCGGCGGCGGCAGCACGGCAATTGTGAGCAACGCGACGGTCGTAATCAAAAAGGGAATGTCGGTGTCGCGCATGGGACTCTTGGCGCGCATGATTCCGGCGCCGCACATGACGAGGATCATGCCGTGGAAGACGACGCGGCGCCACGAGGGCGAGTGCTGCGTATCCACGGAGCACGTGTGCACGAGCTGCTCCACGGTGAGCGCCAGGATGTAAACGGGAATGGCCGGCTGGAGCGACGAAAAGATAACGTTGACGCCGTGTGCGCGTCCGATGCGTAGCGGCGTGCGCATCAGCGCGGCTCCGGTGGCTGTGCAAAGGGCAAGGGTGCGGACGGCCGAGACGCCGCCTTCTGGAACGGCC
>Ga0257106_1001850_pt1 | contig 10148 bp, 15 predicted proteins | sample LP_taG_3_FD_190177 | JGI IMG/M metagenome (GOLD analysis project Ga0257106, IMG submission 190177) | Marine microbial communities from Northeast Subartic Pacific Ocean, Canada - LP_J_2011_P26_10m | ecosystem: Environmental > Aquatic > Marine > Oceanic | place: Canada: Northeast Subartic Pacific... | reverse complement strand
GGATTTTTACGCCCGCGTCCGGCGCGGGTCCGGCGCGGTCCGGCCCGCGTCCGGCACTCGGCGTCCGGTCGCGTCCGGCCGCGTCCGGCGGCGCCCGGCTACGTCCGGGGCGCGTCCGGCGCACGTCCTGAGACTTGCGTCCGGCGAAGTCCGGCGCGGTCCGGCGCGTCCGGCGCGCGTCCGGCCGCGTCCGGGGCTGGTCCGGCGCACGTCCGGGGGCCGCCCGGGGCGCGTCCGGGCCGTGTCCGGACCGCCGCGTCCGCCGGGCGCCGGGCGCCACGTTCCGAACCGGCCCCTGTAAGTCTTAGTAACAGCCCGGACGGTGATGTTTGGTGTGGGTTTGAGGCTGTTGAAAATCTCTGTAATGAGTGTGTAGTAATGTGCGGACGGCCCTCCGTCATTCGATAGCAGCCTCTTATGTCGCCGCTGAAGTGTAAATCTCGTCGGCTAACATGCAAGGCCGTCTTCACGCGTGACGACGCCGACATGGACTCGCAAAACATTGCAAAACATTGAAACAATAACAATCGATGACGGCAGACGAACAGACACGGCGCCGTGGCTCTCCCTCCACACACAATTTGAAGCCCCTTTCCTTCTATGGCTCCTTACTGCAGTCACGTGTGAAGGCAGCATGGTCTTCAGGGACAGCAGAGGCAAAGGCTAACTTAGCGCCAGAGCTGCATGCGCTCGTCTGCGATGTCAGCGATGCATGCAGAGCGCTTTACAAACACACGAGTTCTGACGAAGAGCTCTTACGGCAGGGTGTGATCTCCGGCAAGGTGTGGGTTGAAGCACTGTGCGATGCGATGGACGGGGCTCTCTTCTTTGGACTACGCCCACCCACAGTACCAGCGGCCATTGCTCGGCGCCAGGACGCGCGTCTGCGCGGCTTGGGTGACGATCGCGTGTCTGGACTGGGCAATAATTGCGGTGCACCTCGCGACACGTGGTGCGAATTCGAAACGCCGCACTTCCGGTCGGCGCTAGTGAATGCCGTATCCGCTGTCCCATTGTTTGGCGCGCTGCGTCAGTGCCTCGAGGACTCAGACTCTAGCGCTTTCGTTTGCACGGCGCACGGGAGTTGTCGCGCGTGGCATCGGTATGCCCTACGGCGAGGGGCCTTGCTAGAGGCGCTTCGTGAGCTTTTCGCGTCGCCTAAGATATATGATGTTTGGTATGGCCGATCGGTTGTTGCGTGACTGTCTGAGTCTTTGATGCTGGCCAGCGTATTCATGGCAGCGTCATAGGTCTCAGGCTGCTCGTGTGGCGTTGCTCAATGGCCTTGGACCACTTTCATTGCTCACAGAGCGCTACGGCGCACAAACTGTACCCCTCAGCGATGATCCTAGCCTCGACGCACCTTTCGTCGCATACGACGAACGCAAAGTCTTGCGGCTTGTGCGTCCTCCCGTACCTCGGGCTTTGAAAAAGGCAACTACAGGGGATCCGCCCCCGCCTTCAGCGGTGGAAGTCACGCTCGCGGGTGCATGTCAACTCCGCGAAGCATATAGCGTTCAAACACACCACAGGCTGGGCAAGGCTCACATCACAACTTACGGGACTGACGCAGGCTATGAAATAGTTCATATTCTGTCGCGGTCTTCCTGGTTTGTTACCTTCCTCCCTGCTCCGCTGAGAGCCGTCGCTTGCGTTCCAGTCTTGTATCATGGACGAGACTACACATTCCATTAGGTATTTGAGGAGCCGACACATCATAGGCACAGCATACTACTGTTGCATGTCTGATAGGGCGCACCCACCAACAACTGGTTGGCGCCCCCACCGCGCCAGCTTGTTGCCCGCGCCTGTCATTCGTCGGGTCCCCATGACACGGATTACCAGAGATTCTCAAGCCGCACAGCCGCAACTACCTATCAAGACTACGGTCACAGTGACTGAATTTGTCGCAGTAGTCCAAGACATGCCAAATGTAGCTGTTCCAAAATGCCCTCGGCAACGACCTCACTCTATCTGTGTCACAACCGTAAATGAGAACACGAGGCTCAAGGTGCGAGCGCTTAACATGGCGTGCGCGACACCGGTTCGAGCCAGGTGGGTATCGCCTGGCTTATTTTACGGGAGCCTATTCAAACAAAGATAGTCGTCGCTATTAGGTGGAAAACTATGTCTAAGAGATCCCCTGGCGAGGGGTCGTGCGTGCATATTTTGCTCTGCAAGGCCCTCGCCAATACGGTCCTTGAGTGCGCTCCTCTGCGTCCGGTCGTTCAGAGCTGAACACATTCGGGAACCGCTAGTGTGGGCCTAGGCACAAAGCTCTCAAGCGCATGTCTCATATATCACTTGCGCTCTCTATTACACAGCAAGCTGAGATTGGGGCAACTTGCATGATGCGCGCATGTGCGCGTGCGTTGGCAGCCAGCAGCGAAGTTGATGTCTCAGGGGCAACAGTGCTAATACCGTGGCGAGATGCCGTTCAACTTGCACGGTGTGATGACTCAACTTACATGAAGTTACAACTTGATCAGTCCCCAACGCTTTCCAACTCTACGCCCAAGCCTTCGTTGGCAAATGTGGCCCGTGAAAACTGGAAGCGAGCATGGCGTCGCGCTCATCATTCCTTTGGTGGCACTACAAGGCGGGTTGTAAGTGAGAGAATGGCTTGGTGTGCGAAACGACAGGGCGACGTTGGGCCTATTTTCGCTCGCTGCAGGGTCTGTCTTTTGCCTGTTCAGTATGAGTTCTATCTTAGGTCTTGAACGAAGCCAAGGCTCTCGGAGTTGAGGTTGGAACTTATCGTTCTCAAAAAGTTTTACGCTACGTTCTTCACATCGCATTAGAGACTGCTGTGATACTCAGCGTCGCGTAATGGTTTGGGATAGCTCAGATTTGACAGATGATTGGGACGCACTGAAATTTCCGGCAGTCAACGCTGAATCATTTCAAATCAGGTCACTTTCGAATCATGTGATCACTGTGATGATTGTTTTGGCGCGAGCTACGCAGCCTGGCTCAAAGAGGCCCGCCTCAGGCGCCCACGGCGCACTGCTGTTGCACGAAGTCGGCGTCCGGCCCGAAGTTTGAATAGATGACAATGATGCATTACATGTTTGAGGCGCTCTCGGACGTAAAACTTGCTGCTCTAGGTTAGATGCGGCGAACCAGCACTTGCGCTACTGCACGCCCGTATCCGTGCATTTTCTTCGCTGGATAGCAGTGAGGTTGATCCTAATTTTGCTTTCGTTGAGCGGGACAGGCTCCGGGCCGTCGAGGCTGCGGTCCTCGCGCGCTGTGCTGATGCAAACCCAATCGGGAAAGAGTCGTCAATTGCGTCCCTCGCTTCGCCTGGGGTCAAACTCATGGATGCGTACCTTGCTCGCCTGGTGGATCGTGCCTGTGCCCACGTCGCCATTGGAAGGGCTATGAAACTCTTTCTTGATGAGGCAGAGAGCTTGACAGACATGGAGCTGCCATTCTTCGACAGGGCGGGTAATCTCACCACTACTATCAAGGATGATGGGGGCGCACGTGTATCCGCGTCATGTGAACACATTCTTGATTATCGTTTCCTAACTCAGCACGTGGTTCCAGCTATGAGATTTAGGCTGCTGCAACCTCTGTTGCGCTTGGTCTCTGGCAACCCCTTCGAATCGCGTCCACCTCTGCACCAGAGCCACCGCTACTCCCGCCCTCGAGCTTTGCTACACTGACCAAGGCCATGGACCCTCAGACCAAATTAAGTACACAGGCATATGTGGCTCATGGTGCCCGCATCTTTTCTCGGCGTCAATCCTCACTCCAGACTCAGCCACCTCCAAGCTCTCGAGGTACCACGGAAGTCCACTCCAGCCCCCCCCTTCTTGACTGCACTGTTGGTGACAAAATCAATGAAAGAGTGCATCCCAGTCACGCCAACGGCAGTCAGTGGTCCCTCTCGTTCGCAAAAGACGAGCATACCCAGCTCGTCTCCCAGAAATATATGTGCATTTGTTGTGGTGATCCAATCGGAAGCTCCATGATCTCCAAAAATTACGCGCCCTGCAGACTTCTCGATGCCCTCTGCTGCAAGAGACGCTGTCATGACGATACAAAACGCAAGATCCCGTGGTAGGCGAGCTGTGTCAGTCTCGAGACCACGTAACTGCATTAGTGAATCATAGGCGTGTTGTTCTCAAAAATGATCACCGGCCTCATCGTGTCTCGAAGGCTGCAGCTAACTTTCTTGATGATCGGAAATCAGAACCCATCATACGACTCCCACCGAATGCGACTATTTTTGAGCTTGAACCTAGAATGCATGTCGCAAAGCAACTGCGCCGTCGCCTTGGTGGTCTTGCCCTCCATGCTATGGAGGGCAGACCAGGCGCGATCAATGCCACCGATGCCATTCTCCAGCGTCTGCCAGAGCATTCCATACACCTGGCTCTCAAAGATTGCGAGTTCTGGTCACTGGATGATATTTTCCAAGCGAAAGACGGCAGTCTCATTACATTGTTATCAGACACTATTGCAGATGCCGCCTCAGCTTTCGAGAGTGCAGCCGACATGCAATAACATGAAACGCAGCTTTGAATACCGCCTGCAACTCCCTGATCTGGAGATTATGTGCGTATCTGCCAATACTGCGCCCGAGGCCCACTGGCAAGCAGAGAGCATCTAGTTTCTCGCAGGCGTTCTGGCCCACGTCCATCCGATACCTTACCGACCAGAGTCAAACACCAACTTCTTCCAGGCACCAGCCGCGCGGTGCAGACCATCTTCGCCGGATAGTCTGTGCAAAAGCACAAGTTGAGCCTCGACATACTAGTCCTTACACACCTAATTGTCGTTTCGCTGCAAAGGCTCAACCAACAAACAAAATGAGTGCTGAGAATCGACTCGTTCGAGCTCTAGAGCTCAAACAAGCTCACAACCAACGCTATCCATGGAATTGATAACGCTGCTACGCTACGTGTGGTAATTTTAAGTTGAACTTTCCTACGCCTATGTTGCACTTATGGACATCGTGCCATATGAGCCATTCGAGGCGCCTAGAGCACCGGACAAGCCGCTGCATCGGTCTCCGAGCACATCCGTGAAGCCCTGCGGCCCACACACTGCCCTGCAGCGCCTGCTGATGACCACATGTTGCTATACATAGGGCTCGTTTCGGCCACTCTTTTGCTCCAGGGTCATTGGAATAAAGCAAAGCTTCATGCGGATGCATTTATTCCAACGTACTTGCAGGTGTTTCATGATCGACCAATCGAATTTGGTGGGCTCGACGACGGCAAAACCCCGGGTTTTCAGTGGCCCCCCCCTAATGACATGAGGGGCGGGCAACACCATTCAAACAAGATCTTATTGTCCGAGAGAATTTGCGGTAATGTTTCCTAGCCACGCAGAACAAAAGGCAAAGGACGGCCATCAAGGAAAACAAAGCTGATAAAATCCTTTGCATCTCCCCACCCCGTCACGCCTACATCACCCCAGACCTCATCTAAGCCTAACTAGGGCAGATACAGTACTAGCATGATGGTAGTAGGGTAGTGGTAGAGTAGCGCACTGTACTACAGTATAGTCATGGAGATATAGAGATAGAGAGTTCGCCGACCCGCTGCCGCTCAAAGACGTCCTCGGTAGTTCCGGAGCGTTTCCTCGGCGCCACGAGTGATTCCGGTCGCCGCGCAGAGCATGTCGCTGTCGTACGCGTCACGACATACTAGACGAGTGCCGGGCTTGACCAGCTGCGTGCGACGCTGCGTTGGCGTCGCCCGAGCGGCGCGCGAAGGACTGCCGCCACTGGGAGACGGCCTTCGAACGCCCCGGCGCGCGTCGAAACGTGCGAGTTCCGCAACCAAAGCACCTCAGACGTCGCCCAGGGGTACGAGGCCTTCGTCGCCACCGCCCAGGCCCGGAGGGACGCGCACAGAGCGCCGACTGACGCGCCCACGGCCGCTCAGCTCTCGACGCCGGCCCGTATCTTTTTGTCCGACCAATGGGAAGCTTTTGCTCATATCGACGCCTCCCAGGCGCGGCCAAACGCGGTCCCAGCACCAGATTTTAATACAGGATCCCCGTCAGTTACCACCTCCGAGTAGGAACCCAGAGTTGCCCGGATATCGGCGTCGCAGAAGTCGAAATTCATTTTCCGTCAGCCCCCCCTTGGTTCAGCGCGTAGAATGTGGCTGCAATTTGTTGGGAGTTAACTCCGAGTCCCACGAAGCTGCTCTTGAATACGCCAGGACTCGTGATTGTGGCAGAGGGTCTACAAAACTGGGTTTGAGAGTGATCCGAAATTATACCGGACTTTGATCGCGATGGGATAAGGCCGAGTAGATCCAGTGTTCTGACACCAGCACCGGGACAGGCTTGCTGGTAGGTGAATCTCCCCAAACACGCAAGAAGCCGCGGTGCATCGATCCGCAGGTCCATGATTACTTGCTGCGCACTCTCAACCTGAATACCAAGTGCCCGCCTGGAAGCTAAATGAAGCGTAAGGACACGATAAAGTTCTGGAATACGAGGTCGCTTATTTGGAATCATCTGAAGATTCAAGCACAGTTCCAGCTCATTGCAGAGTTCGTAGGAGGCGATCGCCGCACATTGAGGCTCACTGAGTACCAGCGCTGGGAACATGTGAGATATTTTAGATTCTGTGAAGCACGAAAGCTGCTGAAAGTCTTGGCTGCAACCCGCAGGGCTTCCGGCAAATGCAACTGCCCGCGTGGTAGTCATATTATCATCACGCAACTGTTCCCGAGCTTTGCATTGAAGCCAGCTATCCCAGACTAGGTCTGCTGCATCTGCCTATACATGGAATTGTTGTGAATCAACAACGGGCCCAGGCACTGGCACATGCGTAAGTCGATTTGGTACCGTTGAATAGTTTACAGTTCTCAACCATGAGTTTGACATCTTGCTCGAAGGCAGCCAGTCTATGATAAGACTGCTGGGCACAACTTATCTTTGAACGCACGATGCTAAGATCCATTGGCTGGCGAATAACTGCAGAATAACCAGTCACCTGGGAATTGGCCATGTTTAGGTTACACGAGGCTCTCATTTCAACCGTATCCGACACCGCAGAACACTACGTTGTCCGTCACGGGGAGAGCAAACAGATTCGACGTGTCCGTTTTCTTGAGCTGCATCCAGCAATGTTCAAGGCTTGTCTGAAATTGCCCGCATGCTAGCGTCGGCGACTTCTCGCCGTTTAGTATGGATTTCAGTCGACTGATCGCTGCATCATCCCACGCACCCCGTGAAACAGCTCCATCAAGAACAGTCGCAACACGTCGTGCCAATCCAGCAGCTGGCACTTTCAGACTGAGCACGACATCGATAAATAATATTGGATACAATGATGAACGGCCACGGGTCACATCATGCTTGAGTCCACGCCATGCCAGTACCGCAAAAGAATTGAGGAGGGTACCCTCGGTATGGCCTACCAGATCTCCGAGTGCCGAGTAAAGATGGGGATCTGCAGCACGACGAGCTGCAGATCCACCTCTCGATGTTGTCGAACGTGAAGCCACGAATAGATTCTTGCGTACGCCTGGAGCGACACTCGAGAACCATCGTTCAACAAGTGATGCCAGGATCATACGAAACCGCTCGGGAATAACCATGCAACACCTGAATAACATTCTTGATCAACGCGAATTCCTTATAGTACGCAGTGCAGACTTCCAGCGAACAACTTTGGGCAGCCTCATAAATGCATCCTCGGGCCACTTATGAAGTGCACAGGCCATATTCGCTGGCATTTCCCCCGGCCAGGTCTCTGTCAGTGTCACAGTCACTGGGTGGAGCTCTGGTAAACATGAAAAGGCCCAGGATGACTCAATTAGCGAAACGCGCACATTATAGCCCAAATTTGGGACTACCGCCTCGAGACGACGACGCAATGCGTCGACGACTGCTCCTCGAGCAGCTGCACGGCCACGCCCGCCATGATTTGCATCCAACAATGAAAATGTCCCTTCAACCTCTGATAAAACGGTGCCAGTATCAACAAGGTTTTTCGATTGCCATGAATGCAACGCTTGTATAGGACTCACCGCCGCCTGCACGAAATGATCCAAATAACTCAACTGGATACACGCACCAAAGCAGAGCGCAACCCGGCCATGCAAGTCACTCAAGCGGCATAAACTCCCTCCCAATATCCTAGCTAGAGCAGTCGGCTAGAGTTACAATTTTTGTTCCGTCCACTTGGCCTTTCATCTCCCACTAGCCTGAAGCTAATGGTATGCGGGTTTTGATAAACGGCGAATATCGCCCTCAGAACGCGAGTGTGATTAAGCACAACCAAAGTGCGCTTGGCGATAAGCCAGCTACCTAGGGAGGCTAGATTCTCCTCCATAGCATACTCGGATTCTAACCGTCGTGACAGGTTTTATGCGGGTGGTATGCGGGTGGTATACGGGTGGTATGCGGGTGGTATGCGGCTGCTGTGCTGGTCGTATGCGGGTGGTATGCGGGTCGTATGCGGGTGGTATGCGCCTGCTATGCGTCTGCTATGCGTCTACTATGCGTCTACTATGCGCCTCAGCTGCTATGCGTCTACTATGCGCCTGCTATGCGCCTGCTATGCGGGTGGTATGCGGCTGCTATGCGTCCGCTATGCGTCCGCTATGCGGCTGCTATGCGGCTGCTATGCCGGTGTATGCCCGGCTGGTGTATGCCTGGTGGTCGGCCCCCTCTGGCCTTCCCGGACAGTCTCCGGACGCACAGTAGCGCTGAATCCTCCGTCCGACCAGGCGATCGCCAGGATGGCGTGGCTCTCCGGTGCAAACTCGTCCATAGCATCTGTGCGTATTTCGCGTGCATATGTTGGTTCTTATTTTGGTTTTTATAGATTAAAGCAAGGCACCGCGTGTCTGAGGTTCATATTGATGGCCTCGCGCTACTAAAGCTCGTCATATTCGGTGTCACGTGAGCTTCTGCTCTAGCATTCTACGTTACAGGTGAAGCATTGTCGCGATGCCCTTCCCAAGATGGTGGCGGGTTCGTTGCTTGGTTTGGATCAGGGATCGATCCTTGAGGTGACGCATTGTTTCCCATTTCCCACTCCAAAGTCTCGAGAAGAGTATGGAGATGGCGTGGAACTTGGTGATGGAGTGGATGATCTTGACGGTGAAGAATACCAAATGGAGATGATGAAGATGCTTCGCGAAGTCAATGTTGACAACAACTGTGTCGGGTGGTATAAGTCTATTTATGTGGGATCTTTTTGTCAGACCCCTCTCGTGGAAACCCAGTTTAGCTACCAAGAGAATCTAAGTGATAATTGCGTTGTGTTGTTGTATGATCCCGTCGAGTCAAGCCGCGGTGTTCTCAACCTCAAGGCCTATCAGCTTTCAGAACAATTCATAACATCGTACCGAGCAAAATCAAACTCCTTCGTGGCGCCATCCGCAATCCTAGTTGAACTTCCTCTTCGGGTTAGAAACCCTGGTCTCATCACGGCATTCTTGTATGACCTCCACGCATCGGGCCAACTTCGAAAAGAGCCTTCGAGCGAGCCAAATGCAGATGCAGCGCCACTTGAACGCTATCTTGAACATTGTTGCCAATGGGTTGATGATCTTGTTGAAGAACAAGGGAAGTTTCAATACTACCTTCGCAACATCGAACGCCACAGGGATCAGCTACGCTGGCATAACAAGCGCAAAGCCGAAGGAGACCAGGAGGACGCAGATGCGCCCACATGGAAAAATACCACTCAACCTCCTCGTCTCGATTCATTACTCATCGCCAATCAGATCCATCAATATTGTACGCAGATCGGTGCGCATTCTACCTGCGCTCTCTCGAAGCTGCACCTAAACGGCATTCTTTGCAAACTCGCGTGATCTCGCACGGAGAAATGGGCAGGCTTTGTCAGTCGGCCAGGTCATAGTGTCCTCTAACAGAATATGACTCGCATTGGGCCAGGAAACCATCCAATGAAAAGGAGCGCATAACGACATTGCAGCAAGGACCACCTCATGTGAAGTCAGCCACTTCGGAGGAAACCACCAAATCTCCTCAGTTGAGAGCCTTGCTTGCAGGCACGGGGGAGCGGCACGGGGGCGGCAGGCATTGCCTGGACACGAGAAAATCAACGAAGCTGAGCTCGCGCCCCCCCCCCCCCCCCCCCCCCCCCCCCCCCCCCCCACCCCCCCCCCCCCCCCCCCCCCCCCCGCGCGCGGCCGCGG
>Ga0257106_1001849_pt1 | contig 10153 bp, 8 predicted proteins | sample LP_taG_3_FD_190177 | JGI IMG/M metagenome (GOLD analysis project Ga0257106, IMG submission 190177) | Marine microbial communities from Northeast Subartic Pacific Ocean, Canada - LP_J_2011_P26_10m | ecosystem: Environmental > Aquatic > Marine > Oceanic | place: Canada: Northeast Subartic Pacific... | reverse complement strand
ACGTGGAGACCTATGAGAGGCAGCCCGTTGGCTCCATCGTGGAGCCGAAGACGTTGCCAAAGACATCAACGACCTCAAGCGACATTTTCTACTAGGTGACCTGGTACTTGGTAGTGGCGAAGTTCATTACGCGTGCACGTGGCCGTGGTGACCGACGTGGCGCGCGTTCGTGCGGTGCCCGCCCTGGACGTGCGCGGCGATGCGCTCGGCGAAGGGCAGCGCGAGGCGGGCGTCGACCTGGGCCCAGCGCCAGGGCGGGGTCCCGACCTTGCCCGGCGGGTAGGGCTCGCCGCCCCGGAGCCACGCGCGCGCCGCCGGCGCGAGGCTGTGGGTCTCGATCTTGTTGAGGGTGTCGGCCACGGCGCCGCAGAGGGGCGTCGCGAGGTCGCCCTCGACGACGGCCCCCGGGTTTTCCACGGGCGCGCCCGAGTCGTCGTAGAGGCCCAGCACGGCCAGGTGCTCCGCGAAGAGGGCGTCCATGTGCCCCCGCGCGGCCGAGACATACTTTCCGTTGTCCTCGACGACGTGCTCGCTGCCGTGGACCCAGGCCTGGTTCGCCGACGACGCCGCGTGGGGCACGTGGACCGTGAACGCGTCCGGCGCGACGCGGAACGAGTAGTTCGCGCCGCGCAACGACGCGATCCACTCGATCTTGTTCTTGCCGTAGCCCTCGTAGCGCTCGTCGAAGCGCGGCACGTGGCTCGTCTCGCCCGGCACGTGGCTCGTCTCGAGGCAGCGCGGCACGGCCACGAACGGCTCGAAGTGGTTGCTGAGGAAGCAGGGCAGCGCCATCGCCGGCTTGGCGGGCCCGTCGCTCGCGGCGTCGCCCGACGCGAGCCACGCGTCGAAGCGCGTCGAGCCGTGGTGGTGGAAGGGCTCGCAGTGGCCGTGGAGCCGCGACGCCGGCCCGCGGCGCTTCCGGTGCGGGAGCGCCGGCGCGGGCACGACGTCGCCGCGCGCGATCTTCTTCCGGTCCGCGTCCGTGACTTTGGCGGGCTGCTTCGCGGTCTTCGTGCAGCCGCGGCCGGGGCGGCACTTGCCGACGACGAACTTCTCGACGTGCTTGAGCGCGCGGCGCGCGTCGTCCTCGCCCGCCGTGAGCGCGCGGCGGGGGCCCCCGTCGACGGCGTCGCCCTCCCAGAGGTGGAGCGTCCGCGGCGTCCACCGCGGCGGCGGCGGCAGCCCGACCGCGGTGCCGTTGGCGAGGCAGCGCACGAGGCCCCGCTTCGTCAGCGGGATGCGCCTCGCGAGCTCGGCGTGCTCCTCGTCCGTGTGGCCGGGCAGGAACTCGTGGGGCTGGAACGCGAACGCGGGGACGACGAAAGCCGTCCGCGGCCCGAAGGACGACCGGGCGATGGCCTGCTCGAGGAAGAAGCGCGCGTAGGCCCCGGGCCAGAAGTCGGCGTCCAGCAGGAAGATCCAGGGCGTCGTCGCCTTGGCCCAGGCCAGGTTCCGCAGCCGGTTCACGGGGTACTTGTCCTCGGGCTTGCTCACGACGACGGACACGCGGACCTCCGGGCAGGCGGCCATGATGCGCTTCGCGTCCTGCTTGACGGCGCTCGGGTCCTCGTGCTTTACCATCATGCCCAGGCTCAGGGGCCCCTTCCAGCGCTCGCAGATGTGGCCCACGTTCCAGAGGCGGTCCAGCGTCGACTGCGTCACGATGGTCACGTTGCCGTTGGCCGTCGTCGACGGCGCGTCGGGCTCGCAGCCCGGCGGCACGCCGCCGAGCAATTCGCTCAGCGCCTGGAGGTTCTTTGGACCTGCGGATGCGACCGGCGCGGGCCGGCCGCCCTCGTAAATGGCGAAGGTGACGATGCAGGAAAGTACGATCATCGCGCGGACGATGACGTGCATGGTTGAGATTGCGGGTGCCTGCGGGGGCGAGGCCGTACGGCGCGCCGCGAGGCCAGACGACGCCCCGCGACGGCGGAGCCGGTTTGAGATGCCCGTCGCCCGGGCGCCGGGTCGCTCGTTTTGGCTTGACGCGTCTCTAAACGTAGGGGGCCCGGGAGGAACCGCGGGGGACGGGAGGCTCAGAGGGGTCTCACAGGCGCCGGAGGCGCCAGTGGACGGCGGCGTCCTGGCGCATGCGCCAGTACCGTTTTGGCCGAAACCCGTCGCGACCGCTCGATTTTTCGGGCGACGTTCGAGAAGAGGGGGTCGGGGACACCATGGCGGGACGCGGGGCGGCGCTTTAAGCATAGGTGCGGGTCTCGCGTGAGCGGCTTGAGACAGAGATTTCGATACACGCATCTCATGCGAGGCGGCCATCATCGGGCCTCGCCTTTGACGCGTCTCTCAGTCTGGCCTCGCAACTTCTCGCCACGCTGAGGCAGTCGGCGAGGGGTTGACATTAAATTAAAATTTTGCCCGGCAGCCCGGCATCGAACGGTGACGCGATGGTGCTCCGGATGCTCGTCGTCGCGACGTGCGGGCACGCGTGGCTGCTGGAGAACAGCACGTTCTGGCGGAGCCCACAAAGTGAGGAGCCCATGTGGAAGCGCATGCTCCGGACGACGTCGCCGCGGCGCCGCGGCGTGATCCTCTGGGCCCACGGGCGGTCCGCCACGGACACGTACTGCGGCACGCTCAAGGACAGCGCCCACTTCCAGTACTGCAACGGCATCAAGGAGAGCTTCAACCTGGCGCACCGCGAGGGCCGGGTGCTGACGAAGGCGAACCTCAAGCGCTGCGCGAGGCGGAACGAGATGCTCTCGCACGTCAAGCCGAGCCACCTCTCGGGGCAGGATAAGCCGGACCACCTCAACACGCCGGAGAAGCTCATGCGCGCGGCGCGGGAGTTCGGCTACGAGGTCATCGTCGCCGAGTACCGCGCGAACGCGCTCGCGCGCATGGTCTCGTCGTGGGAGATGCACCCGCGGTCCGCGGCCGACACCAAGGCCCAGTTCTGCCTGCCCCGCGGCGACCTCGTCCGAAAGATGGACGAGGAGTACTTCCTCTGGCAGCGCGGCCTCCGCGCGGCGATCCACGAGCGGCTGAAGGTCATCGAGCTCAGCTTCGAGAACGTGACGCGCGGCCTCTGCGCGGCCGTGAAGCGCACGACGCTGGCGCTGGAGAGCTCCGAGTGCGGCGGTTCCAAGTGCGCCTGCCACGAGTTCGAATCGCCGCACACGAAGACGTCGAACCGCGCCGCGTCGCTCGCGGGACGCACGTCCAAGGACGCCGCGGCCTGCATCACGGCCGCGCTCGAGGACAAGCCCGACTACGCGTGGATGCTCGACCTATCGCGAGCAGAGAAGTAACACGTTTGTGGGTGGTGCGATATCCTCAACCACGAATGATCACTGCAAGCCTACTGCAAGGGTCAGCGCTGAACCGACTTGAAGAGTCTTGCCCGCTGTTCGACAATGGCTCCGATGTAAAAAGATGATGTTGGCACGACTCACCTTACTGTTGCCGCTCGCCGTCGCGTTCACCGTCACCGCGCCGCGCGCCGCGCCACCGTGCGGCGTGCCACCGCGCGGCGCGTCGATCTTGAGCGCCGCAAAGAAGGGCTTCGGTGCCAAGGTCAAGGCGAAGCGGTCGCCGTCGCGCGACTCGGTCGAGACCAAGCCGTCGACGCGCGATGATCGCGGCGGCGGCGGCGGCGCGCCCGTCGTGCAGCTCGACGACGACGTGCGGCTGGCGCTCGACGCGCTCGACGAGGCCGGTGGCGGCATCGAGGCGTACCTCAACCCCGCGCTCTTCGAGGACCCGGCGACGATGCGCGACGTCGGCGCGCGGCTGCGCGCGGGCGACGTCGTCGTGCTGAAAGACGCGTTCCGCGACGAATTCGCGCAGGCCGTGCACGCCGAGCTGGCGGCCGACACGGTCGACTGGGTGCTCAACGAGGCGTACTTCGCCGACGGCTACCACCACCGCCACCACAACGCGTACGACGCGCGCGCGTGGAGCGCGCGCCTCCGGCGCACGCTGGGCGTCTTCGCCGACGAGCGCACGCGCGCGTTCATCGGCGAGCTCGCCGGCCGCGACTGCGCGGGCGACGCGACGGGCGCGCCGAGCTGGTACAAGGCGGGCGACCACTCGCTGCCGCACACCGACTGGGTCGGCCAGCGCACCGTATCGTACGTCTGGCACCTCTCCAAGGGCTGGCGGCCCGAGTGGGGCGGCGCGCTGTACTGGGCGGGCGCCGACCACGCCGTCGCGACGCATCCGGCGAGCTTCAACACGCTCGTGCTCTTCTGCGTGACGACGACGTCGGCGCACTTCGTCACGACGGTCTCGCCGCACCACGAGGGGAAGCGCCTCACCTTCAACGGGTGGTGGCAGAGCGCCTGGCTGCCCGCGGAGGCCGACGCCGAGCTCGACGCGGTGCTCGCCGACGAGGCGCGCGGCGACCGGGTGACGCACGCGCAGCTCCAGGCCATCGCCGACGTGCTCGCCGACCCGTGGCAGAACATCGACGCCGCGCGGCGCGAGCGCCTCGACGGGCAGCGCGAGGCCCTCATGCGGCGCCTCTTCCCGCGCGGCGCGCGCGCGGGCGTGGAAGCGTGAGCTTCGCGCCCGGCGGAAGTTTCCCGCCGCTGTCGGGGGCTGGCCCCCGCGCGCCCCCCCCGGGGGGTCATAGTGTTTGTACTCGATGTCCGGGCGCGGGTCACGATGCCGCGGGGGGCGGAGGCTACGGCCGTCTCCGCGAGAAGGACGCGACGACGACGACGCGCTCGCCCGACTCCACGGGCAGCCCCGCGTGAGTGACGCGGCCGCCGAAGAGCATCGCGTCGCCCGCGGCCGGCCGCAGGGACACGGTCGGCGGCTCGGCGCGGTGGCCCCGCGAGTCCTGGCTCCAGAAGCCCGTGCCGCCGCCGGCGAAGGACTCGGACACGGGGATGAGCACGGTGAGCGTCTTGCCGTCCTCGTGCCCGAGGAACTCGTCGCCGGCGCCGTAGACGTTGACGGCGGGCTCGCGGCAGGCGAACTCGAGGCCGTCGTCGTCGTAGAGCCGCGCGAGCCGGCCGCCGAAGAGCGACGGCAGGCGCTCGTCGACGAGCGCGCAGACGCGCGGCAGGACCCGCCGGCAGACGACGTCGTCCGCGGCGCGCGGCGCGGCCGTCGCGTGCTCCGTGGCGACGGCGCGGCTCGTCGACAGCCGCAGCAGCCCCGAGCTCGGCTCGCCGTCGCGGCGCGCCGCGGCGCGCGAGCACGCGGTCGCGATGATCGAGCACTCTTCCTCGGTGGCGACCTCGGAGAGCAGGAACACCGCCGCGCCGGAGGTCAGCGCCTCGGCGCCGTCGCGCAGCGTTTCGGCGCCGAGCGGCACAGTGCGCCATCGATGCTGCTGCAAAGAGCCGCAGCTGCGCGCGGCGGCGAGCAAGAGCAGGCGCGTTTTCATCTCCCGAGGCGGCCCATCAGATCAACGATTGCGCGCCGACGCTGCCGCTCGCGTTGCCGCTCACCACAAGCTGTACGGATAGCAGCAGCTCTCCGACGGCTGCGCGCGCGACGAGTCGAACGCCTGCAACGCGTGGGACGCGACGAGCAGTAGCCGACGCCCGCGCTCCGAGTCCTCGCCGCGCCTACCGCGCCGCCGCCGCCGACGCGCCGCCGGCCCGGATCCGCCCGCCGTCATGGCGCGTTTCAATCGCTTACCCTCGGACCTGCTGGGCTCGCAGATCTTCCGCTTCTCCGAGATGGACCGGGAGATCGCGAGATTACAGGCCGAGGTCGCGCGCCTCCGCGAGGCCGCCTGCCGGCCCTACCTCCGCGACGTGCTCGCGTTCTGCGAGACGGTCGCGTCGGAGCGCCTCGACGGGTTCCTCGTGCGCGACCTCGCGATCACGGACGACCACGCGCGCCACGCGGACATGCGGCGGATGAGTTACGCCGACAAGGTGTCGATCGTCCCCGAGCTCACGAAGCGCGGCTACCACGTGACGCAGTTCCCCGAGGACCACTCGGGCGGCGCGCCCATGATGATCGACTTCGACGCGCCGGCGCCGGCCGCGGTCGAGGGCCTCGTGCTCCACCGGCCCGACGCGCCGCGCTTCGAGGTCGGCGCCGTCGTCGAGGCGTTCGTCGAGCCGGGCGCGTGGGTCCACGGCGTCGTCGTGCGCCACTGGTGGCGGCCGCGCGGCTCCGCGGAGATGAACCCCTACCAGATCATGCTCTGCCCGGGGCACCTCCCCGACGAGGCGGACTTCGAGGACCGGCTCATCTACGCGCCGGAGGACGACGACGATTTGATCCGCCTCCCGAATCCGCCGCCCGACGCGGAGACGCGCGCCTTCGCCGCGAAGATCATCCGCGACGGCTGGCCCCCGGCGCCGAATAACGCCGGTTAGATGCCGCCGACGCCCGCGCCCGCGGGGAAGAAGCGGAGCGGCTGCGGCGGCGACTGCGCCGCGCGGATGGCCTCGATCTCCTCGGGCGACGGCTCGTCCAGGGGCAGCGGCGGCAGGCCGCGGTCGAAGAAGGGGTCCGCCTCCTTCGCGTCGCGGGGCACGGCCCGGTCGTCGACCCAGGTCCCGAAGCTCGAGAGCCACTGCCAGCCGCAGTCGTAGGGCCCGAACGGCGCGAGGCGCCGGCCGTGGGACGTGTACTGGCTCTGCCAGGGCATGCCCACGAAGTGCGCCGCGCACTCGAAGTCGCGCGCGGGCCAGCTGAACTCGTCGACGCGGACGTCGCCGAGCTTCTTCGCGATGGGGATCGCGCCGGCCTGCTGGATCACGCCCTCGCGCTCGACGGCGACGCGCCACGTGCGCGAGGCCGCGGCGTACTCGAGCACGCGGCCGACGCAGAGCACGTGGAGCGTCTGGCTGCTGTAGCCGGACGGCCGGCTCCGGTAGCTGTAGCGCACCGTCGCGCCCGCGGGCGGCAGCACGACGCGCTCGGCGAGGTCGCCCGCCTGGTAGAACTCGGCCTCGGCGATGAGATCCGCGCGCGTCGCGAGGTCCAGCCGGTCGAGCGTCGTCCGCCGCAGGCTCCCGCGGCAGTAGCTCAGCACGAAGTGGAAGAGGTCCGGGTCTCTGTCGACGAAGATGCGTCCGGCCTCGTCCCGGGGCAGCTTCGGCCAGCCCAGGAGCGCGTCGAGGAAGCCGCAGCGCGCGAGCGTGGAACGAGTGCTCGTGAAGGGCGTGCCGCCGACGGAGAGGCGGACCAATTCGCTCCCACCGCCGCCCTGCTCCTCGAAGTCGACGGCCGCGGCCATCGTATGAGTATGCCACGCAGATGCAACTTCACATCCAATATCGGCCTTAGCTTCCGAAAGGGCAGCCGCTTCAACCGGGCGCTGCTAGCCGATGAAGATGGCTGCCCCACGGTTCCGACTGCTCTGGTTCGCGCTGCTCCGCGGCGTCGGCGGCGACGGGCTCTCCATGGAGGAGATGGCCACCATCGCCGCGCCGGCGTCGCCCTGCCTGCGCATCACCGCGCCGGCGCCGGACGCCGTCGTCGTGGCGGCGCCGCCGTCCATGCGCGGGGACGCGGCGGTCGCGCTCGAACTCGCGGTGCCCGGCGGCGGCGCGGCCCTCGACCTCGACGCCGCGCACGTCTGCTTCGAGCTGCGGAGCGGCGCGGACGGCGCGACGGCCAGCGACGCCTGCGCGACGCTCCGCGACCTCGACTGCGAGGCGGCGCGCGACGGCGACGTCCTCCGGTGCCCGTGCGCGCGCGCGCGGCTCAGCAACCTGCTGCCCGGGCGCCACCGGCTCGACGTCGTCGCGTACGTCCCCGGCGCACGGCGCTGCGCGGCCGCCGTCGCCGTCGACGTCCTCGTCGCGGGCGACGCCGGACGCGCGAAGCCGGCCGTGAACGTGCGCCTCGCGCTGGCCGGGCCGAACGTCACGACCGCGAACACGTGGGCCGCGGCCGGCGCGGGCGCGCCGACGGCCTCGAAGGCGCGCGCGGCCTACTTCGACGGCGTCTACGACCTCCGCTACTGGTCCTGGGGCGGCGCCGCGGACACGGACAGCGACAGCGGCCGCGGGTCGTCGACGGCGGCGACGGCCGGCGCGCGGTCCTGGCTCCGCGCCGTCGTCGACGGCTACGGCGCGCGCTCGGTCCTCGACGTCGCCTGCGGCGACGCGCGCTGGGTCTCCCGCGTGGACCTCCCGGTGGAGTACCTCGGCGTCGACGTGAGCGCCGCGGCCGTGGCGAGAGCGAGGGAAAACGCGCCGACGCGCGCCTTCGCGGTGCTCGACGCCGTCGCCGACGCGCTGCCCCCGGCGTCCGACGGCGCGCCCTTCGACCTCGTGCTCAACCGGCACATGGCCTACCACCTGCCCGCCGCCGACAACGTCGCGGCGCTCCGGCGCTTCGCGGGCTCCGGCGCGCGGTTCCTGCTGCTGACGACGCACGCGCGCGCGGACGAGAACGACCGGACCTTCGTCCTCGCGGACGGCCACGCCGTCAACCTCTTCCGGAGACCCTACTGCCTCAGGGCCCCGCTCGCGCTCTTCCCCGACGGCGCGCCGGACGTGTACCTCGGCCTCTGGGCGCTCGGCGGCGCGCCGCTCGACGGCGGCGCCTGCGACGCGGACCTCGCGGACCTCGCGCCCCTCATCGTCGACGACGCGCCGCCCCGACCCTAACGGCACCTTCGCTCTATGCGGCTTGCGACCTGGGTCCGGCGGCGCCTACAGCTCGCCCGCGGGCGCCTTGAAGCTCGCGAGGAAGGCGTCGTGGAAGCCCGCGAGGCGCTTGGTGACGGCCGTGATCTGGTCCTCGGGCGGGAGGAACGTCGTGCGGAAGTGCCAGGTGCCGTTCTTCTGGCCGAAGCCCGAGCCCGGCACGACGACGAGGCCCGTCGACTCGAGGAGCTTGAGCGCGTAGAACGCGTCGGGCGCGAGGCCCGCGGCGCCCGCGGCGGCGAGCGCCGCGTCCGGGAGCGTGATCGAGGGGAAGAGGTACATGGCGCCCTGGGGCTGGACGCAGGACACGCCGTCCAGCGCGTCCAGCGCCTTGGCGACCTCGTTGGCGCGGCGCTCGAGCGACGACAGCTTCGCGGCCTTCTCGTCCTCGTACGCCTTGAGCTCCTTGCCGTCGACGGGCGGGTTGACCATGAGGCCCACGGCGATCTGGCCGAGCACGTTGGAGCAGAGCGACACGGACGCGAGCTTGATGAGTTGCTCCTTGACCTCCTCGCTGACGTTCGTGAGCTCGAAGTAGCCGCCGCGGAGGCCGCACTCGCCCGTGAAGCCCTTGGACACGGAATGGAACGAGACGACGGGGATCGTCGACTTGAGGTCGTGGACGATCTTCTTGAAGGAGATGAACGCCGGCGCGTCGCCGTAGACGTTCTCCTGGTAGACCTCGTCGGCCATGAGCACGAGGCCCGGCTTCGACGCGACGAACGCGACGATGGCCTCGAGCGCCTCGCGCGGGAGCGACGCGCCCGTCGGGTTGCCCGGGTTGATGATCACGAGCATCTTCGGCGTCGCGCCGCGCGCGACGACGTCGTCGTAGGCCTTGGCGATCTCCGCGACGGGCGCGGCCCAGTCCGCGGACTCGTCGAGGTAGTAGGACCCGAGCGTGCCGTCGTACATCGTCGCCATCGCCGAGTAGAGCGGGTACTGCGGCGCGGGCGCGAGCACGCCGTCCTTCGGCCCGCTCACGAGGAGCTGCGTGAGGTGGCGCACGCCCGCCGACGCGCCGTCCGTGAGGAAGATGGCCTCGGGGTCCGCGGCGATGCCGTCGCGGTCGCTGATGAACTTGGCGACCTCCTTGCGAACCAGCGTGATGCCCTGCGACTCGCTGTAGGCGCCGACGCCGCCCTGGATGGCCGCGCGGTAGGCGTCGGCGCGCTCGCGCACCTGCTTGGACACGCCCCAGCGCGGCGTCTTCGGGAGCACGACGTTCGACAGCACCTCGCGCGCGAACTTTGGCGGCGCCTGCCCCAGCGCCTGCGGGTTGCCGATGTTGCACCGCACGATCTCGTCGAAGGGCCAGTCGTGCGACTCCTTCGCAAGGTCCGCCTCGATCTCGCGGGCCCGGTCCAGGATGAAGCCGCGCACAGCGTACCTATGAGGCGGTGGGCGGGTGTCGCTGCGGCGGTGAAGCGATGCGGCGACGCCGGCGCGTCACTGGGCCTCGACGATCTTCGGGTTCACGGCATCGATGTCTAGGCCTTCCGACTGCACCGAGGCGAGGCTCGCGGCGAGCGCAACGAGCGAGAGGCGCTTCATGTTCACGCGCG
>Ga0257106_1001847_pt1 | contig 10158 bp, 10 predicted proteins | sample LP_taG_3_FD_190177 | JGI IMG/M metagenome (GOLD analysis project Ga0257106, IMG submission 190177) | Marine microbial communities from Northeast Subartic Pacific Ocean, Canada - LP_J_2011_P26_10m | ecosystem: Environmental > Aquatic > Marine > Oceanic | place: Canada: Northeast Subartic Pacific... | reverse complement strand
AGCTGCTTGACCAACACACAATGTGCTAACTGCAGGTTTGATAAAATTCATAGTATCCAATATAGATAAACCAGCAGTCACGCTGCCTCCTGGAGAATTAATATAAAGAGATATATCAGATTTAGGATCTTCAGATTCTAAAAATAAAAGTTGAGCCACTATAAGGTTAGACAAATTATCATCAATAGGCCCAGTTAAGAAAATAATCCTTTCTTTAAGAAGTCTGGAATATATATCAAAAGCTCTTTCACCTCTTGATGTGGATTCAACGACCATAGGTACTAAATTATTATTTATATTATTCATCCATTGCCTCAGCAAATGTTTTTTTAATAGGTGTTATTGATGCTTTATCAATTACATATTCCACTATAGCATTCTCTACTATTTTATTCTTTATATCCATTAACGTTGAGTTCTTATCCTTTTTTAGCTTTTCACTATAGAACTGTCTAAAAGATGGTGACTGTTCATTACTAAAATCAATTGCTTCTTGATCAGTGATATTCGTAGTAACTTCTTTAGCCAATTTGATGTATAAGATGTTTAATTTTACTCTTTTAACTGCTATTTCCTTGATTTTTTCATCTATATTCTCATCAGACTTCTTTAGTGCCGAATATTGCTGTTCTAGCTCTAGTTGATGTTTACTCACCATAGCCTCAGGAGGAGTGAAATTAAAGTAACTAACTAGTTGTTCATTGACAAGACCGTATTTTTTAGAAACCATTTTATCTTTGAGTTCGAATTCCATGTGTTTTTTTACATTTTCTCTAAACTCGACAACATCATCTGTGTCTATTCCTAATAATCCAAAAAAGTCTTTATTTAACTCCGGAAGAGTTCCCTCTAATATTTTTTTTATTTTTACATCATATTTAACTAACTCACCAGCTAATTCCTTATCAGGAAAATCTTTTGGCATATTATTAGATACAATAACTTTATCATTGATTTTTTTACCTAAACATTCTTTTGAAAATTGATTAAACAATTCGACAGTAGCTGAGTCACCTTTGATAGTATCATTTATAACAAAAGTAAAATCGTCTTGTTTATTATTTTTAAATTCATTGCCATTAATATTTCCTTCATAGTCAACAACAAGTTTGTCACCGTTTTTTGAAATCGAAGTCGAATCTACCCAAACAGTATTTTGTTTTTGAATATTAGATATCACAAGATCAATGTCTGTCTGTGCTATCGCTACTTCAGGTAAATTAAGTTTAATGTTTTTAATTTCCTTTATATCAACATCCGGCATTTTATTAAAAGTAACCTCAAACGATAAGTTTTTATTATTTGATGGTGTGTCTATAAGTTTCACTGAAGGTGAGTCAATAAGATCAAGTTTTTTATCAAGATTAATTTTGTGTGTATGAAATTCTATTAAATTACTGATACTTTTTTGATGACATTGTCCATCGAATTTCTTTTTAATTACTGAATGTGGAACTTTACCTTGTCTAAAACCATCAAGCTTTGCTGATTTTGCAATTCCTAATAATTCATTATTATATTCCTTTTGATATTCTTCATTAGATACTACAACAGAAACTTTAAGTTCAGCGTCAGTATCATTGATTATTTTATGGTCGGTCATTGGTGGTCAATTATTAATCATATTTGCAGTTTTATCAATAAAATATGCAAATGCTTTTTCTGAATCAGTAAAGAATCTAGAATCATCATATTCGTCATTTTTTCTATTATATAGAAGAAATTCCCATGTAATTATAATTTCTCCTTCATCTTTAGAAAACTCCTGAAGAACAAGAGTATTTTCAGATATTGCCTGTTTTGGTCCATACTTTACTGCACAGATATCATAAGATCTGTCACATTTTTTTATTATAGGATTTTCAATAACTGTTTCTAAAGTAGTTTTGAAGAAAGCTCTTTTTTCTTTTAAATTAGTTTTAAATTTATTTTCATGTTTAGGTTCATTGGTCCAGATAATCTTTTTCTTATCATCTAATTTTTTTTTAAATTCTTTATGATATATTTTTGCCATAATTTTTATTTTATTTACGAGAGGAGAGACTCGAACTCTCACACCATAGGTACTGGTACCTAAAACCAGCGCGTCTACCAATTCCGCCACTCTCGCAAAATTCTGGGTGGATGATGGGGTTCGAACCCACGACAACCGGTACCACAAACCAGGGCTCTACCACTGAGCTACACCCACCATATTTATAATTCTAACATACGCGCCTGGAAGGACTCGAACCTCCGACCCTATCGTTCGTAGCGATATACTCTAATCCAACTGAGCTACAGGCGCATATTTCGGGGTGATAGGATTCGAACCTACGACCTACTGGTCCCAAACCAGCCGCGCTACCAAGCTGCGCTACACCCCGTTAGTTTGATTATTATACCTATACTCAAGATTTATTAAATAAGTCTAGTGTTTAATTTTCCAGGTAGCTCCATCAGGAGTGTCCTCTAAATCTACGTTCAGAGAGGCTAACTTATCTCTTATCAAATCTGCTTGTGCAAAATCTTTGTTTTTCCTAGCTAACTCTCTTTCAATAATAAGTTTTTTTACGACTTCTTTATCTTCAACGCTAATATCACTTTTAACCTTATTATTTTTTATGCCAATCAAATCACAGTTGTATCTTAATTTAGCTAATTCTTCATTATTATTTTTTGCTAGTTTAGCTTGTTTAACTAGATATTGAATAGCATTTGGAGTATTTAAATCATCACAAAGTAGTTTAATAAATTCTTCGTCTTTTTGATTATGTGTATTTTTATTATTATCCAGAGATTTAGATATTTTTTGCAATATATTTTCGGCATTAATAATCATATTCTCAGTCCAATTGAGAGGTTGACGGTATTGTGTGCTCATTAGCGCCAATCTAATTACTGCTGGGTTATATTGTCTAAGGATATCTGATACTAAAATTACATTTCCTAATGATTTTGACATCTTCTTTTTATTGACAAGAACAATTCCGTTATGGAACCAGTAATTGCAGAAAGTAGCTGATGAACAGCATGATCCTTGAGCAATTTCATTCTCATGGTGAGGGAATATTAAATCATTACCTCCCCCATGAATATCTAAAGTATTATCATTTCCTATAATATTTTTAATCATACTAGTACATTCTATATGCCATCCGGGGCGACCAAATCCCCATGGACTCTCCCAACCACAGTTATCATCTATTGATGGTTTCCATAGTACAAAATCTTTTGGGTTTCTTTTGTATGATTCTGGCTTTATTCTTGCTCCATCTATTAAATCATTAGTTATTTTTTTGGAGAGGTCTCCATAATTAGAAAAAGATTCTGTATCAAAAATTACATGTTTTTCAGATATATATGCTGATTTATTTAATAATATTTTATTAATAGTTTCAATGATACTGTCTATATTCTCACTGACTTTTGGTTCGTATGTTGGTTTCAGCATATTAAGTTTCGTCATATTTTCTTGATATACTTTAGCGACATTAGTAGTTAATTTATCAATGGAAATGCCAGTCTTAGTTGACTGTTCAATTATTTTATCATCCACATCAGTCAAATTTCGCATATATATTACGTTTTCAAAAAGCTCATTTAATACACGGAAGAAAAGATCTCCAACTAATGCTGCTCTAGCATTTCCTATGTGGGGTTCGCTATAGACTGTAGGGCCGCAGACATACATATTAACTGTTCCATTTTGATTATTAGGAACAAAGCATTCTTTCTTATTTGTAAGAGTATTATGGATGTGTAAATTCATTTAATGTATTATTAACCTTAATGTTAATGAATAATAATTATAAGTATTTACTATTTTTTTTAGTATTCATAAGTATATCTTCATGTAGTGACATTATACATGATAATCAAAAAACTAAGGAGATGAAATTGATTAAGCTTTCAACAAACATGGGTGATATAACAATAGAACTATTTCAAGATAAAGCACCTGAAAGTGTTGCTAACTTCTTGAAATATACCAATGAAGGTAAACTCAATGGCACTATATTCCACAGAGTAATACCAAATTTTATGATACAAGGTGGTGGACATTTACAAGATATGTCACAAATTGATACACATGACCCTGTGATAAATGAATCAAGTAATAATATTAGTAATAAAAAAGGAACCATTGCAATGGCAAGAACAAGCAGCCCTAACTCTGCAACTTCTCAGTTTTTTATAAATCTTAGGGATAATGAATTTTTAGATAAATCTAATTCAGCAGATGGTTATGGTTACTGTGTATTTGGTCAAGTTACAGATGGTATCGAAATTGTAGAACAAATAGGCGCAGTCTCTACTGGAAATAATGGTGGTCATTCTGATGTGCCGATAGAAAATGTAATCATTAACGAAGTAACAGTTATTGAATAATTATATTTATGACTATAGATTTTATCTCAGACTTACATCTTGATAGAACAAGACCAGAAGTAAATAAATACTTTATAAACTATCTAAACAATATAAGTAAAGATGTAACAGACCTTTATATCTTGGGAGATTTATTTGAGTACTGGGTAGGTGATGACGATCCTATGGATGACTTAAATGAAACTAGAACATCTATAACTATGCTTGGTAGTAAAATAAATATTTGGTATATGCATGGTAATCGTGATTTTTTAATATCAAAAAAGATTTGTAAAGATCTTAATATGAAACTTTTAAAAGATCCAACAGTTATACTGAAAAATGAATTGAAGTTATTACTACTTCATGGAGATACTCTTTGTACAGATGACAAAGAATATCAAAATTTTAGATCTTTAGTAAGATCAGAGGAATGGCAAACAAAGATGCTATCTAAATCTCTAAAGGAAAGGCTAAGTTTAGCTGAGAATTTGAGAATGAAAAGTATCAATGCAAATGCTCATAAAGATGAAAATATTATGGATGTAAATATAAGAGAGATAGATTTATTAATAGACAACTATAAGCCTGATATAATCATTCATGGTCACACGCATAGGCCTAATATTCATACACATGAATCAGAAGAAAAAAATATATACAGATATGTACTTGGCGATTGGTATGATCGCTTTTTTATTTTATCGTTAAAAAATAGAGGTTTTGTAGTATCAAAAGGCAATCTAAAATAATTTATCACCAAGAAAATCAATATTTTCATAATGCTGATTTAAGATTTTTTTTATAATCCTTCTAATAATATTTATATAATTTATATCTTCAAGAGTGTTTGAAAAAAGTTGCCTTAATGCCAATCCAGGTAATGAGTATTTATTTTGAGCAGTATCTGATATTTTGAATCCTTCATCAAAATCATAAATGTATGTAAGGTCATCATAAATATTTTTATCATCTAACATGTAAAGTCCATACCCAAGGTTATCAATAAAATTCATTTCAAAAACTAATGCAAGACTTTTTGAGCTATTTGAAGAATTCAATAAGTACACAAGATATTTTTTATAATATTCATATATTTTTTCAAAATCATAACCCTCTCTCATGGTTTTGTATAATAATTCATTTACATAAAGACCTAATAAATAATATTTTTTATTAAATGAATATGAATTTATAAGCTCAAATTTTGATAAGTATGGAAAACTATACTTATCATTATAAGTAAATAAATATTCATTGAATAATGAAAATTTTAACTTATCTTTATTCGTAAGATTACCTTTAAAGATTAGAGACTGAATACCTTTGCTCTGAGAAAAGATATAGATGATAGTACTTGTTTCTTTATACTTTCTTACATGGATAAGAAATCCATTATGCGAAACATTCATTTAGTCAATATAGCCAATATCTTTAAGAATAGTAGGATTATTTTTCCAATTATCTTTTACTACTACGAATAGAGATAAATGTATTTTCTTACCAAGATAATTTTCAATTAATTCACGTGACTTAATACCAATATTTTTAATCATTTGTCCTTTTTTTCCTATAATAATTTTCTTATGATTGTCTTTAGAAACTATTATATCTGCCTTGATAACATGACTATTATTTTGTTCTTTATAATCTGATATAGAAACAGCTGTTTCATAGGGTAATTCTTTGTTAGTTCGATTAATAAGTGATTCTCTAATTAATTCTTGAATTATGTTTATATTATTTTTTTCATAATTAATTTCATCCAAACTTTCCAATCCTTCACTAGCTGCCTTTTCTACGAGTAAAGTATAAAGTAAATCAATGCCTATAGATTCTGTTACAGAAATAAAAATAGCTTCACTCTCCCCTAGTGACTTAAATAAATTGTTTTTATATTTGCCAGAGGGGTCAATATCTGTTTTATTTACACATAAAATGTATTGTTTTTTAGATTCTTTAATTTGATTTTTTATCTTTATTTCATAATCATATTTCTCTTGAGGCTGAGTGAGCAATATTATTATGTCTGAGTTAGACAGATGCTTTGATGCATTGCTCTTCATAGCTTTTGAAAGTAAATTAGTATCACTTATAGATGCCCCAGGCGTATCAATAAATTCCATTTCAAGATTATTATAATTGATCAAGTGTGAGGTTGATATTCTTGTAGCATGTAGTTTGTTTGAAACCAATGCAGAGTGTTTATTAGAAAAATAATTTATCAATGATGACTTGCCAACATTACTTTTACCTACAATTAATACTTTAATTTTCTTCATTTAACTTATTTAAGAGCGCTCGAGCTATTTTTTGCTCAGCAGGTTTAACTTTGTTTGATTGGAGAGATTCTTTGATATTCAAATCCAATAACTCACAAGTGATTAAATAATTATATTTAGCATGTTTAATTACTGACGTACTATATGAAGGCAGTCTTAGTTTTTTTGAATGCATGTACTCTTGTAGAAGTGTTTTGGCATCTTTATCAGAGAGATTATCAGATAGCAACGGCATGAATAGAATATGTACAATATCTCTAACAGTTTCATAGTTACTATCCAGATACAGTGCTCCTATTAACGATTCAAAAATATCTGAATATATGTTGCCTTCAGTAAATTTAGGGTTCATTTTTTTAAAGATATCCTCTAGCTTCAATGAAAGGAATATTCTTTTAAGACTTTTAGAATTAACAAGATTCTGTCTTACAACTGTTATTTGACCTTCAGTATATTTAGGATATTTTATAAATAATAATTCAGTAACTGTAAGTTGTAAAACTGAATCTCCTAAAATCTCTAGTCTCTCATAATTGTCATCCGAAGTATTTTTATGTGTAAAGGCTGAGGTAAAGTATTGAACGTTACTGATACTATAATTGAATGCTTTATTGATTAATTTAAAGATATCTTTTTCATTAGAATTATTCAATGTCACTACCTACACGATCAAAGAAACTATAATAGCTATCAAGGTTCCAAAACATCCATATATAAAAAGCTTTACCTACTAAATTTTCTTTAGGAACTGGTCCCCAGTAACGACTATCATTAGAATTATCTCGATTATCACCTAATACAAAATAGGATTCAGGCGGAACTTTATATTTAAAATTAAATGTTGATTCGTTTTGATTAAGAATAAGATAATTTTTATATTCATTATGCTCATATAAAACAGTACCATCAGCAATTTCTATTGGATCAAAATCATGATTTATCTTTATTTGATTATATTTATTTCCATTTACAAAAAGAGTTTTTTCTTTGTAGATAATTAAATCTCCAGGCAAACCAATGACACGTTTTATATAATTTATGTTTTTATTTTCTGGATATTTAAACACTACAACATCACCACGTTTAGGTGTTTCATTGTCTATCAGAGTCGTGTTAGTTAATGGGAGTTTGTACCCATATATATTTTTATCCACTAAAATAAAATCGCCGATCATTAAGGTGGGAATCATGGAGCCAGATGGAATTTTATAAGGTTCAATAAAAAATGACCTTATCAATAGAACAACAAATAATACTGGAAATATTGAAGCTGAAAATTCTGATATTTGAGATATTATAGGTTTATTAATTTTTAAAAGACTAAATAACCCAGTGAATATTGTAAGCATTACAAGAATAAGTGTGAAATCCATGCTATTCCTCAGATGTGGACAAGAATTTATAGAATGCTTCTCTTGGTATTTCTACATTACCTATTTTTTTCATCTTCTTCTTACCTTCTTTTTGTTTCTTTAAAAGTTTCATTTTACGTGTAACATCTCCACCATAAAGTTTTGCTGTAACATCTTTTCTGTACCCCTTAATAGAGGTTGAAGATAGAATTTTAGCACCTACACATCCTTGAATAGTTATTTCGAAGCTTTGTCGTGGTATTAATTTTTTAAGATTCTCTATTAGCTCTCTTGATCTTCTATACGAATTATCTTTATGAAGTATTTGAGACAGCGCATCAATTTTCTTCTTATTAACAAGTATATCAAGCCTTATCATACTACTTTCTCTATAGTCAATTATATCGTAGTCATATGAAGCGTAACCCTTTGATGCAGACTTAAGCGTATCAAAAAAATCATATATTATTTCTGAAAGTGGTATTTCATATTTAATTTCAGCCATATTTGATCTATATATTAAATCTTTTTGAATACCTCTTTTGGACGTGCAAAGTTCTATTACTGAACCTAGATACTCCGAAGGTGTAACGATGGATATAAGAGCAATTGGCTCATAATAACATTTTATACTGTTATCATCAGGTAAATCACTTGGCTTTCTAATGTCATTAATGTCACCTTTTTTATTTTCTACTCGATAGGTAACTGAAGGGACGGTCATTAAGAATTCTAAATTATATTCTCTTTGGACTCGCTCACGAATAATCTCCATATGAAGCAGTCCTAAAAAACCACATCTAAAACCATGTCCTAATGACTGTGAACTTTCAGGTTCATAAGTAAAAGAATTATCGTTTAGAGATAATTTATCTAATGCCTTCTTAGATTCTTGGTAATCATTGGAGTCAACGGGATAAAATCCAGAATATACTCGTGGCTGTATTTTTTTAAAGCCAGGTAATGGTACTGAGAGATCATTCTTGGAGATAAGAATAGTGTCGCCTACAGGAGCTGAATCTAATGTTTTTATAGATGCAATCATGAACCCAACTTGACCAGAGGATAATTTTGATGAATTAGTCATCGTAGGATTAAAGGTCCCAAGTTTATCTACCAGAAATTCTCTTTTATTTGAAAATACTTTAATTTTATCTTTAATATTTATAGTTCCATCAATTATCTTAATAAGTACTACAATTCCAAGATAATTATCAAACCATGAATCAATAATGAAAGCCTTAAGCGCTTCGCTTATTTTCCCTTTTGGTTCAGGAATATCAATAATTATTCTTTCCATTAAATCTTCAACGCCTATACCAGATTTTGCACTGACACTTAATATTTCCTTTTGATTAATATCGAGAAGTTCAGATAAGTCTTTTTTTACAGCTTCAACATCAGCAGACGGTAAGTCTATCTTGTTTATAACTGGGATGATTATTAGATTTAATTCTCTAGCCATATTAAAATGAGCAATTGTTTGGGCTTCAAGACCTTGAGTAGCATCTACCAAAAGCATTACACCATCGCATGCTGACAAAGATCTAGAGACTTCATATGAGAAATCGACATGACCAGGAGTATCAATAATATTAATGTTGTAGGTATCACCCATATATGTTGAATTCAAGCTTACAGTTTGAGCTTTTATCGTTATCCCTCGCTCTCTTTCTAAATCCATAGAATCTAAGATTTGTTCTTTCATATTTCGAGAGCTGATATCACCATACTTCTCTATGAGACGGTCAGCAAGTGTAGATTTGCCATGATCAATATGGGCTACAATAGCAATATTTCGGATATTCATTATTGCCCTATGATATATTAGAGGTTTAAAACATCAAATCATTTAGAGATTTTTAGTGCAATATACAAAGGCGAGGATTGTCTATAGACTAATAAATTGACATAGGAATTATTTTTAGATTTTTTGATAATTTTTGAAAAATCATCTACATTCTTAATATTTGTATTGTTCACTTTAGTAATCACGTCATTTGCTTTCATATCAAAGTTATTATTTATATTATCATCGACGTTGGTAACGATAACACCTGATTTAATGTCAAGTGATTTGATATCTTGAGGACTTAAATTCCTAACAGATATTCCAGAAAAGGAATTTGAAGTTATTTTTTTTGTGCCTATCGAAGCAATTTTTTCTTCTGTAG
>Ga0257106_1001846_pt1 | contig 10159 bp, 13 predicted proteins | sample LP_taG_3_FD_190177 | JGI IMG/M metagenome (GOLD analysis project Ga0257106, IMG submission 190177) | Marine microbial communities from Northeast Subartic Pacific Ocean, Canada - LP_J_2011_P26_10m | ecosystem: Environmental > Aquatic > Marine > Oceanic | place: Canada: Northeast Subartic Pacific... | reverse complement strand
CCATATTTTTTGTCAAAAAACAGTTGCCAAAACCTATGATGAATACTCATTTTCGTCCAGTACAAACAAAAGTGAATCGATTTAGCGACTTATGGATTGTTACACTTTTGGAGAAAGTTGAGCCCATGATGGAACAATATCCTATTCTAAGACATCAAAAAAACCCGCAACAAAAATCTCAACTGGAACCGCTCATTTATAAAAAGCGTATTCAATCGTGTACAATTGGAGTTTTACCTCTTTATACAGCATATTATAAAAGACGGGCAAGATTTGGTTGTTTTCGACCACCCTTTAGTTTTCAAGCAACTGTAGGTCCAAAAAATTTTAGTGCGAGTTGTACACAAACACAAATGTATACATTTTTTGAACAATATACAAAGACACAAAAACAAGTGTCAACTTATTCCCAGTTACTTACTCCGCGTAATGTTCGAGTTTGTCAATACGGTTTTGTGGAAAAGAGTTTAAATTTTAAACTTGAATGGTTTGGAATGTATACTCTTCATCAGGGAAGTGTATTTTTGAAATATTATTATTCAGCTCCTTTAAATGATTCACTTGATTCATATCGTTTAGATGACATTCTAGTTATGCCCACATTTGCCTTGAGTTTGATGAAGCTTATGTCCGACACGGTTAGAAAAAAGTTTAAACAAAAAAGACAATTAAAGGCTTTGCTCAGTGGTTCTCAGAAAAAGAACATTCATCAAAAAATTTTTTCAAAACTTATTGTTTTATGTCATTTAACTGGGGCATATTATGTTTGCTTACCCAAGCAAGACAATGACGATACTGACTATCTATTCAGCGAAAAATTACAAAGAGAAAGACTAAAAAGATTAAAGCAACCAAAAAATACGTTTTGTCGAGCTGCAAAACATGATTTTCTTACACTCGTATTTAAATTAGATAAAAGAATAAATTTTCGTGTGCAAATAAATAATTGTCTGAATCTTATCCAGGCAAATATTGTGGGCCCACCTTTCCTTTATCTATTTGCGAGATGGTTCTGTAGAAGGTTCTCTACCATTTTAAGTTGGGCATTTTTCTTAAAACATCCTCGACCAACTCATATTTGTACACCTTATGGGGGTCTTTGGATTTTTCAAGCAATGCAATTTCCAAAGTTTAAAGCAATACGAGATCATATTTGTCTTCAATATCCACTCTTTAATAAAAATAAAGAAATTAGTGAGGATGATCCATTTTTGATTTTAAATCCGCGTAAAATAACATTTGTTACATATTCGCAAAAAGTTCCATGTAGTATGGAACTGTCTGCTATTGCTTCTGATGTTCTTTTTGCTCGAGAAATTTTACCTCTTAGAATTCCAAATAATGCATATGTTGAACAAATGCATACAACCCCAATTTGGAAACATACCTTACTCTATAGTTGGTTTGCGTCTACTACGAAAACTGGAGATATTATTCAAGGGCTTCCACAGTTGGAAAAACGATTTGAAGCCAGAGAAACTTTCCAATGTTTATTTGAAAGTTTATTTCTTTATATTTGGAAAAAATATTGGAGTTTAAATGCAACACGTAGTTCAACTTACCTAGATACTTACGCTTTATCAATTAAGGCGTATCAAACATTATTTTTATCTCAACTCCAACAAATCTATATCACACAAGGAATACAAATTGAAGAAAAACACCTTGAAGTGATTGTTCGTCAAGTTTATATATCGTGTTTTATTTTAGATGGTGGTGATTCCGGTTTTTTACCAGGTGATATTGTTCCCCGTGCAACTCTTATGACTTTACATACTTATTTTCATTGTCATATTCGTTGGGCAAGTCTTTTTTTTGGATTAAGTGAATCAGTTATGCAATCACCTACTAAAAATTTTTTAACCCGATCGAGTTTTCAAAGAACCAAAGAAACTCTTTCTTTGGCAACAATAAATCAAACCCCAGACTTTTTATTAGGTCTCAAACAAAATATTATATTTGGTCAACTTCTTCCAGTTGGAACTGGGTGCTTTTAATTTAAATGGTCTCTACAGAACATACACTAAGTATGTTCGCTGTAGACGCCTCCTTAGCTCAGTGGTAGAGCATTTCATTTGTAATGAAAGGGTCGTCGGTTCAATTCCGACCGGAGGCTACGGAAAGTTGTCCGAGTGGCTGAAGGAATTTGTTTTGAAAACAAAAACGGGTTTACGCCCGTCGAGGGTTCGAATCCCCCACTTTCCGACTACAGTGTAAGGAGGTTGTACTACAATGTAGTGTTAATGAATAGAGGTTTATTGGTTCTACTTTTAAAGAAGTAAATTGAAATTACAGCTCTCTGTAAATAGAGCCAATACCTAAAAAGACAAGTCTGTCAGTATCTTTTTATTTGTATGCCCACAATTCAACAGTTAATTCGTAAGAATCGTAAGACCCTTAAAAAGAAGACAAAATCACCTGCGTTAAAGTCATGCCCACAACGACGTGGAGTTTGTACGCGTGTTTATACAACAACGCCTAAAAAACCAAACTCAGCTTTACGAAAAGTAGCCCGTGTTCGAGTAAGTTCAGGATTTGAGGTGACAGCTTATATTCCTGGAATTTCGCATAATATTCAAGAACATTCTGTTGTTCTTTTACGTGGTGGTCGAGTTAAAGATTTACCAGGAGTTCGATATCATATTTTACGAGGTTGTTTAGATGCAGCAGGTGTAAAAGCGAGAAGAAATGGGCGTTCCAAATATGGTACAAAAAAATCTTAGGTCTTTTTATTTTTATTCCTTTTTATATATTATATTATAATGACAAATCGTATTCAAATTTCGAACGAATATTCTAGTTTGCTTGTTCAAACAACGATTCATCATATTTTAAAACATGGTAAAAAAGTGTTAGCAACTAAACTTCTGGTTAATGCTATTAAACAGTTGGGAGAAACACCAAGTCAGCAACTTGAAGTTTTTCATCTTGCTATTAATAATGCAACACCAAATGTGGAAGTTAAACCAAAACGTTTTGGTGGATCAGTTTATCAAGTTCCTATTCCAGTGACAGAAACGCGAGGAACCAGTTTGGCTATTCGATGGGTTTTACGTGCTGCAATCCAACGCGATGGCAAATGCTTTGAAGATAAATTAAGCAAAGAAATTCAAGATGCTGCAAAAAATACTGGGAATGCAATTCGTAAAAAAGAAGAAGTTGAACGTATGGCTCAGGCCAATAAAGCTTTTGCCCATTTGGCTTAATTTTGATTATTTGCTTTATGGTTCAATACAAACCATTCGATAAATAAAAAATTCAAATCATAAAAAAAAAGCTCGCTAACGCATAAACATCTATACAAATTGATAACAATTTGGTTCTATAAGTACTAAATAGCTTTTTTTCTCATTTAAACCTTTTATTTGAGATTTTTTATCCCAAAAAATTTATTAACTTTATATTAAAAACCTATGGCAAGAGAAAAATTTGAAAGAACAAAACCGCATGTAAATATTGGAACAATTGGACATGTTGACCATGGGAAGACCACTTTAACAGCTGCGATTACCATGACTCTCGCTTTGGCTGGAGGTGCAACAGCAAAAGACTATTCTGATATTGATTCATCACCGGAAGAAAAAGCCCGTGGGATTACAATTAATACAGCACATGTGGAATATGAAACAGCTACACGTCATTATGCACATGTTGATTGTCCAGGTCATAGTGATTATGTTAAAAATATGATTACTGGAGCAGCGCAAATGGATGGAGCCATTTTAGTAGTTTCAGCTGCTGATGGTCCAATGCCACAAACAAAAGAACATATTCTTTTAGCAAAGCAGGTTGGGGTTCCATCAATGGTTGTTTTTATGAATAAAGAAGATCAGGTTGATGATCCAGAACTTTTAGAATTAGTTGAAATGGAGATTCGTGAAACTCTGAATGATTATGAATTTCCGGGTGATGACATGTCTATTACATCAGGATCAGCACTTCTTGCATTAGAAGCCTTAAACAAAGGAGATGGTGAAAATGAATGGATTACACGTATTGAAACACTTATGGAAAATGTGGATAGCTATATTCCAACTCCAGAACGTGAAGGTGACAAACCATTTTTAATGGCAGTTGAAGACGTTTTTTCCATTACTGGACGAGGAACTGTAGCAACTGGACGTGTTGAAAGAGGTGTTGTTAAAGTTGGTGATGTTGTTGAACTTGTTGGACTTGCTGAAACACGTTCATTTACAGTTACAGGACTTGAAATGTTCCAAAAAACATTAGAAGAAAGTGTTGCAGGAGATAATGTTGGTGTTTTACTTCGTGGGGTTCAAAAAAATGAAATTGGGCGAGGTATGGTTATTTCTCAACCAGGTTCAATTACCCCACATACTCAATTTAAGAGTGAAGTTTATATTTTAACGAAAGAAGAAGGTGGTCGTCATACTCCATTTTTTACTGGATACCGACCTCAGTTTTATGTTCGTACAACAGATGTAACAGGTCAGATTGTAGCCTTTGAAGGTGATGATGGATCAGAAGCGCAAATGGTTTTACCAGGTGATCGTATTAAAATGAATGTAGAGTTAATTCAACCAATTGCTATTGAAACTGGAATGCGCTTTGCAATCCGTGAAGGAGGTCGAACAGTTGGTGCTGGAATTGTAACAGATATTATAAGCTAATATACATATGAATTTTTCCACAGAACAAATTGCAAAATTAAAAAAGTATGTTTCAGAACAAGGGAAAATTTTACCTCGTCGATTAACACATTTAAATGCTAAAGAACAACGTCAAGTCGCACGAAGAGTAAAACAAGCACGTGTTCTTGGTTTTTTACCTTTTTCATTAACAAACAATAACCTATAAACTACACCTTTATAGGGTAAACTGATTAGAGTTACATCAAATTCTAAGATGTAAAAGTGTGGAGTAGACTAACAGATATATTATATTGTGACTATGTCAGATTATGACTTTTAACTGTGAAGGCAGTATTAATCAAGAGTGTATCTGTCTACATTACTATTAAATTAGTGTAATATTATAAAATATACGTAATCACTATACACTTGAATATATTTGATGAAGTAAGTCTAGGCTTTTTCATTTTATGACTGACAGGTAACAGAAATTAAAGTAATATGGAAGTTTTCAGAAACTTTGCCTTTCGTTTTAAAAGCAAGTCAATTTCAAAAGAAATAATAGTTTAAAAGACTATTTTTCCATTGTTCTATACGCTTATAAAGATTTTCAAAAATCTTTTCAGATAAATAACTCTTATATGTAGAACCTAGCATATTTAAATTTGTGTAATTTTAAAACTAAACTTAATATTTTTTATTAGATATATTTACATAAAAAAGTAAGTAAATTTACTGATTATTACTTAACAGCTTCGCATAAGTAACGAGTACTCAATTAAAGTAAGGTTTATTCTTACGATTTTCCCTCGGAAGGAATATTGTACCTTGTCAGCTATTTATAACATAGTGATTAATATTCTTCGTTACTACTATTTTGCGGCTCCTTTAATAATCAATATATTTGTCTCTTTACATTCTTTTTGAATGTGTAAAAAACCTTATTTCCTCTTTTTTTTAAAGCTATGGCTAAAAAATCTTTAATTCGACGTGAAACAAAACGTCAAAAACTTGTAAAAGTGTATTCTCTTAAACGAAATACCTTAAAAAAACAGCTGGCAGATCCTAATGTCGATACTCGTACTGTATTTACACTTCGCCAACGATTACAACAACTTCCAAGAAATAGTAACCCTACACGCTTACATAGACGATGTGAGCAAACGGGTCGTCCACGTGGGGTATTTCGAGATTTTGGTTTATCACGTCATCTTATCCGTGAATTAGCCCATGAAGGATGTTTACCTGGAGTTACAAAAGCCAGTTGGTAAAACTGGATTCGTACATTCGTCCTTTTGAGTTTCAATTTAAACAGTTAAAATTTTATGACATCTACTCGTATGCCCACAGTTCAAGAGATATATACAATCTCATTAACCGAAAAAGCTTGTTTCTTAGTGGAAAGTAATCAATATACTTTTCTTATGGATCGAAGCATAAAAAAGTCCAGAGTATTAGAAATTTGTGAGCAGCTTGATATTGACGTGGCCAAGATTCGTATTATCAATCTTCCCGTTAAAATGCACAAACCACGATTAAAAAAAGTTATGATAACTTGTAAACCTGGATCGTCTATTTCTATTTACCCAGAATAATATGAATAAACTCAAACCATATTCACCCGGAAGCCGTCATTCTTGTATTCAATCATTTCGAAATTTAAGTAAAAAAAAATCTGAAAAATCGCTTACTGTCCCACTTCACCGTGCAAATGGTCGAAATCATAAAGGGCATATTACAATTGGTCAAAAAGGAGGGGGAGTCAAACGTGCGTATCGAATGATTTCGTTTAAACGTCCACCTGACAAAGTAGCTTGTGTGAGTGCTCTTGAATATGATCCAAATCGAAGTGCAAATATTGCACTCTTAGAATTTGTTGATGGAAGTAAATCATATATTCTTGCTGCGCATGGGTTAAAAGTTGGTGCATTTGTTTTTACAAATGAAAAAGCTCCAAACACAGTTGGAAATTGTTTACAACTAAAAAACATGGCATTAGGAATTCAAATTCATAATGTTGAACTCATTCCAAATCGAGGTGGTCAACTTGTACGTGCTGCTGGAACTTCTGCACAAATTGTTGCCCAAGAAGGAAATTTCGTCACAATTCGTCTTCCGTCATCTGAAATGCGGTTTCTTCCTAAAACATGTTGGGCAACAGTTGGACAGGTTAGTAACCTTGAACGTGCTACTTTACAACTTGGAAAGGCTGGACGTAGTCGTTGGCTAAATAAGCGACCAAAAGTTCGAGGTGCAGCTATGAATGCTGTTGATCACCCACATGGAGGTGGAGAAGGTAAAGCACCAATTGGACGAAAGCATCCTGTAACAGCGTATGGAAAATGTGCCTTAGGAGTCAAGACACGAGATAAAAAAAAATACAGTACATCCCTCATTCTACGTCGACGAACATCATAACCCCTTTAAAGCACTTATGAAACTTTTTATTGAACAACATCTTATTAATAAAATTACCGAGCAAAAAGAATCTGGGAATACTGCACCTATCCAAACTTGGTCTCGTAGATCATCTGTTGTTCCATATATGATTGGTCATACATTTGCCATTCATAATGGCAAGTCCTTTGTTCCAATTTTTATTACTGAACAAATGGTCGGGCATAAACTCGGAGAATTTGCACCAACAAGAAAATTTAAAGGTCATAAAGTAAGTGATAAAAAAGCACGACGATAACGATAGATAGCAATAGTATAAATATATGGGACAAAAAACACATCCTCTCGGATTTCGAATAGGTATTTCAAAAGAACATCAAGTTGATTGGTTTCAAAAACCAAATGGACAATATGCAAACTATCTAAATGAAGATCTATACATTCGAAACTTATTATTAAAAGAGAACAGTATTTGTGGTATTTTTATCCGCCGTAAAAGTTCTCAATTACATATTTTTGTAAAGACTAATCGACTGAGTCTTCTTCAAAAAAATGTTCAGGTTTTACATCGAAAAATTCAAAATAGACTTGACTTTCAAGTTGACATTCATTTAGAAGCAGTTAAAGAGTATACAGCTCACGTTTTAGCTCATTTTATGGTTAGTCAATTAGAGCGTCGTGTTGCCTTTAGACGTGTACTTAAAGAAACACTTCGCAAGGTTCAAAACCAAAAAGGTGGAATTAAACTTCAAGTTGCTGGACGATTGAATGGAGCGGAAATGGCACGGACTGAATGGATTAAAGAAGGACAAGTTCCTTTACAAACACTTTCAGCAAATATTGATTATGCACAACAAGAAGCGCACACAATTTATGGTGTCCTTGGAATTAAGGTTTGGCTTTTTAAACCTTCTAAAACCAAGTAAATACTTTATTTTTAACCTTTACTAAGAAGTTTATTTTAACTTAAATACAAACTTATGCTAAGTCCAAAACGAACAAAATATAAAAAAATGCATAGAGGCCGAGGAAAAGGTCGAGCTCTAAGAGGTAATACATTACACTTTGGAGAATTTGCTCTCGCCGCAACTGAACCAGGTTGGGTTACATCACGACAAATTGAAGCTGGAAGACGAGCAATTACACGATATACGAAACGAACAGGAAAACTTTGGATTAGAATTTTTCCAGATAAACCTATTACTGCTCGACCTGCTGAAACTCGTATGGGGGCTGGGAAAGGTGCTGTTGACTATTGGGTTGCAGTTGTAAAACCCGGTCGTATTTTGTATGAAGTTAATGGTGTACCCCAGATTTTAGCTCTTTCGGCATTTCGCGTTGCAAGTTTTAAAATGCCAGTCCAAACAAAAATACTTAAAGCTATATGATTCAAACCCAAACTCGAGTAAAAGTAAGTGATAATAGTGGTGCAAACAGCCTTATGTGCATACGAGTATTAGGAAAACAAAAAAAAGCAGCGTCTTTAGGAGATTCTATTGTTGGGGTTGTTAAAGATGCATTACCAAATATGCCAATTAAAAGATCTGATGTTGTAAAAGCGGTTGTTGTTCGTACAGTTAAATCAGTACAACGAGCAAACGGCTTTTCTATTAGATTTGATGAAAATGCAGTTGTGTTGATTGGGAGTGATAATAACCCTCGTGCTTCAAGAGTTTTTGGGTGTATTGCAAGTGAACTCCGTGAAAAACAATATACAAAAATTATTTCATTAGCTCCTGAAGTTCTTTAAGTAGAATATATTTTTTCACGCGTACTTTATTATATTAATTCCTTATCTATGCCTCAGCCTAAAAGAAAAAAACAGTGGAGTACAAAACCAGGACTTCATAAAATTATTATCAATTGTTCGATTGGAGAAGAAATGTCTAATCCGAACATTTCCAAGCGATTAAATAATCAAATTCGCCTTATTACTGGGCAAATTTCGTCTATGACACGAGCAAAAAAGGCAATCGCAAATTTTAAAGTCCGAAAAGGAATGCCAATTGGACAAAAGTCCACATTGCGCGATGAAAAAATGGAATCTTTTGTGCAAAAATTAGTCCACCTTGTTTTTCCACGTGTACGAGATTTTCAAGGTCTACCAAGTTCAAGTTTTGATGGTTGTGGAAACTACTCCTTTGGTCTTCCAGATCAAAGTGTTTTCGCCGAACTTGAATCAGAATACAAAGCTTCCGAATTAAATTCCACATATGGATTTACTATTACATTAGTCACAACGGCTGAAAATGATGATGACGGATTACTTATACTTAAAAATTATGGTTTTCCTTTTGCATAAAACAGTTTCTAACCTTATACATGAATACATGTAAAAAATTATTAAGCTCGAAAAATAAAGCGAACATTTCAAGGGTTCGCTTCTGAGCATTTATTCCTTTTACCCTTTATGGCAAGATATATTCGATCAAAAACACGTATTGTCCGACGTCTTGGTGCTTTACCAAGCTTTACAAAAAAAACTTCACATAAAAAACAGTCCCCTGGAGAACATGGAACTGATATCACACGTGTTACAAGTTCTCAATATGGGATTCGTCTACAAGAAAAACAAAAGATTAAATTTGGGTATGGCGTTTCCGCAAAACAATTATTAGGGTATATGTTTCAGGCAAAGAGAAATGTTATTTCAACTGGGTATGCTCTTTTACAAATTTTAGAAATGAGATTAGATTGTATCCTATATACACTTGAGTGTCGTTCTACCATTCCAGCTTGTCGACAACTTGTAAATCATGGGCATGTTAGAGTGAATGGAAAAATAGTCAACATTCCATCTTATCAATGTGTCAAAAATGACGTTATTACAATTGCACCTAAGTTTCAAGTTCCTTTAAAATCTACACCATATATAAATGTTAATGGAATGGGATGTGAAATTATAAAAAAAGTGAATCCTTATGATGTTAAAAGTGGGTTAGAATTAAGACACATTGTTGAATTTTATTCTCGTAAATAAAACTTTTTATTGAATCCATAAGTACTATTTTGACGTTGAAATTTTCCGATTTTGTAAAAACACTTATGTAAATGTTACGTTATCATTTGGTTTATCAAATAAACCATACTCTAATGTATCAATACTTATATACTTTTAATTCAGACCTTATAAGTAAGTTCTTACTTAATACGTATTATTAATCTACTAA
>Ga0257106_1001845_pt1 | contig 10159 bp, 10 predicted proteins | sample LP_taG_3_FD_190177 | JGI IMG/M metagenome (GOLD analysis project Ga0257106, IMG submission 190177) | Marine microbial communities from Northeast Subartic Pacific Ocean, Canada - LP_J_2011_P26_10m | ecosystem: Environmental > Aquatic > Marine > Oceanic | place: Canada: Northeast Subartic Pacific... | reverse complement strand
GCCAGCTGGAATGTCAATTCAGTGCGAACCCGACTGGATCATGTTCTGAATTGGCTTGAGCACTCGCAAACAGACCTGCTGGCATTGCAGGAAACAAAAGTGGATGATCCTCAATTTCCGCTTGAGCCCTTTCTCCAGAGGGGATATCAAGTTCAGTTTTACGGACAGAAGGCCTACAACGGCGTAGCACTGATCAGTCGCATGCCCGTTGAAGACGTGCGGATGGGTTTCAGTGCAGAGCTCATTGACGACGACGAAGCCGAGGAACTTAGTGCTCAAAAACGCGTCATCAGCGCACTCATCGATGGCGTTCGAGTGGTGAATTTGTACGTCCCCAATGGATCGAGTCTCAGCTCGGATAAATACAACTACAAACTCACCTGGCTGTCCTGCCTGGAGCGCTACCTCAGGGCGATCCAAACCAGAGACGAACCGCTCTGTGTAGTGGGAGATTTCAATATCGGGCTTGAAGCGCGAGACCTACCCGATCCGGATCGCTTGTCCGGCGGGATCATGGCCTCAGATCGAGAACGGGACGCGTTAAGAGCGGCCTTAGGGCCTGATCTTCAAGACGCCTTTCGTCTGTTTGAAGCAAACAGCGGCCATTGGAGCTGGTGGGATTACCGCAGTGGTGCTTGGGACCGAGATCGTGGCTGGCGAATCGATCACGTGTATCTCGATGAAACGCTTCGGGGGGTAGCGCGAAGCTGTTCGATCGACAAGCAAGAACGAGGACGGGTCCAACCCAGCGACCACGCACCTGTGGTGGTTGACCTGGCCTGGGACTTAGAGGACGACGAAGAGGTTGAGGACTGATTTCAATACACAATGGCTTCTTCGGGAAGATCTTGTCCCTCTGCTTGTAATTGCACAGAACGTCGCATCGACTCGCCACAGCTCTGTGGAGTCGGAAAAATTTTTCCAGGATTGGCACGGCCAAGCGGATCAAAAGCAAGCCGAACCCATTGCATGCTGACCAAATCATTAGCGCTGAACATTTGATCGAGATAACAGCGCTTATCGCTGCCAACTCCGTGTTCTCCGCTGATGCTGCCTCCCACCTCAAGGCAAAGATGCATGATCGCGCCTCCGAGTGCCTTTACCCGTTCATTCACACCCGGTTCTGATGCGCGGTAAAGGATCAGCGGATGCAGGTTGCCATCACCGGCATGAAACACATTGGCCACCACCAGACCGTGTTCCGCACTGAGCTGATCGATGGCCTTAAGAACCCTTGGAAGAGCCGTACGTGGCACAACGCCGTCTTGGAGGTAGTAGCTGGGGTATTGCCGGCCAAGCGCTGAAATGGCACTTTTTCGTCCTTTCCAGAGACGGGCGCGATCCTCTTCACTCCAGGCTTCACGGATGTCGCCTGCCCCAGCCTCTCGACAAAGGGCTGAGGTGACCGTAACGGCTTGCTGGACCTCCGGTTCCTGGCCATCAAGCTCAATCAATAAAACAGCTCCAGCCTCCTGCGGATACTCCTCTTCTCCAAACGCTTCATTCACCGCTTTGATGCAGGTTTGATCCATGATTTCCAGCCCAGCTGGTAACACCCCAGCGCGAGTGATCAAGCGCACAGCCTCTCCAGCGGCCTGCATAGAAGGGAAATCTGCGAGCAACACACCAACAGCATCGGGAGCATGTAGCAAGCGAAGCGTGATTGCCGTGGCAATTCCAAGCGTGCCCTCACTCCCAATAAACACGCCCCGCAGATCCAGCTCAGCCGCATCGCATAACGAGGTTCCAAAGCGAGTTGGTGTGCCATCCGGCAGCACAACATCCAAGGCGAGCACATGGTTGCTTGTGACGCCGTACTTCAAGCAATGCACACCACCAGAATTTTCAGCAACATTGCCGCCGATGCTGCAGACCACCTGACTCGAAGGATCTGGGGCGTAATAAAAGCCATCACCAACAACCGCACGGCTCACCCAACTGTTGATCACACCAGGCTCCACCGTGATCGTCTGATTCTCAAGATCGATTTTGAGAATTCGGCGCATACGACTGGTCACCACCAGAAGAGCTTCCTGCTCCACCAACGCACCACCTGAAAGGCCAGTACCACTCCCTCGAGCCACAAAAGGAATGCCCTGGCGATGGCAACACGCCAAGATTTGTGCCACCTGATCGGCCGTTTCTGGCAACACCGCAAGCTTCGGCATGTGCCGGTCCATGGTGAGACCATCACAGTCGTACGACAGCAATTCCTGCCGCTTCGCGACGACTGCTTTTGAGGGGAGGAACCCTCTCAACTCCCGCTCAAGCGCTGGCCAGTCGTAGTTCACTGATGACGTGCCGAACTGCAGCAACCTAGGCAGTTTTGTCATCAATTCTTTGGCTTCAAGTACAGAAAAAACACATCGGGCCGATCTTGGGTCAAGATGTTGCACGGTTTGCAACTGCCCTTTGGCTCCCGTCCCCGTGACTGCTTCCAATCTGAACACCAGCCACTCCGAGGCCATATTCAATGCGGCCAAGGATTTGATGCCCGGCGGCGTGAGCTCTCCGGTGCGCGCCTTCAAGTCGGTCGGCGGACAACCCATCGTGTTCGATCGGGTCAAAGGCCCTTATGCCTGGGATGTGGATGGCAATAAATATGTGGATTACATCGGCAGTTGGGGACCAGCCATCTGCGGTCATGCCCACCCAGAGGTCATCAGCGCTCTCCAAGAAGCCATCGAGAAAGGCACAAGCTTTGGAGCTCCCTGCGCTTTAGAAAACACCTTGGCGGAGATGGTGATTGAAGCCGTCCCCAGCGTGGAGATGGTGCGCTTCGTGAATAGCGGCACAGAAGCTTGTATGTCGATGCTGCGCTTGATTCGAGCTTTCACGGGGCGCGACAAGATCATCAAGTTCGAAGGCTGCTACCACGGCCACGCGGACATGTTCCTCGTCAAGGCTGGCTCGGGAGTCGCCACACTCGGCCTACCCGACTCCCCCGGAGTGCCACGGAGCACCACAGCCAACACATTGACTGCTCCTTACAACGATCTGGAATCGGTGAAGCAGCTCTTCGCTGAAAATCCCGACGCGATCGCCGGAGTGATCCTTGAACCGATCGTTGGCAATGCAGGATTCATACAACCTGAACCAGGGTTCTTGGAGGGTTTACGAGAACTCACCAAAGAAAACGGTGCACTTCTGGTCTTTGATGAAGTGATGACTGGATTTCGCATCAGCTATGGCGGTGCCCAAGCACACTTTGGAGTAACTCCTGATCTCACAACAATGGGCAAGGTGATTGGAGGAGGTTTGCCCGTTGGCGCCTATGGCGGCCGCAGAGAGATTATGGAAATGGTGTCACCTGCTGGCCCTATGTATCAAGCAGGCACGTTGAGTGGCAATCCTCTGGCGATGACGGCTGGGATCAAAACTCTCGAATTGCTGAAGCAGCCAGGCAGCTACGAGAAGCTCACCGCTACGACCGAACGCTTAATTCAAGGAATTCTGGATACGGGCCGTGAAGCTGGTTTTCCAATCACCGGAGGCAGCGTTGGGGCCATGTTCGGCTTCTTCCTCTGTGAAGGTCCAGTCCGAAATTTCGAAGAAGCGAAAACAACCAATGCTGCGCGGTTTGGTCAACTGCATAGAGCGATGCTCGAACGTGGTGTCTACCTTGCACCATCTGCATTTGAAGCAGGCTTCACATCGCTCGCCCATTCCGATGAAGACATCGACGCAACCATCAAGGCATTCCGAGAAAGCTTTGCTGCAATCTCCTGAATAGAACGAGATGAAAGCTCAATGCATCGCGAAGACGATGCTGAGCTTTGGTCTTTGGATCGCTGGGGCTCAAACCAAAGAAGCAGAACCATCTCAGCTACACAATCAGTGGAATGATTAATTCTGGATGTCACGGCTCAACCCGAGGTGGGAGTTGAGGGGGGAACTGAGCCAGTTCACATGCAATCCAAAAACTCAATCAATAAATAAGCACATACGATCTACATCAAAGCCTGGTCAATCCAACTGGAATGTGGATCACACAAGCATCATTAAACTGAATAGAGGGTAAAAATAAAATCGACTTCAGCATGAACTCTGGTGTAAGATCAGTCGGAAATAATGCGGTGGAACTGGAATAGGCTCGCAACCAGCAATCAGGGGGGAAGGTACGAAAAATTCTTTCAATATAATGTAAAATAAAAGAATGAGTCGCAAGCCTTCCATCTTGATAAAAACAGCATGCTTTTCAATCGCCCTAAATACAACAATGCTGCTGCTATTAGAAAGTGGGATACATGTCGCTACTGCAGAAACGATTACACTAACTCTAAGCAATGGCGACAAGATTCAAGGCAAATTAGTCAAGAGTGAAAGCACTGATACAGTAACGGTCATTGAACATCCAAGCTTAGGCAAACTTGAGATTCAATCAACCTCATTAAAAGCCAAACCAAAAAGGAAGCGATGGACAGGAAGCTTTTCAGCAGGAATTACAGGATCGAATACAGATCGCGACCAAGACCTTGACAGCACATCTCAACTCATCACCCAATACAAGGATGCAGTAAACCTTTTTGCCTTTAAAGCGAATACAGAATATGGTTTTTCTAGAAGTTCAAGTGAACAGCAAGGGGCTACGGACACAAACCAAGGACAACTAGACCTACGCTACTCATACACATTTTCAGGAAAAACGAATGCCTATATCTCAAATATTTACGATTACGACACCCTTAATCAAGTAGGAGTGAATAATCTTATCAATTCAATTGGCATTGGATATGATCTCATAAAGACAGATACTACAACCCTTAATATATCAGCAGGTCCTTCAGTACAGAGCATATGGGGCGGAGAATTTTGTAGAGATGACAAGTACTGCGGAAATACATATGCAGCTAGTAGCGCGCGAATCAGCTTCGACTGGGACCCGAATAATTACTTCAATCTCTCACTAAGCAATCAATTCACAGGCGCCTATATAGACGGCCTATCTCCGAGTAATAATTTTTCGGGAACTATCAAGGTCTATCCATTGGGAGACAAAAAACTATTCACGTCTCTAAATGGCCAACTCATCTACAATTCACTTACATCTCCTCAAATCGACAACAGCTTTTCATTGCAACTTGGCACCCAACTTTTTTAATATTATTCAGCTATAGCCGCTCCTTCAGGCCTACGAGGATCAGCAACTCCAAAACTACCGCCATTTGGTTTGAGCTCAACACTATTAGCGGAACCCATCGAACGAGTGAATCGCAATGTATGGCCTCGCTGTTTCAAAAGCTCAACCGTGTCGGGACTAAAACCCTGCTCAAGCTGCAAGGAATCAGGCCATAGCTGACTATGAATCCTGGGTGTAGCGACACTTGTTGCAAGATTGAGACCATGAACAATCCGATTTAAAAGCACCTGAACAACGGTCGTAATAATTCGACTCCCACCAGGGCTCCCGGTCGCCAACCAAGAATCACCCTCTTTATTCAGAACAATTGTGGGCGTCATAGAGCTGAGGGGTCTTCGACTTGAAGCAACTGCGTTTTGCTCCCCTTGCACCAAACCGTAGGCATTAGGTACACCAGGTTTAGCCGTGAAATCAGCAAGCTCGTTATTCAAGAGAAAACCTGACCCTGGAACGGCGAGTCCATTGCCATAAGCAAAATTCAAGGTCGTCGTTAATGCCACCAATGAGCCATCACGATCAGCCACAGAAAGATGAGTTGTATTGACACCAGATGACAGAGGTGCTTGTCCAGCCAAATCGGCCGCTGAAGTATGCGAAGCAAGATTTAATTGATCACGCAATCTATCAATATATGATTGAGAAAGAAGCCTACGCATGGGAATATCAATCTGATCTGGATCTCCTAAAAACTGATTACGATCTCGATAAGCAAGATTCATACTCTCCGTAAGTAAATGAATCGAGTCTGCACTGTTAGAACCTAATGCTTCAAGATCAAAATGATCAATCAGCTTTAGAATTTGAAGAAGGGTAATACCACCACTACTTGGCGGTGGCATGGAAATGACAGTATGACCACGAAAGACTCCCTTCACAGGTTCTACCCAAGGAGCAGTGAAATCAGCTAAATCACGATGATCAATAAGCCCTCCCTGAGACTTCATTAAAGTCACAATCTGATGAGCAATCTTTCCTTCATAAAAAGCCGAGGTACCCTTAAGAGAAATGAGTTTTAGGGACTGAGCCAGCTCAGGCTGACGCAGCAGCTCACCAGATTGATAAGGAATCCACTGAGCTCCACCACCAGGGAGCTCAACTTGCCGATAAAAAAGTGACCGTGCTGTCGGATCTTGCCTCAGACGTGGGAATGCTCTCTTGAGAGAGTCTGCCAATTGCGGATAAATCACAAAACCATCGTCCGCAAGTTGGATCGAAGGGGCCATCACTTCTACCCGACTCAAACGGCCAAAACGCTCCTGAGCTTTCAAAAGACCGGCCACACTTCCGGGAACACCAGTGCTCAATAAACTAAAAAATTCTTTGCTCTTGCTCACTTCCCCATCAGGATCAAGGAAAAGGTCTCGATGCGCTAGACGAGGAGCAATTTCACGAAAATTGAGCGCATAAGCCTTGCGCTCAGGCGCAAACCAGAACACAAGAAATCCCCCTCCACCGAGATTCCCAGCCTGGGGCAACGTGACAGATAGGGCAAAGGCCGTAGCTACAGCAGCATCAATGGCATTCCCACCCTTACGAAGCATTAAAGCCCCCACCTCACTCGCCAGTCTCTCCTGGCTGCTAACAATTCCAAGTGATGAATGAACAGGGTGAAAGCGCTGACCAGACTCCTGCAAAAGATTTTCGGAGGTCGGCCTGACCAAACGAACTTGATTGGCACAAGCCGGAGAGGAGCCGAAGAGCACAGCAATGCCTGTACATAGATTGACGGCCAAAAAAGTCGCAAGCTTTTGAGTCACTGAGGAATCAAGAAGAGACTTCAAGGGCTTGGTTCAGTATCAATAATGACCAACACAAGAAATGCGGGAATGTTTTGTCAAAGAGCCTAAGTCCTATGGATATCACCATAGGAGGATCAATTCATGGCAGGCAGATTATTGTAAAAGCAGACAATCCGGCCCTGCCTACCTTAATGCGAAAAAAGACTCTATGGATGTCCTCGATTAAGGAGAGAGAGATTCGCTTGAATGACACTATCGCAGATGGCAATAGCCTAAGCAATTGAGCCAAGAAAGCGAATAGCGAGGAAAATTTCACATCACCTACCCTTAACATTACATGAATGCAAAAAAGTAAAAGGAAAACAAGTTTAGAATCAATCTGAAGCCAAAAATTAAACTTCAAAAAGTCACAAAAGAGAAAAAATCTGAAAAAATTAGCGATAGTTTTCAAATTGAAGCGGAACATCTAATTCTTCCTCTTTGCTTTTCACGAGTTGAATTGCTACCTGAAGATCATCCTTGCTTTTGCCAGTAATACGAAGACTTTCACCTTGAATGGCAACCGTAACCTTCTTCAATTCATCACGAACCATTTTGCTCAGCTTTTTCGCAAGCTCTTGGCTAAGGCCCTTTCGCAATTGAATGACCTGCTTAACGCGATTACCACCAACAACCTCAGGAGTTTGGAAGTCAAAAATCTTTAAGGAAAGATCTCGCTTGGTCGCTTTAGTCCTCAAAATATCTTCAACAGCTTGCAATGTCATGTCACTAGCAGTGGTGATCACCACTTCCGTTTCCGCTAGATCAATTTCAGTACCTGAATCCTTAAGGTCATAACGATTTCCAACATCCCGGCGGACTTGATCCAGAGTATTGACCAGCTCCTGGCGGTCAAAATCAGATACCACATCAAATGAATATGACGCCATAGTGCTGTGCTGCTGTTCCGAACAGGTCCTTGCTCAACTTACTCACGTTGAGCGATCATGGCAGGATTAATAAACAAACGCACAGCATCACTGTTGCTTTTGGAGCTACAAAGCTGAATTTTTCAAGCCCCCAAGCCCAAAAACAGTTGCAACATCCATCCCGTAACATCGTACGCAATTCCACTCAGTGATCTAACGCTGATAAAAATATCAGAATGAATATAGCTTAAAACAAACTAGTTGCATGATTGTTAACAACACAACCTCAAGCCTAGTTTATTATTAGAAAAGGCTTACCAACTCAATATTCTAGGCTCTTCATGACAACACCACTGGATCAGGCTCGGTTCATTGCCGATGAAATGGAAAACCTTGCTGATCAACTGAAGCCTGACGTGATTCGAGCGGCTCGATCTGATGAAGAAGGGCGCAAGAATCTCGATCGTCTTGAATATGCCCTTGGAACGATTGGGAAAGCACTCATCCTTACTGACTACAGCGTGGATGAACAAAAAGATCTCGATAAGCTCGAAGAGTTCAGGGAACTGCATGGAAAGCAGTGAAGCCCTAAAACACCCTCCTAAAACCAGAGTCCACGCTATCCGTTAGACCCATCGGATGCAGCTTGCTCTAAATCTTTCCAAGTCAAGTCAATCAGGGGCAGCGCTTCATCAATTTCTCGTTTCAAGACGGAAGCCTCATCAGTCAGCCCCTGCTCGATCAGCTGCTGATATTTCTTGTATTGGTTGACCCAGATCAGGATCGTGGGGGTGCTGTTCGTCATGCTTCTGGTGTGGCGCGACATTCCAAAACATCCCATAGACAGAGGATGCGAGTGGAATGCCATTGAGCATCAAATCAGAACCAAAGCTAATCGATTTATACGCTTGTAAGGCCTGGATGCTTGAGACCCCACGTATCAACTAACGAGTCAATCCTGACATCGACTAGTACTGGTAACGGATTTCAACTGAACTGTATTGATTGAGTCAACAAACAATCCCAATCAAAACACTAGAAGTCATGCTTTTCGCCCTCAACCACCATCGCAACCAATAAAGGCCAGTAGCGATAACTCGATCGAATCAAAAGGACCCAAATGAACCAAAGAAGCCAAAAATTCACGCTCTCATCGGTGGCCTGACGGCAGTCCTGTTGCAACTGCTTCGCCGCAAAACCTGAAACTTGCTCTTGCAACGAGCGATTCATCGCAGAACACACCTTCCCGGCTGGAAGGCGGAACAATTCTGCAGAGAGCCAGGCCGGGGCTAAAGCCACTGGGATAGCAACCAACCATCTACCGACAAATCGCTCTAAGGAACGACTCGGCACGATGCGTCTCGGCTTGGGAGAGGGCATCAAAAGCCAATCCAGACGCGCACTGCCCTGAAATTAGAAACGACTGGTCAACAAGACCAGCGCATTGACATCAAGCGAAAGCTTTTACGCCGATGACGCGTTGACAAATCACACAGTTCAAGACTTACGGGGTCAGCATCACAAAGCTTGATTCGAGAAAGTCAGGATGTTGGCGCCGATAGGTAGCGGCATCCTCTCCCCAAAACTCACTCCAGCCGGCAGATCCAACGTAATTGGAGTGAAGCCATACGCCGTTTCGGCCGAAGTTCATCCAAGGACTTTCTGGCGTTTGCCGGGTGGGGCTAAAAAATGTCATCGATCCGCCACTAATAGTGCCTGGCCAACGTTGATCGCCATAAACAACGACCGCTTTTGTTGGATATGCCCTGGAAATATCCACACTCACGTCACCCAGTGATCCACAGCGATACCTCACCGGCTCCAAGGCCATGGCATGCAAAGGGAGAGTCCATACAACCGCAAACCATGACCAACGGACAAATTTGCTCCAAGAGGTCAATGTTAGTCGACCCGAAAGAAGCATCATCACATGATCAAACGCCGTACATTCCCGGCCATTAAGGAAACAATTAGGCAACATCACAAACTTATGACAACAATCTACAACTCAGAAAACAACAGTAGCCTACAGAGGCAGTCAAAACAATGAATGTTGCATCATCCGCAGATGCAATCAAATCGAGACATAACTTTGATCGCAGAATATTTAATCAGTCCGAATTTTCATGCAATCTATTATTATGTTTGACGTTTGAATGTATAGCAACCGCCGTGATACCCAGTGAAAGGTTGCGCATAGGTAATCAGTTCCCAACCTTGCTGTCCAAGCTCATTCATCAATCCCACTAAAGTAATGTCGTGCTGTGGATTCCTTCGAGAAATCAACTGGTTTTCATCAAGCCAAAGCTCTTCTATTTCTCCAGTCCACGACTTTCCTTTCGGAACAAAACGCAATTGCGTGTATTCCCAAG
>Ga0257106_1001842_pt1 | contig 10163 bp, 7 predicted proteins | sample LP_taG_3_FD_190177 | JGI IMG/M metagenome (GOLD analysis project Ga0257106, IMG submission 190177) | Marine microbial communities from Northeast Subartic Pacific Ocean, Canada - LP_J_2011_P26_10m | ecosystem: Environmental > Aquatic > Marine > Oceanic | place: Canada: Northeast Subartic Pacific... | reverse complement strand
CGCACTGATGCACGATCGTCGTCGTCCACGTCGGCCGATGTTTCCCGCTCGGAAGTAAACCCCGCTTGACGCGGTCGCCGCCGACGCGGCCGATGAACTGATCCGCCACGAACGAATGGCACAGGAGCGCCCCGAGCAGCTCCATGACCTGCGCGACACACTCGGGGGTCGTCGCCTTGGGGACGAACGGCGGCGGGGGGGGCGGGGGAGCGCCCATGTTCGGAACAGCCGGCCCTTGGTACGCCGCGGCTTCTTCGTCCTCGGATGATTTCTTGGGAGATTTTCTGGCGGATAACAACGCCTCGAGGTCCACCTTCTTGGCGCGTGCCTCGTCACTGGCGCCCACGCCGAAAGCCTCCGCCAAGATGTTGTCCTTCTCCATCGCCAGCGGCGTCGACGGCGGGGTGCGGTACCTATCGCAGGTGGGCAGCATCGCGCGGATGTCGTCCAAGGCGCCGCGCCATACGATTTCTCTCGCCGCGCGCTCGCTGAATTTGGCAAACTTCTTCAGGCCGATCGCGCCGCACGTTCTGGACTCCGCGTCGTGTCTTCGCAACAACGTATGGAAGGTCTCCACGACACCGTGGTCCTCCACGAGTTCCAGCGCGGTCTGGTTCGAAGCGCACGCCAGTCGGACGAGGAAATCACCGCAGACCATCGCGTGCGACAAAACCGGATCCTTCTTTTTACCGTCCTCGCCTTCGCCGGCTTCCCCGTCGGCACCCCCGTCGGCACCCCCGTCGGCACCCCCGTCCTCGGCACCCCCTTCCGTGTACTTGGCCACCGGGGCCAACGCCGCGAGCAGCGACGGGACGAGGCCGCCCCTTCGGAGCAGACACTCCCGACCGATCCGCGTTCGCATGCAAATCTTGACGAGCCTCGCCGCCTTCGCTCGGACCGCCTCGACTTTGCCAATCTCGCTGTCGGGTTTTAAGATGTCGCACAGCGGCGTGAGGTCCCTGGCGAGCTCGACGACACCCTCGGGTGCGCCGACGACCAAGTGCGTGGATTCCCAGTCGCACGACGCCATCGTCGCGAGGCATCGCAGCGCGTGAAAGACGATCGCGGTGGACGGCGAAACAATCTGCGCCACGGGCTCGGGCTTGGGTGTCCCCGCCTCCTCCGCCGCGGCGATCTCCTCCTCGGTCGGTGTCGACATCTTCTCGCACGGCAGCAGCTGTGCCCACACCGCGTCGACGCACGCGCGGATCCCAACGCGGTGCCGGAGGATGTCGCCGGACCTCGCGGCCAAGGCTTGGATCGCGCGGAGGCCCGTCACCCGCGTCGCGTCCTCGCCGTTCGCATCGAGGAGCTTCATGAGGTTCTCCACGACGTCCGTCTCCGCGAGTATGTCGCCATCGTTCCTGTGGGTGGGTCGTATGGGGGGAAGTATCGCGGCGGGATCAGGATGGGTGCGCGATGGGTGGCATCCTACAGGCATCCCGAATCGGATCTGAAAAAAGCGATTGCTTCGCGGGGCGGGGAGGGGCGGGACGCGCACCTCGGGTCGGAGGTCAGTTCCTTTAGCTTCGACGCGGCATCCAGGCGCGTCGCATCGTCGCGGAGCTCCTCGGCGACGGGCGCGACGACGTTCTCGCGCGGCGTCTCCTCCGCGCCCTCCTCCTCGGCCATCGCGCTCGTAGCTCTGGGCCGAGCTCGGGCTCCTCGCTCACAGATGGCTATTTTATTACAGTGGGAAAATTAAAGCACGCGCGCTAAGTGTTACCTTCCTTCCTACTCGCTACAGGAAGTCCCCAAGCGAACTCACTTCCTCTTCGCTCGCGCCGATGACATTGAACTTCTCGTCCCCGCCGATCGGCTTGGTCCTGCTGAAGTTGTCCAGGTCGCACGCCATCTTCGGCGCCGACGTCGGCGGCGCCCCCGTCACCGGATGCTTCACCATCACGTAGTTGTCAACAAACGCGTGATTGAACAGGATGCGAGGGTACGGCCGCAGCGCCTCCTCCATCCTCGCGTCGCTCCACGGGGTTTTGTAATAGCACACGTGCGCGATGACCGGACCGCCGTCGCAATCCGTGGCGGTCGCCGTCAACATGACCTGCATGACCCTCGATTTCCCGTGTTCGTCCACGTTGGATGGGTGAAACGGGGAGTCTTTGTTGCTCGTGTCGACGCGCAGGGTGATGACGTCGTAGCTGTTTTGCATGGCGTACTTACCCCGCACGAACGGCACGTCGTGCATCGCCCAGTTCGTGTTCCACGCCTGGGCGGTGAACTCCAGGTTGAACAGCATGCCTTGCTCGGGCGCGCCTTTCCCGGTGCCGCGGACTACCATGAACCGAATCTGCGCGCCCTCGCCGTTGACCACCATGTCCGGCGCGAAGATGATGGACTTGGTGGGTCGCAGCGCCCTCGCCACGATCAGCGCCGCCGCCACGGTCAGCACCGTCCAGTGGAGCCAGCCGAACGCGGCGAGCACGAAGATCTCAGCCGGCGAGGACGCCTCGGATTCTTGCCATCCGTACACGGAGTCCGTGGATAGCCTAACGGTGGTGAGCGACAGCAGCACCTTCTTGCCGAAGCTCGTGCCGTTGTCCTTGCCCTCGATCGCCGCGACGACGTGGAGCACCACCCCGCACGCCGCGATGAGCCCAGCCTCCAGCGCGATCTCGAGCGAGACGAGCCAAGGCCAGCTGAACTCGTGCACGAGCGCGTGCCATAGGTCCGCGCCCGTGCCGAACGAGAACAGGCTCTTCTCCCCGACCAGCGCGGCCATGGATCCGGTGATGTAAGCGTCCTTGCCGTACACCTCGGGGGACCAGACCTCCCTGCTGGCGGTGGCCGGATCCCTCGGGATGGACACGGGCTCCGCGTGGACATCTTTGCGCGATGGGTACTCGGCGGTGTCGCGATGCTCGGGGTGCACGAACCTGCCGGGCGGGACTGTGAGACCGAGGAAGGAGCGCAGGAGATGTCGCGAGTTGAACGCGCCTGACGGGCCGAAAACCGTCAGCTTCGTCTTCGCGGTCATGGCCTGGCCGTGGTCGGATCCACGCGCGTTGTTGAATGCCGAGGATTGATAACTGAGTTCGCCCGAGATGAACTCGACCATCATCATCAGTTCGCGGCAGCACGGTCGCGATGGGTCGCGGCGGGCACTCCGACGATGAGGGCACCCCTTACGACCAGTGCCTCGAGGAGGTCGAGTTCATGCGCAGCGCGTGCGCGGCGGCGCAGCGCGGCGACATCGACAAGCTCCGCGACATGCTCGACCGCCGGCCCGACATCGTTCGGGACGATGGCATCAGCGGCGACAGCGGATACACCCCGCTGCACTACGCCGCGAGGGAGGGCCACGACGCGTGCGTGTCGCTGTTGCTAGGGCGTGGAGCGAACGTGAACAGCGCGACGAGGGCGGGGGGCGCGACGCCGCTGCATCGAGCGGCGTTCACCGGGCAGGAGCGATGCGTCGCGATGTTGCTCGACGCAGACGCCGATCCGCTCGTCGTAGATGCCGACGGGGAGAGCGCGCTGCACAAGGCGAGCGCGAGGGGACACCCCGGCGTGGTGAGGGCGCTGCTCGCCGCGAAGGGAGGTGACGGCGCGGTGGGACTGCGGGACAGGAAAGGGATGACGCCGGTGGAGCGCGCGGCTGACGACGCCACGAGGGCAGCCTTCGGCACCTAGATTAGATAGCTGACGTGTGTTCGAAGTACCTGACACTTAGGTTTAGTGCCGCTCACTCGTCGACGCGCGATAGGATCTACGGGACTCGCACCGACGAACCGTCGCGATGCCGACGACGCCCGCGAGCTACGAGACGAAGGACCTGAAGAAGCTGAAGGTTGCGGACCTTCGCGCCATCCTCGAGGCCAAAGGTGCGGACTCGACCGGGAAGAAGGATGAATTGATCGCCAAAATTCAGGCGTCCGAAGGACCGTCGGATGAACCCGCGCCCGAACCATCGCCCGAGCCATCGCCCGAGCCCAAGAAGTCTCCCCCCGCGAAGAAGGCCAAGGCTGCCAAGTCGCCCCCCGCGAAGAAGCCGAAGAAGGCGACACCGACGGAGGATCCGAAGGACGACGACGAGCCTCGGCCGGTGAACAACTTCTTCTTCAACAAAGAGGTCGCCGCCCATGGCTCCTCCGACGACGAGGACGACGACGACGACGAGCGACCCGAACCCGAACCCGAACCCGAGGAACCCGTCGTCGAGGAGGAGCCCGAGCCACCCGCGGACGCTGCGGAAACGGAGATCTACGTCGGGTTCCTGGGCGACAACTGCGATCGAAAGTTCATCGCCGAACTCTTCCGCCCGTACTTTGAGGTCACGCGCGTGCACATGCCGATGCAGTCCGAGCCCGGCGGCGGGGCCAAGCGGCCGAAAGGGTACGCCTTCGTGACGGTTCCAAGGCACGCGGATCCAGCGGTGGCGATCGAGGCGCTGGATCAGAGCGAGACGTTCCCCGGGGCCAAGCATCCGCTCAAAGTTTCCCTCGCGAAAAAGAACGACGTATGGGCGAATAGAGACAGAGACGACGATAGATCGGGGACCAAGCGCCGGCGTGACGACCGCGGCGGTAACAAGGGCGGCGTGCCCCCCGGGAAGTCCCCGGAGCGCCTCTACATCCTCGGCCTCCCCACGCGCATCACCGAAGTTCTCCTCAAAGAGGTTTACTCCCAATTCGGATCCGTGGTGGACGCGAGGGTGCTGCGGAGCAGGGACGGCGAGGAGGGCGGGCCCAAGCGCGGGCAGGTCACCTTCGCCGCCGCATCCGACGCGGCGAAGGCTAAGGCGGCGACGGATAACACACGGGCATTCCACGGCGGCGGGGAGTTACGGGTCGTGCACGCTAACCTGCGCGAAGGTGAGACGAGGAAAGACGGCGGGGGAGGTCGGGCGCGACAAGGGACGGCCATGCAGCCGTGGCAGGTGTACCCGATGCAGCCGGGGATACCGCTGTACACGCCGATGGTGCCGGTCATGGTGGATCCCGACACCGGCCAACCCATCGTGCCGCGAACGCAGCCGATTGTGAACGACGAAGGAGGGAAGAAGGCGCCGGCGTCGGGGAAATCGGCCGCCGGGTACACGGGAATTCACCTCGCGGGCCTGCCGCCTTCCGCGACGGTGGACGCCAAATACGCGCACCTGTACCAGTGAGTGATGCGATACCTGACACGTAGACCGGCGCTATTTATGATAAGTGTAAGACTAGACTCGTGGATTGAACCCTATACTATACTAACGAGCGTCGCCGGATTGGAGATTTTTCAGTTGCGCCATGAGGTCGTCGACTCCCGCGTCCGTGTCCGCGACTCTGTACCGGTCCACGGTCGCGTCGTCCAAAACATCGCGCCGCGGCATCGCGAACTCTATCCCCTCCGCGGGTGGTGACGTCACGTTCGTGGTGTCCTTCGTTTCCTTCGTTCCCCTCTGAGTATTGCCGCCGTCGCCGCCGCCGTCGACGGAAATGGACCACTCGTTCGCGTCGTGAAGCGACTTCGCCGCCTCCGCCTCGTCTCGCACACGCGCCGCCTCCGCCTCCGCCGCCTTCTTCGCGATGTACTCCGGAGATGTCACCCACGCCCTGTGTCTCTCCTGCGCCCGCCTGCACGCGGCGTTGTCGCACTCCGGGTTGGGAAGAACGTCCATCGCCGGGAAAAAATCTTTAAGCGCCGAGTACCCGAGGTATCGCGTCGATTCACCGAATGAAAGCATGTGCTTCAACGACGCCTGGACCAACATCCCCGACACGATCCCCATCGTCGTGGGCAGCGACGCCGCGCACACCCCGTCCCGCCGCAGCGTCTTCTCGTCGATACCGGACGCGACGATTAAAGGCGGGTTACACGCGAAACACGCACTCGCACCCGGCTTCATCGTCTGTACGTGCCCCGACACGGCATCCTCTGAGACCCCGCTCTCCATCCAGACCTGGTTCATCTCCAGACAACACTGGTTGACGGACATGCGCGCCTCGTAGTTGTCCACGCACGCGAGCACCAGGTCCACGCGGGAGCGACCAGTCACCGGGTCCACGAGTGACTCTCGGAACGTCTCGAACCCGGTCATCGTCGTGACGTCGAGATGGTACGATTGGCATTGGACGTCTGGGTTGATGTCGTACAAGGTGCGCTTCGCTGCGTCCGTCTTGGTCATCCCGGCGTGCTCCGGGCGGAAGAACAGGCGGTTCATGTTCGCGAGCTCCACGGTGTCGAAGTCGTACAGCTGCAGGCGCCCGACGCCGCAGCGCGCGAGCATCTCCGCAGCGACGGATCCCACCCCGCCGACGCCGACGACGGCGACGGCCTTGTCGCGGATCTTCTTGTACTCGTGCACGATGCCCATGCGCTGCAGGGCCATGAGGCGCGAGTACGGGTTGCTGCCGACGACCTCGGAGGACATCTCCTCGGCGCTGATCCTGGCTCGCGAGGACGCGGGGGCGTTAACGGAAGCCTCGCGGAGGTCGTTTTCCCGGATGGCTTCGATGGCTGTCTTGAGCGTGGCCGCGTCGGCGCCGGCATCCACCATGGCGGCGAGCGCGTCGAGGGCCTCGCTCACGCCCATCTCTCACCACTCACTCGCCGACGTACGTGTCGCCCGTGACCGCGGCGCGGTGCCCCGTGCGCTGCCCCGTGGACTGATGCACAACGCCCCGGATTTAATCAGAAGTTAAGATCTCTCGAAGTTGGATGTGCCCACCACTCCCATGGAGCGCGAGGGTGGGGCGCCGGATCCGCCGGGGACACCCCCGGCGATGGCCCCGCTCTGCCGCCACTGGGCGAGGAAGGGGCGGTGCGACTACGGCGATCGGTGCAGGTTCCGGCACGAGCGCGTACCATCCGACGACCCCCCATCGACGAGCGGCGGAGTCGAAGAGGGCGACGCCACCGCCGACGGAGAAGTAGGATACCGCCCGCAGCAGCCGCAGAACCAGCGCGAGGGCGCCACGCGGTTCGGCCGCAGGCACCACGCGCGGAATAGGAACAAGGCGGGCGACTTCCGCCGATGGCTCGTGGATACCTTCGGGTTCGACACCCTGTCCTCGGGCGAGGGCATCCTGGACGTCGCCGGAGGCAAAGGCGAGCTGGCGTTCGAGTTGAGGAACCTCAGCGGGATCCCGGTCACGGTCGTGGACCCGCGGCCGATGCGCCTCGACCGATACGTGCGACGCTTCAGGTCCGGCATCTACCACAGGAACCAGTCCCAAGTCGCGTCCAAGCTTCGCAGGCCGCAGACATCGTCGCTGTCGGCGCCGACGCATCTGCGGATGTTTCTGCACAAAGGCGTGTTCGACCCGTCGACCACCGAGGAGGCGAGGCGGGCGGCGACGATGGAATCGTACGCGCTCGCGCACGCCACGCGGTGGTCGCGGCGTGGCCTCGTGGAGACGGAGTCGGCACCCACCGGGGATATCCCCGGGGATATCCCCGCGCGCGTGAACCTGGACGAGGCGTACCGGGTACCGGGAGCGCCCGTGCGACACAAGACGATGTTCACGCGGGCGCCGCCCTCGAGTAACTCATCCGCGTCGGTTGATCTTCCCATCGGTCCCAAACAGGACATCATGAACGAGGACGAAACATACGAGTGCGATGATGTCAGTACACCTATTGGCCATGAGGATCGCGACGCCGCGGCGATGGAGCCGATCGCGATGGATTCCGCCGAGACGGCGGCGACTTGCGAACGAGTTTTATCCCGGTGTTCCGTGGTCGTCGGCTTGCACCCCGATCAGGCCACGGACGCCGCCGTGGACTTCGCGCTGGCGCACGGTAAACCGTTCGCGGTGGTTCCGTGCTGCACGTACGCGCGGGATTTTTCGCACAGGCGCCGCCCGCCCGGCCCCGGGAGGCCCAAAGGCGGCGGCCCGGTTACCACCCACGCGCATTTGGTTGAGTATTTACTTGCCAAGGCTCCGGGGGTGATCAAGTGCGAGACACTGCCGTTCGAGGGGAAGAACGTGGTTGTGTATTCGCTGGGTGGGGTGGAGCCGGAGCTGTGCCGCGCGGTGGACGGGCTGGAGGTTGGGGATACGTAGACGAGGTGGATGAATAGGCTTAGCGCGATAGAGTCGGGTTTGATATGAAAACATCAGACGACGGCGACTACGATCACCTCACTTTGTCCTTTGTGCCTGCAGCAAGTGGAAACAAGCTGAATTACAAATTTGATCAGTCACCAACCCCCTGATCAAATGTGGAATAGTTCCACTTGCTGCAGGCATGAAAGGCGACATCAAAAAAGAATTCATGTAAAGTGAGGTGACCGGGTCTGACGTGAAAACCCGCGTGATGCGCCGGCGAACTAAACGGCGACTCGAGCCGCTCCACTTGAGACTCCACGCCCGCAGCCAGTGGAACCGGATACAATCACAATTTGATGCATGAAAGAACCCAGCGGTTCTCATCATCAAATTGCGGATAGTTCCACTGGCTGCGGGCGCCTAGAGCGAGATTAGCGTACTAAAAGTGGAGCGGCTCGAGTCTGTGTCCACCGCCGTCGCGTCACTTTATTCCCGGCGGCAGCGTCCCTCGGATCCTCAGCCTGTTCTTGTGTTCCTCCTGGATCCCCCTGAACACCCCGGCGATCTCGGCGCCCACCTCGTCGTACTCCTCCGGGAGCAGCCTCATCCCGATGGCGGCCATGAGCTTATCCGGGTGCCATCTCATGGCGCATCGTTTGAAGGTGTGCTTTTCCGCCTGATCTTCAGCTACGTTCGGGTACTGGGCTCGCATCTGCAAAAGGAGGTGACGGTACAGTCCGACGCCGCTCTCGGGCCACGGGACGTCCCACGGGCGTATGATGCTCTGGCCGCGCGCGTACTCGCTGAAGTGTTCCCACTTCTCCTCGTGTTTGCGCCAGAGCGCGGTATCGGCGTAGACTCCGCCGTGGTTTAGGACCTCCCCGCGTCTCTTGAACGCATCGTTGAAGGATCCTGGCGGGAATCTGTTTGGCGGAATGATCTTCGCGCGTATCATCTTGTCCTCCTCCGCACGCTTCGCCTTGCGCAGCATCTCCGCCCTGTTGCGCTCGCGCTTGGCGTCCACCTCCGCGGGAGTCGGCGGGGTTGGCTTGGATGGATACGTGCCGTGGCGGTCGAGGATACGGTTCGCGATGGCCGCCGTCTCTTTCGCGCATTGCTCCCTCCATAGAACAGTCTCGCGAGCCTCCCTGCCAGCCTCGGCGACGCGCTTGGAGACCTCGTCCTTGTCCGCCTGCCTGGCGTAGTAGGTGTTGGCGACGGCCTCGTTCCACGCGCCCGCGGCGCCGAAGCGTGGACCGATCGACGGCTTCACCGCCAAGCCCTCCCACTTCGGCTCCTCCTCGTCGTCGTCGTTCATGTGCGTTATTCGATTGTGTCGTCCGAGGCGACTGCGGATGCCGGGAGAACGCTCGCTCGAGGCTGGCCATTGGTCTCCCGATCTCCATTCCCGCGTCAACACCGAGCCGCCACTGGTCGCGATGCGGATTTACCGTTAAGATTATTTGGACCGATTGGCCCAACTGTATGCGTCCCAGTCTCAGGAAAATGGCTGTTTGATGATTTTTCGCGCGAGCAAAAGGAATTTTTTGGTTTTTGAAATGGGTTTTTGGATATCCGAGGTTGACGGCCGCGAAGGAGCGCACAGTCGAAGGAGCGCACTCCCGAGACCACCGAGCGCCGACACCGACGCCTCGAACACCGTCGTGTCATCCGAGAGACGCGCGGTCGGATCTCCCGGACTCCAACTCCGGGCCGGCCTCCGCGTGAGATCACCCGGACGCATCTCTCTCCTGGAACTTTCCAAAGCGACCTGCCATGTCGTTCTCTCTCGCCGCCGTCGCGTCGACGGGAGCCGCGCGCGCGCCCGTGCCCCGGGCCGCCGCGCGCGCCCGCCGCGACGGTGCCGCCAAGCTCAGCGCGTGGACGCGCAAGGTACGCGCCCGACGACCGACCCATCGCACGCGTCACCGTTCAGCCCGAAGGTTCCGCGCTCGGGGCGCGTGGCTTGCGCCGCGTCGCGTCGTGGCCGAAGGGACAATTTATTACGTGGCCTCCCGGGGTTTTGGTGGTGTCTCCCCGGAGACGTATCGCGCCTACCGAGCCGTCCCGGGACGTCCCAACGTATCCCGACGATCCCGCGTCGTCACGCGCTCGCCTCACGACCCCGAACGCCGCCCCGAGGACCGCGTCGAACACCCGCTGACCCGATCC
>Ga0257106_1001840_pt1 | contig 10178 bp, 19 predicted proteins | sample LP_taG_3_FD_190177 | JGI IMG/M metagenome (GOLD analysis project Ga0257106, IMG submission 190177) | Marine microbial communities from Northeast Subartic Pacific Ocean, Canada - LP_J_2011_P26_10m | ecosystem: Environmental > Aquatic > Marine > Oceanic | place: Canada: Northeast Subartic Pacific... | reverse complement strand
ATAATGTTGTTTGGGCCATTAAAAATGAAGACGGTTTTACAAAATTAGTACTCGGCTAAATTGCCTACCAGTACATCCTACGTCAGGAAATCAATATATTAAAAAGTATTAATCAAGTAAAGAATTTGCGAGCTTATGCGCCGTATTTGACCGGTAAGGTGACTACATACAGCAGCCATTACCCAGGATTCTTGTTGATGTTGTATGTCCATGATTGCGGTGACCATCTCATCTCTCATGATGGATTTGTCGCGCTAGGCATACATCACATGAAGCTGGCCAAGTTTATGGAAATGCAACGAGCTGATTACCTGCCCGTTCATTGGCACCCCGATCCGTTTGGCATTAGATATAAAAGAGCAAGCTTCCAGGCACATGAAAGAAAAGCTTGCGGCAAAGACGTGATTGAAAACAGACCCCGTGACTTCCCTGATGAAGGTGCCGGACGAGGTCTGCTGCCTGGGCAGTCGGGTTAACTACAAGCTGAAGGTGGGACGGTTTTTGCCTTCTGCCATCCAGGCTGGCCAAGTTTCGACACTAATAAACGCGGCGCACAGATCGCTAATAGTGAATTCATGCAAGCTGCCAGCTTCGGTATCTGGGGACCAATAGCCGGTTTTCAAGTTCAGCCAATAGCCGTTGTCTTCTTCTTCCTGTTCAACGCTTTCCACCCAAGGGTGAGAACGAAGTTGAGCCAGGGTACGGGGATTTTTCATGCTTTCACCTCCTCAGGCGGGCGCATGTAGTTGTCCCAGAGTTCGCGGAGATCAATTAGCACGTCTTTGAAGTAATAACCGCAGGCGCTGCAGCGTTCGCCGTATTCGTGATCAGGCGGAAGCCAGTCGGCATGAACGTGAATAAACCAGCCGTCGCCGCTGCCAATCGGCAGATCAGGGCGTTCGTAGCTGTGACACCACGGCGCATCGTCTAGGTCGGCAATAGTGCGGGGGAATTTGTAGTTTTTCATGTGAGGTCGTAAAACTCAGCTTCAGCGGTTTCTTCAAAAGGCACGGGCTCTAGATCTGGACAGAGTGGGTCGTAATTGCCTGCCTGGTGATCAGCTTTTAGTTCTGCTAACGAGGGCTTGCTTTTCTTGGGGAAAGCGAGGTCGTAGTCTTCTTGACTAAGAATGAGGGGTTTTTTCATATCAGCGGTTACGGAAACGACGGGCGGCTTGGGCTTTCAGTTCTTTCTTGTCCAACCACCGCTTGTAGTGCTTTTCGTGGATCTTCTTGCTGTGCCCCATTGATCGGCACAATTCGTCCAGCGTGATGTGATCGAACTTCGCCCCTGTGTGAAACGCAGCAGCAAATGCATGGCGCAGGTCGTAGCACTGGGCATCTCGTCGCCATAACAACTCAGGCACGTTGTTCCGATACCTGTAGAACTGCGTTGCGGCACGATTCCCTAATTGCTTGCCTGTATGCGTCGGGTTGGCCTTAGGGAGTTGCGCGTTTCGTAAATCCCAACGATCAATCCAATCGTCACGGCGGGGGAAGACTGCGCGATAACCAGTCTTTTTGGATTCAAGCTCAATGAATCCATCATCGTCCGGCAGGTCGAGCAGCGTGAATGGCTCATGCGTTCTCAGCCCATAAACAGCGATGAAGCCGAAATACTGTCTCCACATCGGCGTGGGGATGCTGTCGATGAATAATTGGACGTATTGATCAGACGGAATCGTCCGTGGATTGATCTCTTGATCTGGGGAATAGTTGTTTTCTTCGTATGCCCTATCGAGCCAACCTGAATCGATCTTGAGTGTTGGACAGCACTTCAGAATTTTATTTATCGTTGTTAAACGCCTTTGGTAATCGCGCACGTCGGTGGGGCATTGCTCCACCCATTTCTGCAGCTTCTGTGTGGTCACAGGGCCGGTGATGGCCAGTAGCTGGCGCATATGGCGGCCATAGTCCTGATCCTTCCAATTGGTGCCCCTCTTATCGAGATGGGCTTGGAGCTGGGCGACCAAAGCGGCCCATCCATTGAATTGGGTGAGGACCACCTCTGACTTCTCAATTTCGAGCAGATCTAGAGGCCGCTCTGCTTTGTCCATATCAAGGCAAAGCTGATGCAGACGCTTCAAAGCGCCGGGCTCAGCCCACCTAATCGAGGTCGCATGAGTTTTCGAGGCATCCTCAAAACCCAAACGGGCGACGATCATCCCGTATGGACTCTGCTTAGTAGTCCTGATCTTGAATTTGATGCCTAACTCTTTCAGGCTGGCGTTCACCTGGGAGGTCCCAGGCGTGCTCTGAACACTACTCAAAACTATACCGGGGGTAGATGTGGAGTTTCTAGTACAAAATTCCCCTGATTGCAAGGCATCCCAGTCATATCCAGGCAGGGTTTCAGTATGAACCCCGGCTAAGTCCAAGATGGGACTCAACGTGAGACATGAAAAAAGGGGCTCAGAAAACTCTGAAACCCCTTGCGGCGGAATGGTTTTGATAAGTGGAGCCAAGCGGATTCGAACCGCTGACCCCCTGCATGCCATGCGGCAGACCCAAAAATGAGACTGGTTGCAGTGCAATCAATCTCAGCGAAGGAATCTGAGGGCTATACCAGTCTCTATACCGATTTGATACAGAGACGGCGGCCATCAGGGGAGAAATTGAACCAAACGAACACTACTAATGCGGCTAAAAAACAGCAACCTGGAACACCCGATACGATTGAAATAACGTTGAGCCCCTCTAGGGCTGCATAAAGGCCAGCCAGGCAACGGGGGCTGGGTGCATGGAGTAACCCATGAACGTGCTCGAAATGATCCGTACCAAGACGCAGAAGTTGAATGCTCTGAAGCAAGCCCAGGTGGCCGCTGCAAAGGGTTCTCGAACTGCCCTGGTCTATAGAGGTCTCGCCTACCAAAAGGCAAGCTGAACCCGCACACAGACTGCACAGAAGCGGTTAGATGAGGGCAGTTAAACCTTCATTCAAATGTATAACCAGATCCATGGGAGGCAAGACCTGCAAGCAGTCGAGGTTGACCCTCCTTCTTCTTATGAAGAATCAATTAATCAAGAATACGACAAGACGATTAAACAATACACAGGGAATGTCGATGTTGATAAAGTACAAAACCCAGAACATTACAAGCAGGGTGTCTCGCCATATGACGTGGCAAAAAGTATGTATGGCCCCGAGGGTTTGCTCAAGTTCGTTACAATCAACTCAGTAAAATATATTCAGCGTTACCCCTTTAAATACAAGGGAGATCCTGACAAGCAACTGGACGATCTGATCAAGGCAAAGAGAAGCCTAGAGACTGCAATCGAGCTGCATAAGGAAATCCACGGTGACCAACATATCCGACATGGGTGATTCAAAGGCTAGATATTTGCGCTTCCGTTACACAGGAACGCTAGAAGATTTGAATGCAATAAAAGAACAAATAGAAGAAATGATGCGCCATCAAGGTTGGAAACGAGGTTTCTCAGAAATGGGACCACTTGACTCCAACCCTGACATATATGCCTGGGCAACGGGGTGGAAACGATTTGCATCTAACGAGCAAGACTAGTCGTCAAGCATAAGTATTTTTACGACAATCACATACATCAGAGACCCTAATAGCAGGGTCAACATTATGGCAACTCCCCAAGGAAACGTGTTCATCGTTTGCCTTGTCCTCGATAAAACTTGCGGCGTGGAGATCGCTTAGTCCGTCCACTTCCTGAACCCCTCCGTCTCCCATCACCAATAGAAGTACGCTTTGGCCTAGCGCCAACAAATGTTTCTTTAGTAAGCATCATTAGAGCATAAATTCAATACATTTTTGCAGGTATTTCACTCTTGAAGAGTAACCATTCCAGCCGCCATTGATTCGATAGCAACAAGCATCAAAACCTTGTTCAAGGCAAACAGAGAGAAGATCGTTGTCTTCTATCCAGGCAACAGCGCTTGTGAACGGGTACTTCTCAGCGACATAATTAGCACCCTGTTTTACAATATTAGGATCATCTATTCCCTCATTTTTTAATAGCCAAGAGGCAAACTTCCGGTAATTATATAATCCTGTGATCTGGAGTACGCCAGAGCCTTTCCACATTTCTCCTTGATCAGGACCGTGCCCTAAATCAGTCCTGCCTCGCAAATAAAGACCGTTTGATAGCTCTTTCATCCAGCGAAATCCGCCGCTTTCGCAAAGTAAATTGGCCATCAACATGCGCGATGCATCGCGGTGATCGGAAAACCCGGTCCTCTCGAACAGGTACGCGCAATCGTGACAGAATTCCTGACTGAACCGTTTTTCTGGATACCCCGTGAGATTGCTAAAAAGACGTGGCGTGAACTTAAGGGCCACACCTTGGGTTCCTTTACTGCGATACATCCGTACCCAAGGAGTGAAATCACTCATCAGATCAGGATCAAGAGCTTCACACTCTTCTTGGAGAAGCTTGATGGCGTCTACATGAAAAGGATTTTTCTCATCAAAATGCCGGAAAAAATCCAGTAGCTTATCTGGTTCAAACCTTCCTGTTGTCATCTTTATTAAAGAACTTGTAACGAACTTGAAGCACGCCACCTAAAAGTCGCTGAGCCATAGAACCATCAGGTTCATGCTCGATGTATTCTTTTTTGGGGCTGGTGTCAGGCTGCTGATCTAACCAACGCTGCTGTTCTTTATCAAGCTTTGATTTTAAGGTCTTATAAAATTTTTTGGCTTGTAAAAAACGGTGCAGTTTTTGGAACGGGTTTAGCGATGCATAAACCCAAAGCATCCGACCATCAGGCGGCAGGTTTACTTTCCCTTGCGATTGGAAAGAAGGGCATTTAATGCAGAGGATGCGAGTTGCAGTAACGAATTGGATTTGACCTTTTCATTAGGAATAGCGGCCAAAATTTCGCTGACAGCGGCAAGCACGATCCAAAAGATAGGGCTTTCGATGATACCCATATTAATAGTTAGTCGAGTGCGTTCCTATCGTAACTCAACAAAATACGATCTAGTTTGCTATCTACGCTGTCCAGTCGGATGCGTTCCTGTCATACCCCAACAAAATACGATCTAGCTTGCTGTCTACTCTGTCCATCCGTACATCCAGCTTTTCGATCATGGACTGTAGATCACCCTTGTCCACATAATCCTTCGCCAACTTAATTTCAATCGCGTCTACACGGTGGTCGAGCTTTTCTATGCTCGACGTATGTCTGAGTTCCATGTCTCCAAACTTGCGTCCTAGCGTTAAAAAACCGCAGGCCGCGCCACCTATGACCGAGATAACAATACTCAGCGGCAGTACAGGTTCCACCAGATAACACTGCAGTCCTGTAATAAGTATAAAACAAAACCTTACCTTAGAATTAAAAAGTAGTCTAAATAAGGACTGTGATAGAGCCCGGAACCCATAACTTCACCATCTATCAGGGCGCGACCTTTGAACTGGATCTTCAGTACAAAGACTCCACAGACTCTGGGGTAAATATGACTGGCTATAGCATTGCCTCCAAACTTGCTGATCAAACTAATACCAGCAATATTCTTGCGACCTTCACAACGTCGTTTACAGATGCCACAACTGGAAAATTTCAGATTAAACTGACCGCTACACAGACCTCTGCCCTGACAGGTGGTGGTTTATACGATGTTCTGATTACAGAACCAGGCGGGGATAAATACTACATCCTGCAAGGGCGTGTGAGCCTTGATCCAGGCATATCAGGGTTGTAATGGCTGCAAATAAAGTCACGCTTACAAAGAATGTAAGCAATATAAGGGTTAATCAGACAGAGACAAAAGTCACTGTTTCGTCGGGTACAAGCACGACGGTGGTTGCTCAAGTACTAAGCAAACCTGCTGTGAGCGTAACTGCCACAGCTCCCTCCCTGAATATCCAACAGGGTCAGGCGAAAGTGGTTCAGATAACGGATACAGGTCCACAAGGTCCGCCGTTCACAGGTGCGACTTTCTTCAACGTGGACGCCATATCTCAACTAAATGCAACTGACATCGGCAAAGTTGTTGCATGGGACGGCACTGAATTTCAGCCGACAAACATTCTTGAAAACGATCTAACAATCTCTGGAGGTGCTTTCTAATGGCCGTTACTCTCAAAATTCGTCGAAGAGCCAGCTCAGGCGCGGCAGGAAGTCCCTCATCACTCGGGGCGGGGGAGTTGGCGTACTCAGAGGTCGCCGCAACAAATACTCTGTTTTATGGCTATGGAGATGATGGCTCAGGAAATGCCACATCAATCATCTCTATTGCAGGCCCTGGGGCATACTCCACGCTGACAACAGCGCAGACCATCAGTGGAGACAAGACCTACACAGGGACGCTTGATTTCACTGGAGCAACCGTCAACGGCTTAGCCACAAACTCAGACGAGTTGACAGAAGGGTCAACAAACCTGTTTCTGACTGATGCACGGGTTCGAGCAGCACTGAGTGCAACCACAGCAAGCGGTGTGACATTTACCGGTGGGACTGGTGTTATTGCTCTGGCAAGTGTTCCTAATTCCTCGCTGGCAAACTCCGCCGTCACATTTACAAATGGGACAACCGCCTTCGCCAACAGCCTGGGTGCGACAGTCACTATTCAGGGCACAGCAAACGAAGTCGAGGTCGGATCAGATTCCGCCAGCAGAACTCTGACCGTTGGCCTGCCTGATGATGTAACTATCGGGAATGACCTGACTGTCACGGGTGATCTGGTCGTGAATGGGACGACCACCACGGTTAATTCAACGACAGTGACCGTCGATGACAAAAACCTTGAGCTGGGTTCTGTTGCAACACCAACCGACAGCACAGCAGACGGTGGAGGAATCACACTTAAGGGAGCGTCGGATTACACAATTACATGGGTTAATTCCACCGACTCTTGGACGTTCAATCAGAACATCAACGTCACCACTGGGGGCGTGTCAATTGGCGGTACTCAGGTGCTGACCAGTACCAGACAGCTTAAAAACACTGCCATCACAGGCACTGGCAACACCATCGACAACATCGTGTTGGATGGAGGCGTCTTTTAGGCCGCTTGCTGAGGTTCGGCAGGCAGCCAAGAAGAAGGGACGCCAGATGCTTCAGTTGGAGTCTGCTTTTCGCTGATCCTGGTGGCCAAAGTGGCTTCAATTTCAGCTACTTTCTCCTCGCCAAAATAGTCTTTGACCCACTGCACAACCTGCTCAGTAGTGAGTTGATCGAACGGGATAAGCGATTCGGGGCGCTCTAGGCCAATGGAGCCATAAGCACCTTCTGAATAAGCCTCATTAGACGCATCAATACGCCAATGAACAGTACAGACGAAGCCGTCCTCTGTCTTTCTGTTGAGGTCTGCGATAGACCAGTTATATGAAACGGACATATTAAAAGTGATGTCAGATAAATAGTACCTAAGTACTCGAACCCAGGATTTAGGAAGGCCGAACAAAAGCCCCGCGTTGCCACGGGGCGGTTTACTGTCAGCCAGCTTCAAGTGCTGCGACTTTGGCTTCGAGTTCTTCGATGCGTCCCAACGCTTCCTGAAGTGCCTTGACGGCCTTCATATAAAGCACAGAGGAATTAACAGTCTTAAGAGTTTCTTCTGAAGCCTCACCTTCTTCGGAAATAGCAGGTCTAGTCTTGACCAAGCCTGGTGATACAAGTTCAACTTCTTGCGCGATAACACCAATTTGCGTGTGCGTTAGATTACCTGTCTCTTCCTTGAAATTAAAGTTACGGATCCTCAAGCTTTTAATGTCATCCCATTGTGAATTTGCATCGACAATGTTTTCTTTCAGGCTTTCATCAGAAAGAGCAGTGTAGGAATTATTAGTATTCTGGACATCACCATCTGTATAAATTCTTAATGCTGCAACACCGCCTGAGTTGATGGTAGTTCTACTATTAACACAATTTAAAAGAATAGTACTTCCAGCCCCTTGATCACTTGCAAGGTGAAATCTTCCTGTAGTACCCGTCATATAAGTCCGAATCGTACCAAGATTTTGAATCCTAAATCTTTCGGTCAGAGACGATGACCCATCAGCCGCTACTTTGAATGCAAAGCCTGATGGATGGCTAGATCCAGAAGTCCATGTGCCTCCATCCCGAAATACGCTAAGTTCGGCACCATCATTTTTATTCCCATCACAGAAACGTAATGAACCAAGGACGCCCCCACTACCAGGCGCAGTAGAGTCACAACCAAAAGAAACAATAGCTTGACCACTTGCAGCGGCGGAATGACCTTGGAAAACGGCACATCTTCCAGAGCTAGCGGTATTCGTCCCGACTAACAACCTCCCAGCGCTGTCAATCGCCATCCGCTGAATCAGCGATCCTGCATCTGCGGTTGAAAAAGCTATCTGTCCATTATCTTTATTAACTGCATCATCGCCATTAACAAATCTAATTGCAGAAACTGCACTACCGTTCCACTGCGATACAAGTTGACCGCCAATTACACCAGCTCCTCTGTTGCTGTCTAAAAACATGTTTGCAGCAGCATTTCCTGCAGACCGCGCCTTAATATCTGCTGTTGCGCCTACAACTTCCAGTTTGTTTCCAGGGCTACTCGTCCCGATCCCGACGTTTCCGCTAGAGGTAATGCGGACTTTTTCATCAGCGTTTGTAATGCCACCCGTCCTGAAACTTAGGTATACGTCACCTGCGGCATTACTTGTTTCACGGGTTGCATTTATTGAAGCACCATCTCCATCACTGAAACTATAAACAAGCCTTGTTACCCTAGGTCCGCTATTATTGCCGCTAGATGCGATAGATATATTACCAGTATTGGTATCTGAAACTTGTAAGTTATATCCAGGGCTAGTCGTTCCGATGCCCACTCGGCCACTAGCATCAAACTGGATATTATTTGATGCCGAATCTGGGTGCTTAAGGATCGTAGTTTGTAAAGTGCTCATTATTAAAAGCCAATAAAAGAATTAAGAGTGAAAACCCCACCAGCGGGCGGGGGCAGTAAAAATCAAACTTCGGGCGGATTTGCTGCAAGTTCAGCAAGATAGTTGTCAATCAGTTCCTGAGTCCAAAGCGCCGCAGCGACGGCCTGCAACTCGGCACAGTCCTCAGAGACATCATCGCCAGGATGGCGAACGTGGCGGTGATATGTCCGACCAACCTCTACACCGTCTTTCTCGACAATGTCTGTACGGCGACATTGAATAGTGCTGTAAGGAGAAAGAATCTCCAACTTGTATTCTTGGCGTTCTGTAAAAGCCATATTAGGAACTACCGAGTGGTAGAGACAGATTTAATGGTTTTAGTTTTAAGCCAATTTCGGGCTAAATAGTATTATCAGTCTTTGGTCTCATAACATCCAGACATAAAGAGCATACTGGTGTTGCCTGGATCTAGGAGATCGGCGCCGGTATTTCCCAGTCTTTGTACACTAATGTCCATCCATGTTTGATTGGAATTTTGATACACAGAAAACACAGGATTATCAGTAGCCGTGGCGGAGTAATTCCAGTTGTAAAGATTTAAAAAACCAGTAGCTCGTTTGTAATTTGAAGTTTGGGCTGGAATAAAAGGTAGTCCCTGAACCCGGACAGCACCTGTACCAGTTCCCTTGTTAAAGCTAGACAATCGCATATCAATAGCAATAAAACATATCTTCCCAACTTTTACATACCGACCGTCAGTATGACTAAAACTCTGGGACATAGTTCCATTTACGCCTGTCATTAAGTAGGAAGGGGTAAAAGTTCCTTCCTCATAACTATCCAGCGTTTCGCTGGTCATGGTGCCTGCACTCGCAGCAGGCTGAGTCGCGCTGAAATCAATTCCAGGGCAACCAGCCAGCAGCTTTAATGCACCGTTACTGGTGATTTCGACCCTAGGGGTTACCGAACTACCACCACTATTTGTTGAGAATACAAGCTTGCCCGGCATGATAGATCCACCAGGAGCACCCTCAATGCGACCAGTAATGCTTGCTGCTTCAACTAAGGTGCTTCCATCATGACCTTGCCAGGACAAATTCCCGACAGTGCTGCCGTTGATAATTGTTTCCCTAGACAAGATAACTGCGCCATTCCCCGCAGTAGTGTGAGTAGAAATTGCTGCAAAAGTGGTTCCTTGCACTTGCAAGTCTGAAGCTAAGGATCCGTAATAGTCGGTCCTTGCGGTTGGAGTCCCAAGTAAAAGGCGTCCGCTTGCATCGTAATGAAGGCCACTTCCAGCGCTTGTATATTGCAGCTCACCCGCAGTGCCGCCGTTTTGCAACA
>Ga0257106_1001839_pt1 | contig 10179 bp, 9 predicted proteins | sample LP_taG_3_FD_190177 | JGI IMG/M metagenome (GOLD analysis project Ga0257106, IMG submission 190177) | Marine microbial communities from Northeast Subartic Pacific Ocean, Canada - LP_J_2011_P26_10m | ecosystem: Environmental > Aquatic > Marine > Oceanic | place: Canada: Northeast Subartic Pacific... | reverse complement strand
ACCATCTAGAAGCGAAACGCGCGCCCTCCTTTTCAGGAACACAACATCTAACTCAGACCCACACGGGGTCGTACCTGACCACCCGCCGCCGCGCGACCTCGACGACGTAGAGGCGCTGGAGCCGGTCGAGCGCGAGGCCCGACGGGTCGCGGAGGCCGTCGACGACGACCTCCGGCGCGACGCCGGCGCCCGGCGCGAGGCGGACGACGCGCGCGTTGCGCCGGTCGACGACGAGGACCTCGAGCGGCGCGCCGCGGTCCGCCGGCGGGAGCGCCGCGAGCGACGACGGCGCGTTCAGTTGGTCCGTCGCGCGGAACCTCTCCTGGTTCATCGTCAGTCGGTGGCCCGTGCGCCGATCGTAGAGGCCCCGGCGGGCGTCGATGACGATGTCCGCGGCCGGCGTCGCGCCGCGGCCGTTCGCGCCGCCGGCGACCTTGCGGGAGACCGGCGCCGCCGGCGCGGTCCGCCTCGCCGCCGTCGTCTCGTCGACGATGGCCCGGACCTCGTGGGACGTCGTGCAGGCGAAGACGGCGCGCCGCGCGCCGCAGCAGACGCCGACGGGCTCGCCCGCGAAGCCCGGGCCCGAGAGCGTCGCGGAGGTTTCGCGTTCGCCGTCGAGCCAGTACTTGCGGACGCCCGCGTCCGCGCCGCGCTCCGCGACGACGAGCGCGCCGTCGGCGTCGAGCGCGAGGGCCACGGGCGCCGAGAGCTCGGCGACGACGGTTTCCGCGGAGCCGTCGGCGTCGACGCGGACGATCGCGTTCGCGTCTCGATCGGCGACGTAGAGCGTCCCGGAGCGCGTCGCGACGACGTCGTAGGGACGCGCGAGGGCTCCCTTGCCCAGGATGTCGACGTGATCGCCTCGGAAGCGGACGATCACAGCGCTGGAGACGTCGGCGACGTAGACGACGAACCGCTCCGGATCGTCGTCCGAATCGTCGACGGCGACGCCGAAGCCGTACGCCAGTCGGTTGCTGTCCTCCCCGAGCGACCGCCGCGCGTCGAAGATATGCGCTGGCCGGTAGGCGGCGAGGACGGGAGCGGCGAAGGACCAGATAGCGCGCGTGATCGATCGGCCGATGTGGCCTCCGAGCCTCGGCGCCTTCGCTCTGACGACGGCCCGCAGCGCCTCGAGGCGCTGTTGGGCGTACGACGCGAGCTCGCGCTCCCACGCGTCCGCCGGGTCATCGTGTGTCTTCTCGTCGATCTGCTTCTCGTCTGCGGCCTTCTCGTCTCTCGGCTTCTCGTCGGCGGCCTTCTCGTCGGTCGGCTGCTCCTGCGGTGCAGCCTTTGTCTCGTCGCTCGCCACCGCTGCGCGCTGCGCCACGAAAGCTGCGAAGGCGCCGGCGCCGAGCCGACCGCGCCGCCGCCGCTGGACGACGTCGCTCCAAGCGGGCAGCATGCGAGAACAAGCAGTCGACCATCGACCAGGCAGGGCACCTCGCTTCAAGGCTGGCTTGGGCTGGCTTTTGGCTGGCTCTCCGCGATCTTCAAGTCAATCCGTTCGATGCGGCGTCAATTTCCACGCTTTTTGTGCCCGCCCCGAGAGCGTTGTGGGACCCGGGAGCGTCGCGCGACAGCGCTCGACGAGCGCTGTCAAGCGACGTCGCGCTGGCGTGGCGTTTCGGGGGCCGCGGGCCTTCGCCGCCGCCGCTCGCTGCCACTCAAGATTTTGAGGCCGGCGAGCGCGAGCGACGGGCCGGCGGGGCAGCGCCCCGGGCGCCGCGCCCCCGGGGGCGCGCCGCGCTAGCGCCGGCTAGCGCGCCGCCCTCCCGCCGGCGAGAGCGCCCGCGCTCGCGCCGAATCGAGCCGCCGCCGCTTCACCCGCTCCCTTCCGCAGGTTAAATAACCATGAAGCTCATCCTCGCGCTCTGCATGTCCACGGCCGCGGCCTTCCAGTCGAAGGTCCTGCCGTCCTTCGCGCGCGCGTCCAAGAGCGCGCTCACGATGGTCGACGAGTCGGTCGTCGGCGTGCAGGCGCCCGCGGGCTTCTACGACCCGCTCGGCCTCGTCGAGAAGGACGGCCCGGAGGCGTTCGTCCGCCGCCGCGCCGTCGAGCGCAAGCACGGCCGCGTGTCCATGGCCGCCATCACGGGCGTCCTCGTCCACAACGCGGACATCGAGTTCCCCGGCTACCTCTCCAAGTCGGCGGACCTCAAGTTCTCCGACGTGCCCAACGGCTTCAAGGGCATCTTCGCCGTCCCCCCGGCGGGCCTCCTCCAGATCCTCCTCTTCGTCGGCCTCGTCGAGCTCGCGTGGTGGCCCGCGAACAACTACAGCGGCGACTACGGCTGCGGCTTCTTCGGCGAGACCTACGAGGGCGAGGAGAAGGTCAAGAAGCTGAACGCGGAGATGGCCAACGGCCGCCTCGCCATGCTCGGCATCGCCGGCGCCATGTTCGGCGAGGGCCAGACGGGCCAGACGCTCGCGGAGCAGTTCGACACGCTCCACTTCTCCATCCTCTAAGCGGCGACGTCGACGTCGACGGCGAGACAATCCCCCCTGAAGCGCCCCGCCTGGCCGCTGCTTAGGACTCCCCCCGGAAGGCCGGTAAGAGACGCCGTCTTCTACGCCCTCGATGGTGCGACCCGAAGACCCGACGCGCGAGGGACGCGGAAAGAGACGTCGCCGCGAACAGGAGACGCCGCCTTCTACGTTAGGACCCATCGCGCGAGGGTGCCCACGAAGGAGCACGCGGCGAACAGGACCGCGGCGCCGGCGACGACCAGCGCCGCCCGAAGGTCGTCGGGTCGCAGCAGCGCGAACCCCGCGACGCTCCGCGCGAACTCGGGCGCCGCGACGGCCGCGGCGAGCAGCGGCCGGTGCGCGTCGACGGCCGCGGCCTTTTCGGCGTCGGGCACGTCGAGGAACCGCTGCGCGAGCGACCGCTGGAGCTCGAGGTGGCCCGGGTCTGCGGGCAGGAGCGCCAGTAGCAAGTCCGCGACGCGGTCCGGCGCGTCCTCGGCCGCCCGGAGCTCCGCGAGCGACCGCCGCGCGACGCCGTACCACGCGTCGACGACGGAGAAGCCCTCGAGGCCCACCTTCTCGAAGCACTTGCGCAGGGACGCGACGACGCGCCCGAAGAAGACGACCTCCTTCGGGCAGTCCGTCGCGATGGGCAGCGCCGCGGGCTTGTAGCGCGCGGTCCGCCGGATGGACTCGTACGTCGCCGGGTCCACGGTGCCGCCGGCCGTCGCGTCCGTGTCGAAGAAGTAGGCGAACAGGGCGCCGATCTCGTCCACGTCCGCCGTGTTGAACTTGAAGTCGAAGTCGCCGAAGAGCGACGGCAGGTCCGCGAAGGTCAGCTTGAGCAGCGCGGGGCTCCGCAATCTCAGCAGCATGACGAGGGAGCAGAGCCGCTTCCGCGAGTCGTCGTTGAGCGCGCAGCACTGGCCGAAGTCGATGAGCCCGACGGACCCGTCCCTGAGCACCATGACGTTGCCCGGGTGCGTGTCCGCCTACGGAGGGTGGATTTCTTCTCGTTTCCCGGCGAGATTCGCGCGAAGGTTCTCACTCGACGCTGGTGTGCGCGTGGAACCAGCCGTCGCGGAAGATCATCTTCCCCAGGACGTCGACGATCCGCAGCACGCTCTTGGACGCCTCTTCCGAAACCCCGCCGGCCTTGGACTCCGCGAGCGACGCGACCGTCGTCCCGTCGAGCCGCTCCATCACTAAAACGCTCGCGTCGCTCAGCTCGTCGTAGCACCGCGGCACGCGGATCGCGTCTCCCAGCCCCTCGGCGTCGATCAGCGCGCGCGTCCGCCGCGTGTTCTCGAGCTCGTTCCCGAAATCCATCTCCAGCGGGAAGGAGATCATGAACTCGCCGAGAATTGTCATGATCGTGTCCTTGATGGGCATGTCGATCATGCCGAAGATGAGGTCCGCGACCTGCGCGATGTTCGCGAGGTCCGACCGCATGTGCGTCCGGATCTCGGGGTAGATGACCTTGACCACGACCGCTTCGCCGGAATAGAGCGTCGCCGCGTGGACCTGGCCGATGGACGCCGAGGCGAGCGGCGCGGGATCGACGGACGCGAAGTAGCGGAGCAAACCCTTTGCTCCCGCGGGCGCGCCGGGGCTCGGCGGCCGCCCCGCGAGCGCGCGTTCCACGGTCTTTTCCAGCTCCGCCCAGGGCCGCGGCGGGAAGTCCTCGAAGCTGAACTGCATCTCGGCGACCCAGGGCGACGGCAGCAACAGATCCTGCGTCGCCATGAACTGCCAGGCCTTGTTGTAGATGCCGCCCATGTCGCGCCCGATCTTCGCGATCTTCGCCGCCTCCCGCTCGTGGATCGCGTCCCAGGTCGCGTCGCGCGTCGCGTAGAATTTGTCCGGGTCGCTGTCGCGCAGCTTCTTGCGCACGGCGCGCATCTTCAGCTGGACGTCGCGGAAGCGGAAGGCGATGGGCAGCACCTTGCGCGTCAGGCTCAGGTTGCGGCCGGCGCCCACGAACTTCTCGCCGAGGCTCGCGGCCTCGAGCGTCGGCGACGGCGGCGGCGGCGGCGCCGGCGAACTCGGCGCCTCGCCGCCGCGCGGGCTCCGGCAGGCGCCGAACATGGGCCGGCAGAAAAGGGCAGCCCTCGCGCTTGTACGGCGCGATGGTGCGGCTCTCGCGAGGCGAAACTCCGCGGCGGCACTTATCGTGATGTTGATGGGCCGCAGAAAAGGGCAGCCCTCGCGCTTGTACACGGCGCGACGATGGCTCTCAACCCAGCCAAGCGAAACTCCGCGGCCGCACTTGTCGTGCTCGTGATGGGCAACGTTGACTTGGCGAGGACGAGGCGGTCTGGGCCTTGTCGTCGTCGACGGCGTCGCCCGGGCGCGCCTCGCGCCCGAGATCCCGCTCGGAGACGACGGTCAATCGATCGAAATGGCCTTCGTGCTCGGCGACGAGTCGCGGCTCGGGTCCATGCGCGACCGCTGGGCCGCGGAGGCGTCGCAGGAGGACGCGGCCATGGAGCGCCGCGACCGGTCGCGGTCGCGGGAGCGCGACGACGGCATGGACGAGCTCTGCAACGCCATGGACTACTGTTACCCCGACATGCCGGAGCTCGTCGCCGCGAGCGACGACGAGAGCGACGGCGGCGACGCCCTGGACGCCATGGAGCCCTGCGTCCCCGCCGGCGCGGTGCTCTCGTACTACGTCTACGCGGCACTCGCGGACCCCGAGGCCCACGCCGCGTGGCAGCGCGCCACGGGCGCGGCGCTCGGCCTGCGCGGGCGCGTCGTCGTCGCCGGCGAGGGCGTCAACGGCACGCTGAGCGGCGCGACCGACGCCTGCGACGCCTACGCGGCCGCGCTCGAGGCCGCGCTCGGCGCCGCCGTCGACGTGAAGCGGTCGCCGCTCGCGGCCGGCGCGCGGCCGCCCTTCCCGGACCTCTACGTCAAGGTCGGCGGCGAGATCGTGAGCACGGGCCTCGGCGCGGCCGTGCGCGCGTCGTCGGCGACGTCCGCGCCGCACGCTGACGCGGCGTCCTTCCGCGCCAAGCTCGCGGCGCCCGACGCGGCGGACAAGCTCCTCGTGCTCGACGTGCGCAACGGCTTCGAGTACGACGTCGGCCACTTCACGAACGCGGAGCGCGCGCCGATCCGCACCATGCACGAGTGGACGCGCTACGTGGACAGCGAGGACGTCGTCGGCCGCGCGCGGGGCAAGGAGGTGCTCATGTACTGCACGGGCGGCGTGCGCTGCGAGAAGGCGTCGGCCTACCTGCGGTCCAGGGGCGTCGAGGCCGTGCACCAGCTCGACGGCGGCATCCACCGCTTCCTCGAGCACTACCCCGACGGCGGCGGCGTCTGGAAAGGTCGGAACTTCCTCTTCGACGCGCGAGAGGCCGACGCCTACGACGCGCCGCCGGCGCCGACGGCCGTGGGCGTCTGCACGGACTGCGCGAAGCCCTGGGGCGCGCACGCGGCGCGGAACATCTGCTCCGTCTGCGAGACGCTCTGCCTCGTCTGCCCGTCGTGCTCCTCGAGCCGCCGCGAGCACTACTGCAGCGACCACGCGGACCTCCGCGGCGCCTACTGCCACTTCCTGGACGCCTGCGACGCGGGCGCGCTCGAGGACCAGGCGCGCGGGCTCGCGGCGGCGCTCGAGGCGCCCGCGGCGAAGAAGTCCGTGAACCGGCGCCGGTCCCTGCGGAAGCAGCTCGACCGCGTCCGCGCGCGGCTCGGCGCGCTCGCCGGCGGCGCCGCGGTCTACGCCGGCCCGCCGCGGTGCCGGTCCTGCGGCCAGGTCCACTGCGACGGGTGCTGGGGCTTCTGGAAGGCCTGCGCGGAATCGTAATGGCTCGAGGCGCGGTAGTCCTCGACGCGGCGCGCGAACGGGGTCGTCGCGCCGACGGGCGCGGAGGTCGCGAGCAAGAGGCCACGAGGCGAGCAGCCGACGGCGCCGGTAGGAGGCCTGGTAGGCCGCCGCGCTGCTCGCCGAAATTAAAAATTTACTCTGAGACAAGCCAAGATGGCGAGGCCTCACATGTTCGCGCTGATCATCTTCGGTGTGTGCCAGGCCGTGAGGCACGACGAGCGGGTCGTCGCGGAGGCGTGCGCATCGCGGGTGCCCGGGTGGGCGGCATACGGCGACGAAATCATGGCATCAGAGGCGCCCGCCCAGGGGAAGCGCGGCGTCGCCTACGTGGCGCGGCTCCCACAGACACACGACCACGACCTCAACACCTCCGTCCCGAGGGTCGTCTTCGCCGTCGTGCGCCGCGGCGACGCGCGTCGCATCCGCCAGGTTCTTCGCGATCGCGCGGTCGCGGCGTCGGCGGCCGCGAGCGGGTGCGCCCCGCGGATCTACTACGCCGGCGGCCTCGGCGACAACTCGAGCCGAGTCATGACGATCGCGGAGATGGCCGGCGACCGCGTCGGGGCCGACTTCCTCCGCGAGACGGACGCGCGCCTCGCGCGGCGGTTCGGAAGGCTTCTGGCGTGCGTCCACGGCCTCGAACTCCCGGCGCCCGCACCGCCCGCGACGCTCCGGGGCTGGCTCGGCGCCGCGTCCGTGGGCGCCGTCGCCGACCGCGGCGCGCTCGTCGGGGCCTACGCGGCGCAGATCGCCAAGTACTGGTGGCCGCCGGTCCGCGACTCGCGAGCGGCCGAAGACAAATTCTCGCGCATCTACGACTTCGCGTTCGAGCGCGCGGCCGCGTGGACGACGTCGCGCCTCGCGGCGGCGCCCGTCACCGTCCACGACGACGTTCACGTCGGGAACATCCTCGCGCGCGCGCTCGCGCCCGACGGGTCTCCGGAACTCCGGCTCATCGACTACGAGAACGCGCACCGCGGCGGCGCGATCGCGGACCTCGCGCCCTACTCGCGCTGCTGCCGCGACCGGACCAACGTCCGGGCGATGCTCGGCGCCTACCACGAGGCGCGCTTCCGCGAGGCGCCGTCGCGGCGCGAGGTCGAGCGCGCGCTCTTTGACCTGGAAGTCGGCCTCGCGTTTCAGATGCTCGACACGCTGCCCAAGTGCCGCCGGGTCGCTCGCTCGAAGTCGAGGCGGACCCTGGAGGGCCTCGACTGGGCCTGCCCGTCCTCGCGCGCGCCCGAGGACGTCCCGCCGGACGTCCACGCCCACCTCGACGCGGCCGAGGCCGCCTTCGCGGCCATCGATGACGCGGCGCGCGGCGACGACGCGCTCCGGGCCGACATCGTCGACCGCGGCGTCCTCGCCGCGGCGGCCGGCCGCTCAGGCTCGACGACAGCGACGCCGCCACGGCAATTACTGACGCGCGCTCGGGGTTAACACCTCGCCATCATCTCGGCCGTCGGCGGGCCGTCGGCGGCGTCCGGCCCGCCGCCCTCCGGCGCGACCTTGGGCTTGCCGCCGCACGCGCGCGACACGACCACGCACGGCAGGCACGCGATGCAGAAGACGGGGTCCAGGAGGCGCTCCCAGGGGCAGCAGGGCAGCCTGCGCGGGGAGAAGACGGGCGTCGCGCGCGGCGCGCGGCGCGATGCGGCGCGCGTTGGTGCGGCGAGCGTCGATGCGGCGCGCGATGCGATGCGCCGCGGCGCACATAAGTTTCACGGGTATGCAGATGAAGTCCTTGAGCGCCTCCTCGCATTTGCATCGAGCACAGTCGCAGAGCAGCTCGCCGAGCAAACCGACGCAGGTGCACGCCGAACCGATGGGGCCCTCGCCCTTGCCTTCGCCCTTGCCCATTGTTTATGCGTCGAGCGTCGTGTTATCGATCCAACCTTGAGCGCTGGACTGCTCACACACGCTGCTATAACGCAGTCTATTGTGTTGAAACGAAAGGCAACAAGCCAAAGTTGAACGCTCTCTGTGAGCGGCCGCTTATGCCCGGGCATTCACGTGTATGAGGGCTGGTATCCACGATTCCATTGCCAAGTGAGAGGCGGGCAGCCTCGCAACGAACGATGGCCATGCCCTACATTCCCGACCCGCCGCCGCCGTCGCGCTTCCAGGCGCCGCCCGTGGACGACGTGCCGAGCTGGGCCCGGAAGCCCGAGGCGCCCGCGAAGCCCGAGACTTTTACCATCACCTTCCAGAACGGGTCGCTATTTCAGAGCGTGCTCTACATCGCGGACTGGCGCGCGTCCTGGAACTTTTTCCGCGGCGGCCAGACCGTCGAGCGGCCGGACACGGGCACGCCGCTGCGAGTCGCGCTCGGCGCGTCGCTCGGCGCCTACGCGCGCGACGACAGCCGCGTCTACTTGGTAGCTCTGGAGCTCGAGGTGCCCGGCGCCTACGAGATCACGCTCTCGGGCACGAGCCTGCACGTCGTTCTGTCGGGCGTGAGCGGACCCGGCTGCGTCACGAGGCACCTCTTCGAAGAAGAGTCGGCCTTCGACGTCTACATGCGCGGCGGACCGCCGCCACCCTGCACGTATTCGGCGCGCGTGTACCGGCGGCCGCGGGGGGTCGCCGCGGCGGCGGACGAGGCGGAGCTCGCGGCGCGCGTCGCGGAGACGGGCCCGGCGGGCCTGAGCACGGTCTAAAGCGCCCTAGGTAGTCCACTCCCTAGTCCTTAAAGTCGGAGCAGCCCCGCGCGTCCAGCTGGAAGGAGAAGTGGCGCGTCGGCCGCCGCGCGTCCGCGTCGAATTCGCCGTACTTCGCGGCCACGCGGCAGGGGCCGTGCGTCGTCCGCGACTCGCGCGACAGGCAGACGCGCCGCCTCACGAGCGCGGTCCACGCGCGCGGCAGGTACTCCGGGTGGTAGTCGCCGCGGGGGTCGCCGGCCTTGGCCTCGTAGTAGGCCGGCTTCGCCGCCACGAGCGTCGCCCGCTTCCGCGCGAGGAGCCGCGCGATCGCGCGGACGCACGCTTGCGTGAGCGACGGCGCCGCCAGCTTCCGGTCCGCGGGCCGGTCCTCCGTGAAGAGGAAGGCGCCGATGGAGTCGACCAATAAGAGCGGCGCCTCCTCGGACTCGGCGCGCTGCTCGACGAGCTCGAGCTGGCAGAGGAAGTCCAGGGTCGTGCCGCACGGCGCGATTAATATTCGGCGCAACGCCGCGTCCGCCGCGGCCGCCGCGGGCTCCGCGTCGTCGGCGGCGGGGAACGCGGCGGCCACCGCGGCGACGACGGCCCGCAGCCGCGGCAGCTGGAACTTGTGCTCCGTGTCGAAGAGGACGACGCGCCGCCCGCCGCCGCCGCGGCTCGCCGGAAGCGCCCACGTCGCCGCGCAGCGGTACAGCAGCTCGGACTTGCCCGTCTGCGGCTCGCCGTAGAGCTCGACGATCTCGCCGCCGCGGCAGGGCGCCGCGTCGAGGGCCGGGATGCCCAGGAGCCGCGGCGCGGCGAAGGCGCGCGCGAGGTAGGCGCGCGCCGTCTCGTCGGGCTCGAGCGTCAGGAGGGTGGCGCTCATGCGTCGATGACCTCCTCGGAGATGTCGCCGAGCAAGACGTAGAAGATGGCGACGACGATCGCGAAGATGGCCGGCCCGATGAGCTCGGAGGGCTCGATCCGCAGTGCCTCCGGCAATAGTGGCATAATCGAGCAGAGCTTTCAGCGAGGTAATGGTGAAGAGGCGAGAGCTTCAGCGAGGCAATGGTGCAGAGGCTGCCCAAACATTTCTCGCCCCCAGCGGGCGGGGGAGAATCGCGCGCGGCAGCCATCCTGCGCGCCCGCGGAGAACCAGCCGCGCCGAAAGCGCCATGAGCGGCCTCGTCGACATGGTGGACGCGTCGACGGTGCAGGACCTGGAGAAGATGGGCT
>Ga0257106_1001837_pt1 | contig 10191 bp, 11 predicted proteins | sample LP_taG_3_FD_190177 | JGI IMG/M metagenome (GOLD analysis project Ga0257106, IMG submission 190177) | Marine microbial communities from Northeast Subartic Pacific Ocean, Canada - LP_J_2011_P26_10m | ecosystem: Environmental > Aquatic > Marine > Oceanic | place: Canada: Northeast Subartic Pacific... | reverse complement strand
ACGCCGCCGGATGGAAGCGTGCTCGAACGAACCTGGGGCCCACTGCCAGGAGACTTTGAACTTTGAAAGTGGCCCGGTGGGTTCGTACGGGTAGTAGTATTTTAAAATGCACATACATAGCAGGGGCGGCAACCTTGTGCAAGGCCCGCGCCGCGGAGGAAGCAAAAAAGAGTCGGGGTCGACGACGACGACGTCGACGGGGAGTGCCGTTGGAAATTGCGCGCGCTGAAGAACTTCAAAAGAGGGGGGGGGCTGCTGCGGCGGCGGCGGCTTGACTAGGCGTCGCCGCCACTGAGGGATTTTTTGATCGCGCTGACGGCGGCGCGCTTGGCGTGGCGGACGATGGACTTCTTGTTGCAGAGCCGCCACCGGCCAATGACGAAGGGCTTGGACGGCGCGCCCGCGGTCGGAGAGCGCTGCTCCAAGTTCAACCACAATTTGAGTTCACGGTCCGAATTAATCCGAAGCACCGCGAAGCAAAATCGTGCGGCACCCACGGTGCACCACCCCGGCCAGACCGAGTCAAGCCGCGTCGTCGGACGCCGGCACGTCCCCGCTCGACCTCGCGGTTCCAACGCGGCGCCCCGCGCCGTCCCCCCGTGCACGGCGCCCGTTTTGTCGACCCGCGCGCCGGACCCCGACGCGTCCCGAAGCCGCGGCGAAACTTCATGCGATGAGCGGTGCGGCTCGCCGTAAGAGCGCTCGAAAGGCCCCGGACCCCCCCGCGGCCGCGGACGCCCCGCGCCGGAAACTCTGCAACGCCGCCACCAAGGGCCGGCGCACGGTGCTGCGCGAGGCCATCCCGGGCGTCACGGCCCCCGCGATCCGCCGCCTCGCGCGCCGCGGCGGCGTCGTCCGAGCGGCCGGCCTCGACTACGCGCGGCGCATGCCCGCGACGCTCTCCGCGCCGCGCAGCCGGACGCCGACGCCGCCGCCCGTCGTCGAGAAGAGCGACTACGAGAAGGAGCGCGACGCGCGCATCGCGCGGAACGCCGAGTTCCTCAAGTCGCTCGGCCTCGGCGGCGGGTCCGGCGGCGCGCTCTCCGCGAGCAAGCCGAAGAAGCCCAAGGTCACGACGCCCAAGCCCAAGGCGACGCCGAGCCGCCAGTCGAGCCGCAGCGAGCACAAGCCGGGCATGTACGCGGTCTCGCGGACGGGCGCGCAGCGGAGCGCGGAGGAGATCGCCGAGGCCTGTGTGGAAATCAAATCTTCAACCCGACTTCAATGTGAGAGTATGCGACGGTTTCGACACAAGCTCTTCGGCTGTGCTTCGAGAACTCGACGAGAGCGATCGATTCGTCCAAAAATCAGCCGAATCGACTTCGATTTGACCGAGCTAGAGAATTCTCAAGTTTGGCCCCGACGTCCCAGCTCACTGGTTGATTTCCACACAGGCCGAGGCGCGCGAGGAGAAGGAGCAGGCGCGCCTCGAGAAGCTCCTCCGGCGCGCGGACCGCGCCGCCGCCAACGCCGTCGCCGACGACGCCAAGCACGCGAACCGCGAGCGGCGCCACGAGGACGCGCGGCGCCACGCCTTGGAGCAGGCCGTGCTCCAGGAGCAGCGGCGCATCCTCTTCCAGCACCAGGCGCTCCTCCGCGCGCAGCAGGTCGAGCTCCGGCGCCAGCAGCGCGTCCAGGAGCGGGAGGAGCGCGAGCGCCAGGTCGAGGAGGACCGCAAGGCCGCCGCGCTGAAGCGCGACGCGGAAAAGGCGGCGCGGGTCGCGGACCGGGCCATGGCCGCCATGGCCGTGCGCGACGCGCGGAAGGCCGAGGCCGACCGGAAGCGCGCCGCCAAGGACCTGGCCAAGTCCGAGCGGTCCGCCGAGGTCCAGCGCCAGCGCCTCGAGGCCAAGGCCCAGCGCGAGGCGCTCGCGGAGGCCAAGGCCCGCGCGCGGCCCAAGGGCCGCGGCCGGAAGCGGTGCCACGGCGAGTTCTCGGGGCTCCGCGTCCGCGTCGCCGTGTCGCCCAAGGGCGCGCGGTCCAAGAAGCGGCCGCGCGACGTGCCGCTGCGCGTCAAGCGCGTGGCCCTCCTGCTCGGCGGCGCCGCCGTGCGCGCGGGCGCGGGGTCCCTCGACGACGACGACGACGGCGGCGGCGGCCCGCGGAAGCCGCTCGCCGCGCTGCCGCACAGCCTCTGGCCCGAGCCCGTCGCCGAGGCGCCGGCCCCGGCGGACGGCGGCGAGGCGCCGGCGGACGGCGGCGAGGAGGCGCCGGCGGCCACGGCGGAGGCGGCGGACGGCGGCGAGGAGGCGGCGGACGCCGACGCGGCCATGGCGGAGGCGCCGGCGGCGGACGCCGACGCGGCCATGGCCGAGGCGCCGGCGGCGGACGCCGGCGCGGCCATGGCCGAGGCGCCGGCGGACGCCGACGCGGTCATGGCCGAGACGCCGGCGGCGGACGCCGACGCGGCCACGGCCGAGGCGCCGGCGGCGGACGCCGACGCGGCCATGGCGGAGGCGCCGGCGGACGCCGCGGTCGAGGCCGCGGACGCCGGACCCGACGCCGAGCCCGACGCCGCGGACGCGCCCCTCGACGCGTAAAGAGTGCCCCCTCACGAGTAGGAAGCCCGAGGATTATAGGCAAAGCGCCGGGCGCGACTTGGGGCGCCCGACGTTGCGAGCCCCCCTAGTGGGCGTGCATGCCGACGCACTCCTTGAACGCGCCGTCGATGACCTCGGACAGCGTCGGGTGCGTGTGCGTCGTGAAGGCGAGCTCGCGGACCGTCGTCCCGGCGGCCTTGGCGTTGGCGCACTCCTGGATGAGGTCCGCGGCGTGGAGGCCGATGATGTGGACGCCGAGGATCTGCTCCGTGTCCTTGTTGAAGAGCACCTTGGCGATGCCGTCGCCCTCGCCCTCGGCGAGCGCCTTCGAGTTCGCGCGGAAGTGGCCCACGGCCTTGCCGAGCTCGAAGCCCTCGGCCGCCGCGCGGTCCTTCGCCGCGTCCTCGTCGATGCCGACCTGGGCGACCTCCGGGTGCGTGAAGCACGCCGCGGGGATGTCCTCGTGGTTGACGACGTGCTTCCGGCCGCAGATGTTCTCGATGGCGCTGACGCCCTGGGTCGACGCCGTGTGGGCGAGCATCTGGATGCCGTTGGCGTCGCCGATGCAGTAGAGGTGCTCGTCGGCGACGGCGCCGCCGGGGCCCGCGAGCACGCGCATCGTCTCGTCGACCTGCACGAAGCCCCGCGGCGTCTCGATGCCGTGCGCGTCCAGCCCGAGCTTGCCCGTGTTCGGCACGCGGCCCGTGGCGACCATGCACGTGTCCACTTCCAGGACCTCGACGAGCTCCTTGGTCTCCGCGTCGATCATCTCGATGACGACGGGCTTCTCGCCGAGCTTGCCCGGCGTCACCTTGGACGCGAAGACGCCGGTCCGGTAGTCGATGCCGCGCGGCGTCAGCAGGAGCCGCTCGGCCTGCTTGGCGATCTCGCGGTCGAAGGCGGGCATGAGCTTGGGCAGCGCCTCGATGAGCGTGCACTCGGAGCCGAGCGCCGTGTAGATGTCGGAGAACTCGAGGCCGATGATGCCGCTGCCGATGATCGCGCAGTACTCGGGCACGTGCTCGAGGCGCAGGCCCTCGTCGGACGTGTAGACCGTCTCGCCGTCGATGGTCACGCCCGGCGGCACGAAGGGCACGGAGCCCGGGGCGAGGATGATGTCCTGGGCCGTGACCTTCTTGCCGTTGCCGAGCTCGACGGTGTTGGGCCCGCCGTACGCGCCGAACTCGGGGATGAGCTCGACGCCCAGGCGGCCCAGGGACCCCTCGAGGCCGCCGCGCACCTTGTTCACGAGCTGCTCCGCGTGGGCCGCGACGCCCGCGCGGTCGAACTCGACGCCGCCGGGCACCGTGATGCCCATGGCCTCCAAATGCTTCTCGTCGCCCATGTCGCGCACGCGGCCCGACGCGGCGAGGAGCGCCTTCGACGGCACGCAGCCCCGGTTCACGCACGTGCCCCCGACGTCGCCGCCGGAGAGCACGGCGCAGCTCAGGCCCTGGGACCGCGCGTGCAGCGCCGCGCCGTGGCCGCCGACGCCGCAGCCGACGATGACGACGTCGTAGTCGAAGTCGTGCATCTGGAGGGCCGACCGCGAGGCGCGCACCGACCGCGCGGGCAGCTTGGGCACGAGGCCATGGGCGAGGGCCGTCAACGCGAGGAGCTTCCACGCCATCGTACGTCGCGTCGAGGCCTTCAAGCTCGTACAATCCGACCCATGTTGAACTCCAGCGTGCCTTGCTTGTAGACGATGGTGGCCCCAGAGACGCCAGCCCCGCCGCCCGCCAATCCAGCTCCGCTGCCCATTAAGCAAGCCCCGGAGTACCTCTACTCGTCCTGCGTCGCCGCGTGCGCAGCGATGGCGGCCTACGCCAACAACGCCTGGCAGATGCAGTGCCTCGCCGCTGTCGTCTGCGCCTACGTCGGCGGCCTCCTCTGGCAGAACCGGCGCCGGCTCGGCGAGCCGCCCGTCGCCTGGTCCTGGGCGCCCACGGGGCGGCGCCGCCGCCTGGGCGACGGCCCGCCCCTCGTCGCGGGCAGCGCCGAGTGGCGCTGGGCGGAGGCGGTCTGGGACTTCCACCACGTTGGCCACGCGGTCGAACCCGCCGACGGCATCCTCGTGCTCTGCAGCCACGACGTCCGCGTCGCCGACAAGGCCGTCGAGCTCTACGACGCGGGCATGGGCCGGTACATCTGCTTCTCCCGGCGTCCCGCGGCCGCGACGATATTCGAGAGATGTCGACCGGGAAAACGATGAACGATCGTGACCGTCGCGTATTGGTAGGCTTCTCCGGCGGCTTCGGCGCGGGCCCCCACAGCGGCGCGAATTTGAACGGCTGGACCCGGCCCGAGGCCGACGTCTTCGCGGACCGCGCGCGCGCCGCGGGCGTGCCCGACGACGCCGTCCTCGTGGAGAACGAGGCGACCAACACGGGCGAGAACTGCCGCTTCTCCGCGGCGCTCCTCGACCGCGCGGGCCGGGCCCGCGGCTCGCTGATCGTCGTGCAGAAGCCGTTCATGGAAAAAAGAAGCTACGCGACGTTGCTGAAGCAGTGGCCCGGAAACACACCGCGCGTCGCCGTCACCTCGCCGTCCATCTCCTTCGTGGACTACCCGGACGCCCACGTCTCCCGCGAGGCCGTCGTGAGCATCATGGTCGGCGACCTCCAGCGGCTGCGACTCTACGCGACGCCCGAGCGCGACTTCCAGGCCCCCGTGGCCATCCCGGACGACGTCTGGGCGGCCTACGAGGGGCTCGTCGCCGCGGGCTACGACGGCAACGTCCTCAAGTAGCAGGCTAATCTTAGTCGTCCTGCCCCGGGCCGATCTTCCGGACCTCCTTGAGCCGCGCGCGCATCTCGAGCAGGTCTTGGCACCGGAGGTACTTGGGCGTCTGCGACCGGATGGAGAGCAGGAAGCAGCCCGTGTCGAGCTTCTGGTCCCGCAGCCGCGACACGGCCGTCGCGTCCGCGCACAGGTTCTGCACGTACCTGCGGCCGCTCGCGCTACCGCGCGCGCCGCTCCCCGGTCGCCGGACGCCGGCGCCGCGCTGGACGACGAGCTTCTCGACGAGGGCCACGGACTCGACGTTGGGCTTCTCCGCGTCGCCGAAGCCGTACCTGCGCGGGCGTCGTTGCGCACGTCGCGCGCGCCCGCGGCGCCGGCGGCGCACATCATGCCGACGAGGTCGCTCTGGAGGTTCACGTTGCGCCCGCGCGACCGCTTGTTGTCGCTCGACATGCTTGGCAGCAAAAATGTGGCTGCGGCGGCGCGCGCGCGGCCGGGTCGGAGGGCGGGAACGCGCTCAGGCCTGGCGTCCAGGCTCTCCCACTTTTTTGCTCGCGAGCTGATTCTTGCGGTTTTGCTTGATCTTGTGGTAAATCCACGGCAGCGCATGGGCTGCCATGTTCTGCATCAGGCCGCGGCCGGGAGCGTCGGCCTAGCTGCTAACTAGAGGCGACACACACAGATGTCGGAGCTCGACCTCCACGCCCTCGCCGCGGCGCAGTCGCCGATTTTATTCCTCGACGTCGACGGCGTGCTCAACACGTCGCAGATGCCCGGCAAGCACGCGCTGCACCCCAAGCTCCTGCGGCGCCTCAAGACGATCGTCGACGCCACGGCCTGCGACATCGTGCTCAGCACGACGTGGCGGCTCCAGCGGGAGAACGAGGGCGTGCTCCTCGCGGCGCTCGAGGCCGCGGGCATCCCCAAAACGACGGTCGCGGGCCACACGCCGTCGCTCGGCGTCCAGGACCTGCTCTGGCACACGGGCGGCGCGAAGCGGCTCGGCGAGGCGCGGCGCGCGGCGGAGATCGTCGCGTACCTCGACGCGCGGCCCGAGATCACGACGTTCGCGGTCGTCGACGACATCGACGTCCTCGCCGTCGACGACGAGGCCATGCGCGCCAAGCTCGCGCCCCACTTCGTCCGCACGATGGTCGAGAGCGGCCTGAGCGAGCGGTGCTGCGAGCGCCTCGGCGCCGTGCTCCGGGGCACGCCGATCCCCCAGAAGTCGTGCTAGTTAGACGCGGACGCCGCCGGGCGCGTCGACGGGGCGCGCTTCGCCGGCGAGGCCGTCGGCGTCCGTGCAGCCGCCGCAGGCGAGGAAGTTGAGGTAGCCCTCGACGAGGCGCGCGTCCCCGCCGGACCCGCGGCGGGCGATGGCGAGCTCGTCCTCGGACCCGGAGAAATGGTCCTCGACCGCCGGCGCCGCGGCGTCGTCCTCGCGGTGCACGGCGTCCGCGACCTGGTAGAAGAACTCCTCGCGCTTCGCCGGGGACTTGGGCGGCGACTCCGGGTCCACCGCGTCCGGCGCGGGGCCCCCGCGCAGGCCCGCGCGCCGCAGGGCCGAGTCGTAGAGCCGCGCGAGTGAGATCAAATCAAAGTCGAAGCCAAAGTCGACATCAAAAGCCTCGAGGTCGTCCATGACGATGGACGCGATGCCCGCGAGCGGCGCGACGACGACGTTCAGGAAGACCACGAACGGCGCCGCGACGGGCGTCGGGATGCCCGTCGACACGTCCTCGTCCTCGATGTTTGCGTCCGCGTGGAGGATCAACCTGTGTAGATTCCAAATCTTCAACCCGAGTTCAATGTGCGTGTAATTGAACGATTTGGACCAGACTTTTTCGCTATGCTTCGAGAACTCGACGAGAGCAATCGATTCGTCCAAAAATCAGCCGAATCGACTTCGATTTGACCGAGATAGAGAGTTCTGAAGTTTGGTGGGGACCCCCCAAACCAGTGCTTGCAATCCACACTGGGATCAACGTGAACAGCAAATTCAAGAACAGGAGCCCCTGCATGAAGTTCGCGAAGGCGTCCATCGTGTCCGAGATGAAGGGCCGCAGGTACGCGTAGAGCGACGCGAAGAAGAGCGCCGCCATGCACGCGAAGACGATCTGCCCGAGCGACTCCGCGTGGATCACGGGCACGGGCAGCACCGCCGTCAGGAGCAAGCGGCGCACGCACTCGAGGCACTCGAAGTACCAGCAGGGCGGGTCGTACTCGCTGAACAGGAACTCGAGGTGCGCGCTCGAATCCTCGATGTCGCGCGACGTGATGACGAGCTCGTGGCCGAGCACGCGGCACGTCGCCGCCGCCGCCACCGCCGTCGCCTGCGTGCGCCGCGCCGTCTTGCCGTTGACGTAGTCCTCGAGCTGGTAGTCCGCGCCGGCGACGGCGAGCGACGCGCGGCTCCGGTGCGTCTTGAGCGCGGGCACCTTGGCCTCCGGCGCGTCGGCGGCGTCGGCGCTGAGGCGCCGCGCGAGGTCGCGGTCGCCGACGTCCACGAAGTCCGCGACCGTGCCCGTCGTCTCCTCCGCGGCCGCGGGCCCCCCGCCGTGCGGCGCCTGGAAGAAGAACTGCTCCGCCTCGCCGGCCGTCGCTTGCGCCTCCGCGCGCTTGTAGTCCTTCGTGGCCTTGGACGTCACGGACCCCCGCCGCCGGATCGAGTCGTACATGGACGCGTCCGCGGCGCGCGCGAGCGGCGTCTCCGCGATGACCTTGTTCTCGCGCTCCGCCTCGCCGCACTCGCGCACCGTCGCCAGATACTCGAAGGCCTGGCCCCGGAGCTCGCCGCGCTTGATCGCCAATAGCAGATCCTCCTCCTGCTTCCGCTTGTAGAATTTCAGGAGCGCCGCGCCGATCCACCCGCTGTGGCGCTCCTCCTCCTCGTCCTCGTGCTCGAGGAACTTCGTGACCTCGCGGCGCTCGCGCTGGATGTCCGCGCCGACGTTTTCCGTCTCCTTGACGATGCGCTCCGCGAGCAAGCTGATGTTCGACGGCGCGATCGTGTCCTTGGCGCCGAGGAGCATGAAGAAGTAGACGAAGGGGATGCCCACGGGGTAGCAGAACACCATCAGGATCGCGTAGACGCGGTGCAGCGCGTAGCGGTTCGACCGGCAGGACACGGAGTAGTCCGCGTAGAGGTACGCGTCGCGGTAGTAGCGCGAGTGGACGCTATCTTTAAAATCGTCGTCGCACTGCAGACTCCGGATGACGACGGTGGACGTCGTCGAGTAGACCGTGTAGGTCATGAGCAGGAACACGAGGAAGACCATGCGCTTGAACGTCGCGCGGTCCTCCTTGTCCGCGCGCGTCCACGTCACGTAGAGCCCGTAGGACCCGAAGAGCGACAGCGCGACGCAGATGGGCGCGGCCGTCGCGGCGACGAGCGTGTGGAGATAGTCGAACTCGCCGACGCACGTGTCCGCCACGAAGTCGCCGAGCGAGATGCCCAGCGCGGCCGCGCGGCGCGCCATCGCCGCGAACGACGGCGGCAGGTTCACGTTCGGGAACGACAGCGTGATGGACCCCAAAATCTGGAAGAAGACGAGCAGCACCTTGCACCGCGCGACGACGACGATCGCCGCGTCCGACGCCGCCGTCAGCGCCGACGCTAAAATCATGGCCACGTCCTTGAAGCGGCGCAGCGCGCAGAACGTCGCCACGCCGAAGATGAAGAACACGCCGCCGACGGCGCAAAGAATCGCCCGGCCCTGGGTCCGCCCGCCGGCGTCGCAGAGCACGCACTTGCCCGAGGCCGAGTTGAGCTGGTAGCCGTCCTCGCAGAGCGCGCACAGAGGCCCCTCGTGGTGCCGCGTGCACTGCGCGTCGCTGTCGCGGATCGTGCCGTTGGGCCACAGGTCCACGCCGCCCGGGCACGCGTCCGCGAAGCGGCACCTGGGCAGGACAAGAGTGCGAAATTCCCAACTTCAAAGGCTCCTAGCTCGGCCGGTTTCCACTCGTTTCGGCTGATTTTTGGACGAGCGATCGTCTCTCGGAACGGTCTCGAAGCGTGGATGCTGTTTCCGAAACGCGCGCGCGCGGAACACTCACGTTGTAGCGACGTTGAATCACCCTTGTCCTGCCCTGAGCGGCACCGCCGCGTCTCGTCCGAGTCGTAGGCGCTCCGCCAGAACTCGGCCTTGGCGACGACGTTCGAGCCCCCGGCGCACGTCGAGTGCTTCGGGCACTCCGCGCACGGCGCGCCCGCGACGACGGAGTAGCTGCCCGCGTCGCACTCGTAGCAGCGCCTGTCGGCCTGGTTCTCCTCGCCGGTGACGCAGTCGCGCAGCGACATGGGCAGCTCGGAGAAGAAGGTCGCGTCGTCCACGGACGACTCGAAGCGCATGGCCACGGTCGACGCGGGCGCCTTCGTCATCGTCAGCGCGCCCGCGGCGTACGTCGCCACCCCGGACCCGAAGCCGTGCTGCAGCGCGCCCGAGTAGGCCGTCACGTTGTCGAGCCAGGCCATGAGCGTCGTCGTCGACGCGCCGCCGACGGTGCGCACGACCTGGCCGAAGCCGTCGAGCGCCTCGAGCACGACGGCGTCGGCCGTCGGCGCGCCGGACCGCTCGACGCCCGTGCGATGCGACGCGGCCACGCGCGCGACGTTCGACGCGCACAGATTGCCGTAGAACGCGCGGTTCCCGTTAGCGGCGGCGCCGCAGACCTTGTAGGCGAGCCGGTAGAAGACGTCCGCCGACGCGCCGACCTTCCCAGCAAAGTGCGCCGCGAGGTCACTCGCGTTCAGATCGCGCGCGGCCTCCTCGAAAAAGACGCCGCCGCCGCCCGCCGGCGCCGCGTTGTTCGTCGACGAGTCCTCGAGGCGGAGCTCGCCCGACGAAAAGGCCGCGGTGAGGTTCGCCTCGACGTCGAAGGACGACGCCGCGTCGATGTAGAGCACGCC
>Ga0257106_1001835_pt1 | contig 10199 bp, 4 predicted proteins | sample LP_taG_3_FD_190177 | JGI IMG/M metagenome (GOLD analysis project Ga0257106, IMG submission 190177) | Marine microbial communities from Northeast Subartic Pacific Ocean, Canada - LP_J_2011_P26_10m | ecosystem: Environmental > Aquatic > Marine > Oceanic | place: Canada: Northeast Subartic Pacific... | reverse complement strand
ACAGAGCAGCCCCCCCCCACCCACGCACAAAACCCACCTCGAGATGCCTTCCAAGACAATCAAGAAGGATGAGCGCACGTTGTACCGCCAGTTTGTGGATGTCCACAACGGCATGGTGACAACCATGAACAACGAGTTTGAGCGCAGCCAGAAGGCACACAAGAATGAAATCGATGCACGCAACCAAGAATACAAGGCCTACCTGAACATCATGCGTTCGTGTGCGATGCATCACCTGGGCGGGAGCAAGACGTCTCACCGTTTCAGGGCGTACGCCTCCCAAGTCGATGAGGCCATGAAAACGTACAAGAAGAAGAACCCCAAGAAGGTGCAGACCAAGCGCATGCACAAATTCGAGCGTATGGCCACCTTTGAAGAAGGCGAGGGGGAGGAGGAGGAGGCCGTGGGGTCGGAGAGCGAGACGCCTGAAGACGAGCCTTCCGACGAGGCGTCCGACGAAGAGTCCGAGGAGGGGTCCGAGGAGGGGTCCGGGGAGGAGTCCGAGCCCGTCCGTTTGCCCGTCCGCGTTCCCGCCAAGAAGCTGACGCTGAGCTTCAAAAAGTAGCCGACACTTGTGTGTGTGTGTAGAAGTCCATTTTTTGGCAGTTTTCCCGTCTGTGTTTAGTGTCCGCTAATTAACACCCCCCCCCTGATGGGGGGTCCCAACCCCCCCCCTCGACGAGGGCACACACACCCCGACCGGTGGGCAATCTCCGATTCGGCGCTCCGGGACCCCCATCGTCTTGCGGCTTGTGCACTCTACCACTCTCAGATCAGAACAGCGACTCCTCAACCCACGTCCTCCAAAATGCCCACCTCCATTGCCAAGTCCATCTCCAAGTCCGTCTCCAAGTCCGTCTCCAAGTCCACCCTCAAGTCCAAGGCCATGGCCAAGGCTCTGCTCGCCGAGGCCGCCACGAACCAGCAGATCCGTGCCGCCAACCGGCGGGCCACGGAGACGAGCCACGCCAAGGAGGTCTTCGTCGCCCGGACGCACCTGCAGCTCTTCCTGCAGAAGCTCGTCCACCACATGGAGGGTGCCGAGGACAAGGCGGGCCTCTACAAGCTCCACGCGGAGGCCGCCGCGGAGGCCATGCAGATGGGCATTGGGCTTGAGCTTCACACCCGCCCGGCGGCGGTGGTCGGTGGGGACTACGACGACGCGCGCAGCGACTCCGACGACGAGGCGCCGCCTCCCGCCGTGTCCTCCGAGCCCAAGCCGAAGCCGAAGCCCGTCAAGGGCAAGGGCTCCGGCACGAGCCGACCCGAGATGAAGGGCAAGCGGTCCGGCTGGAACCTCTGCCGCAAGCACCTTTCGACCCAGGCCCCCCCGGCCGAGTTTGTCGCGCGCGACGCCGCCCTCACCCCCGAGCAGCGGTCGGCGAAGACGGACAAGGACAAGCCGGCGCACCCGCCGTGGACCAGGGAGAACGGGACCAAGTTCACCGACGCGGGCATGTTCGAGTCGTGGAAGAGCATGACCGACGAGCAGAAGGCGTCGTGGAACGAGCAGGCCGCCGACGAGTGGAAGACGCTGGTCGACGCCCGTGCCCGGGCGGCCGCCAGCGCGCCCAGCGGCTCGGACGATCAGATGATCGTGGAAGACCCCGACGATGCCGAGCTCCCCGTGCCGCTCGGCGGAGCCGCGTCCGCCGAAGAGTCCGACGACGACGCGCCGCCGCCGCCGCCCACGTCCAAGTCCAAGTCCAAGCGTCCCGTCGAGGAGGCGCCGCCCGCCGCGGAGGAGCCGCCCGCCGCGGAGGAGCCGCCCGCCGCGGAGGAGCCGCCCGCCGCGGAGGAGCCGCCCGCCGCGGAGGAGCCGCCCGCCGCGGCAAAGCCGCCCGCGGCAAAGCGCAAGTCCAAGCGCTCGGGCGCTGGCCGCAAGAGCGTTCGCATTGCGACGCCGGCGGAGGAGGAGTCCGTGGCGGAGGAGCAGACGACGGAGGAGGACTTGTTTGGAGAGGCGGAGTAGAGTCGTGTTCGGAATAGCATGCACCTGTGGGTGACCGAGCGTGTTTCAGTAAAAAAAAGCTTTCCATTATCACGTCCAGTCAGTGCACACGCAAGGTCCACCCGGCCTCGGGGGCCACCTCGGCCAGGTGCGCGAGGTTCTTGGCGCCCTCTTTTGAATGGTAGTAGAGGATGTGAACAATGGGCGCTGTAATCGGGAGCTTTGCGCGTTCGTTTGCGGGCATGTGCGCGTAGTGGTGGAAGAGATCGGCGACGGCCTGGACACGCTCGCCGTAGCGAGCACCGTAGTAGGGAAGCGCACGCTTTGGCTCATTACAAGTAAATTTAATACCCAATTCTCTCCCACAACACACAAACCTGCCAATTGGTTTTATCAATTGCGCGTGTGCGTATAAGTTTCAAATTCCAAAGGCGCCCGCACAATCGGGCTTCTTAAAGGGCCTCGCGAGCCCCAGAACATCGTCTTCGTCCTCCGCAACCTGCTCCCGAAGGCGCTTGCTCCCGGCCCGATCGTCGACGCCAGTCTCGCGCTTGATGCGCTCGCGTGCCTCAAAGGAGCCGCACGGGAGCGGATCCTTTTGGCCCATCCATTCCATCATTGCGGTGCCGGCGCACGAGGCCTCGTGCACCACGCGCTGCCGCAAGCAGATGCCCTGGTCGTGAACGCGCTCGCGCTCCTTGTCGGTCAGCATACCACGCCGGTCGAGCTGCGCGAGCGTAAAGCGAAGCCACGACGAGCGCGAAAAGAGGTTGCCCTTGAGTGTCGAGCCATTCTCGAGGCCGCGCTGCTCGGCCTCAAAGGCCAAGACCTCGGGATCGTCGTGCTTCACTTGCCTGCCATTGCTGATGGAGTGGATTGTCGACTTGGTCAGGTCGGAGCACCCCACCGCCACGGGCTTGTGCCTGGTGCCGAGGTCCTCGAACCGACCCTCGGGTTGGTCGAGCGACAATCGCACGCTGAGCGGCTGCAAGACGGCGTCGCGGTCGCAGAGTCCAGGAAAGCGCAAGACCATTTGGGGCAGGTCGCGCAATGTCTCGAGCCGGTCCTCCTTTCCAAAGACTTGGTCGAATTCGCGTCGCATATTGTCCACGTAGTCCTCGACGTCGTGGTGAATGGTGCCGGCCATCTTGTAGGTCAGAAAGAGCTGAAGCAGGTCCCACTCGTAGGGCAACGCGTTGACACGCGTGTCCTCGTCGACGCTCAGGGCTGCGGCCACCTTGGCCGCGCCCGCGCGCGCATGCCCCGGCGCATTCGTCTGTCCATTGGGCGCGCTCACTCGGGCCACTGCCGGCCGCACGTCGGACGCGGCCTGTCCAGTGGGCGCATCCACGCGCGCCGCATCCGCCGCATCTGGCTGCTCACCGTCTTGCTCCTCTGCCGTGGGCGGCATGTGCCCGTCTTCGGGTGCCGAGTTGTCGCGATCGTCTTCCGAGTTGAAGAGCTCCGGAAAGTCGTCTGCGAGCAGCTGGTCGTCATTGTGTCCGACTTCTGCTTGCGCCACGGGCGTCTGCTTCTCACGCCGACGCGTCCGGAGCGTCGACGGCTCGCGAAAGGTGTCTGGAACGTGCTTGCAGTCGCCGCCCGCGACGCCCGGAATGCGCGAGAGGTAGACGCCGGCCTCGACCACGAGGTTGGAATGCTCACGGGCAATCCACTTGTTGAAGAGGATGCCACCATTCTCCGACTCCTTGATTGGCACGCCACGGCTAAAGCTAACGGGCGTGGCCACAACGGGAAGCGCCAGATTACGGTTGAGGTGGTCGAGTCGTTTCTGGTAGCCCGAGTCGCCCACGATAGAGTTGTCAAAGGGTCGTGCCATGTTTTCGGGCTTCTTGAACTCATTCTTCAGCTTCCAGCTGCTGCTGTGCGGGTCTGTGCACTCTTCAAACATGCCGTAGGGGTGAACCTCGGTGGGAAGCGACGTCTCGAGAATCTTCTGGCTATTGTGCATCATACGTCGGTCGTTGAGAAAGGACGTCTGCTGGTGACTAAAGGTCGGAATGCGCATCTGGTTCTCGGGCGCGGGCTGTGCCATCATGAACATTGTGTCGCGCATGCTTTCAAACGTCATGCTCTCCAGGTGCATGAGTGAGAAAAAGTTGCTGCGTGCATTGGCCGAGGCCGCCTTTACCACGCGCGTTGCGTTTGTCCAAGTCGACTTGCGCTTCCCGCCCGACATTGAAGTGTCCGATCGGTTCTTGAAGTTCTTGTGCATTGCCCAGTTGAAGTCGTACTCGGACGGTCCTAAAAGGCGGTTGCTATGCGCCGCCGGCTCGCCACCGCCGCCGCCACCGCCGCCGCCGCCACCCGCGGCCGCTGCGTCTCCCGAGTCGGCGCGGCTGTTGTGGTTGAGAAGCTCGTAGTCCCAAGGCAGGTTGCGCTTGAGCCCGAGTAGATGGTGCCACTCGGGACGGCCAAAGCTTCCCGAGGAGCGGCCCTGCACAATATCCTTTAGGAATTGGTCGTCGTAGCCGCTCGCGAGCACGTCTTGTGTAGTTGGCAGGATGGCAGCAGCGGCGCGCTTTGCCGCCCGGCGTTTTCCAGTGGAAGGGTGGAGGTGCACGGCCTCGCCGCGCTTGGTCTTGGCATCGGTCATGGCGTCGGCGACCGTGTCCAGTGCCGAGCGGGTTGAGCTACCCGAAGGGGTGGCGATGGCGGACACCCCGCGCGCTGCGAGGCGGTTGCTGTAATCCGCACGGAGCTGGCGGTGCGTCTCGAGCTGTTCGGCCAAACGGCCGCAATCGCGCCTCGTCATGCCGTCTTGCATCAACCCCTTGGTTTGTACACGGTCGCAGCAATCGACACCCCCAGGGGTCTGGGGCGGAATGGGGGATGGGACGCCCGTCTTGTCCACCTCCTCCACCTCCTCCTCGTCCTCACCGCCCAGCGTCTCGTCGTGTGTGTGCGTAGACTGTACATCGTCGTCGGCCATGGGCGCGGATTCGGGTGCGAATTGCTGCGCCGGGGCTTGCGGTGGGGCTTGCGGTGGGGCGACGCCGCCCCCAAGCGCAGCATCAAAGGCGTCGTCGGCTTCGGTGCCGTCTCTCGGAGTGCTGCCTCCATGTGCGGTGGCGGACGTCTTGGCGCGCTTTGGCGGCGGCGCGATTCCGCTGCCATTGTCATGGTCGGGCTCGGCAGGGGCAACGCCCTGGTGTGCGCCACCCGCAGTCGCTTGTGTCGGTGTGCGTCCGCCGGCACGGCTGCGTGCATCCTCGGCCTGCTTGGGAAGCTTGCCCGACAGCGTGCGAAAATCGAGATCGGCACCGTGTAGCTGCGAGAGCACCGTCTTCATCTGGAAGACGTGCGACGTCGTGGGCGGCGAGTGGTCGAGGTTGTGCGACCACGCGTTCAAGATGGTCTCGTGGTCGAGGCAGCGCTGAAGCGAGCGGATCACGTCCACCATCTGGTCCATGCAAAAGCCGCTCAGGTTGCCGTTGGCGTCGGGCAGCATGTCCTCGAAGTCGATGGCGGTGTGCTTCCACAAGAACTTTTCGACGACGGCCGACTCCATGGCGAAGACGTGGAACATCATCTTCCGCTTGAGCTTCTTCCGCCGCGACGGTCTCGGCAGGTTGAACTCGTCGTTTTGAATGTCGTCCCACTTGTTGGTCAACTCGCGGGCATAGGTAATGTTTGGCTGACAGTGTGGCAAGTGCTTGATGAAGACGAGACCATAGGCCATCAGGCACGAGACGACGCGCAAGCGATTGACCTGCTCCCTGACAGTGTCGGAGGCGGACTCGAGGTTGAACTCGCCATCGGACTTGTTCTGTCCGGCGTCATCCGCCGCGTGGACGACGTGCGCAACGCTGCGGTCGGAGAGCGCGGCGCGGTTGGTGCCCGGCTCGACGTCCGACTTGATGCCCAATGGGCCACAGTTGGTGCTCATCATGTGCGACTCAAAGTGCAGCGTCTCCAAGTGGACGGTGGTGAAGGACTCGAGGCCGTTTGAGCCCATGGTCTTGACCGTGCGCTGCAGGTCGGCGTGTTGTTCCATCGTTATAGCTGGTTGTAGAGTTGGGGTTTGGGTTTGCATGTGTGCGTACTGCGAGACTGTCTACCAGGGAGTGTGAACTGGGCGGCGCACTCTTCAAATACTCGATGCGGTCGCTGTCGGCGCTGCCAAAGTCGGTGGTCACCTCCTGTACAGGGTAACCAAATGGGTGAGGAGACGGTGTGCACAAGCGTTGCTCGTGGTTTGAAGAGTGTGCAAACACACGTCGTAGTAGACGAGGCGGCCGCAGAGGTGATCCATGCCTGCACCAAGATGTGTGTGTGTGAGAGAGCAAGGGTTTGAACCGGGAGTTTGAATTGAGCGTTGGACCCACCTCCATTCATGCCCGCCTGACACAGCACAAAGTGTGGGGGTCAGCGTGTTCATTATGGGCGGTTTAAGCACCATGGCTGACCTTTGCGCTGGCCGATCCGCTGTTGGCCACCCAGCCCTTGCAAAGGATGGCTTGGAGGCGCTTGGCGCGCATACTTTTTCCCATACCCGGCCCGCCTGCCAGGCGCAGACACACATTGTTAGGGTTTGGAAACCACATTCTGGGAGTGTCATTGCGCGCTGAAACTGACCACACATGAGGAAAAAAAAGGAAACCTCTTGAAACCTGTGGCGGGCACGCAGCGCTAACTCTCAGTGTGGGCAAAAGGACTAAAGGCCATCTGGCCCAAATCGTGGGCATGCTAGACTGGTGTGTGTGTATTCGAGTGTGTGTCGTGAAGGTTTGAATCGTTTGCAACGTACGGCTCAAACTGCGCAACAAGAATGAACAAGTGTGAGCACCTTTTGAATGGGGTTTGAATGGTTTGCATGCGCACCGCATGAATCCACGACTCGAGCATCAAGCGAACCTGGTCGCCCTGGATCTTAACCCCCGCGCTGAGCATGTGTGTCAAAAAGCAACGCCAGTGCCCCCACGGCGTCAGGTCCTTGCGCACCATGGTCTGCGCGTGTGCAAAGGCCATGTTTGCCGTGCCCGCCTTGGCGTTGACGTGGTCGGGGTCGACCTTCCGGCCCATGTTCCGGCCAGCGAGGCGCACACCCACCTCGGCCGCGTCCTTGAGCGCCGCGCGAAGTCCCGTGTGGCAAACATCGCGCCAGCCCGGTGGGATGGTGCTCGCCAGCTTCTTGGACGCAAAGGCGTGCTCAAAGCGCCGCACCCCGAGGCGGAGGCAGGCCTCGACCATGTCGCAGTGCTTCTTCTGCCGCAATACTGCATCCTCGCGGCGCTCGATGCGCGAGCGGGTCTTGGCCGACTTGGCGTGTTCCACGCGCTCACGCTTGTCGTACTCGTCGACCATGCTGAAGATGCGCTCCAGCTCGAGTGAAATGTCCTTGCACACTTGCCGCGGCTCGAGCACCCACACCTCGCCCACCTTGTCGACGTTGCGCTTCTCGTAGGCGCGTCGGTCGAGCCGCTCCTGCTCAGCCACCGTCTTGTCGATGGAATCGTACGCCAGCATCTCCGTGTTTAGGATGCCCTTGCTGATGGCGGCGGCCACGGCGTCGCGCTCCGTGGCCATGCTGTTGAAGGCCACCTCCACAATGTCACGCACCTCTTCAAACGTCTTGGGAGTCTCGCCCATTTGCGTGCGGCGCAGCATCTTGTCGTCATTCTTGCGCAGCTCGAAGAAGGCCTTGAGCAGCACGTCGTCGGGCACCACGCTGCCGTGCACCGGACGAGGAAACGGCACGTTGAAGATGTTTTTGACGCTATTGTCGTGGCACGCCCACAGCGCACCGAGCTCCTCAACCTCGTCGGGCGGACGAAAGGTGCCGTCGTCGTCAAAGTAATTATTCGGATCACACTGCGCCGGCAAGATTTTGATCGGATTGCCCGCCGCGTCGACCGTGCCGGCAATCGCGACGTTGATACCAGGGTGTCCAACGTAAAGCTCATTGGGCTTTAGGAAGCGCTTGAAGTTGAGCGCCACGCTCGGCCCGAGCGGGTGCTTGCCACCCCACTTCTTGTCCGACTCCAGCGAACGGTCAATGCAGCCCGCCGCCGTCTCCTTGGCCATGTCGGCGTAGAGCGGGCGGCCGTGGTGACCATCGCTCGCACCAGCGTGGTGCAAGAAGTGCTTGGTCAGATCCGACATGGAAGCCAGCCGCTTCCACTGGGTCGAGGCGGTGTTCTCCAAGTCCTCGTCATTGATCTGTGACCGCTGCAGCTTGTTCTGATTCATGAGCTTTGGCTTGCGCAGCGCCTCGGGAATGGCGTTGATGTTGCCCGCGCGCGTAATCTCCGAGGTCTCGTCCAATAGGTTGCGCCACAGCTCGTCGTCCGAATGCGACGCGCAATAAATCAACTTGAAGATGCGGATCGCGACCACTTTGGTCTTGTCGGGAGAGTAGAGCTCCTCGAGAAACCAGTTGAACTGCATCGATGTGATGTCTTTCTTGGCTTGGTCGTTTGAAAGGCTGTTGGCGTGTGGCCTGTAAGTGTAGGTTTTCACGTTGCCGTTGAGACGCGATTTGACTTTACTGAATTCCTCTCCCTCCTTTTCTTGCGCACGCGCCTGGACCAGCTCGGTGTGGTCGTCGGTGCACGTCCACCCCTTGGCCGTGCCCGTTGTCAGCATCCCCAGTATCGCAGCCGCCGTCACTTGGCGTGCGCGCGCCGAGGGGTCGGAAAGCGTCTCCCATTCTCCGATGCGAGCCGCGTCCTTGGCAACGAACTCACTGACAATGTTGCAGCATAGAACGCGCGCCGGACGAGGCTCATTTCCCGGCGTAAACGGACTACTGGTCTTCGACCAAGGCGCCCAGTAGCCCGGGAGCCCCGTCTGGTAGCAAGCCGGGCTCGGTTTGATGTTATGACCCATCATTTCTTTTGAGAATCCGGGCATATCTTCAAGACCAACCAGGAGCCTCGGGTCGGCATCGGCCTCGGTCTCGGCGTCTTCGGCGTGGTCCTGTGGCTCCTGTGGCTCCTGTGGCTCCTGCTGCTCCTCATCGACCTCTTCGTACTCATTCTCCACTTCTTGAAATCCGGTCTCAAACTCGAGTGAATCGTCGCTTACGACTTCCGCTTCAGGCTGTTCATACTCTTGGTACTCTTCCTGATCTTCGATTGAAACCCGACGCTTCTTGTGTTTGGCAGGGGCATTCGCGTCATCGTCGTCGCTATTCGACGACGACGCGTCAGACATTTTTCTGTCCTTGGTAAAAGCGTTGCGTCTGTCTCTCTCATACTGTTAGCGATGCACAGAAGGCGCAAGATGCGTGCGCGCGCGTTGCGACCAAGAATTAAAAAGTGTTTGGATTTCAACGTAAAAGGCGAGTACCATTTCTATGGGTGAGTTGGTACTCGCTTTTCTAACTCTGCCGTCCCGGCTTCTAACATCCCCTGGTTTTTCTTCTAGAAGTGGGCTAACTCTTCTACTTTTGTGGCTGGCGCACAGGCCACGGCAGATGGATCTGCCCGCGAGATACAGAAAAAGTATGCATAGTTTAAATAGTAACGCGTGAGATTGTGGTGTGATCCATCTGCCGTGACCTGCGCACGGCTGGCAAAAGTAGAAGAGTTGGCCCAGGTTTAGAAGGAAAATGAGGGGATGTTAGAAGCCGGGACGATAGAACTAGAAAGTGCTTGGGTTTTACCGTAAATAAAAAATCGCACGGGCAGCTCGCGGGTAGCTTAGAACACGTAAAACACAAGCACTAACTCTTCTCTAGACACTGCAGCTTAAGCGCAAGTGTGCACGTTCTCCTATGCTGATTGAACATTGTATTTTGAATACGAATCGCCTCGACACATCGATCTCGCTGCGCCATGATGAGGGTGTGCTCGTCGCTACCACACTCTACATGGCTCAAGATTTCGGTCCAGCCATCGTTCATTTTTGCAACGGATACAGCGAGGGCGCTCCAAGCCTCGGGGTTGTTATCAAAGAAGTCTAGCGACGTGATGATCGGCTCGAGTTTCTTAGCGTGGCCAGCCCGTGCATAGCCGCGTGGTCGGGCCGATTCTGGCACAGTGGAGGCACTGATCATCATGTGTGTGTGTGAATGCACGCGTGTGTGGTTAGGGTTAGGGTTAGCGAGCTTGCTGACATTAGGCAGAAAATGTCTGTCAGTTGAAGAGAGCGCGAGAGCGTGTGCGCGTGTGCGCATCCAAGAAAAATATGGCAACCACGGGCAAGCTTGTCTTTGGCGTCGCAGGTCTTGGCATCGGAACGGGCTTCCTACTTGCCGGTATCTGGAGCGTGGATCAACTTC
>Ga0257106_1001832_pt1 | contig 10213 bp, 6 predicted proteins | sample LP_taG_3_FD_190177 | JGI IMG/M metagenome (GOLD analysis project Ga0257106, IMG submission 190177) | Marine microbial communities from Northeast Subartic Pacific Ocean, Canada - LP_J_2011_P26_10m | ecosystem: Environmental > Aquatic > Marine > Oceanic | place: Canada: Northeast Subartic Pacific... | reverse complement strand
TCATAAACTGTTCGAACCCGACTCTTCTCTTCTCCAAAAATTCCTCATCGAATGGATCTGCGACGGATATTTTCTCCGGTAACTTGTACAAAACAATCCCGGGGTAGTTTTGTAACAGTTTATTCCTGAACCACTCGAAATCGGAGTATCGTCGTTCGACTTGCGCGCTCGCTTTCTTGTACGAGCGACACGTGGATTCTGATTTGATCGTATACGCCGCGTACGCCGTCAAGCCTTTGAAATATAATAATTTTTGTTGTTACACAACATTAGATTCGTTTTAAGCGGCATTATACGCAGAGAGTTAAAGAGAGAGAGAGAATGGATGGTGAGTATCAAACGTATCATCATCTGTTAAGAGAAAACAAACAACGTTAAAACACATAATCTTTTATAAACTCACCTTGCCCAATCTTCTTCGGATCGACCACTTCGCATTTAAGTGTTTCCTCTTCTTCTTTCTCTCCATTTTCATTCGAAGGTAAAAGCTGATCGCTGTTGGGAGAGATTGCGAGTAACTCGCGCGTGGTGAGCTTCTCAAACCAAGAAGTAGAACTCTCGTTCTCCTCTGTTGAAGCGTTTGGAGTGGTCTCATTCAAAGGAGAATCAGAGGACGCGTTGTTCGAAATATCGTCGTCGTTATTTGTCGTTTTATCGTTCAGAGACTCGTACGCCGGTGGAGCGGGTGCTTCTTCGTCGGCCAAAACAGCAAAGGCTTTCGCAGAGGCAGCAGTAGTGGAGGGTTTTGCCATTTTAATGCCACTTTAAGAGAGAGATATTAAGTTTTGAAGTAAACAAAGTGTTGTTTTAATGTTGTTTTTAAAGTCGTCGTCGTGTTAAAAAAGTGTCGTTGAATTTGTTCTATAGTCCGTCTTCTTTGCGTCTCAAACATGGATATCTCTCGTCCACACAGGAGCGACGTTCCACCGGAAGGCTTTTGACGTTCTTTTTTTTTTGCGCAGCGCGCGCGACTTACTCGTCGCGCAGGGTTTTTGTTTTTTTTTGTTTTCTTTCTCGCGAGTTTAGGGTTTTGGGGTTAAAAAAAGCGTTGACTTTGAGTCGAAACCAAGACTTTCGAGACTTTTTAGGCGAGAGAAATCGTCGACGAACACACGAACGACGAAGACTTTACGAAGAAACACTTTCGTAGTCGATCGACGACACTTTTAAAGAGCAACACTTACTCACACGAAAGCTTTCGTCGACGAAAGAAATTGTTTATACATACACGCAAGAATAACAACGCAGTAAAAGTCGTTTAAAGGAAAGAAGAAGAAGGAGCGCGTGCGTGTTGCCGTTGAATGCTCTTAAACAAAACACAATGACGACGAACGGATTTTCAAAATCGGAAAACTTCCAATCGACGATGAGCTCGTTAAACTACGGCCACGTGATGGAACGAGCGGCGAGAGATTACCAAAGAGAGATTTTAGAGAAAGAAGATACTTTTGAGGACGATTTGTTATCGAGGAGAAGGAGGAATGATGCGATAAACTTGAACGAAGAAGAAATGGATGATGATTCTGTCCAACAAGAGATGAAGGAGAAACGACTGGAAGAGCTGAAAAATGGTACGACGACGTTTTCTTTCGTTCTCTCTCTCTTTGACCGCACATTTGCGCGGTCGTTCTTTGCTTTGCTTTACTATACTTTGCTTTACTTTACTTTACTAACGACGACGATATGATTATTATTACATCAAAACACACGAAAACAGAACAAAAGCTCCGGTTCGAGATGGAACGGTTAGGCCACGGGTCGTACTCCTCAATCGCGGAGGAAGACTTCTTGTCCGCGGTCACGTCTTCGCATACGTGCGTCGTGCACTTCTCGTTGGACGAGTTTGAGAGGTGCAAAATTCTCGACAAACACTTGCAAAGCTTGAGTCAAAAGTATTTCCAGACGAGATTTATGAAGGCAAATGCGCCGGATTTGCCGTTCTTTACGGAAAAATTAAACGTGAAAGTTCTGCCGTGTTTGATCTTGTTCAAAAACGGCGTCGCGTTCGATCGAATCGTCGGGTTCGAGGATTTTGGAAATAAGGACGATTACAAGACGATGGCTTTAGAGAAACGGTTGTTAGAGTCGGGCGCTATTGAAGAGGAAGAGAAGGCCATTGAAGAGGAGGAGAAAGGAGACGAACAAATCGATAAGGAGGAGGTGATGAGAGAATTAGCAAACAGACGCATGAAGAGAGGGTTCCACAAGACGGAAAGCGACGAGGATAGCGATTTTGATTGATTGATTGATTGATGACTCCTAGGGAGTACTAGTAGTTTCGATGACTTTTATTTAGAAGAAGAAGAGAGAATGTTTTTGGGTGATATATAAAGGAGAATAATAGCAGTAAAAGTAGTAGTAAAATAGTACAAACGCAGAAAAAACACACTACTCAAAAATCACAAAACCATTTCCAACTCGTGTCTTTTGTACACGTTCTCTTGATCGTCTTTCAATCGAGGGTACGCGGCGACTAAACTCTGTTGCGATCCGACGTACAAGTTGTTGTACAAGCGCCAATATCGCTCTCGAACCATTCTCGCTGGATGAAATAAGCCTTGCACTAAGTGAGACAAGGTATACGCCGGACCTAACGTCACTCTCGACGCTTCGATGGCTTCGTTGACCGCGTTTACGACGTGCGGGGATTGTTCAAACACGTTTGGCCAGACGAAATTCATCAAATGCGTCGCCGCGTCTTCGCAATTCAATCGAGCGCAACCCAAGAGTAAATGCCGCACCGCCACGCACGCGGTTTGTCTGTGCACGATATCTCTGTCCATCAACGCGTCTTCAATTAAAGGCGCAATGGCGTAGATGTAATCCTTCCCCATCTCGCCGATGTATTCGAACAAGAACGCCAAGGATTTCAAAACGCCATTTTGGACGTTGATCTCCGGCACTCGGTACTCGTTCATCAGCGCCGGCAAGACGGTGAACGGCGCGCAAGTTTCCGCGACGATGGCTATAGCCACCGTCGTGCACACTCTGTTTTGCCTTTCTTGCACTTTCAAGTTGTTTAAAAGCGTCGCTAAGACGTCTTGCGGTCCGATCGCTTTGGCGATGTACCCGAACGCATTCACCGACGCTCTTCGAATGGCTTTCTTCCGCGCCTTCAAAAGCTCCAACAATTCGAAACAGATCCGCATCCACTCTTTAGCCGGGACAAACTCTGCGCCACGATCGGCAATTCTTCCAACTAAATCCACGCAGTTTTCCTGCACTTTTTCGTGCCTGTTTTTCAAAATTGGCGTCAATCTCGGCAACAAATCTTTCACCGGCGGCGTCATCTTCGACATGCCGACGACGGCGACGATGGATTTCAAAGCGCCCAAGATAGATCCTAAAACTTCCGGATACTCTTCGCCCAAATATTCGTACAAGACGACACCTAAATGGCAAATCAATTGCTCTTCTTCGCACACTTTCATGACCGGCGCGACTTTTGAAATCAAATCTGCCGCTTGTTGACGAATGTCTTGATTTTTGTTGTTCAAGCGCCATTTGATCGTGCCGCAAATTTGCGGCAAGTACGGTTTCGCTCTTTGACCGAGAGCGTTGACGACGGTACCGAAACCGTTCAACATGATGTCGTTCTCGTCTTGCGTTTGCTCTTGGAACGAGTACAAGACGCCATCGACCAGTAATTCTTCCAACCTTTGGTCCACGTCGGAAACGCCCAAGTGTTCGACAACCTTCGTCACGCATTCCATGACCATTCGTCGAAACGGCTCGGATTCGTCTTTTAAATCTTCGACAATTTTAGAGATTATATCGGAAGCGCCTACTTTTAACGCTAATTCCAAAGTCGTTTCCACTAATGCCAAGTAATTTCTCCTATCTAAAGCGGTTCTTCTCACCCAAAAGTTTTTGAAAAACGGAGGAATAATTTCCGTTCGGACGTATTCGCTATCGACGCCGTCCGTTTGCACGCACTGCTTGACCACTTTCAAAGTAATTTTCTTCATCTCTTCGTCCGCGGTGGCAAATTCTCTGATCAAAATCACCATGACTTCTTTCGTGTAATACGACGCGTAAACCGGGTCCATCAAAGGAATGATATACCCGATGGCTTTCAAAAACGCCGCTAACGTTTTGCCGCGATGCGATCGGATGCCTTTCCATAACGGCTTTAAAACGGAATCGAAGGATTCAATCCCGTACGGCGTCGAAGCTTCCGCTAACGCCGCGATGGCTAAAGCGGAAATCATTCGTACTTTTTGATTCTCGTCTTCCAAACCGGATTCGATGATTTGCACTAATTTCGTCAAGTGCGGCAACACGGCGACGCCGGAGAGGATGGCGATTTGTTGAACAATTTTCACCCCGGTATGTCTCGCTTGCCACGATTTTTTTGACTGACACACCGCTTTTAAGAATGGGAGTAAAGCTGGTATGGTCAACGCGTGCGCGACGACCGCAAACGCTCGAGCAGTCGTGTTCCTCACGTACTCGTCCACGTTATCGATGTCTGGTCGCATGGCGGCAATCATCGTCGCTAATCCCGCGGCTTTGGAAAGGTTGGCGATAATTTCTCGACCTTCCACGCGCGCGTAGTAATCCTCGTCGATCAACAGAGGTTCGATAACGACTAAGATTTTATGCACGTACGGTCTGACCAAGTCGTCCAATTTGTACAAGATTCGATCGATGACTTTCACGAGCAAGTGCCTTTCTTGATCTTCCAACGTCGGCGACATCAACAGAGGCAAGATTTGGTTGAACAACGGCCCAGCGCCTAACTCTCTCGCTTTGTCCGTCAACTGACGCAAACTGGACTTTCTTTGCGGTGGTAAACCATTTTTGACTTTTAATAAAAGCTTCATGATTTTCCGTTCCTTTTGTTCTTCGATGGACAAAGCGTCTTCGTCGATTTCTTTCAACAACGGAGCGAAATACTGGTAATCTTCCGCTTTCATCGTCGGTAAATCCTCCGGGACGTCTGGGACGTCAAACATTTGCGTGCGATTCTCCTCTGGAATAGAGAAACCACCACCACCATTTCCTGCTCCTCCGGCGGAAGACAACGGCGTTTGACCGCCGAGTGAAAACTGCGCCTTTCTCGCCGGCGTTCGGAGCGGGACGTAGTTTTTCGGTTGTTCGAGTATTTTGTATTGCGGCAAACCTGGTAAGACCGCATCGAGCTCGTCGTCCGTCATAAATCTGTTCCGTTCTTCCATCTCTCGGTCGTGTCGGGCCGATCGTAACTGATCCGGTGTCATCGGAATCTGTTGTTGACCTCCTCCGAATTCAGAGGATCGAGCGGGCGTTTGCATAAACGCAGACGTTGAACCAGTCATTAACGGCGTCTCGGACCCTAATCCACCCCCATTAATCATCGGCGTTTGCATCATCATATTTATGCTCGGTTCATTTCTCGGCGTCTCGTCCCATCTGCTCGCTTTCCTTCGTGTCCCCGTTGTTTGCGTCGAAGAAGGTTGTGTTTGGTTTCTCGGCGTCGCGTCGTCCCATCGGTTTCTTTTCGGCTTCTTCTTGGTTGCTTTCGTCGTCGAATCGTCGTCGTCCCACTCGTTCGTGACTCCTCTTTTGTTGTTCCCAACCGATTGCGAGGCGTTATCGTCGTCGTCGTCGTCGTCCCACGCATCGTTTTGCAAACGTCGGCGGTGCTCCTTGACCTTCTCGGTATCCGCCGCGGAGTCGTCCATCGTTCTCGCGACGACATTCTCCTCTTTTTCCTCGTTCTTTTCATTCCCGCTCGTCGTCGTCTTATCCCACCGACGCTTTCTCTTTCTCTTCTTTTCCCCCAAAGTTCCTTCTTCTGTTGTCTCCTCCTCCTCGTTCATCTTCTTCTCAGAAGAATTCTTCTCCTCTTCGATAGAAAACATTTCCCTCCTCTTCTGCTCCTCCTGCTCTCGCTCTCTCTTTCTCTCGATGTTCCTCATCGTCTCTTCTTTTTCTCTCGCGAACATTTGTTCTCTCATGGCTTCTTTGTACCCTCTTTTTGATTCTTCTCCTTTTTGCTCATTAGAATCCTTTTTTACTCCTCGTTCCGGCGAGAGTTGTCTCTGAAACCGTCTTTTTTTGTATTCGTTTTCTCGATCTGAAATTTTCTTCGAGTTGCCAAACTTTTCTCGATAGAATTCTTCTTCTTCTTCTCGATCGTCTTCTCCTCCGTCTACGATGAAGTCTTTCGTGGCGTTCGCGGGCATGGTGAACGATTTCAGCCGTCGCTTTTGACGATTCTTTTTAGTATTATCATTCTTCTCTTCATCTGATAAAGAATCTTCTTCTTTCTCGTCAAGTCTCTCGACGACATTTCGTCGTCTCTCTCGTTGCAAACGTCCGATGATTTCCTCGTCGTCTTCTTTCGTCATCTTTAGTATCGCTTCTTCTTTTATAGTATTGTTGCGTTAAAACTGTCGCGCGATGATAAACTCCTCTCTGATACCACCGCTCTCAAAACCGTAAAAGCAAAAGTTCTCTCTTTTCGTTCTCTCTTTTGTGTGTCTTCTTCTTCTTCTTCGTAGTTCTTCGTAGTTCTTCGTTCTTCTTCTTTGAACGAAACAAGTAGTACGCTAAAACAACAACAGTGAGGAGAAAAAGAAGGTCGTTTTTCTTCCTTCCGTGTGCGAGTGAAGTAAGTTGCTCTTTTTTTTTAAAGGGCAAATTTGAGGGCAAATTAGAGAAAAGAAAATAAAATTTTTGAGGCAAAAAACAACACACACCAAAAGAGAGGGAGTTTTTAAGTACAAACAGACAGAAAAAAGACGAAGAGGTGCAGCGGAGCACCAAAACGTGTGTGGCTCGAAAGAAAAAAAACGCCACCACACTCGCAAAAAATGAGAGATTTTCTTTCGAAGAAAAACATGCAGTTTAAAACAACACGTGATGATGAAACGAAACGTTCATAAAAGACGGGAGAGAAGAGAGAAAGACGCCAAAAAGTCATGTCTTCTGGAGGAGGAGGAGTAGTGAGGACGAGAGCGCAGAAAAGACGGATTTGGGAGCGAGATTCTTTGTTGTGGGATTTGATCGTGAATAACGACGATGTGAGTTTTAAACACATCTATCTCGCCGAAACTGAATTCGAATGATGTGAAATTCTTGTATGGAGTGAATGGTGAAACGAGAAATTTGGTTAAAAGATCGTCTCGTGAGAGTGATTTGAAAGAGATGTTTAAAGTGAGAGAGATGTCCTCGATATCGACGTTGGAAGTTGCGTGGGAGAATGAATCGTTGTGGTCGGGTGACTCGTTCGACGAAAGATCTTTCTGCCGTGAAGTTGCTGAAACGAATAAACTCGAGTTGCTCAAGTGGATACGAGAGGAGAAAAAGTGTGAGTGGGATCAAGATACGATTAATGCGGCCACACGTGGAGTTCGAGGTAATCTGGAAATGGTGAAGTATTGCGTTGCACATAAGTGTCCTATCAATGAGTTTGCGTGTGCAAATGCTGCCGAAAACGGTCAACTCGAGTGCCTCAAATACTTACGCGAAGAAGCGAAAGCGCCTTGGGATTCTCGGACTACCTATCGGGCGGCTTTTAATGGTCATCTCCACATACTCGAATATCTTGTTGAGCGTAAGTATGATAAATATAACGATCGTGCGTGTATGTATACAGCAGAGTTCGGCCATTTAGACTGTTTGAAGTACTTGCACGAAACCGCCAAAGTGCGTTGGGACGATCTCGCCGTACGAGGAGCGCACATGAACAACCACCCCGAATGTGTACAATACTGCCTCGACAACAACTGTCCTCTCCCACGCGGTTGGTCTTACAAAGACGGAGAGCTCCACGTGCCAGGCCATTCAGAATCATCGATAATTAGACTTCTTTGAATAAGAATAGTTTTTTTGTATACTAATAACGCGCGCAAAGTGCACATACTATCTTTTTAGAGGTCATGATTAAATCGTAAAGTCTCGTACTTTATTTGTCCACATTAAAAACTCAAGTTCGTTTCTCAATTTTTAACAACAAACACATCACTATTTATTATTATTGTGTTTATTAACAAAAGTTTCAAAGAGTTTCAGTCTTTAAGAAGAGAGAGTTTTTGGTTCTGGTTTTGGTGGTAGTAGGAGTCGAGAAGGAGGATTAGGAGGAGGAAACGACGAAGAAAACGAAGAGAAACAAATCCTCGATTCTTCATTGCGTTGCGGAATTGAGTAATTCATTACTTCATCCATTTCTATCCAAAACAGAATACAGACTGACAGTTTCGTTTGCAAAAAGAACAACAACAACAACGATTAATAAAAGTTTAGCGTAGGAACATAACAATAAGAAAATGGCGCTATACGTGAAAGCGTTCTCGTTGGTTCTGAAAACAGTCTCCAAACCGATGGCGAAATCGTTGAAATCCTTCATCGTCAGTCAACCAGAGCTGAAAAAGACGTGCATTTCCTTGGCGCAGAAAATCAACGTCATGTATTCGTACGTCGTGTTAGAAGCGCCGATACCACGAAAACCGACGACGACGACGGTGATGGATAAAAAAAGTGGGAAACCGTTAGAGATTGTGGTGACCAGAGGTCGGAGTAAATCGTCTTCCGGAGCGTCTTCGTCTTCGCACCACCAATACGTGAAACCTTTGTCGGACGACGTCGCCTTGACGAACGGAGCGGAGTTAGTCTCGGAGATCTTTCTCTTTTCCGTCGCCGGAGGGTTGGTGTATTGGGAAGCCGAGAAATCGAACGAACGCGAACGGGAGAAGAAAAAAATAGCCGCCGTGGAAAGGCAACAGCTGACAAAGTTGATGGAGTTAACGAAAGAGAGTTTAGAAGACGTGGTCGAAGAGTTGGAGGAGTTGAAGAGATGGAGAGAGACGGTGAGAGAGAAGAACTATAAGGATTTCGTCGAAAAAGCAGCGTTTGATAATAATAATAATAATAATAATAATAGGAGTAGCAGAACCGACGAGAGTAGCAACAACGCGACGATTCAGACGACGACGACGAAAAAGGAAGCTGGCTGACAAGGAAAGGAGGATGACTTTTAGACGATAGTAATTTTTAATAGTAATTTTTATTAATTCTCCGGGAACCATTTCACGTTGCCGACGATCAAGTTCGTATTCGGCAACTGCCCCGGGTTCGGACTCAAGTACGTGAAGCGTTTGGCGTGCATATCAACCTCGACGATGTGAATGAACCCGGCGACGTTTGAGGTTAACAAATCCGATTGCGTTTTACCGTGCGAAACCGCAACGATGGCGTTTACTAAGGACATGGATGGAATCACAGAAGCGACTCGCATCGGGTCCGTGCTCGCTTCTTGACCGATCGGTAACGCAGACGTTGGGGCTTTCGGCCCCCCGCCAACTTTATAAAAGGAAACGGAGGAGAAAAACGCCGATTGCGCCACCGGTGAGAGAGGATTCGAGACAAAATCGAACCCGTAAAAGTATTCGCGAAACCGATCGTCTCTAGTTTTACGTCTGAACTCGGTCGTTCGTTCAACCACGCCCCCGGATTTCTTCAAAGAGAGAATCTCAACCGCCTCATCGACTTTTTTACCATCATCATCGCTACTTGATGTTTTCTTCTTGTTTTTCTTGTTCTTTTGCTGTTGCTGCTGCGCCAAAGCGGCGTCTTTCGCGAACTGTTTCGATAACGTTTGAAACAATCGCTCTTGGCCTAAACACAAAACCGTATCAATCTCTAAGCTTTTCACGGCGTGTAAGATCAACTCTAAGCCTAACCCTTCGATCCATCCCATGGTGTTCACTATGCACCCGGAATGTCTGGCGTGTTCGTTTTTCGAGTTTCTCGCCTCCATCATTTCCGCTATTTTCTCTACGAGAAATTTATAGTGCTCTTTCGAGTTTTCCGTAACCGTCACGTCGCCAAAAAAGTAACTGAGAGGCATTTCAGATTTCACGTGCGCGCCGTCCTCGAACGGATTTATCGGGTGATCGATTGGAGCGGCCGATATCGTTCCCGGGACTGAAATAGCGTTTTGGCCTAGATCTAAATCGATGAATAAAGGCGACCACGCTTGTCGCGCGGCGTAATTGATGAGGATTTTCGACAAGGAAGATTTCCCGACGTCAGCCGGGCCAACGATTAACACTCGCGGACCCGCGGATGATTTTTGACGAACCCCATCGTTTTCTTTTTCCTCCTGTTGCTCTTCTTCTTCTTTTTCCTCGTCTTCTCCTATTACTCTTTCTCCTCTTTTCCTCTTCTTCTTTGTATCTTCTTCCTCCTCTTCTTTCTCCATCTCGTTTACGTCGTCGCTCGATAC
>Ga0257106_1001831_pt1 | contig 10213 bp, 8 predicted proteins | sample LP_taG_3_FD_190177 | JGI IMG/M metagenome (GOLD analysis project Ga0257106, IMG submission 190177) | Marine microbial communities from Northeast Subartic Pacific Ocean, Canada - LP_J_2011_P26_10m | ecosystem: Environmental > Aquatic > Marine > Oceanic | place: Canada: Northeast Subartic Pacific... | reverse complement strand
ACAAGGGTCTCGGTACCTCAACTTCGAAGGAGGCGCGTGAGTATTTCAAGCAAATTGAAGATCTCACAGTCAAGTTTGATACGGATGTGATGTCTGATAAATCTATTACTTTGGCTTTTGACAAGAAGAAGGCTGATGATCGAAAGATTTGGCTTCTTGAAAGCACAGCAAAAGACCCCAAGGAGCTAGAGGTTCCTTATGGTAATGTGAAACAGCTGAACATCACCGACTTTGTTCACAAGGACCTGGTAAATTTCAGTCTCGCTGATTTGAAGCGTTCGATCGCACACGTTTGTGATGGACTCAAACCGTCCCAACGAAAGGTTATGTATTCCTGTTTTCAAAAGAATCTGACTGCTGAGATGAAGGTGGCGCAATTGGCTGCCTTTGTAGCTGAGAAGAGTGCCTATCACCACGGTGAAGTATCTCTCGCTGATACAATCGTAAAATTGGCGAATGATTATACGGGTTCGAACAATATCAACCTTCTCGAACCCTGTGGTCAATTTGGAACACGGCTTATGGGTGGTAAGGATGCTTCTCAGACGAGGTACATTTTCACACGATTGACATCTGAAGCTCGTAAGCTTTTCGACCCCAAAGATGACGCCATTCTTAATTATTTGGATGATGATGGACGGTCTATTGAACCCGATTTCTACATGCCTACTCTACCCATGATCTTGGTCAATGGAAGTGAGGGTATCGGTACAGGATTCAGCTGCTATGTACCCCCGTTTAACCCCAAAGACATTCGTGACAATATCATGAATGTATTGAATGGAAAAGAAATTCAAAAAATGAAACCCTGGTTCAGGGGTTTCAAGGGTAAAATCATGGAACAGGATGACGATTCGTGGGTGACCCAAGGTGTATGGAGTAGTATTGGGAGGACAGTCAAGGTGACCGAACTCCCCCCGGGACGCTGGACCCAAGATTACAAAGAACACCTCGATACCCTAATTGAAAAGAAAATCATCAGTGGTTTCACAAATAACAGTACAACTGAGAATGTGGATTTCCTCATCCAAGATTACAATGGTAAAGATGCCGTTAAGGATCTGAAACTTCAAAAGACTTTCCGAACATCAAACATGCACCTGTTCCACCCCACACACGGTATCCACAAATATGAGACAGCTGAAGAGATCCTTATGGACTTTATCACCCTTCGTCGCGACTATTATGATAAGAGGAAAGAGTATCTGATCAAGGTTCTTGAGGCTAAATCTAAGATGTGTGATTACAAGTCTCGCTTTGTGTCTATGGTCATAAACGGTGAAATTGTAGTGTTCCGGCGTAAAAAGAAGGAACTCGAAGAACAACTTTCACAGACATTCCCACTCATTAGTGGAAGTTATGATTATCTACTGAACATTAGGACTGTTCAATACACAGATGAGAGTGTTTGTGAACTTCTCAAAGAATCCGAACAGGCGAAAATGGAACTCAAGGTATTAACCTCGACAGCCCCATCGACTATGTGGAAGAATGATATTAAAAATATATAGACAATAGGTAAGTATGGGTGAAGCTGCAAAGATTTCTCTCAAGGCTATTGGAAAGCAGGATACATATCTTCTTTCCAAAGACCCAGATGATTCGTTCTTTAATTATAAAGAACTCTTGAGACATTCAGAGTTTAGAAAGTATCACAGAAGTCGGAACGTGGTCAATCCCGGGCAGGTACCTAAATGGCCTTTCGGTCAAACACTAAAGGTCGAATTCAACCCGACAAACATGGGAGATCTTTTAAGTAATATGTGGTTGAGTATCACTATGCCCGGTATCACAGATGGTAACTATGCCGATCAATTAGGAAGACATATTCTCAAGAGTGTCACTATGTTTGTAGATGAAATAGAAGTTGAAAAATTACATGATGATTGGGGTATCATTTACGATGATCTTTATTTAGAAATGTCTGAAAAGGTAGCAAATAGAGCACTTGTTAATAGAAACCTCGGTTTTGATAAATCGGTCGGTAATAGTATTTTCGCTCGTCAAAGTGCAGATCTAGTCGTACCTCTACATTTCTTCTTCTCTCGAAAATATTCGAGTGATGAACACTCTACAAATAAACCAAATAGACCATACTTCCCAATTTGCGCTATTCATAAACAGAAGATTACCTTTGAACTCGAGTTTCATAACCAAGAATTCTACACAAATACATCTGATACACTTGAACTCCAATCATTTAATTTAGTGACGGAAGAAATTACATTAAGTGGTCAAGAACGACAGTATTTTGCTTCTCGTCCATTAACCATGATCAATGATGTCGTGAAGAAACACCCAACCATCGTGAGTGAACTCAATAAAGACATTATCAAAAATAACCTCGTACCAAACATCCCGGTAAAATGTTTACATTGGTTCTTGAGGAATACGAAGTTTGAAAATGCTGTGAGAAGTGTGGGTGACGAACCCCTTATTTTGGGTAGTATCATAGATGGTACCGCGGGTGAAGATAAATTTGGTAGAGCGATATCCATTTCTGGGAATGGAACTCGCGTGGCTATAGGTGGCTCTCTTAATGACGCGGCTACGGGTGATACGGCAGCTAACAGGGGTCATGTAAAGATTTATGAGTATAACGCAACCACAAAAGCTTGGGTACAATTGGGGTCGGATATAGTGGGTACGATAAATTTGGATCAACTTGGATTCTCTGTATCTCTTTCCAATGATGGATCTCGTGTAGCTATCGGTTGCCCACACAGTGCGTCTGATAAGGGTCATGTTGAAATATACGATTATAGTGTAGGTTCTGGGTGGTCAAAGGTGGGTACAAATATTGTAGGAGCGACAGCTGGTATGCGGTACGGATACTCAGTTTCTCTTTCCAATGATGGTATCTATGTAGCCGTGGGTGCACCATTTGATGATACTACCGCATCAGATTCTGGTCTCGTTAATGTGTATAAATATGATTCCGGGTGGGCAAAGGTTGGAGCTGATATCGTTGGTGGAGGAGCTTCGTATAAGTTGGGCACAGCCGTTTCTATGAAGAATACAGTGGCATCTGGACCCATAGTGGCCATAGGTATTCCCGGGGATGATCAGGGAAAGGTGCGAATATATGAATACGACAGTGGGACAGCTTGGGCTCTCGATGGTTCAGAAATAAGTGGTAAAACGACGGGTGATGCATTCGGGACATCTGTATCTATACCAGATGACGCTTCCAGAGTAGTCGCGGGAGGACCAGAGAATAGTAGTGGTACCGGATACATTAGAATCTATAATTATAGTTCTGGTGACTGGAGTCAGATGGGTTCAGATATCAATGGTGCCGCAGTTGGTGATAAATTTGGTACTTCAATTTCATTCTCGGGTGACGGATCTCGTGTAGCCACGGGATCTCCCGGAAATGGAAAGGGTGATGTAAAGGTGTATGTGTATGAAAATAGTGTATGGACAAAGCTTGGTGAGACGGTTGTGGGAACTATCACGGGTGATAAGTTTGGACATTCAGTGTCTTTATCGACAAACGGTTTACGAGTGGGTGTGGGTCCAGATGTAACTACAGGTGATACGAGAGGGTACGCACATGTGTACGCTCTTCAAACAAGTGAAGAAGAAAAGTTCTTTATGCATAATCGATTTAACTTTTCGTCGAGTAATAACTTTGACGAAAATACAACATTCTTCAACCCCATATTAGAGAGTGCACAGTTTTTCATATACGGAAATAAACTTCCCAACATTTCAAATACAAATCACAACTACTTTAAATATTTGGTACCTCACAGAAATAGATTGGCGCGACCAATCAGGAATATATATTCATACAGTTTCGCGATGAATCCAATAAACGTGGAACCTTCGGGAAACTTGGATTTTAGTGCTATCGAATCGGATAAAACGGTGTTCGAGGTTAAATTAGATAAAACTAAAATAGATATTACAAAGGATACGTATACACTTCAAATGTATTACACGGGCTATCTAACATTCAAATTTGAAAATGGCTCTATGTCAATTTCTTATTAAACAGTGAAGTCTTGTGACTGCTAATATAATCAATGATGTTGTTCTTGATACACCATTTGATGAAATTCAATTGCGCTAATGTTGTTTGAATTTCATGACATGTCCCCGGAACAATATAAGGAAACTTCGTAGACCTACAAAATGGATCGAATAGTTTCTTACTGTACCCATCTAGACTCGACTTATATGCACAATGAACGGTAAATAACTTTCCATCAGTTGTTGTGTATGTTGTGTTATTTTTCTTGGCATAATTCGTGATGAACCATTCCAAGTTTCTCAATGAAATTCCGGATGTTTTGTCTAAAATGTTTAAAAGTTTAGTTCTATTCTTCTCTTCGTTATAAAAGTTGTTAATTGATGTTAGTAGAATATCGGTTTTACTCATTATTAAACATTGTATTTATATCTCTAAATACATTTGGGCGAATACACGCTGGACAATCGGGAACGAAAAGTTTGTCACTCCCATGTGTATGTGTATTTATACTCGTAAGATCCCTGTGCTTAATTTTAGTACCCTGTGATATATGTTTGCCACAATATCCATTGTGAAGACCCTTATGGGTACAACGATGGCCATTTGACTTTGTTCCTTTACACACGGATCCAGTATAATTTTCGGGAACGTCTCTCAATAATAGATCGAGAGGTATACCATGTTTCTTTGAAATGATTTCGGCATAATCACTTATGATTTCATTGGCTCGTGTTTTCAATTCTTCATCAAACACCGTGATAAGTTTATCATAGGAACTCATTGCTTACTTCTATCTTGCTCGTATTTTTTAAATAGATCTTCAACAGAATTCTGTTTTTCGGCGTTGTTTTTTAACCTCGATTTCAAATCGGTTATTTTACCCGATGTGTCTAGGTTTCTCTTTTTACACTCTTCCACGAGTTGTTCCTTTTTCATACCACTAAACCCTGGTTCTTTTTTCTTTTTAGGTGGTGCATGTTGAGTAATAATTTCACCGAATATTTCCTCCTTCGTGTTTGTAAATAATGGATCGAGTAAATCACATACAGGATTCAGGAATTTATTGACAAAGTAATAGTGATAATCTACCGGTACATTGTGTTCTTCGACGTATTTCGGATCTTCAGATTTTTCAAAGGCTCGTGCTTTCGGATCACCTGTTTTTGTGAGTAGATATGGGACCCGGTCACCCGATTGTGGTTCTGATCCAGGTTTCCTATCGCGCATCTTATTGACAACCTGGACATGTGCTTGATTGATGTATATACTATCAGGGCTCGTTATTGAGACATTTTGCCCCTTCACCTTATACGAATCTGAAAGAGATTGACTCAATACCAGTTTATCATTATGTATGTCACCAGACAATAGTTCTATAGCGCGTTCTCTCGCGAGTTCGAGTGGTGGACCAGGGTCACTCGAGGTGAGAACTACATCTAAAAGCTCCTTACAAACCTCTCGAACATGAGGTGTATTGTCTCTGCGAACAACCTGAAGCCCCTTGATATCTATATAATCCATATGCATATTTCCATCTTTACCCTGTGTCCAAAGTTTCGCGGCGTACCTCTTCTTCGAGTACAAGAAATATGGCCAGTACACCTTCTCAAGTTCTAGGTTATTGGGCTTTTTGAAGAGGGCGCTACATTCTGTCGCCGCCCTTTCACCAATCTCCCAGCTGTATTTTACAGCGTCTTCACCCGTCCGATCACCCACATCAAACTCAACCATCACAGAATCCGTGTCACCGTACCTTACCTTCGCACCCGGAAAGTTCTTTTCAACATATGTCTTGGTCTCTTCGATCATCTCACGCCCCCTACATGTTGTGGTAGACGCAATAGGGACACACGGAAGAATACCTTTACCCGCACCAGTAAATCCATACACCGAGTTCATACTAATTTTGTATGCCAACTGCTTACCGTTATAGACTTCCTTCATCGCACCAGTTGCGGCGGCCATATCTCTCTTTGCCTTTTTACGAAACTGTTTAAGCTCCAATAGAATGGCTGGTAAAAGACTGGGGACGTCTTGTGCGAATTTATAGGTTCTGTTACCAATGTTAAACGTTTCATATGTGACACCGGGGATATTCCCATAGTCTTTCTCATTCATGACATATGAAGAGTAACATAGATTGTGGGCCATCATGATACTCGGATACAGTGCTTCAAAATCTAGGGCTGTGATGGGTGTATAATAGGCTCCTTTTTGAGCGTCAAGTACAGTTGCACCTTCGTAGGGTTCTTCGGGCATAGCACCCCATCTAATCGTCGGTACCATAAATCCTAGTTCTCGAGCCTTTTTAGTCAGTTGACTAAAAACTTTAATCTGCTGCCCACGCTCTACGAGGAAACATAGGGGTACCCATGTCGCTTTAGCCATCTCTAACAAGTTCAAAAGAATACACAATTTTTTCATTAGTTTATGCGGAAGTAAAGTATCCTTGATACAATACTCTGCGACTTCACCAAGCTTTTTTGGATCTTCTTCTATAAATCGAGCAAACATTTCTTTTGGTGGCATGTCAATCTTTTGATCTCCGAGGTACAATTTAGACACATTATTTAGACTATACGAATCGAGTTTATATCCCTTCTTCACTTCATGGAATAAATCGAAAACAAATCGACCGGACATTGGAAGGAGTTTCAATGTATTATCACCCAAAGCACTCGAACTCAATTTTTTAATTGAAATATTACAAATCTGATCCTTCAATTTTCCGAGCTTGAAAAAATCAGGGTTACATCCGAGTAAGTGTGCGCGTGTGTGAATATAGTTGAAATCGAAACCGAAGACGTTCCATCCCGTGATGATATCAATGTCCTTTTTTTGCATGTACCTTTGAAAAGCTTCAAGCATTTCCCTCTCTGTATCAAAACTCACAACATCGTCACCTTCGGTTTTTTTGTAGCATAGACAAACCTTCTCATACGGTTCATCTTCACCAAATTTACAAAGTGAAACCGCAATCTGAAAACACGCATCACCCATGATGGTTGGATCAGGAAATTTACCAGTGGAACTGTTACACTCAATATCAAATGATGCGACCACAAATGGGGCGATATCATCTCTATCTACGGGTTTGAGTGTATTCCATTTATTGCAAAATAAATCAATATCTACATTCGCGAGATGTGAACGAATACATTGATCACCCGTGTCAAGCCAACCAGTCGATTGAATACCAGTTCTATGCATCAGGCGGAGTACGGGATCTAGGTTTGATTCGTACACTTTCAATTTTACCATCCCAGATGAAATACTCAAGGTGTTTTTTAGAAAGTAATCGACCCGTCGTCTCATAGCTAAATTTACGAAATCGATTTTCATATACGCAAACTCTTCACTATTCTGAAACCCCCAAACATCTTTAGCTTTCATGATTGAATATGATACGAGACATTCAGGACATTTTCTATTTAGGACGTCGAATATTTCCTGTGCCGTCTTTTGTGTAGCACCTTTCGGAAACTTAACGAAAAAGTACGGGGTAAATGTAGTGGTGACGCATACCGATTTACCCTCCTGAGTTTTCCCAAATATACTCACTAAATGTTCATCATCGACATCTCTGGCTTCCCAAGTCAAGGCCTGAAAAATCACCATCGCTTATGTATATCTTGAGCCAAAATTTTAATATCGTTTATTAATAAATGTCAGCCGCTTTAATAGAGCTTGTGTCTGTAGGTGCCCAGGATGTATTCATCACTGGTGATCCCGAGGTTAGCTTTTTTAGACAAAACTATAAGCGCCATACCAACTTCGCAATGAAGCCCGAGCGCATGGATTACATCGGTACCTTCGGTGCCAACAATGAGATTACCATCCCCATCCGTTCAAAGGGTGACCTCATGAGTTACATCTGGATCGAGGATACTAACATCGCCAATATCCAAACCAACTCTAACGGTCTGTTCTCCGCGAATGCGTCGGGTCCTACTGAATTCAGTCTGTGGATCGGTGGTCAGAAGGTGTCTCAACTCGACTCCCTTTTCATCCAAGGTGTACACAACCCCCTTCTCCGTGATTCTGCGGCGAAGGCTTCGTGTGCCATCACAACCAATAACAAGAAGGCGAACCACGGTGGTGATCACTACATGATTCCATTCTTCTTCGGTGAAGACTGGACCAAGTGTCTCCCATTAGTGGCGCTTCAATATCATGACGTCGAGATTCGCATCAAGTGCCGTGACGGTTACACACCAGCGGGTAGCCCCCAAGTTTGGGGTAACTACATTTACCTGGATACCGATGAGCGTTCCTTTTTCGTCGATAACGAACATGAGATTCTGATCACCCAGACTCAACATCAGTTAGCTAACAGCGGTGATACTGAGTTCGATCTCAGCTATTTCAACCACCCAGTCAAGTCCCTTCACCTCGTATCCGGTAAGGCGGCTGGAAATGACTGGGACAGTGAATATACATTCGGTAAGTCCTCCCTCTACATTAACGGTGTAGCCCTGTTCGAGGAAACTTCCGCATTGTATCACCACACAGTTGTACCGGAGATGCACAGTACAGATCTCCCAGATGATATTCTCGAGGATCTTCCCACTTTCACTTGGCCTTTCTGTGTAAACCTAAGCAAGACACAGCCCACAGGCACACTAAACTTTTCCCGAATTGATAACGCTAAGCTCACTGTAACCTCACCCACTGGTGGTAATGGTCTTCACCGCGTGTACGCCGTAAACTATAACATCCTCCGTATCCAGAAGGGTATGGCTGGTGTCGCGTTTGGCAACTAAGTTAAAAGGTACGAATAAAAATTTATGTAAAATGGTTAAATCTTCCTCACGAACCCGTAAGGCGTCCAAGTTCACGATCGATCTTGGACCCGAGATCGATAGGGTCGTCAAGAAGAAAAATCTAAAAATCAAAAAGCAACGGGTCATAATCAAGGCTCTTGAACAGGAACGTGATGAACTCAGGAATAGATCAAGTGATTTGAAGATGAAGAAGCAAAAATTGTATGTCTCCAGTCTTCAAGCCATGGTAGATGACCTCACCAAAAAATTGGAAGCGTCTGAAAAACGGGTGCCCACAAATGAACAACAAAGAGCTATGAATCTGGGATCTAAAACAATCAGCATCAATGATAAGACTATTGAAGAAGCTCGTAAACGTATACTCAAGGGAAAACCCATTTCAAATATGCAGTCACGTACGAAGACACTTATTCATAGGGCGGGTAAATGGGATGAATTCCGTGAATTGGAATCACGAGTCAGGCTTGGACCCACTCAATTCGCACAACTACGTGCAAAAAGATTACTTGGTGTTTAATAGTCTCTCGAGTCGTTCCTTTTCTCTTCTCATAAAAATTGTGAGTTCCATGACTTCTCCCGTGAGTTTGACTTTCCCAGCTTGGCGCATCCACATTACATGTTCAACCTTAGTGACATCAACACACGACATCTTGGTAGCGGGTGCTTGGCTATGATGTACCGCTAGGACCATCGCATCTCTTTTAGTTTCTTTTGGAAGTTGCATTCCTTCATGACATACAATGACATGTGCCCCCGAACACCCAGCTACGTGCATCCACCAATACCGTGGACTACTCGAGAGTGTAAGTTCGTCGTTTTCTTTTGCATTCTGACCAACACGTATAACAGTACCATCGAGTGAAGTGTACTCAAGCATGAATATACATAATATTTTTTCCTTATATTCTATTAATGCACGTCGTATTACAACCTAGTCCTTCTATTACACATAAATATAGAGTTATTCTACCGAGTAAGAGAGCCATAGATTTCGGTGAAAGTGGAGTTCAACATTATATAGACCACGGTAACCCACGGCTCATGCGAGCACATCTTCTTAGGAAAGGTGCTATCATTCCTAAGAAGCTGCGAATAGAGAGGGATCCGTATGAGATACAAAACGAGATGTTGAAAATCAAAGAAAGTTCGGAAGAAGATTGGGAAGATTTCTTCCGGGCGGAATACTGGGAAAGGTGGATACTGTGGACTTACCCAAGTGTCACAAAAGCTAAAATAAATATGACCATGCGTCAGGGTATACTTTTTATGCCGGTGTCAGAAGATCTATGGTTTTCTAATTGCCGGTAGACCCGAAACCATCCCCACCCCTGAGTGTCTCTTCAAGTAGACCAATTTCCTTAATCATAGGTGTATCACACCTTTCTAAAATAAGTTGAGCGATACGATCACCCTTCTTGATTTCAAAGTCTTCCGTACCATGATTGAATAG
>Ga0257106_1001829_pt1 | contig 10225 bp, 7 predicted proteins | sample LP_taG_3_FD_190177 | JGI IMG/M metagenome (GOLD analysis project Ga0257106, IMG submission 190177) | Marine microbial communities from Northeast Subartic Pacific Ocean, Canada - LP_J_2011_P26_10m | ecosystem: Environmental > Aquatic > Marine > Oceanic | place: Canada: Northeast Subartic Pacific... | reverse complement strand
AATTGTCTCAATTATTTTTAAAATTTCAACTCCAAAGTTACATAGTAGTTGCGCGGTGGTGAAGGAATAATTCCAGGTCCAGGATATCCTGTTGCTCTTCTTACAAAGTAATGATTATCTAATATGTTATTTATTCCAAACTCTAATTTATAGTTTTTAAGTCTATATGATGAAGAGAAATCAAGTATATCATACGCTGGAATTTGTCCTATAACCCCACTTAAATTACTTTCTATAGAATTAGAGGAATCGGTAAATTGGTTAGATAAGTATGTATATTGAATATTTAATAGTAGATTTTTATATCCAATTTTTGTCCCAGTTTTTATATTTAGCTTAGGAACAAATTCTAATCTTTTACCTGCAATACCATTAGTCTCAGACTTGATATATTCTGATTCAATTACTGAAGTATTAATAAAGTAATTAAAAATAAAATTATTATCTCGAATAAATATTTTATTTAAATTAAAATCTATAATAGACTCTACTCCAAAAATTACTGCATTTCCAACATTTCCTCTTTGACTTTTTATATTTCCATCTGGGGATACAATTTGAGTAAAACCAATTCTATCATTATAAAATAAATGAAATAGGCTGATATCATAAGAAATTAATTTTTTATTATTACCTCTAATACCTAAATCGATTGTATACCCTTTTTCGTCAGATATGTCTGGATCTATAACAAATGCAGGATTAAAAATACTAATATCTGAGAAGGTCACAGATCTGTAATTTTGCGATGCATTAGCATACATTTCTATGTACTTATTTGGTTTATAGCTACCTCCTAAACCAAATAATAAGAAAGATCTTTTTCTTGTTTGATTTTCAAAAACTGTATTGTCGAATATCACATTTCCTGCATTGTCAAAATTAATTTGACTATAATATCCGTCACTTTCAGTTTTTATATTTTCATATCTAATTCCTGGAGTTAGTGAAAATCTATCTGATATATAAAATATATTTTCTGTAAATAGTGATATGTTTTGATTGGGATATTTATAATTAGATTGATTATTGTAGTATGGATAATCTTGGTATTGAAAGTCAAAGTTAGGACCATATCCATCAGTTCCAGGACCTTGAACAGATGTGTTATTAGATTTATAGTATTTAAGACCAAACAAGAATATAGATTTCTTGTTTAGAAAATTATAATTATGTAATATTCGAGATTCAAAACCATAATTATTAAAATCCCCTTTTATTAAATCTCTTTCCTCTCCGGAATCTATTTGATCAACTCTATTGTACCTAATCCCTAATGCATTTCTTTGTGAATTTAAACCAAAAAAGTTAACTGTGAAGTTTGTTTTGTTAGAGAATTTATGGTCTAATTTTATATTGTATAGAAGCCACTTCAATTCAAACCAATTTCTTGCTCTATTAGACTGAAATGGGTTTTGATTAAACATACTATCTGAAAGACCACCTGCCTGTTGAGCTAAATAAGTAAGATAACTAATCTCGGACGATAGTTTTGTTTTTTGATTAAAATCATAGGCTAAAAATAAATGTGAGTTTGTTGAGTCATAGCTTGAATTATCTCTAAAACCATCTCCTTTTTTACTATTTACATATGCATAATAACTAAGTTTTTTGTTTGTACCACTTACACTTGTAAAGTTTGTATATAGGCCATTGCTTCCTAGAGTATTTCTAGCAATAACCTGCATAAACTTATTTTTTACTGGCTTTTTTAATATGAAATTTACTAGTCCACCAAATTGTGTTCCATATTGCAGTGATGCTGCACCTCTTACAATTTGAATTTCTTCAAGAGCCTCAGCAGGAGGAGAGTAATAACTTTCAGGATAGCCTAAAACATCAGCACTCATGTCATATCCATTTTGACGTGTATTGAAATTTGAAGTTCTATTTGGATCCAAGCCTCTTCCCCCGATATGAATTTGCAAGCCTGCATCATCGTTTTGAAAAATATTTAAACCAGCTACCTGGCTATAGATTTGTCTGGAATTGTTTGAAGCTAAATTTGCCATAGATTGATTTACTAGAATCACTTCTGATTTTTTTCCCGCATAAAGAGATGTACCTACTACGTCATTTAATCTTTTTAATTCAAAAGTTTTTCTATTTATTGTAGTCACTACTACTTCGGATAGCTCTTCTATAAAAACTGGAAATACTATATCAATATTATAATCTTTATCTAGTAAAATTTGTTTTTCAATAAAAGGCCTACCTTCCAAATAGTAAAATAAACTTAAGGTGTCTGATTCAGAGTAAAACTCGTAATAGCCTTTTGAATCTGAGATGGCTAATAAACCAGAGTCATTATCATAAATACTTACATTACTGATTTTTGTATTAGAGCCTTCTTCAGAAATAATTCCAAAAACTTTATTACTCGCATAAGAGAACATTGAAAGTAAACTTATAAAAATAAATATTTTAAAAACCCTTAATTTCATCGTCTATTGGAATTATCCATTTTTTATTTTTAAAAGATTCTTTTTCTTTATAAAGATCTACTTCCGAGTTTACAAAACGTTTATTAGACCTTCCGTTTAATGACACATAACTTTCTGCATAAACTTCAACATCTGAGTAGCCTTTTGATGTGTAATGATCGCCTAAAAAGTGCGCATATTCTAAAATAAAATCTGGCTGAAAACTCATTTGCTTTTCTTGAAATGAAGTTAAAAATTCTTCATTATTTACATAAAAGTAAGATTCGCTTTTTTTACTTTTTATTTTAAAAGTTGTGTAACCTATCTTTTCAACCAACATAACTCTCCAAGAAAATCTGTAACCTTCCTCGCTCCAAAACAATTCACTTGGATATAATAGATATCTAAAGGGCAAAAATAGTTGAATTACAAAAAACACAGAAATTATTGACAACACAATTTTCCTATTTTTTATAGTTATACTTTCTTCTTTTATTTTTTTATTAATAATAAACTTTTTTCTAATTGGCTCAATTATTTTTTTAATCCATTTAATTATTTTTTCATGAACAGTATAATCGAAGAATATAAGAGAACCAACAATCATAATGTATGGAAACATTCCTATAGGAAAGAGAACTCCGGTAAAGAGATGAAAAAATATTACAAGAATAAACCCAATTATTCTAGTCTTTTTGTACAACAATAAAAATGGTATGGATAAATCATAAAACATACCACCCCAGCTCATAAAATAATGAACCCATTCTTGCTGCATGAATGTCTCACCAATTAAAGGGATATCATATTTTGAAGGTAACCATAACTTTAAAGGCATGGCATTGAAAAGCCAGTCTGAGTTAATTTTTGCTAAGCCAGAATAAAAATATACAATTGAAAGTAATAGTTTGATGCAATCAATTGACCATTTCGGGATATCTTTATAGCTTTTTTTTCTTAAAATATTATCTATTGAGAAACATGCATTACCAGGTAAAAAAATCATTAAAAAACTTAGAATACTTATAAAGTAATAATGATTCAAATATGTAGTCTTATCAATTAATTCTATGTAGGTAAAGGATAAAAAGAACAAAACCATTGAAGCTCTATATTTATAACCAATTGTTATAAAAATTGAGCTAATTATACAGATAATAAATATTATGTAGTTGTAATTACCTAAATCTTTAACCCAATCAAATCCATAGTATTTAAAATGAAATTTAGGTTCAATGTACAGTGTATAGATCCATCCTTTATTCCAAAATCTAAGAATACTATATAGCATCATTAAACCAAACCCAATTCTAAAAACAGCTAAAGGACTAGAATTAGTATTTAAATTTATATAGTTATTGATTTTTGAATTCATATTTATAAAAAAAGATTCTCTAATATAGTTAGAGAATCTTAAAAGAAATTTAATTATTTCAAAATAATTTAGTCACCATCAGCATCAACGTAATCAGTTGGAATTTGTAAAACAGAAAGCATGTCTGTTTTCAACAAAATAGTTCCTTGTTGAATTGCATCATATGCTTCAAGTACTTGAATGTTATTTGTTAAAATTTGATTATAAAAATTATCATCGAGCCCATTTATTAAACTTTCAGCAATATTAAACTGATCTAATATCTCTGTCGATAAATCAGTATACTCTGCAGTTGAAACTTCAGAAATGTATTGTCTTAAACTAACTCCTCCATTGCCATTGTAAAAGTTTTTAATTGCTTGAAAACCTTCCAAGGCTAATGCTTTAGAAATATTTTGATTGTAAAAAGCCTCAACTTTCTCAGGTAAAGCACCTCCAGAAAATACTCCAGCTGGTATACCAAATTTGTTCGCTCTAAATCCTTTTTCGTAATAGTAGATAAAGTCATTAGTCATTTTATTTACACTAGATGTAGCGGTATTTTCAACCGAACTAATAAAGTTGTTTCTATAACTTTGCCAATCTTCAACTATAGGGGAAGTATTTTGAAGCATTTGGTTGATAATCTGTGATAAATATGATAAATATTGAGATTCATTATTATATTTTGAAAGAATAAGTTCATCACTTGCTTCAATTCCATACAATAAGTAATCAAGCGCAGGGAACCCTTGTGCTGAGTAATTATTACTGTTATTAAAATCAGTATTACCATTTTGAATATTTAACTCAATTCTAGAAACTGTAGTAGGGTAAATATTCATTTTAGATTTATAATATGTTTCTTCAGCAAGACCAATATCAAACATTTCTACATATTGCCATGACATGTAAGCATTGATAAAACTAGCTCTTAGATTTTCAAGATTTTGTAGATTTGTAGAACCAGCAAATGTATTACCAGATTCTTCTAATAATACAAGGTTGTTCGTTAAGGTTGTGTAAGATGGACTGATAAAATTATCGGCCCAATTTGTAAGCATTTCAGATTTTTGTTCCCATACTTCACTGGAATTGTCATCACTGTCAGAACTACAGGAAAAAATTAGTAAGGTTAATATGAATGAAAATGAGAATATTTTTTTTATCATAGCTCGCAAATATAAAGAACTCAGCATCTAAATAATGATGCTGAGTTCTAAAAAAAAGTTAAAATTAGTCAATCATTAAAGTATTTCCGTAAGCAGCTTTAATAACATCAATCATACCTTGACCTGAAGCCGTAATGTAGATTGGGTTGATGTTATGAAAATCAGCAAAGTATGTATCTAAGAAATACTCAACATCTCCTTTAGACATGTATGGCTCATCATTACCATTATTGGTAAATTGTAAGCTTAAAATGAATCCATATGCTTCAGATAAAGAGTGATGAGCTTTTGCTACATTTCCTTCTTCAACTTTAGCCAAGTAATCATTTAAATAGTGTATTGCATAGTATCCAATTACTTTTGATAATTCAACTTGAATAATATCAGCTTGTGCTTCTCTAAGATCATAATCTCTATTAACAATTGCAGTTCTTCCCATAATAAATGCATCATATACTGTTTGACCAATGCCTGGCTCATAACCACCTTCAGCATTTACTTTTTTAAAATATTTCATAAGTAAGTTACCTGAACCTGCTGGCGCACTTCCTATAGTAGAACCTACGTCATCTAAATCACCTTCTTGTCCATATAAATATCCAAATCCTTCATCCCATTTGTGTTCCATATCTGTATAAGGTTTCCCATCAGATAATACACCATTATCATTGTCATCAATTCTTGATCCAGAATCTAATTGATTTGGATGAATATAATTGTTAACGATTTGGTCTAAAGTAAATGCACCAATTAATCCTTTGAAGAATAACTGATCTAATTCTTGACCCATAGCATTAATTTGGTATGTAGAACCTCCGTCAGGTGAAGTAATTGAACCAGGCATTCCTGGAGCCGCATCCATATTCCAATTTGGAGCTACGTTTGAAGCAAAATCAGCAATATACTGGTTGAATCTTTCCTTGGTAGTAGCGCTTCCTGCTAAAGTAGATGAAGCTGTTTTGCTACCGATAATTTTTGATGTTCCATTTAATAAATCATTAGTAAACCCTGCTGAGGAACCGTCAGATCCATTAAACATTAAGTCTAATCCTGTTGCAGTTGATCCTTCAGAGTTTAATGCTGCATATAATTCATCAGCTTGTTCTAATCTGGTTGTTTGACCAGAATAACTAACTGTAGACTCATTATTTCTTTCAAAAGAATATGTTTCTGGAGCTTGAAGAGCTGGTACAACTGGATCATTGTTATCATCATCATCACAAGAAGTGAAAGTGAATGAAATTAAAGCCAATGGTAGTAATAATAAATAATTTTTCATTGTTTTTTTGTTTTTAAATTTTATTAAGTTGCAAATATATTACAGGATATTAATTTTACAAAATTTATTTAGACTAATTTTAAATAATATTTAAAATAATTCTATATAAGCTATATTTTACTCTGTAAATATTAAAAAAAAATTAATAATTTTTATGACTATTTATAAAGTATTAAAATCGATTTCAGATTTATTTAAATAAATTTATATTTGCACTTGTATAAAAATTGGCCTCGTAGCATAACTGAATAGTGCACTTGATTACGGCTCAAGAGGTTGTAGGTTTGAATCCTACCGAGGTCACAAAGGGAATAGCAGAAATGTTGTTCCCTTTTTTATTGTTTGTATTTAAAATGTTGTCATCCCTTCATTTGGTTGATAACTATAGTTAAAAGTGTAATATCTACTTGTATCTGTTGCAGAATCTGGATTTTCTGGGGCATTCTCATAATAGCTCAATATCTCCATTTTTGCATATTTTCCGTCTCTAGTCCTGAAAACCAAAATTTTTCCTGCTATTGGTGTAATTATGAATTCCTGAGAATTATATAAATACCATCCGTTACCGCTTCCTGTTGCAATAGCATATCCAGTATTAGAATCTTGTTCAATTAATGATGTATTTACTTCCATAATTGAATTAAATGTTCCGTTTGCAATGTATGCCCCTGCATTCCCAGTTCTTTCAGGTTCGTCAATTGTTTCGAGTGAGACACCACCATTAACTATAATTGTTGTAGCTCTAAAAGCAATATCCCATTCTGTAATACTTGTAGTCGTCTGAGCTGTTGAAAAGTCAAATTTTGTAAATGTTCCCGATATTTCTTGACCTGTTCCTTGTCCCCCTTGTTGTGAGGCGTGAAGATTAAAAAAAGTGTCATATTCAGTCTCTTGTAGAGTTGGTTCACTTTCATCTTTTTTACAAGATAAAAAGCAAATGAGTATTATTGATAATGTAAAAAGTTTAATTAAATTATTTTTATTTATAAAATTCATAACAATGTATTTATGGGTTAAAATTGAATGTTTAGTTTGGCATATATAATTTTACCTGAAATATTACTTATATTTTGAGTATCTGTAAAATCAAAAACATTATCGACTCCAAGTCCTAGTTCATAGTTATCATAAAATGTTTTGTTAAAAGCAATATCAATTATTGAATAACCGTCCACAAAAGTATCATAGTTATCTAAATAACCATTTGCGTTAGAATCAATTAATCCGTATTTGCTTCTATATATGGCCCTAATATTTGCATTGATATTGTATTTGGGGATGGTATAAAATATTTTAATATTTGCCATATGTCTAGATCTATTGTAAAGACCGAAATAATCATTTTTTTCTAATTGAAATGAAGGAGATAATGGATTTTCTCTAGCAAAAACTTCCCCGTTTTCAAAAGCTTTTTCAGTCTCTTTATCTTTTGCATAAAGTAATTGATAACCAAACTTAATTTTAAATTGATTACAACAATCCCAAGAACTATCAAATTCTAACCCTTGAGTATAAACTTCATTTACATTAAAGTAACTGAATACATTTTGACCATTTGTTTTATTAGCAATAACTCTAGTATCAATAAGATTAACAATAGAATTTCTAAAAAAGTTAATATTGAATTTTATTTTTGAATTCAAATTATAATCCGCACCTAGATTTGTGCCGATAGAACTTTCTGATTTTAGATCACCTTGAAATTCTGAAATTGGTACTAAAATATTTGCTATTTGTCCTTGCTCTTCTAAAATTGGTATAGCTGTATTTACAGCATTATATCCAAGTACAGTATAACCAACTGTTGCATTAGTAAAGTCAAAGTAAAGCTGTCTAAAATCAGGAGCTTTAAAACCATAACCTACAGAACCTTTCAAAGCTAATTTATTATTTAATTTAATCCTTAAAGCAACTTTAGGACTCAATTGAGATTTATATTCATTGTGATTATCAAAACGAGCACCGATAATAATATTTAGATTATCGATTGGATTAGTATCATATTGCAAGTAAGCAAAAGTGGAATTAAAAACTGGGTTTTCTGAAAAATTAGTCCGTTGTAAAGTTTCGTGATTAAAACCTGTTCCCGCTGTAAATACTTTTTTATCTTCCCAATTATATGTTAATCTAATTTCTGGTCTAATCATTAACTGATTAAAGAAGTTATCACTAAAACGATAACCTTCAGAATCATTTAAAAATTCATCAGCCATATATCTGGTGGCGTAAAATTCAAAATAACTATTCCATTTTTCATGATATTTATGTTTTAATTGTATGTGAGTGTTCCATTCATCAATGTAACTTTTACCTTTCAAAGACTCTGAAGCAACAAAGTCTTGATTTTGGGTGTAGTATCTAGTAGAAATTAAAAGAGATGTAATTTTACTAAAATCATAGAACAATTTAGCGCTAAGAGTGGAGTTTATAAAAGGCTCTACTGTGTTAAGATTTTCATTTTCATTTAAATCATAACCATCACTATTAAATCTATTTAGAAATGCACTTATTCTTAGTTTTTCTATCTTATAATTAATATTTGTACTTATGTCGTTAGTGTTGAACGTCCCTGTTCTGAAATTTATACTTGCTCCATTAATTTGTTTTGTTTTTTCTGTAATAATATTAATAACACCTGCTAAAGCTTCACTACCGTAAAGACTAGATGAAGCTCCTTTTACAATTTCTATTTGTTTAATGTTACCAACTGTTACTCGGCTTAAATCTAATGTCCCTGCTGAACGTCCTATAAGTGGAGCACCATCGAGCAATATCAATGTATATTGAGAATCTAGTCCTTGTAATTGTATTCCTTGACCTCCCCCAAAGTCAAGGGTTGTTACTAACCCTGTTTGTTCATTCAAAATATCATTTAATCGAATTATATTAGTAGTCTCAAGTTCTTTTTTGGAAATAATTTGTGCAGGAAGAGGTAAAGATGATAATTGTCTAACAGTTCTGGTTGCAGTAATTATAACTTCTTGTAGATACTCAGAGTTGGTTGAATCTGTTTTCATTTTCTCTTGGTCTTGAGAAAAGACATAAAAAAAACAAAAAATTAAAAAAAAAGTTGATAAATGTTTTTTATTTAGAATCATTCTTAATTGAAATTACCGCAAATATATAAATTATTTTAATTAAGGGTAAAGAGTTAATTTGTATTTGATAATTCTGTTGTATTTTTGTCAACCTATTACATATGTGTACTATTCTCATATAAAAAGTTAAAAATTTGTAACATAAACTTACATGACAGGAAAACCAAAAATTACCAGAATTAAAAAAAGATCCTATCAAAAATAGTGATGAAATTATTATTTATGATAAGATTGTTACTAGATCTTTATTTGGTAACATTAATGCTAGTAGAAATTCTGCTTAACTAATTTATATATAAAAAAAGCCTCCTTAAATGGAAGCTTTTTTTAAATAATTTAAACAACTTTTATTCAGCAGCAGGAGCTAAAGAACGTTTAGCTTGCGTCCATGACACAAGTTTTCCGTCTTTAATTTGATACCACTCTTCAAAAACACCACTTGACCCTGTAAATCGAGCATTAACATATTCACCCCATTTGTCAGATGTTGGTTTAACTGCAAAAGCGTAATTCATAGTCCATTCCCATTCACCACCTTCTTCTACAACAGATTTTTGGTAATCAGCTTCAATCATATCAACAAAAGCATCTGCACCAGTTAAAACTCTTCCGTCTTCCAGCGATAGTTCAGCATCTTCAGAAACCAATGATTTTATCATTTCGTAATCTCTATTTTTCCAAGCTCTGTCTATGGTCATTACTAAATCTACAGATTCTTGACTTCCCATAGTAACTTGTTCACCCTCCGTAGATGTAAATCCATTTGAAACAATTTCACAGTTTTGCTCAACGTTATTACAAGAAAATGTAAGTAACATTAGCGACATTAATAAAAAGTAATTTTTCATAATAATATTTTTTAGTTAGTTCGCAATGTATAAAAAATAGCAGTAAATTTA
>Ga0257106_1001826_pt1 | contig 10229 bp, 5 predicted proteins | sample LP_taG_3_FD_190177 | JGI IMG/M metagenome (GOLD analysis project Ga0257106, IMG submission 190177) | Marine microbial communities from Northeast Subartic Pacific Ocean, Canada - LP_J_2011_P26_10m | ecosystem: Environmental > Aquatic > Marine > Oceanic | place: Canada: Northeast Subartic Pacific... | reverse complement strand
GCGAGGAAGCGCGCGGAGCGAGGCGGCGCTCGCGAAGGAGGCGGCCCTCGAGGCGGCTGGCGTGGACGACGACGACGAGGAGGAGGAGGCGGCGGTGGCGGTGACGGCGCCGCCACCCCCCGCGCCGAGCGCGATCCTCGACCCGAGGCCGCTGCCGCCGCTGAACGTGTTCTTCCGCATGCCCACGCAGAGCGATCGGCTGCTGTGATGTATAGGGTACACGAGCCGAGCCCGCCTGGAACACGGCGGCTCGGCTCGGGTGTAATACGCATAAGATTAAGACTCTTACTCGTGCGCTTGCTTACTTGTAGTCTAACTTTTCAAGACTTTCGCGCCATTTGGTAAAATCAATTCTGGGTGCGGGGTGCGTTTCACCCCCACTCGTGTGTCCACCCGCCACCTACTATCCCTGGGTTTCCTCGTCCGTGTCCGTGTCGCAGTCCCCCCACATCTGCGACGACCGGAGACGCGTGGACCCGCCTCGCCTCGGCCGAGAGTTTTGGCGCGAGTTTGGCAGATAAGTTTCCGGGTCGGCGACGCCGAGCGCGGCGAGTGTGTATGGGCGATTAGACACAGACGTCCCGCTCGACGACCGGCCCCTGCTGTTGTCGTCGGATGATGAGTCGTTTCCCCTGGTGAGGGACCCGAGTGACCTGGACGATCCGAAGGAGCCGGACCTCTCCGTGTCCATGCCTTCACCGGCCATCTCCGATGAGCTCGTCGAGGACAGATCCGCGGAGGTCGTTCCCGAGGATAGCCGCTCGAGCTGCGCGCCGGCCAAGCGGGCACCGTGTCGCCGCGTGTCTTCCCCGTCGTATACGCGCACGGCGACGTCCGAGGGATCGTGTTGGTCCAGGGTGACGCGCGTCTCCTCCCACGGCGTTTCCCTCGAGTCATTCTCGTCGTTTTTGTTTTTTTCGCCCTTCTCCTCGTCCGCGTCTTCTCCGTAGACGTACGCCACCGCGTCCGGGTCATCGAGCACCGCGAGCTCCTTCCCGAACACCACGCTGCCGGTCGGATTCTCAAAGTACATCCCCCACATGCTCCCGCGCACGACGGTGCTACGACTCGAGTGCTTCGTGCCGTTCGATGCGTTCGTGCCGTCGTTCCCGCCCGCGCGCGAACCCCCGCCGCCGTGTTCGCCCGCGCGCATGCGCGCCATGACGTTCCACGGGTTCGCCAGTTCCGCGGCGATGGCCTCGTCCCGCCTTCGTCGCTGCCCTTCCCGTTTCCACCACCAGCTCACGATCACGAGCGCGAGGAACGACGCCACCGCGAACGATGCGTACACGAGCATGAAGATGCCAGCCTCGCTGTCCGCGGTGGTGCTCGGGGACGGGCCGGTCCCGGAGCGCGTCGGCATCGGCGCGGGGTTTGACCCGCCGCGACCGCTCGCGGCGGCGGCGGGCGACGACGTGAGTTCGCACGACGCGATGTGCGTCCCCGCGTAAAAGGCGTCCTCGCACGGGCACCCGTCCATCCACCCGGCGTTCGGCCACTCCACGGTGGAACCCTCCGGCTCCCCATCTTCGCTCGCCGCCCAGTTGTAACATCGGCGCTCGACCTCCTCGCGCGTGATCGTGTCGCCGGTCGGGGAGGTTCGATGCGGGTAATCGGGACGTGCCCGGCCGCGTCCGCCGCCGTCCGATCCCATGACCCGCGCGTGTCGGGGCGCCGCGGCGACCTGTGGGTACTGCAGGGACGCGGGAAATCTCGGGATACAGTTATTCTTTTGCAAAGATTTTTTTTTGGCTGTGATGCTGAGCTGTGACTCAGCTTGGCTTGGGCATTCTCACCACCCGGTTTCTCTATTTGGCAATTCGTCCCGTATGCTATCCAGTGTGTTTCAGGGCCAGGTTTTTTGGAGGAGGGCCATCAGAATGCCAAAAAGCACATAGAAGCGCTCGAAATGGCACCGAAATACAAGAGTTTTTTTATCTCAAGAACCGTGGTCTATGCGCAATCGGTCTGTCCGAACTCTTGGAAAGTTCGGGAAAAATACAGCTCATCCCAGGTGCTCCGTTGTCCTCCGTTCGTCCAAAGAAATTTTATTGGCGAAAAAGCGGTCCACCTGTGGATAGAAGGGACCGAAGTGCGGCGGGAGAGATCGAGGGCCAGCCGGTAGACCAGTCGGGAGTTTTTGTTTTTCCAAATTAGTCAGCCAAAACTCCACCATCGTGCGGCAAAAGGTCATCTCGCGGTCAGAGTTTGTGATTGGCAGAAAACCAAAACCAAAACTTCACCGTCGGTCGGGCGATAGTACGCGCCTTGCGACGACCCCACGACCCGGCCGACGCCACTCCGCACGGCGCGACGCATCGACACGCGCGTGAAGGCATCGACGCCCTCCTCGGACGTCGAGTCGTCGTCGTTCACAGGTCACGGCGGGTCCCGTTACGGCGTCGAGACGCGCCGGGAAAAAGCAAGCCCTCGGCAATCTTCGCTGAGGAGCCTGCGCAGAGGGTGGGGGAGAGAGAGTGGGTAGGGCTGAGGCGCGGGCGAGATGGCGGCCGCGAGCGAGCCCCTCGGGCAGCTGGATTGGAACTTCAGCCAGGTGTTCGGCGAGCGCACGCCCGGCGAGGAGGTGCAAGACGGTGAGTAACACGAGAGAGAGAGAGACGCGCGCGCCAACCCACCCCACTCGACACCCTCGATGGATGTCGCTTTTCCACGCCGCAGCGATAACCGACGCTGACCTTCCCACGCCCGTCCTCCCTCGATCACCGACAGCGGACATAATCAGCGCGGTGGAGTTCGATAAGACCGGCGAGCACCTCGCGACCGGCGACAGGGGCGGGCGCGTCGTGCTGTTCGAACGAATGCATCCCTCGAAGGCTGCGCTGGTGCGTGCGACCGCTGACCCAATCGATTTTCCCACTGTCAACACTCGAACACGCGCGATGGGCGTCCTTTCGAACACGCGCGCGGTGGGCGATGACGCGACGGATGCGTGAGATCGCGGCCGGTCGATGCGTCGATCACGCGTGGACGCGCGCGATCCGGCCCGCGCGATCTTCGCCCCGCCGCGCCAATCCCCCGCGCCGACCGCGCGCGGACCCCCATCCCCCGACACACAACACGAGCCACGCCGCAAAACCTCGAGACGCGACGACCAAAAACTTTTTGGCTTTCCAGACTCTGACCCCCGCCTTTCCCAACCTCAATCCGCGCCCAATCCCAGGATGCGATGCGCGCCAGGGGCGGACCCAGCATTCCCCCCGTGGAGTACCGCTACCTCACCGAGTTTCAATCCCACGAGCCCGAGTTTGACTACCTCAAGTCGCTGGAGATTGAGGAGAAGATCAACACGCTGCGATGGTGCCACCAAGGCGCGAACGGCGCTCGGTTCCTAGTGTCCACGAACGATAAGACGATCAAGCTCTGGAAAGTTTTCGAGAAGCAGATGCAGCACGTCAGCGACTTTAACCTGGACGCCAGCGTCAAGGCGGCGCACAGGGCGAGCCTCGGCGGCGGCGGCGATCACCACGGAGCCGGAGACGACCACCACCACAACCCGCTCATGGGCCCCAAGACGCCGCCGCCGCCCGGCGCCCCGCCTCGGACGTTATCGTCGCCGTCGTCTTCAGCCGGCGGGTCCTTCAGCGGGCGGCTGCGGCTCCCCTCGGTGCACAGCACGGACGTGGTGTTCAGCGCGCGGTGCCGTCGGCTGTACGGTAACCAGCACGCGTACCACATCAACTCGCTCTCCGTCAACAGCGACTGCGAGACGTTCATCTCCGCGGATGACTTACGGATCAACCTGTGGCACCTGGAGTCTTCGGGGAGCAGCTTCAACATCGTGGACATCAAGCCGAACAACATGGAGGACCTCACCGAGGTCATCACGTCCGCGGAGTTCCACCCTAACCAGTGCAACTTGTTCGCGTACTCGAGCTCGAAGGGTGCCATTCGCCTTGCGGATATGCGAGCCAGCGCTTTGTGCAACAACCACGCCAAGATTTTCGACGAGCAGGAAGCCCCGGGATCCCGGTCGTTCTTCTGCGAGATCATCGCGAGCATCTCGGACGTCAAGTTCAGCCGGGACGGCCGGTACATCCTGGCCAGGGATTACCTCACGGTGAAGCTCTGGGACATAAACATGGATTCGAAACCCGTGGCGCAGTTCAAGGTTCACGAGCATCTTCGCTCCAAGCTGTGCGACCTGTACGAGAGCGACAGCATCTTCGACAAGTTCCAGTGCTGCCTCTCCGACGATGGCAGCCACCTGGCGACTGGATCGTACGGTAACACCTTTCGCACCTTTGACACGCACGCGGGGGGCGCGGATACGCTCGAGGTGACTAAGACGCCGCAGAGGCTTCGAACGGAACGAATGCGAGCCGCCACGGGCGGGTCTCTGAGCGCGTCGCCGAGTTTGGTGAGCGGGTTGATGGGGCGGGCGTCGGGACGGTCGTCGCCGTCGGCGTTTTCGCAGCCCGTAGGGCCGGGGTCGCCGGATTTTCAGACGAAGATTCTGCACATGGCGTGGCATCCGCAGGAGCACGTGCTAGCCGCCGCCGCGTCAAACTCGCTCTACATCTTCAACGCCTAACATCGGATACGGTTAACGCCGATGAGGGGTTGAGAACGCACGGTGTGTGCGGCGAGTGGTGACGTTCAGCGGAGGTACATTCAGGGGTATTTATACTACGGGAGGGGTAGGTTTTGATTGCTTACGTCGGGAGGGTGCGTCGGCCAAATTGGATCGTTTTTGGATCGTTTAGCTCGGCCGGCGCTCCTTCCCGAACGATTGCCGCGGCGGGTGCTTGCAATAAAGAACACGCTCGAACTAAAAGTTCACATTGAAACGATACAGTACGTCGCCGCGTACCCACTCGCCGCGTAGAGTCGCCAGTTAACCCTAAAGCTCGCTACTTTAGTCAACCCTAAGCACTCGAGTCCTCTTTCCTGGATTCCAGACGAGTCACCGCCCAGTGCGCCGCGTGCAACACCGTCGTCCTCGCGTGTACCCCCTCCCTCGTTCGCTCCGCGTGCGTCCCCGGCAGCTCGCGCATCGTCTCGCCGACTCGTAGCGCCGCCCCCGCGCTCTCCGGGGACGCAAAGTCCACCGCGACGCCGACGCACGACTTGAGGTTCCTGGTCTGTCGAGCGCACCCGGCTGGGACCAAAATCGCCTCCATCGGTTTCTGGTAAATGACCCACGGCTTGACGACGCCGCCGCTCTCCCGTCCGAGCTCGTCGATCTCGTTGGACGTCAGGAAGCACCGGCCGTCGTGCAGGGGCAGCCGCGCCGCCAACGCGCGGTCCGCGCCGTTCTTCGCGTCGGTGTGCGTTCCGATGGAGCCGTTTTGGCGCCGCCGCTCGCCGTCGGGCGGGTGCGCGAGCACCGCGCCGTTCTCTGATAGGTACCGCACTAGGTGCGCCTCGTGACTCCGCGCGAACACGTGCCACACCGCGCCGGGCGCCGCCGCTTCGTCTTCTTCGTCGTCGTCCGATGAAACGTCACCCGGGACGTACGCACTAGACGCGTGGTACAGAACCTCGACGGTATCCGCCGACGAAGTTCGCAGCCGCTGACTCACCGCGTCGCCGACGCCGCCAACCTCGTCTACCCGCCCGTACGCCACACGTGTCCTCGGGCCGCATCCGGATCCATCACCCGGATATGAACCGTCGCCCCCGCCCGCGTTCTTAGCGACGTGCGTGATGAGGTTCAGAGGGCCGTCCACCGGGTTGGTGTACTCCTGGAAGGGTAAGCCGGCGAGGACGGCGGATCGGTGTCGGGGCGCGAGGCGTTTAAACGCGGCTTCGGAAGGCCAACCGTCCATGCGGTACATGGCGTCCGGGCCGAACGTCCGCTGGTCCTGGAACCCTTTGAAGAAGTCGTGCGGTGTCATGGTCTCGGCGACGGCGAGCGATCGAACGCCGAGCGTCGACTCCTTACACGCGTCCACCACGGGGACCATGCGATCGGAGACTTTGCCGGAAGTGCCGGAGATGTCCAAGACGCCCGCGCCGTCCCGTAGCGCGCGTTCGAGCGTCGCCGGGGACCAGTCCGCGCCCGCTGGTTCGATGCCGCGGACCACCACCGGCTCGCCCCGGGCCCAGTGCCAGCGGAAGTGGCGGAGGGCATCACGGTCGGTCAACGTCGCGGATCTTCCGGACGCTTTGGATTCCATTTCGTCGGTTTCTCCGTTGGTTTCTACGGACGTGACGTCGCGCAGGTCACGAGCGCGCGGGCACCACACCACTCCGCCCGCGCCGCAGTCCCTCAGGGACTCCGACCCGACGGGCAGCTGAACGCACCACGGGCACGTGGCTTCATCCTCGGAGGATTTTTTAGCTTTGAGCGATTCCATCGCCGCGAGATACCTGGTGGACTTGTACACGCGGTCCAGCCACTTGCGCTCGACGCAGGACCGTAGTTCCATCGGGCGGGTGCACTGCACGCAGAGTAAGGGCTCGGCGCAGGGTCTGGATTCAACCCCCACCTCGACCCTGGATTCGACGCCCACCTCGATTTTCGCGCCGGCCGCCTCGGGCTTGACCCCGTCGACCCCAGTCGACGACACCTTCAAAGCCTCCGTCGAAATCGATTGACCGGCGGCGGCCATCGCGGCCATGAGCTTCAGTCGCTTCTTCACCGGCAGTGCCGCGAGCTCCGCGTCGCTCAGGCTCACCACCGGCTTGACGCCGTTCGTGGGCTCGGCGGCGGGTGGTGAAGTAATCGCGTCTCGGCCCCGTTTGTTGTGTCCGACACTGTGTCCGACACTGTGCCCCTTGGCTCCTACGAGCGCGCTCGCCGGGGTCGCCGCGGGGACCCCGCCCGCCACCTTCCACCCCGGATCACCCACGCCCTTCCCCGTCCGCAAATCCGAGCAACACTCCACGCACAGGTCAACCTCGCACGCCCAGCACGACCGGTGCAAGTTCGCGACGGCGCCGCCGCACATGTCACAGAACAGCCGCCACCCACTCGCGCCCGACGCGTCCATGGCGTCCTCGTGCGAGTCCCTCGTCGCGGCACACTCCGCGTCCGCCGCCATCTCGTTCGTCTCACGCTCCGCCGTCACCTTGAGCGTCGGCGCGCACGTCACCAACAGCGTCTCGCACAGTTCAAGTCGCCGAGACTCTGACATGACGGTCGCGAAGGACGGCGACGGAACCGGGTCGCGGAGACACGCGCGGCACGTGCACGTCCCTACACACTTGGGACACCGCGCCTGCATCTCGTCGCGGGTGTACTGCGGGTAGTGGCGCCGCGCGCACCCGTCGCAGTAGGACACGCCGCACGATGACTTGCCGCCCGATTTGCCGACGCCGACGTGATTTTTACACTCGAACCGAGGGGCGTGTCCGCGGCCGCACTGGTGGCACGCCCTCGTCTTCCGCGGCGAGTCGTCGCCGGAGTCGTCGGCGGTGGTGCCGTCGGTGCTGGGCAGAGCTGGGGTGCCGTCGGTGACGCGGTTTACGTCCTCGGTGACGCCCCAGCTGGCGGCGGCGACGGCGGCGTTTGCCGCCGTTCGAGACTTTTTAGCGCGATCCCTGGCGGCGGCGGCGGCATCCTTAGCCTGCTTCGCCGCGGTGGACGCCGCGACGGAGGCGGGGGCGGCTGGTTTGCTGACGATCGCCTCCGTCGCGGCGGCGGCGGCCTCGCGCTTGGACGCGCGTCTGGGATTACTCGTGTCGGTCACCGCCGTCGTTTGTTCACCCATCCCGGCTTTCGGTTCGAGCGCGACTTTCATTCTTCCGTGGTGACCCTCCTCCGCGGCGATGTCATCCTCCGCAGCCTTCCCGACGAGCACGCCAACCTCGGAGAGGTGCACGCCGAGCCCCGCGACGACCCCAGCCTCCTTCGGGTCGTCGACGCCCATGTACCAACGCATGGAACGCTCGAAGTCGTCGACGCCGCGTTCGGCGCCGATCGACGTCGACCTCCCGCTCGCCGCGAACCCGCCCAATGCACGCGCCGCCTTCTCACCCGCATCCTCCCCATCCGACGATGCATCGCTGTCGGATCCGTCCTCGGTATCGGATCCATCCTCGGCGTCGCTCAGGCCAGCCTCGAGTCTCTCCTGCGCCCGCGACGCCGCGCCGTGCAGGTACCCAGCGGCGGCGCCCAGTTCGCCGGGGATGACCTTCGGTCCCTCGCGGCGTTGTTCCTCCCCGGCCGCCGCCGCCTGCCGCCTGGGCCGGGCCGCCTCCACGTCCCTCTCGGACACGCGTGGTGTGCGCTCGAGTTTCGTGCCGGAAGGCGGCTTTGTGTGACCCACGTCGTTGTCCTTGTCGACGGAGGTCGGAGCCGGGGCTTTGGTTTTTTTGTTCGAGTCGTCGATGGCCGGGTTTTGATCTCCACCGTGATCCCCGTTCGTGCCTTCGGTTGCCATGCCGAGCGCGGCTTTGGCGGCGGCGACGGCCTGCGCGAACCCGCCGCCCTTCTTCCCCCCCGCGCTCTTCTCCTTGACGTGCTCGGCGAAGTCCAGCACCTTGGACGGCGCCATGAAGCCGATGTCTTGCGTGTGGTGAAATCGCACCAGCACCGGCTTGGCGCGATCGGGTAGCTTGGGCGCGTCCCGCATCTCCTCCCTGTGGTCGTTCGGGTCCAGCACGTGCGCGGGCCACCACCGGTAGCCCTCCACCTTGGCCCACACCTGCGTCCCGGGACGCATGGCGAGTTCACGGTGGGTATTGACCGAGGGGCTCGAGTGGTCGCGGGGGCGTTTTCAGGAGGATTTGGGGGGGCGGTCGAGCTGACTGGAGCGACCGGCGCGCGGGTGCGCGTCGATCGCGCGGGCGGTGAGCACCGGCACCCGCCTTTGTCGCCGCGAATTGACTCCCTCGGTCCTTCTCGACCTTCGGGAAGTGTCCGAGGGTGTCCCGGCGCCTGGGACCCGACGGTATCGCCGCGCGCGACTGTGGCCTCCGTCGCGTGCTGACTCGGTCTCAGAGGACGACTGGCCTCTCTGGCGCGTTGAAAGTCTCACGGCAGCTGAGCAGGCTGTTCGACTCGTGGGAGTTTTGCGAGTGACCCGCCCGCGCCGCTCGACATACACTCCGTGACGCGAGAGAGCGCACGGTTCGCCGAAGGTACGCACCCGCGCCCGTCCGCCTACCCCGCCCACGACCCGACGGAGCGGCGTCCGCGCACCCGCGTCGCCTCACCCCGCGGCGATCACCCCACCCCCGCACGGCGCAGATTAGGGTTCCCCCGTCGCGAAAGATATTTCGTTTGGCAACGGGCCATCCCGGAGACGACGCTGACCTCCCGTCGTACCCACCACTCACCCACACCACCACACAGGAGCCAGGCGCGTACGTTTACACTAAGTACAAGTAAAGATGCGCGAGATCGCCGAGATGTTCGTGCCCAAGAGCATGTACAGCGTCCTCCCAGTGAGGATGCTCCCGCCCACCCGCATGGCCACGGGGCTGGCGGGGTGGGGCATCACCGCGGGCTTCGGGCTGTGCTGGATGATCGGGGACGATTCGTTCGCGTACTTCAAGTCCCTCGTCGTCGCCGCGCCCGACGAGGAGTAAGGGAAAAGGTCGCAGAGTAGCCAGGGAACGTGCGAAGACGTACTCGGATCACGTTCCCTAGTCGCACGGCTGATTAGTTGTACTTTGTAAGAGTTCGTAAGATAGCAACCAAAGCGGTTCAGTCACCATCGACGCCCGATGACGGCACCCGAAAAGTATCACTCGCCCTTCGTACGCACACGGACGCCCTCACCGCTGACGCTCGGCGCGAACACCCTCTCCCTATCGCCCCCCGCCGCCGCGCCGCCGCCGTCGGTGACGGTGACGTTCGCCGCCGGGGCGCTCCCCGCCGATCCCCCGCCGCCCGCCCCGACGGGCTGGATGCCGTGCATCATGGCACCCTCCTCCCACAGCTTCTTCAGAATGGCCATCGCCGTCGGCACAACCTTCGTCGCCAGGAACATCAACCCGGGAACGACGCCCATGCGCATCGCCGTCTCCACGTCCATGTTGTTGTACATGGCCCTTATGAACAAGCCGAGCGCGACTAGGAACAAAAGCGTGATGGGGTTACGTAGCAACCACATAGCCTCGTCGAAGCCGGTGATGAGCAACGCCGCGATCATCCAAGCCGGCGCCGCGGGTGCGCCACCACGCGCCGCAGCTTCCCTCGCGGCGAGCGCCTGGGACACCGCGTACGCCGTGTCCGCTTCAAACTTGCGCCACGCGCTGCGGCACTCCTGCGGGGTGAGCATGACGGCATCGTCATCCTCCCCGGCCCACTCGCTCGG
>Ga0257106_1001825_pt1 | contig 10233 bp, 7 predicted proteins | sample LP_taG_3_FD_190177 | JGI IMG/M metagenome (GOLD analysis project Ga0257106, IMG submission 190177) | Marine microbial communities from Northeast Subartic Pacific Ocean, Canada - LP_J_2011_P26_10m | ecosystem: Environmental > Aquatic > Marine > Oceanic | place: Canada: Northeast Subartic Pacific... | reverse complement strand
GCTTGAGGATAAAAAATTTATAACCACAAGCAAAGATTTTGATATATGGAAGGAAGGTAAAAAGTCCATTATTCAAGAATTTTATTACAGATGGTTAAGAAAGAAGACTAATATTCTCATGACTGAGGATATGAAGCCTGTTGGAGATAAGTGGAACTTTGATAAAGATAATAGACAAGGTGTATCGAAATTAAAAATTGATATACCTAAAAGAAAAAAAACTAAGTCTGATGAACTTACAATTGAAGTAATGATAGAAATAGAAGATGTATTCTCCTCATCGGTTGGGAATTTAGAAAATTTTAATTGGTGTGTAACTCATGATGATGCATGGGTAGCATTTCTTGATTTTCTAGAAAGATTTTTACCTAATTTTGGTAACTTTCAAGATGCGATAAACAAAGATAACTCATTTATGTTCCATTCTCTGCTGTCTCCCTATTTTAATGCTGGATTGCTTGATCCGCTTCAATGTATTGAGGCTGCTGAAAAGAAATATGATGAATCTAATGGAAAGATACCATTAAATTGTGTTGAAGGCTTTATAAGACAAGTACTGGGCTGGAGAGAGTTCATTATGGGTGTTTACTGGGATAATATGCCTCAATACAAAGATCTTAATTACTGGTCACACGGCAGATCTCTTTCAGATAGTTGGTATGAGGGAACTACAGGAATACCTCCACTAGATGATGCCATTAAAGAATCAATCGATTATGGCTATACTCATCATATTAATAGGTTGATGGTAATATCAAATTTGATGAATTTATCAGGCATTCACCCTAACGAAATATATAAATGGTTTATGGAAATGTATATCGACTCAGCTGAATGGGTAATGGTGCCAAATGTTTATGGAATGGGAACTTACTCAGACGGTGGAATTTTTTCAACAAAACCATACATTTGTGGGTCTAGTTACATGCTGAGAATGTCAAATTATAAAAAGGGAGAGTGGTGCGATGTTGTCGATGGTTTGTACTGGAGCTTTATTGAAAGAAATATAAAGTTCTTTGATAAAAACCCTAGGCTCTCGCTAATGCCTAGAGCTTTGGCTAAATTAGACAAGGAAAGAAAAAGAATAATTTTTGATAAAGCTTCGGATTTTATTAAAGAAAATACTAACTAATTTTTATATTCAAGCCCAGATAGCATAAAAGGCATTGCCTCTATAGATATTTCATCTTTATCGTGAGCGACCCCTTTTACAATTTTTAGCTGCCACCTAAAAGGAGTTTTAAATTTTTCTCCAATATTAATTAAACTTGAGAAATACCTTGTTCCTCTAACAAATCTATTATCTCCCTGCTGCATAGAGCCTGGAGTGGTATTGAGACTTGAATGATTTCTATCATTGTCCTCATCACTTAGAATAAAAAGAACTTTCCTAGACATGAGCCATTCAATCCTTCCTGGAGATATGGTCATATCTTTTAGTCCATAAGGGAAGGGTTTATTATTCAAGAATGTATACCATCCCGCACTACCAATTGCTGCTTTTTCTATTGACCAGTCTTTTCCGTACATAAGATATCTATGAACAAATTGTGAGCCGCCAGAATAACCATATATAAGATACTTATCATATTGCAAATTATATTTAGACTTGAAATAAGTAAAAAAAGATCCAATTGAATCAGTCAGCCATTCGCTTTTATCTCTAGGCTTTCCAGAAGAGGAAGAAATTCCCAATGTACTATAATAACGAAATTGTTTTTTAGTGAAACTTGGTGCCACTAAAATAACATTTTTATCCTTAGATGGTTCTATCCATAATTTTAAATAGCCTTCTGCATCTCTACTGGCACCATGAATAATAAATAAAACCTTGGTTTCTGAATTTATCTCTTTAGGGAGCACATATAAGAGTTCAATATCTGGTTTGTCCCAAAAAGCAAAAGTAGTAGTTTTAATATCGGTAGCTTTTACTAACTGTGAAGAAAGAATCAAGAGCATGAATAAATATAATTTTTTATGTATCATTTTTTATATTCTAACAATGAAATTTAGTTAATGGGTTAAAATACAAAAAATCAAAAATAATATATATAAATTGGAAGATAACTCTAAGCTAATTCGTAAAATACACGAATCTAAATATAAAATTACCTTTGTATCAAGTGGTGGTGGGACTAATGCTATTTCTTCATTATTGAAGGTTCCTGGTGCCAGTAATACGATCCTTGAGTCTTACATACCCTATTCTAAAAAATCTATGGATTTGTTTCTAAATAGAAAGCCTGATCATTACTGCTCATTAGGGACCTGCTTAAGCATGGCAGCTAATGCTTATAAGAAATGTATGCAGATAGATTCAAGTTATGAAACAAAGTATTTAATAGGAGTTTCAGTAACTGCTAGTCTTGCCACAACATATACCAAAATTGGTGATCATAAGTTTTATATCGCAGTTCAGACTGAATCCTATACAAAGTCGATTGAATGTATTTTAAGTAAAGGATCTAGAACAAGAGAACAAGAGGAAGAGCTTATAACTGAATACGTTTTAAGCTTGCTTGCTGAATGTTGTGGTATTGAGAAAAATAATCCACATCATGATGAAGAAGTTATTTTATTAACAACAAAGGCTGAGAAGTCATGGAAAAACCTTCTTAATAATAAAGTAAACTATATTTCCAATGATAGAGCTACTCCAGAATTAATATTTCCCGGTTCATTTAATCCACTTCATGAAGGCCATATGAAAATGCGTGAGTTAGCAGAGAAAAAGACTGGAATGCGAGCAACTTTTGAAATATGCGCAAGAAATGCTGATAAGCCACCACTTACATTCCATGAAATCAAAAGAACCCTTGATCAATTTACTGATAATGACAGCTGGGTTATGACCTCTGCTGGAAGATTTAGTGAAAAGGCTGAAATGTTCCCAAATAGCGTCTTTATAATTGGAGCCGACACTCTTGTGAGAGTTTTTGATGAAAAATTTTATTTAAACAAAAAGGATATGCTCGATCATATAGAAAGATTTAATGATCACAACATCAATTTTCTTGTCTTTGGAAGAAAGGTAGATAATTCATTTATATCGCTAAAAGATATAGCTATACCAGACAGCATAAGAAAAAGGTGTACAGGTTTTGAAGAGGGAAGTTTCAGAGATGACATCTCTTCAACAGAATTAAGACTGGAAATATAAAGACTTAGTTATGAGGTGGAAGTTTTGCTTCAACAAACCATTCATGGATTCTTTTAGCAGGATTAAACTTTTTAAGTCTCATCTTTTTATTCTCAATAGTAAATTTTCTTGTTTTGATGGCTGTGTAGTGATAGGTATGACTATCACGAGTTTCGCCTTCAGGGATTAAATATACTTTAGTTTGTTTTTTATCTGCCATTATGGGGTGGAATTATACACAAACTTTTTAAAAATAAGTTAGATTTTTAAGAATTTATTTAATTCTTAAATTATAGAAGTTTAGATTCCCATATAAACAAGTATATTGTTTGTTTATAACGCCTATTGGCATTAGATTTAGCATATTTTTATGAATAGATTTTTTATTTGAAAGGAAACTTTTTATAAATAAATCCTTATCAATTAATTCAACTAGAGTTCTAATAAGCCCTCCGGCTAAATAAATACCATTTCCAGATATAAAAATGAGAGCTAAATCTGAAATAACTTCAGCTAAAGAAATAGTAAATCCCTTGATAACTTTTTCTGCTGCTTTATCACCCTGATGGAAAAGCTCAATGACTTCTTCTGGCGTTGCTGATGAACCACTTATTGCATAATAAAGCTTTGCAATAGCAGAGCCTGAAACAACCTCTTCAAGAGTTACAAATGATTCATTGTTTTCAATATCAAAATTTTTAAGAAGTCTTTCTGTAAGAATTGTTGTGTTTCCAATTTCACTTGGCATAACCACATCTTCACCAATAACTAAAGCTGCACCCAAACCAGTTCCAGGACCCATAAATAATGTCTTGTTATTAAAAGGATCTCCATTTTTAATAAATGAAATATCATCATTTTTAAAACAAGAAAGAGAATATCCAATAGACTCCCAATCATTTAACAATTTACAATAATCTAAATCATGTTCTTGTTTTATATTATCAGCATTAATCGAGAAATCTCTATTTGTCATTTGAATAGTTCCGTTCATCATTGGCCCCGCAACAGAGATAACTAAAGATCTTACCGAACCCTCCAATAAAAGACTAGAAAGCAGATCATTAAAACCGCTCAGAGAATCTAAGCTTTCCTTGTTTGAATCAAAAATATCCAAAGAGCCAGCTTCTGCATAAGCGTATCTTAAATTAGTGCCACCAATATCAATTAAAAGTACTTTTTTCAATTTAGTAACTCATATAAGTTACAGTTTTCAGTATTTGCATTTTTGGCATTATTCAATAGTTTGATGCTGTGTATATCTATATCAAGTTTAGCATTTGATTTGAATGAAGCCATTGAGGTAATTGATGAAGCTTCTAAACCATTTTGTATAAAGCATTTAAAAGGTATTTTAAAAGAGCTCCATTCTGCGATTTCATTCTCTAATAGATTTGAGGTTATATCAAAAGTAACTTCGCATTTGTCAGAACCAGTTACATGAGATTGATAATCATTCTTTTTGCATTTAGAAACAAGAAGCAAGTTGTTATTGCCCCCATCTAATTCATTTAATCTATATTCAATCTCAAGAATTGCATTCTCCATGTAGGAAAAGTTATCAAAATATTGATTTTCAATACCCCAAGAATTGTATAAATCACTAGATTTTAAAAAGGATATATTTTTGGCATCATCTTGTTTTTGATAATCCATTTTTTTTAAAAAAATAGATTCATTTTTACTCTTAAAAAAATCTGCATTTACTATACTTTTTTCTCCAAATTCGATAACAAATTCATTATTTGGTGGGTATGCAGATCCTATAAACAAAATAACTTCATCTAATTCAGTATTAGGGTTTTCTTCTTCAAAAACAGGTAAGTTTTTATTGTCTTTGTAAGTCAATCCATAACCATATTCAAATAATGGCTGGTAGTCTTTGTCATTTAAATTAAGAAGGGTTTGTGAAGATTTTTTTGGCCAAGAATAGGCAAGCTTACCTTTAAAATCATAATTAGTTGATCCATCACTTTTTGTAAAAATTAAATCTGTGATTCCCTCAACAGCTGTTCCTGGAAGCCATAATTGAACAAAAGCTTTAGAAATATTTAACTCTCGATTCACAACCATTGGTCGTCCTGATAAAAACAAGGACACTATAGGCAAACCATCAGAAGAGACCTTCTTCATTGTTGAATAGAAATTTTTGTTAGGATTGTTAAAAATTATAGAATCTCTGTCGCCATCTCCTTCAGCATATGGCTCTTCACCATAAACCATGATTACGACATCTGGCTTAGTCTTATAACTTCCATCAGATGAAAACTCTACGGAACCATTTGAAGATTGAACAACTGATTTAATTGTTCCAAATATACTTTTTGTATTGGGGAATTCAGAGTTTAGATTGTCTCTTCCCTGCCATGAAATAGTCCAACCACCCATTTGATTTTTTATATCAACTGCAGCCTGACCCACAACAAGATAGTGTTTGTTTGGGTTGAGAGGAAGGATGTCATCATTATTCTTAAGAAGCACTAAAGATTCTCTTACTGCCCTTCTCGCTACAAGTCTGTGCTCTTCACTGCCAATACTATTATAGTTATATTCATGTGGTTTTTTATTATCAAAAAGCCCAAGCATGTTTTTTACTCTTAAGATTCTTCTTATTGCATCATCTAACCTATCTTGAGTAATTGTTCCATTTCTAACTTGCTCTATTGTATTTTTATAAAGGTTTTTCCATTCATCCGGAGCCATAAATATATCAACACCAGCATTAAATGATGCGGCACAATTAGAGTTAGTGCATCCTGGTAGTTGACCGTGCCCATTCCAATCTCCGACAATCAAACCATCAAATTGCATTTGACCTTTTAAAATATCTGTTAATAAATACTTATTGCCATGCATTTTATCTCCGTTCCATGAATTGAAACTTGCCATAATTGTTTGAATGCAAGAATCGATTGCAAAATAGTAAGGTAATCCATGTGTATCTCTCAATTCAGATTCACTAATAACAGTATTACCTTGATCTTCTCCATCTATGGTTCCACCATCTCCGATAAAATGCTTTGCAGTAGAAAGCACATGATTATTATCTAAAAAACTGTCCCCTTCTCCTTGGAGGCCTTCAATCATTGCCTGCCCGAGCAATCCGACTAATTCAGGATTCTCTGAATAGCCTTCATAGGTTCGTCCCCACAAATCATTCTGAGGAACAGTGATAGTAGGAGCAAATGTCCAAGCTATTCCTGTTGAAAGAAGCTCCTTAGCTACAACACCACCAATTTCTTTTATTAATTCTGGATTCATAGTAGAGCCGAGACCAATATTATGAGGAAATATAGTAGCTCCTATAACATTATTATGGCCATGAACAGCATCGGTACCCCATAGGATGGGAACTAAAATTCCATTAACAACTGGAGATGAGTTATAAAATTCTTCACTGAGATTTTTCCAATCTCCTATAGAACTATTTTTATCTTTGTTTGGAAACTTGCCTCCACCGTTTAGGAAAGAACCAAGAAAATAATCTTTTGCTTCTGCTGGAGTGACCTCATCAAGATCTGGCATTATTATTTGCCCAACTTTCTGCTCCAAGGTCATTTTATTAATAATCAAGTTAATGAAATCTGGGTCAGCTGGATTTTTACAGACTTTGGGATTGCTCCAATTAACATCAGATTTTTTTATTGTGTCTTTTCGATCTTCAAGCGATCTCTCGCCGCAACCAAATAAAAAAAAGCATGCAATTATTAATGAATAATTTTTCATATTTAAAATCTTTCTAAAATGTTTTACCAATAAAATCCATAGATTATGGCCAAAACAGATACAACAACTATTGTATTTATATTGAAGGCTCTAGATGTAGAAAAATCTATTCCTTTTAAATCAATTGCCTTCTCTTGATCTAAGTAGCCTTGAAAATATGAAGTAATAGCACAACCAAATGCTGAAGCAAAAAATACTATGCCCATTCTGTGAATATAAGGAAATTCAGGATAGGTGGAACCTATATATGCAGACATAACTACTGATAGTATTGCGGCAATCAATACAGACATGGTTGTTGCCTTTTTCCAAAAAAGAGCAACAAGAAATATAACTAAAATTCCTGGAGTAAATAAACCAGTAAAATTTTGAATATATTGAAATATTTCGTCAGAATTTCCAAGAAGAGGTTTAGCGATCAGAACTGCAATCAGTAATGACGCGACTACTGCGGTTCTTCCTACAGTAATTAGTTTTGATTGTGAAGTATCGCTGCTTGCAAACGTTCTATAAACATCCATTGTAAAAATAGTACTAATACTATTTGTCATAGAGGCTAAAGATGAAACAATTGCTGCAATTAAAGCTGCAAAAGTCAATCCTAGTAAGCCATTAGGCAATAAAGACATCATAGTTGGGTATGCTTGATCAGATTTTTCTAGAACTGGAAAAAGCATTGCCGCACATATACCTGGAAGAACTATTACCAATGGCATCAACAACTTAAGATAGGCTGCAAACATAACCCCTTTCTGAGCTTCTCTTATAGATTTAGCACCCAAGGCTCTCTGAGTAATATATTGATTAAAACCCCAGTATGCAAAATGACCAATCCAAACACCTGCTCCGATTAGAATCCACCATCCTGGTAGATTATTATAAGAAGGGTTATCTGGAGAAAGGATCATATCAAACTTTTCTGGCATAGCTGTATAAACAATGCTTAAGCCTTCCAAAATACCTTGATCTTCAGAAATTTTGTTCAGTGCTATGTAAGATACAGCCAATCCACCAAATATGAGAAGAACCACTTGAACTATGTCTGTCATAGCAACAGCTTTAAGTCCTCCTGATAATGAATATGCTAGAGATAAAAGAGCTAAAAGTACCAACCCTGCTTCTAATGATAATCCTGTAAGTGTGTTTATAGCCAATGAGCCCAGCCATAAAACAGCTGTTAAATTAACAAAAATATAGACAGTGAGCCAAAAGAAAGAGAGAACTAGACTGACCCTTTTATCAAATCTTTGCTCTAAGAATTGCGGCATAGTATAGATTCTTTTTTCTAGGAATAAGGGTAGGAAGAATTTAGCCATAACGATTAAAGCTATTGCTGCAGTTAATTCCCAAACTGCTATAGCCATCCCCACAACAAAACCTTGACCTGACATTCCAATAATTTGTTCTGCAGATATATTTGCAGCTATCAAAGATGCTCCTATAGCCCACCAAGGCAAAGATCTACCAGCTAAAAAATAATCCTCAGCACTTCTTTCAGTGCCAGCTTTTGTTCTAGAAACATAAGTAGCCAATCCGATAATACCTATACAATAAAGTGCAACAATTACCCAATCTAAAGTGTTAAACATTTCTTATCCCCATTTTGAAATTCATCTATTGTAACAATTTTAATATTAAGAATCTTTAAAGGTTTTCTTAAATAATTTTATCTGTTTAAGCTGATTACTAAGCTCTGTTATAAACTTTGCTGCATAAGCTCCATTGATAACTCTATGATCATAAGATAATGATATAGGTAACTGTTTTAAGGTAGTAATTTTGTTATTCACCATTGATAAATTATCATAAGTTTTAGACAAACCAAGAATTGCAACTTCAGGAGGATTAATAATTGGAGTAAAGTATTTACCCCCTATTCCACTTAGAGAAGATATCGTAAAGCTAGCTCCTTTTAATTGATCAACTTTAAGCTTTCTGTCTTTTGCTAAAGATGCCAACTCTCCAATTTCATCTGAAATTTGCGAGATTGACTTAGTATCAACATTTTTAATATTTGGAACGATTAGACCATCGGGTGTGTCTACAGCAATACCAATATTGTAATACTTCTTTTGAATTAAATTATCTAAATTATCTGATAAAGAGGTATTCATAATAGGGAATAACTTTAAAGTTTCTACTGTTGCTTTAATGATGTATGCAAGAGGGGAAACTTTAACTTTATGAGACTCATTTAGTTCATTTCTTAGAAGCAGTAAATCAGTTATATCAGAATCATCATGTTGGGTTACATGAGGAATATTTATCCAAGATGTATGAAGATTTTTTAGCGCAGTTTTTTGAAACTTAGATAATTTCTCTGTACTTATTTCACCCCATTTTGAGTAATCAATATCAGGTTGAGTGAATTGAAATTCGTAATTAGTGTTGTTGTTTAGTTTATTTGAGACATATATATGTAAATCTTCTTTTAAAATTCTTCCTTTAGGACCAGATCCAGTAACATCTGATAAGTTTATTCCAAACTCTCTAGCCAGTTTACGCGTTGCTGGCCCTGAATGAATTGAAGAATTATTTTTTTTAACTTGTTGAATCTGAGCTTTTTTTATAGGTACTTCTACCTCAGCCTTTTTAGGCCTATCTTCCACCTCTTGCTCTAAAGATTCAGATTCTATAATCTTTTCTGATTTTGATTTGACTATCTCAGCATCTATTTCTAAAAATGGCATGCCTTCTTTTACTATATCACCTTCTTTTACCAAGATAGATTTAACAGTACCGTTCACAGAAGCTGGAATTTCCATTGCAGCCTTGTCAGTTTCAAGGATAATTATAGAGTCTTCTGTTCCAACCTCTTGACCTGATTTAACACATACTTCAATAACCTCCACCTCTTCGACCTCTCCAAGGTCAGGAATATTGATAGTTCTTAATTCTGACACTAGACCTCCCAAGGATTGGGTTTAGATGAATCTACACCCATATCAGAATAAATCTTATCTAGAAGTTTTTTATCAATCACATTTTGTTTATAAAGAGAATAAGCTGCCACTCTTACAATACTATTTGTACTTATTTCAAAGAAATCTCTTAACATCTCTCGAGAGTCACTTCTGCCATAACCATCTGTTCCAAGAACAGAATATTCAGCTTTGATATAAGGCCTTATTTGTTCGGCATAAGCTCTCATGTAATCTGTTGATGCGATTACAGGAACTGAATCATTATCAAAACATTCTTCAACATATGATTTCTTTTCGTTATCTGGATTCAGTTGATTGAATCTCTCTATTTCCATTCCATCTTTTCTAAGAAGATTAAAACTCGTAACACTCCAAACTTCAGAATCTATTTTATATTTCTTAAGAACTTCTTGAGCCTTAATTGATTCTCTTAAGATTGATCCA
>Ga0257106_1001824_pt1 | contig 10233 bp, 7 predicted proteins | sample LP_taG_3_FD_190177 | JGI IMG/M metagenome (GOLD analysis project Ga0257106, IMG submission 190177) | Marine microbial communities from Northeast Subartic Pacific Ocean, Canada - LP_J_2011_P26_10m | ecosystem: Environmental > Aquatic > Marine > Oceanic | place: Canada: Northeast Subartic Pacific... | reverse complement strand
CCTCGCCACGAGCCCCAGGGCCTCGTCCTCGTCGTCGGAGCTGTACAAATCCTCCTCGGCGACGTCGATGATCTTCAGCGTCGTGCCCGAGCTCAGCGACGCGCGGCGGTGGTCCTCGGGCGGCGCGCTCGCCGCGGCCTCGGCGTCCTCGCGCGCCGACGCCGCCGCGAGCGTCTCCCCGGACAGGTCGACCTCCCGCTCCAGCGACACGACGAGGCCCTCGAGCCGCTTGTGCTCGGCGACGCGCGCGGTCACCTCCGTCGTCGACTTCTTGAGCGCGTCGCGCGCGGCGCGGTGCGCCTCGGCGACGTCGTCGGCGATGACCTCGGAGCGGAAGTGCTCGAACTCGCTCACGGTGCGCCGGTCCGTCTCCGCGCGGAGCTCGTTCCGCAGGCGCTCCTTCCGGCGGACGCGCTCGCGGCTCCACAGCTTGCGCTCCTCGCCGAGCGTGCGCTCGAGCTCCTCCTGGCGCGCCCGCAGGGCCTCCTTCGTCGCCAGCGCCGCCTCGCGCTCCGCGGCGTCGCCCTTGGGGAACTCGTAGAAGTGGCGCGGCAGCTCCGCGGACCGCGGGCTCGGCGCCCGCGACGGCGCCGGCAGGCTCTGGTGCGTGTCCACGGTGCTCCGCAGGGCGTGGTGCCGCGACGGCGGGTCGCTCGCGCCCAGGTTCCCGCCGCTCCCGACGCGGCGCAGGAGCGCCTGGTGGCCCTTGCCGGGCGTCGGCGGGTTGTTCGAAAGCTCGAAACCGAGGACCTCCTCCCCCCGGCGGCTGGCGACTCGTTCCAGCAGCCCCGGGCTCGACGCGCCGTGGGGCCCGCCGATGGAGCCCCGCGAGCCCCGCGTGCCCGGCGGCGACTCGTCCTCCTCCGCGCCCTCGGTCGCGTCGCCGAGGAGCTGCTGCGCCTTCTTCAGGCTCGCGCGCGCGTGGGCCGCGGCCTTGATCTTCACGTCGAGCGTCTCCGCGTGCTCCCGCTTCAGCTTCGTCATCGTCCGCCCGTGCTGCTTCTCGTCGCGCTCGAGCTCGACCTTGTGCACGAGCACGCGGCGCTCGAGCCGCGTGATCGCGTCGTAGTTGTTGTCGAGCTTCTGCTGGAGGAAGAAGTAGAGGTCCTGCATCTCGTCCTTGACCTCGGCGAGCTCCGCGCCGAGCTTCAAGTTTTCCTCGTTGAGCGACGCCGCCCGCGACTGCGCTTTGTCGAGCGTCTCGCAGGCCGCGGCGAGGTTCCGCGCCGCGGCCTCGCGCGCCTGGGCGACGACCATGGCCTTTTCGTCCTCGTTGATGGGCGGGCCCTCCGGGTCGTCGCCCGCGGGCTTCTTGTCCTTCTTCTTCGGCATGGCGCCGGGGCTCGGGACGCAAAGCCCCCGGGCTCCACCTCCCCCGAGTGCTTTGGCGTTGATCACGATACTTGACAACGGCAACGTCGACATCGAGCGCTATGGGGCTATGGGGCGCTCGAGCAACGCCGTCTTGTGTCTCGCGGCCATGCATGCATGCGTCGCTCGCTCCTGGGACTGCGAGAACCTCTGGCGCTGCGACGCGGAGCCCGTGCCGCAGACATACAAGCATTTCCCGGGCGCCTGCGGGCCGCGGGCGCCGGGTCTGCGGCTGGGCATGGGCAGCGTCTGGCCCCGGCGCTGCGTCCGCGAGTTCGTGTCGCTGCTCTTCGACGACTGCGGCGCCGCCGGCGGCGCCGCCGCGAGCCGGGACTGCGTGAACCTCGCGCCCGCGGGCTCCGGCACGACGACGCTCGTCCGGGCGATGCAGGCCGCGGGCTACGGCAAGTGCGGCCGCGCGAACGCGTCGTGCTGGCACCACCAGCACACGGGCCTCGGCGTCGTCGAGGCCCTCGCGCGGGCGCCCTGCGTCATCGTCACGAGCCGCGAGCCCGCCGCGCGCGTCGAGTCGGGCCACCACTACCGGCGCCACGAGGCGAGCGTCGCCGACGCGCTCGGCGCCGTGGCGACGAGATACGAGAACCACACGGTGCTCAAGCCGCCCTTCGGCTACTTTGGCACGCCGACGGCGGCCTACTTCGCCGGGCTCACGCGCGGCGCGTGCCGCGGCAAGCGCGTCCACGTGCTCTGTACGGAGCACCTCGGCGCGGAGCTCGCGGCGCTCGGCGACGAGATCGGCGCGCCGGGCCTCGCCGTCGACACGGTCGCGAACGTCCGCGTCGCCGCGCGCGGCTCGAGCCTCCCGGACGCGTGGCGCCACTGGCTCAACCTCGAGGTCTACGGCCTCGACGCCATCATCCACGACCGGGCCTGCCGCGCTTACGCCCGCTACCGGCCGCGCCTCGCGTTCCCGCCGGCCGTGAACGCCACGACCAAGGGGGCGCTCGCGTACCACCACCTCCGGGAGGGTTAACGCGCGCGCCGTCGCGGGCGTCTCGCCGTCACGGGTTCCCCTTCGCCTTCGACGCCTGAAGAAGGGGCCGCTGCTGCGCCCGTCGCTCCGCGCGACGCCGGGAGATCATGCCAGGATGTTGTGGATGTCGAGGCCGCCGCGCGGCGCCGCGAGGTCCTTCTGCAGGTATCGCAGCATCTCCGCGTTGGCCGCCTCCTCGGCCTCGGCCTCGGCCTGGGCCCGCCGCTCGGCCTCCGCGGCGAGGCGCGCCTTCTCGGCGATGGCCGCCTGCTTCTGCTTCTGCTCCAGCTCCCGCTGCTCCGCCTCGCGCCGCGCCTCGGCGGACGGCGCGTCGTTCGCCGGCTCGGCCGCGTCCGCGGCGGCGGCGGCGTCGGCGTCGTCGTCCGAGCCGGTGGCGACCGCCTGGGCGGACGGCGACTCGGGCACGCGCAGGAACTTTTCCAGTTCGAGCCAGAGCTCCTCGTTCTGCCGCTCGCTGTCCGCGAGCTTGGCCTGGGCGGCGCGATAGGATGTGTAGAGCAGGTGCTCGATGGCCGTCATGGTCCCGGCCGCCTTCTCCTCGATGGCGGCCCAGAGCGCGCTCTCGGACGACGCGGACGACGACGCGCTCGCGACCTGCGCGGCCATTTTGCCGGCGGCAGAAGTCGACTTGTGGGCGTGGGCAGCGTCCAAGAGCTGCCCGCGAAAGGCAGCTTCGACCTCCCGAATCTTTGCATGCACAGGAGAACGCAGGATGATGGCCCCACCGTGACGAGTGCCCATGGAGGACAGCGCCAACAGCTTCTCGGCCGTCGAGGGCAGCCTCAAGGCCAAGCTGCGCCGAGCGTCCATCAAGGTCAAGGCGCTCGCGGGCTTCGCGGCGCAGGCCGACCCCGCGAACAAGGTCGCGCCGGCCGACGCCCCGAAGCCGCCGGGCGGCGGCGCGCGGCGCATGTCCGCCGTGGCCATGTTCGCGCGCATGTCCGCGTCGAAGCGGCCGGACGACGGCGGCTTCGCGGATCCCGCGGCGATCGACGCGGCCGCGCCGCGGCGGCGGTCGTCGCTCGTCGGGAGCATCATGGACGCGGTCAGCGGCTCCTTCCGGGCGTCGCCGTCGCCGACGGCGTCGTCGTCGCCGGCGGCGCCCGACGCCCCGCGGCCCGGCATGGCGCGGCGGATGTCGCAGCGATTCTTCGGCGGCTTCGGCGACGCGGCCGGCGCCGGCGCCGCGGAGCCGGCGGCCGCGAAGAAGACGAAGGCGGCGAAGAAGAAGAAGCCGCGCATGACGCGGTCCGCGGCGCTCGACGCGTTCCTCGACCTGCTCAACGTCGCCGTCGTCCGCCACGAGCCCGCGCCGGCCCCGCCGCCCGAGGACCCGGCCGACGCGGACCCGTCCGACGTCCCGGCGGCCGCGAAGCCGTCGAAGAGGGACAAAAAGGCCGACAAGGCGCAGCAGGCGATCAAGAAGGGCGGCGCGGCCGCGGGCGCCATCGCGCGGCGCGCGAAGCAGGCCGAGGAGGAGCGCGCGGCCAGGAAACGCCAGGGAAACGACTACCGCGTCGGCGACCGGACGGCCAAGGGGCGCTTGTTATCCGAGGACGCCCTCGAGAAGGCCATATTGGAGGCGCGGCGTCGCATCCTCGCGGGCACGCAGAGCACGCTCCGGGCCGTCGAGGAGCGCGAGGAGGCCGCGCGGCGCAAGCTTATGAAGCACGACGACTACGAGAAGCAGGGGCTCGACTGGCACGTGTCGCAGGAGGGGACCTTCGCCGTCGCGACGGGCACGGGCGAGACCGTGGCGATCCACGTCGCCGTCGAGTCGACGGCGAAGCGGTCGTCGACGGCGCGCGCGTCGGGCGTCAAGCGCGCGGGGCCCCGGGCCTTCAGACCGAAGAAGCGCGAGAAGCGGCCGTCCAAGGTCGCGCCGGCGGGCTTCGAGGGCCTGAGCCTCGGCGACTCCACGCCCGGGGGCCGGCGGCGCGTCAAGGCCGTGTTGCTCGCGACGTGGGACCTGCTCGAGGAGCGCGAGCAGAAGTTCGCCGCCGTCCTGCTGCTCCAGGGCTTCGCGCGGCGCGCGCTCTACGGCTACGCGCCCCCCTACGCCTGCCGCATGGCCGTGACGTCCCTCGCCGACGCGCTCGCGGTGACGGCCTCGGGCACGGTCGACGTCGTCGACGGCGTGCTCCAGCTCAACGAGGAGCCGCCGCCGGAGCTCATGCCGCGCGTCGACGTCCGCAAGTGGCTCGGCCCGCCGGGCAGCCGGCCGCCGCGGCGGCCCAGGTCGAGCCTCGCGCCGCCGGCCGACGGCGACTACAGCGACGACGACGACCTGGGCGTCATCTTCGCCAAGGAGGCGCGGCCGCCGCCCGGCGACTCGAGCCGCGACCTGCTCCGCGAGAAGATCGACGGGCTGGTGGAGGCGGAGCCCGAGGCGGTCGCGGCGGCGCCGGAGGTCCCGGCGGCGCCGGAGGTCCCGGCGGCGCTGGAGGAGGAGCCCGAGGACGAAGAGCCGGAGCTCGCGAGGGGCCTGCGGTCGCTCGCGGGCGGCGCGGGCGTCTTCGCGGACAGCAGGTCGGGCTTCGCCTACCCGGCGGACTACGCCGTCGGCCCGCCCGTCGACGGCTCCACGCACAACCTCGGCGACCTCGAGGCCGCGGCCGACGCGCGGCGCGACAAGCTCCGGCGGGACGTGATGCTCGCGGTCATCCTCGGCCACGGCGCGCCGCAGAACGTCGGCAAGCTCCGGTCGTCGCTCGCGGAGTCGGGCTGGGACGCGGACAAGGCCGAGGTCGGGGCGGCCGTCGACGACCTCTGCGCGACCGACAAGCTCATGGCGAACCGGCGCACGTCCGACAACGCGGCCTTCGAGGTCTGGGCCGCGAGTTAACGTCGGGGTGGCGTCCTACGACGAGCCACGACGGCGCCGGGGCGCGCCGTGCGATGGGGCCCCCACGTCCCCGGCGCGCGTCGCGCGAACCGTGAGACAGGACGCTTAGGTTTTCGGCGCTCGCGGCCGCGGCCGCGCTCACGAGGAGATGAGCGCGTCGTGCTCCTCGAGGAGGGCGTTGGCCTCGGCGGCGTGCTTGCACTCGTTGACCTCGGCGTTGTCGGCGTGGTCGCCCATGAAGGTGAAGAGGTCGTCGAGCGCGTCCGCGAGCCGCCGCTCGGCGTCCGGCACCATCATCCGCGTCTCCTCGAGGACCTCGACGGCCTTCTTGATGTCGTAGGAGTCCTTGCCGTCGTCGCGCATCTTCTGGACGCGCGCCTCGTTCTCCGCCGTCTCCTTCTTGTAGTGCGCGACCTCCTTGACGAGCCTGCGGCGGGCGACGCGCTCGCCGACCGCGCGCGTCGCGGCGCCCGGCGCGCGCGGGCCGCGCGGCGCGGCGGCGCGGCGCGGGGACGGCGGCGGGTGCGCGCGCGCGCGCCGGCGCCGCGCGCGCGGCGCGCGGGCGCGCGGGCCGCCGGCGCCGCGACGGCGCGCGGGGACGCCGTCGCGCACCGCTTCACGGTCCCGGTCTTGATCATGCACTGCTTCGCATCCGTCGTGGGCGCGTGCACCTTCTTGACGGCCATGACTGCGTCGGCTGCGGCGCACGGCTCGAGCGCGGTCGACGGCGCTGGCGTCCAAACGAGAGCTGCTCAACCGCTTGGCGCGCCGAAGGATCGAAGGCCGGCTTCGGGACGACGTCCGGACGCGTCGCCGCCGGTACAGCTCCGGCAGCTGCTCCGCACGCGTCGGAGCCGCGCAACTCGGCGACGGCGCTGCCCACGCGGCGCGCGACCTCGGCGTACGCTACCTGGGTAAGAGCCCCGCGAGGAGCGAGGCGCAGGTCGCGGGGTCGCGCGAGGCGCCCCGTTCGGGCGCGACGCACGCGACGTGGACCCCGCGCCTCTTCGCGAGGTTCTTTCGTTGCGCCGCGAGGACCAGGGCCGCCTCGCCCGCGACGTCCCCGAACACGGCGACGGCGCTGACGAATTCGTAGTAGGCGCGGCCGAACGCGACGCTCGCCTTCGGCGGGTGCAGCGACGCGTTGTAGCGATGCTGGTCGCACATGGCTCCCGAGCAGAGCCAGCCGCGCTCCGCGTGGCGCGCGGCCCCGGACGACGTCTCCACGATCGGCTGGATCCGCGCGTGGTCCGAGGTCTCGATCGGGTTGTGCGCCGTCACGAAGAAGTATCCGCGGCGCCCCGCGGCGACGAAGGCGTCGACGAGGTGCGCGGACGTCACGTGGGCGTTGTGGAGCCGCCACGCCGCGAAGGCGCGGACGAACCCGCGCGCGCGGATCTCCGCGTCGCCGTCGAAGCACGGGCCGTGCATCAGGAGCCACGACGACGGGAGCCGCAGCGCGGCGCGGAAGACGCCCTGCGCCGCCGACGCGTCGCGGACGTCGAAGGAGCCCGCCTCGGACTGCGCCTGGTCGCCCCGGACCGGGAGCTCGTGCGCGGCGCGCGGCTCCGCGGCGTAGGTCCGCGCCCACCACTCCTCCGGGCCCGGCGCCGTGGCGTTCGGCGGCCGCCGCGCGCCGACGTGCTCCAGGACATGGAAGACGGTGACGCCTCGGACGCAGGCGCCCTCGGCGCCCAGGACGCGCACGTCGCCGACGACGCAGCGCGCGCCACGGCGCTCGCACGTCGCCACGTTCGCCGGATCGATGTCGATGCCCGCCACGGCGACGTCGGAGATGCCGCGGGCGCCCAGGAAGCTCGTGAGCCAGCGCATCGACCCGCCGTTCTTCGATCCGATGTCGAGGTGCGTGATCGCGTTGCCGGAGATGTACGCGCCGAGCACCGTCGCGTTGAGAGAGCGGGCAGCTCCGTGCACCGCCCAAATTGCGCAGACCCAAACGCCGCGCATGCTGCCCACCTCCCTACGACCGGCGCGCGCTGTCGATGTCGCAGAGGATGACGAGGTGCGATCGCGATGAGAGACCAGCCATCGTGCCGGGCAGCAAATGCTACCTTGAACGTCAACAATCGCACGATGCACCGCCTTATTGCTTCCTGTCCAGCCGACGAAGAATGCACGAGATGGCCGGGCCCACCACGGCGTTTCGCGTGCTCTTGCGCGACGGTGTTGTTGCGATTGGGAATTTCAGGGACATTCCAGTTCCGAGGCCCAGTGAGGGGTGTGGACGGGCGAGGCGGACCCCCGGCGAGGCGTCCCGTCACCGCGCCGCCACGCGCCGGCACCGCCACCGCCGCCTCGCGGCCGAAACCGCCCGCACCGCCGAAGCTCTCCCGCGCCTTACGCCGCGCGGCCTCACTCGTCCTTGAGGAAGAACCAGGCGCACAGCGCGCCGCCCGCGAGCAGCGCGGCCGCGGCCGCGGCGATCTTGAGCTTGCCGCCCGCGGCCGGTTCGACGCAGCCGTCCTTGTCGCCGTCCTCCTGGCCGTTCTCCGCGGCGTCGACGGCCTCGTCCGGGTCGGGCTTGGGCGCGATGTCGGGCTTGTCGGACTTGATGGCCTGCGCGAGCTTGTAGCCGTCGAACTTGCCCTTGTCCTTCGCGTTCTGCTCCTTGGCGCGCGCGGCGATGGTCACGAGGCCCTTGTGGGCCTCGCGGCACTTGGGGTCGAGCTCGAGGCACCGCTTGAAGTTCTTCTTCGCCTCGAACCAGTCGTCGAGGTGGAAGCAGCAGTGGCCGCGGCGGAAGAGCGCCTTGACGTTCGTCGGGTCGCCCTCGAGCGCGCGGTCGCAGTCGCCCTTGCCCTTCTGCCACTCCTCCTGGATGATGTAGCACTGGGCGCGGTTGTTGTGGAGCGACACGTTGAGGCCGGCCTTCTGCGCGTTCTGCGCGTCGCTCAGGTCCTTCTCGCTGCAGCTCGTGATGCAGTCGATCGCGCCGCCGTAGCGGCGGACCGCGCGGTCGACGTTGCGCCGCCCGGCGAAGCAGTAGTTGCCCTTGGCCTTGAGCTCCTCGGCGCGCGCGAGCTTCGGGATGCTCTCGAGCTCGTAGGACGGCGGCAGCCGCCGGATGTCGTCGAGGCGGAGCGTCGCGCGGACGTCGCGGCCCGCGCAGGCGGAAAAGTGGGACCGGCCCTCGAGGGAAAAGTCGAAGCCCTCGGCCGGGTAGCCCTGCTCGCCGTCGCGGCCGCCCTGCTTCACCGTGACCTCCGCGACCTCCGCGACCTTCATCGCCGTCGCGCCCTCCTCGAGGCCCGGGCACGCGGCGTCCGTCTCGTCGATGGTCCAGTCGACGGTGAAGGGCGCGAAGTTCTCCACCGGCTCCCATTTCTGCTCCGCCTCCGGGTCCGCGCCGTCCTCCTTGCCCAGGCCCAGCTCCAGGTTCAGAAAGTGGACGGTCACGCCGTCGAGCTGCTGCGCCTTGCGCGAGTCGTCGCCGCCCTCCGTCGTCGTCTTCTTGAGCACCGTGCCGCAGTCCGTGAGCTTCTCGTTGTCGCGCCAGCTGTGCAGCACCAGCTTGATCTTCGCGACGGCCTTGGCGTCGCCCTCGGGGAGGTTGGCGACGCCCGTCGACCCGCCCTTGGTGAAGCTGCCCACCGACGCCGTCACGTGGCCGACCTCGCCCTTCTTCATCGCGCGGCAGGCGAGGCGCAGCGGCGGGTCGAGCGTCGACACGTGCACGAGCTCCGGGTAGACGGGGTCCTGGCCCTCGGGGACCTCGGGGACCTCGCGCGGCGCGGGGCTCAGGCCCTCGACGTCGCCGAGCGCCCGGCCCGCGCCGCTGAGCCACTTGGCCGACGTCACGGACAGCGACACGTCGAACTCGTCCGTCGGCATGTCCCAGCCGTCGCCCTCCTTGACCTCCTTCTTGAGCACGCTCCCGTCCTGGGCCTCGCCGCTGCAGTCCGTGACGGGCTGGAACGACTCGACGACGACGCTCCAGACCGTGTGCTCCTTCTCGTCGCCGACGCGGACGAGCGCCTCCTCCTTGAGCGCCATGCGGCAGATCGCGAGCTGGAGCTGCGACGGCCGCAGGTCGCCGAGGATCCCGTTGAAGCGCTCGCTCTCGACGACGACGTCGTCGTCCTGGCGCCGCGCGCCCGGGTCGCCGACCTTCCAGGACACGTTCTTGCGCAGGAGGAGCTGGACCTCGTCGAGCCTGCGGGGGCGCGGGGCGTCGCGCGCGGCCCGCGATCGCGAGCGCGCCGCGCGCGCGCGTCTTGGGCTTGCTCCACTCGCTCGAGGGCTTGAGGGTCTTCTTGAGCACGGTGCGCTCCTTGAACTTGGTGCAGTCGTCGACGGGCATGACGGCGACGAGCTCGCACTCGCACGTCGTCGCGCCGACGCACCGCTTCGACTGCTTGCCCTTGTCCAGCGTCAGGCTGACCTTCTCGCCCTTGATCATCGTCGGGATGGCGTCGTGGAGCCCCGGCGGCACGCTCTCGTCCTCCAGGTCGCCGATGACGATCGCGCGCGGCTTGCCCGAGCTCGACACGAGGAACGAGCCCGCGTCGTCGACGGGCGCGCGCGACCCGCCGTTGATGTCGCGCGCCGGCGCCGCGTCGTCGGCGTCGTCGTCGTCGCTCTGCGCCTCCTTGGACTCCTCGCGGGGCGCCGCGGCCTTGCCCGTCGACTGCTTCTCCGTCCACGTGACGACGCACTCGTCGCCGACGTCCGGCCGCCGGCCGCGCGGGCCCTCGGGCCCGGCCTCGACCTTGACCTTGACGACGCTCCCGTCCTTGCAGACGTCGTGCGGCTTGTCCGGCGTCGCGTCGGGCATCGGCAGCTGCATCGGCAGCTCCTCCTCCATGCCGAAGCCGCCCATGCCCGGCATGCCTGCGCGGAAGACGTGAGATCGCGCACAAACGGCGACGCTGCTGCGGCGCACCCATCATGCCGCCCATGCCCATCATCCCCGGGAGGCCGAGCATCCTGTGGTGCTACACAGAAATGGCGGCGACTTTGGACGCCGATTATAATTGGAGAA